>Ga0315279_10010602_pt1 | contig 10817 bp, 9 predicted proteins | sample YL17G06_20_MG_FD_203694 | JGI IMG/M metagenome (GOLD analysis project Ga0315279, IMG submission 203694) | Sediment microbial communities from Yellowstone Lake, YNP, Wyoming, USA - YL17G06_20 | ecosystem: Environmental > Aquatic > Freshwater > Lake > Sediment | place: USA: Wyoming | collected...
GTCATAAATGTCTTTTTCTCTTTCTTCAAGATTGTACTGCCTATGACCCAAATGCGTGTCGGCCAGATGGGCTATCCTGACCACGCTATTCCCCCTTCTTGAACGAATCCGTAAATCCTTTCATATCGTCTCTCAAACGCTGGCCTTCGTTATCTACGGTTTCTTCCTTTGCCTTCTTGACAGCGTCTTTCATTTTGCCCATGATGTCTATGTCGCTGCCACCCTCTCGCGTTCTTCGTTTCTTTATTCTTGCCATAACCGGGGCACGAGTCATCTCACCTACGATCACGGCCTCGCCAGTGTTGAGTCCGGGCAAGTCGTTCAACAGATTTTCCCCAAGACGCTCTGAGCTCATAGCGATGGCGTTTTGATCCTGAGGGTTAGTTATTCTCATGATGATCTGGCTATTGCATTGGCTCAAAGCGTCAGAATGAATCTTGGAAGGTCGCTGCGTTATCACGATAAGAAAAACGCCGAATTTTCTGCCTTCAGCCGCAATTTTCTTTATTATCGGGCCCGAATAGGTTCTGCCCTCAGCTGGAATGAAACGGTGTGCTTCTTCCACGAAAACAAAAACTGGGTATTCAAATTCTCCGTCTGAAATCCTTTCATAGATATCCGAAAGAATTCTGGAGGCGATATAATCTGAAACTTCATCGTCTAGGCCTGAAAGGTCTACCACCGACAAGTGCATTGGTCTCAGCATTTGATCAATACTCGTGGACGCGTTGGTGAAGACCTGCATTCTGGCCAGGCGCCTGACATATTTCACGGCGGATTTGGCGCCGCTGATGACTTTCGCATCGACATTCTGTTCCTTCCACTTACCGGCATTCTCAAGCTTCTCGATGAGATCATCTGGCTGAAAAGTGTCCTTTTCACCTTTCAGCTCCTCTAGGGCTCTCTGTAATCCCGCCACGATGTTCGCGTAGTGCTCGCTTATCCCTGAGATCAGGCATACTTCATCAAGGTCAAGATCTGAGAAGCATATCTCGTACGGCGTGATCTTCCCAACTTCGGCTTCACCATATCTACCTGTGCTCGCCGGATTTCGAAAAACAGTTATTCTGTCTGAAAGCTCGTTTCTCTTGCCATCAACGTTCCTCGACAAAAACACGTAGTCAGCGTGAGGATCCAACATTACGAGAGTGCCGCCCTTCCTCAGCAATTCGTCTGCGATTATGCCGGCGAGGTAGGTTTTTCCTGAGCCCGTCTGAGCTATGAGCCCCAAATGCCTTCTGAAACCCTTGACCGATAGGCTCACCGGAACCTCATTGCGGGTGATTAGGCTCCCGATTTTGATGGCCTCTTCCGCAGGATAGGAATAGAATTTCTCAAGCAACTCAGTCGGTGCAATATACACTGGCTTACCCGGCATGACTGCTTTCTTTGGCAGCTGCAAATCGCCCGTTTCGGTCAAATAGCCAAGCACGCGAGCCTTTCCCCAGACTTTCCTGTCAGCCAATCCAGACTCGATTATCTTCTTGATTATCTCAAAGTCCAATTCCTTCGTCAAAGCTTGACTAGCAGAAAGAACACGTTCAATCTGCGCCACAACTTCCACTTGTTTAGGTGTTCCATCCACATCTTCTTCGGAATAAGTCAGCAAATATTCCCAGCGCGAAGGCATCTCGCCAGGCTTAGAGGAAAAGAAGAATTCGTTGGAACTCGCTTCACCGACTATTACGCCGACTTCTTTAAGGGAACCTGACACGTCTATACCCCCTTCCACGAATTATCTTGCTCTGAAACAGCTTTTCCATGTATGGAAAGTACAATTCATCCACTACTCTCCTTTTCAATTTAACTCTTTCATCCACGTTCTTAAGCCACAGATTGTAGGCGTCCAACCCACAATAGCCGCTCACCATAATCTTCAACAGAGCCTGAAGATCAACATCAATTGGCTTGGGCCACCCAGTCTTGGATAGAGGCTGCTCCCAACAAGGGACATCGATTCTCATCGGCGAATCCCTAACATCCATCAAAAGATAGAAAGAAACAAAACTGGGAAAACTCGGAATACTCGAAATCGTCTCAGTTGCCCAGTCGACGAACCCCGCGCCACTTTCTCTAACTGTGATCGGAAAATTGTTTAAAACATACTTCTTTGGGTTCAAACTGAAAGGACGCATTCTCTCAGCTGCCCTTGCCGAGGGCCCAAGCACCAACGGTTGAGTGTACCCCACGCTATCAGCGAAGTTCATCACCAACTGATAATCCGGCCGAGACGATGCAAGCTCAGCCAAAACTAGCTCGATTGTCTCAAGCTTCGATCCGTGTTTCAGTCGGAGTTTTCTGAATTTGTTGAAGGCAGTTTTCTCATTTTCCAAAACCTCGGGAAAAATAGCCGTCAACCTCTGCTTGTCTCCAGCCTCGATGTCAGTTTTTTGGAGCTCTTCAACGAAGATTTGTTTCAGCAAGAAGTCACGGTAGAATGTTGCCCTACTTTCCTTGCTCACTCCAGCTATAAGTATGCCTTTCTTTCTGCAAAGATCAAGCAATTCCCCGTAAGTTTTGAAAAACTCAAGGACAACTGTTCTATCTTCCTCGATTTTTGTCTCAACCGGAACGTGCATGGCTCTTCCGTAAAGAGAACCGTCTATCAGAATCGCACTACATTCAAAACCCTTTCCTAAGGCATCAATGGCTGCCTGGAATTCAAGCATCTCCATTTTTGTGCCGATATAATAATGTGCTTCCAGAAGACCTGATTTTGTGAAGAAGACGCTTGTCTGCAGTCTTTTGCTTTCCCTGTCCTTGCAGACGGCCAGGGACCTAACTACGTAGAAAATGCCACCAGTCGACATGACATTCATGTATAAGCTGGAATCAACAGCTGTGACACCAAGCTCGCCGACATTTGACCTATATTCGTCGGCTTTTGCCAGAGGCCTCCATAGGGGCGAAAAATGCTTTCTAAATGTGTCCTGTAATGGATTTGGCTTGCCCCTCAAGATCCTATTCTTCAGAGTTTCTTTCTGGCAACCAATTGATGAAGCGAACTCGTCAAGAAAATCTGGCATATGGACCCCTTGCTACATCCATTAGTAGAGCCAAATCAGACTATTTAAGAGAGTTTTGCAAGGCGGACGAACCTGTTTCCACTGTACAATAGAGATGCGCGCGCTACTTTCGTCCAGAATGGCGTGCGTGCACTATCGAAAAAACAAGCTCTATTGGAGCGCATGTACATCAATGTATACGTTCGCTATGAATTTCTGCAACTTGTGCCTTCCAATTCCCAAACGTGAGTTGAGAAGTTTAGTGGCACCTTCCCACTCATAGAAGGTTGTAGGTCCCTTCATCTCAACGTCGTTAAGGAAGTAAACATATACTAAGTATGCAGGTAATTCATTCTTCCTTAGCAAGTAAAGGTGGGCTAAGCGATTTGTGTACTGATAGAAACTCTCAGACCAGGCTGCGTCAACTCTAGAATTCAGATAACGCCCAGTTTCCTCAAGGCTCTCTTGTATCTTCTTCATTGACGCTTCATCCTGAGCCTTCGATTTTGAAATCAATTCTGAAATGTGTGATTTTGCTTCAACCAAAAGCAACTTTCCACCAGAGCTTTTCCCCAAGGCATCCCACTGAGGCCCTCTTTCAGGCCAAAACTGTGCCAGAGGCATTTTATCTAGCTTGACTCTGAGCAGGTTCAGGAAAGCTTGATCCCGATATTCCGCGTAGTTATCTCTTTTCAAAGGTGAAAGCCATTGGATATCCTCATTAACTGAGAAACTCAATGTGCTCCAAATCTGCGAGTTAAGAATCTCCGGCCTATCATTGACCAGTTTCTGAATCCATTTTTGACTTCCTTTCCTCGCTTGAGGTTGAGGGAATCGCGTCATTTCAGTTCAGTCCTAATGTTGGTCAACCTACGTTATTTGTTTTTCCGAAATTAGCGCGCGCGTCACGCGCGTAACCCACGTGCGCGCGACAACCACGAATGATTAGTATTCATAGGGTATACCCCTAAAACGGAACCCTTTGCCAATTTAAGCTTACACACACTCCTCTTCATCAAAAACAAACTTGAACAATCAATATTTCATCCGCGCAGCTTTTTCACTGTTATACCATGCAGCTTATTTATGAAATCCAGCTTATGCTGCGGGAAAGCCTCACCGACAAAAACTGGATAGCCCAACAAAGTTCGTGCTTCCTCTGCAAGAGTCTGGAATTCTGGGGGAAGAATCAAGGTCTCATAACTGTATACGAGTCCTGGGACACTAACGACTTTGAAAAAAGTGTCCTTGTCAACGTATCGAGCGCATATGAACGGAATAACACCAAGTTGAACAGCCAAGGCCACCTTACTCATTACATTATCGATTGAGTCAAACTCGTATTTTATCCAATTCTTGACGTCTACGCCATAAACAATATCGTCCTTCTCAATAACAAAATCGAGATCCGGTGGTTGTTTTCCCGGGGTCCCTACGACTTTCTTGCCTGCGAATTCAGAAACTCCAGTTCCATGTATTTTGAACCGAAGAGAGTTAAAGGCAGATTCAAAGATTTCTTCTGCATAAAAGCCCGCCGGGGAGACCCTAGTTAGAAGAGAATTCACATACACAGATACTCTCTTCTTTCTCAATATCGTTTTGAGAAGTTTTTCATAATCTGCTGATTTATCCAGATAGAAATTGTCAGGAGTTCCCATACCTCCTTTCCTACCCGGGGGATGGACAATCTTGACGTTACCACCAGCAATCAGGCGATTGACAACTCTGCCAACTATCCATGGAAAGAACCTGCGCTCCAGTCTGACTTTCAATTCCCTGTCCGTAACAACTTGTTGCTGAGAAATCGTCTCAAGAATCGCAGTTTCAGCATTCTGTTCATACTCATCATAAAGATGGGCTTCTTCCTCGGCAAACTCGTTTGGATCATAGTCGAAGTCCACAGGATCAAAGCCCAATCTCACTAGACTCCAGTTAACCCGCCAAATCCAATTCTATCGCAGCGCTTGTAAGCTTTCCTGTCGCATAGAGTGATAGGAAATAGAAAAAGGAGGATTTGCGGGTGATGTCTCCACTGATGTCTTAGTCCAGACGTCGGCGGGCCACTTCTCAATCTGGCTGGATAATCGTTGGCGCGTTCATAGTCTACATGTTCGCAAAACTGTTAATCAGACATGGATACTAGGAGTATCTTGAGAGATAATGCCCAGCGCTCATCCAATTGCTCCTGTTGCGGACCCATCGGGGGAACCGTAGTGGGATACATAGATGAAGAGCTTTCGTATGTTTTCGACAAGAATAGTGGCTACTGCTGGCATTGCGGAAAGAAGTTGGCGTGGAAGAACTATGGCCTGTTGGGCAAGAGAGGAGCTTGGGAAGTGGATCACAGTCGGCCACTTGCGAGAGGTGGGACTGACTACCTAAGAAATCTTGTGCCTTCCTGCATTGAATGTAACCGCAGCAAAGGCGATCTAACGACAAAGGAATGTGAATACCACTAATCTAGCGTTCTGAACCCCCTCGTTGGGCTGGAAAAACACAACCTTCTCGAAGGCCTTTGACTGGCGCGTGCTACGGTCTCCGTAAAGTATCCCCTGATTCACGAAGTTCAATTGTTCCGACACATGGTACATATACCTTGTCAAATTCATCCGGATTGCTAATCGTCCGCATGGCTGCGAAGGCACGGATGCGAGTTTGTGGAAAAACTTCTGCCAACCGATTCGCAGCGCCGAGGAGAGTTGCGCCACGGGTTATTACGTCATCGACCAACAGAATTTCATCTGGTTTGGAGAGACGCCCTTGAACACTCATCGATTCATAATGCTCAATGGCAGTTGGTCTCTCACTTGGCATACTTGATGCGGCCTTGGGCACAGGTCTATCCCGAACAAGGCACGAAGCAACCTCTTTTCCTAGACCCTTTCCGACTAGAGCGGTCGCAATTCGCAGGGGTACCCATAGCGTGTTTGGTTGCATCAGAGAACTCTTTGGAGTAGGAACCAGGGTTGTGTTTGGTTGGAAAAATGAATCAAACGGGAGTGTGGCTCTACTTTGTTGCATCGCCTACGCTACCCATTGTGACATTAGAATTGGTGGGTCTCCTACAAATCCGTCCTTCTTGAGCGCGATCATTACATCCTTAGAGTGGCGTATTCCAGGCGAATCTCCCCGAGGCGCATATGACAAAAGCGCACTAAACTCAAGTTGAGATAGATTCATAGCTCATGGAGCTACCTCGAGGATTCTTTCGCGAGATGGTAGAACATCCAGCACTTCTTCTGGATCTGTGAGTTCCATTGCACCATACATTACCATTTTCTTTGGCCAACTCAATGAAGAGTCATTCATAGTGGAACACCATATGAAGAGCGGTCGTCCGAGCCTGAGGGCCTCCCATCCTTGGTGCAGAGAACCGCTGGCATCCCCAGCCTCAACAATGATTGAGGCGTTAGAGATGAGTGCCATCGTTCGATTTCGAAGAACAAAATTCTTTGGCTGAATCGGATACCCAATTGGAAATTGGGAAACGGCCAAGTGATCGTGCATAATTACACTCTGAAGTTGCAAGTTTTCTTTCGGGTAAACGCGGTCTAGGGGCGTTCCGAGAACCGCGATCGTATGTCCTCCCTCTTCAATCGCGCCTTGGTGCGCCGAAGTGTCAATTCCCTCAGCAAGTCCACTTACAACTATGACTCCATGTCTTGCAAGGGTTCTTGCGATGTCACTAGCTGCTTTAAGACCTTCCGAAGAAGCCTTTCGCGAACCTATTACTGCCGACCTTGGACTTGGCAGTGGAATCGATAGCTCCCCTGCAACATAGAGTTCCTTGGGAGCATATTTCTTTTCCACATCGTTCAGCGGACCTATAAGTTCTTCGAGGGCATAAGTGGAAGTTTTTGTTCCCCTTGGCGTCCACACCGCTCTTTCCTCAGAAGACATACAAAACAATAGTCTTCTACAGAATGTAATAACACTATCGGTATGGCGCACTGGAAACAGAAAAAGGGGGATTTGCGGGAGACATCACCACCTAATTGCTAATCCAGCCTATACGATGCTGCAGAAAGGACCTGCAGTCTAGACTGGAAAGCGTGCATGACCACGTTAGATGTAAAACAGCTCAATGCGTTATGTACGGTGGGAAACAATGCGTGTGCTGCAAGATTCTGATCGCTGAATTCAAGCATAGACGTCAGAATTCACTCATCTATCTACTCGCAAGCTATTTATGAAGAAGCTGCGACTAGAGGGACAAACTCAAAGCAGGCTGGAAATGTCGCACGCGCTTTTTAAGGAATTTAATGTTGTATGCCCATTAATGGGTAACTGCGTTAAATTTCTGTATAGCTGTAGGCGTAACAAGTTTTAAATATTTTTAATGCAGTATGCCATAAAATGGATAACTACGTTAAAAAAGTGAAAAGACTATGGCGAACAAAACTGAAGCACTCTACAATGCTCTTCTCCCAATGAAAATTGCAAGCTTTGATGACATTATGCAAGCATCTTCAAGCGTAATCGAGGGCTCTGCAAACCGCAAATACATCTATCGCAAATATGTTAAAAGACTGATCGAAGCTCACAAGCTTCAAGCAATCCGGAAGGGTTTGTATGCCGTTCTTTCTCCGCTGGAAAAAGCAGAAAAGTACGAACCAGATAAACTTCTAATCGCCTCCAAAATCAGGAAAAAATACTACTTGGGCTTCCACACTGCCTTGGAATTCTACGGCTGCGCCTACTCTGCTTTCAACGAAGCCTACGTATGCGTCAACTCAAAAGACAGGTTCGATCCTTTCAGTTACAAACGGTTCACCTTCAAACCAGTATTCGTCAAAGACACGACATCACAGGTAGTTGAGAAACCCTACGGAAGCAGCCTTCTGAGAGTAAGTAGTAAGGAAAGGACGTTCATCGAATGCATCGACAGAATTCAATATGCCGGAGGATGGGAAGAATGCATAAAGAGTCTAGAGAATCTCCACGGACTCGACGTTGAAGAACTGATTAGTCTAACCCTTCACCAAGGGAAAAAAAGTCTTCCTAGACGGGTCGGTTTTATTCTGGATCTTCTGAGAAAGAGATCACCGTTCTATGAACACGTTACCGACACTACACTGAGCAAAATCGAGACTGAAATCAGAGGTCCACCACAATACTTGGTCCGTGCAAAAAAAGGCAGCCTCAACAGAAGATGGAACCTGTACATTCCCGAGGCTTTCGAGGAACAGCTGAGAGGCATTTGATTGAAAAGGAAATACGATTTTGATGCGTTGACGCTGCAATACGGGTTCAGTGTCAGAGAAACAGAAAAAGTATGTCGAATCTCGGATCTGCTGGAGGACATCTCGGCTGTGAAATTCCTCTCAGACCACCTATCACTTTACGGCGGAACAGCTCTCACATTCATCTACTCGCCAGAAATACTGCGATTGTCTATAGATCTTGACTTCAACTACCGACACACAGACACTGCAGACTGGGGAGAGATACGAAAGGGAATCGACGAACGGCTGAAAGATCTCGTTTATAGACAAGAATACGACAAGGCGGGCATCGCCATAAACGCAAGCTATCCGCTCACACGATTCACCGTTAGTTACGTCAATGCCCATGGCTCTGAAGACAACTTCAAAATAGAAATAGGATACCTCCGCCGAACCCCAATTCTCAAAACCGACACATTAGCAGATTTCAAACACATAGGAACACACGAAACATTCAAGACGAGAACTCCAATGAAAGAAGAGCTGTTCGCAAACAAATGGTGTACTCTTCTCTACAGAAAAACGCCTCGAGACTTTTTCGACACGTATCAAATAGCCAAAATGAAATTCAACCATAACATCTTCCGCAAATGCGCAATCGTTGAAAGTCTAACCCATGACAAACCGAGAATGCACGAAATCAAACCCGAAACAGAAGCGCAGATTCCAATAGACTCCAGCCTAAAGAACCTTCTACAAACAGAGAAGCTCTCACAATACGATTTTGTCAAAATAACAAGAGAAGTTCAGAAGTTCACCAAAACAAATCTGGCCAGCATCAGAAGTGATGAGATCAAAGCAATAGACGAGTTCTACGATGAGAAGATCTTCAACCCATACATGATTGACAACACAGGATTATTCCACGAACGAATAGCGGAGTATCCTGCAGTTCTGTGGACACTTCAACGAATCAAAAAAAGAAAAAAGGAAGCTTTGCACAACGCAAAGCATCCTTAGCATGAAAACCGATGATAGCAGTTTCGGCACAGATATCACTGCACTTCTCCGAACCGAGTATACCGGATTCCGTCCTTGTACAATCGCTTAGGCGCACGCGCCGCAAAAGCGCTGTAGTCGGTTCTGACAGTGGTTCTGGACAGGAGTGGAGGACGAATCCTTGCATTATTCCATATACACATTGACTCGCATCCGGGGCTGAATGGCGATGTCTCCACAGTCTCCCACAAACCCTCTTTTTTCTGGCAAAAGGACAAATCTTTTCAAGATTTGGGAATGAGGCGCGATAACCATGCGATTTAGCTACTGATTATGGGAGAGGTTAACGATGCAAGAAGACAGACTTAGGCGAAGTATGAGGAGGAAGAAAGCTGCTGAGTCGTTCATTGGTCAGTATGTCAGAGTAGTCAAGGAGTTTGAGGATTATCTGTGCGTGCGTGTGCCTATTTCTCTGACAGCGCAATTAGGTGTCCACTGAATCCAGCGAGCCAAATGAGTGCTGGATAGACGATCATGCGTTCCATTCCTCCAGGACCTATACCCAAGAAGAAAACGCTGTCTTGCGCCTCGATGCTCTCGAAGATGCCGCTTGTTAAGAGGCCACCTGCAAAGAGAGCCAACGCTCCAAGCGACATCAACCCCAGTATCACACTCATTGCCGACAAGGGCATTTTCAAAACTCTGAATGAGACTATGGCCGACAGCCCGCCGAACACAAAGGCCATTGAAGACACGGCACCGTGGATTGCGGGAAAATTCTTCGTGAAGACACCAGCACCCATGGCTCCGATGGCCATCAAGGCGACTAGCACGGTCAAAGCCCTGAAATTGACGTTGCGCGGTAGAAAATATGCTCCGATGATTGATAATAGTCCTAATAGGAAGATGGAAGAGTTGAAGATCATCGAGGAAGGCCCAACGCCAAGATCGCTTACGTAATTGCCAGATATGCTGTAGCCGGGATACAACGCTTCCGCAACGATAAGACCCAAGACGAACTGTGTACTTGCAATGAAAAGGAGAATTCCTGCCGTTTTTCCATTGGGATGCGTCATATATTGTTGTGTTGATACTTGGACAGATAAACCTTGTGCGAATCTTGTTCCTCGACTTCGACTCCCAAATTCCGCGAGTCAGTTCTGTCTACACCATGGAGCGTGGTATAACAGAACAGATAGACGGCTTCGCAACTGACGATGCAACGTTACTATTCCTGACAATCACATTTCTAGGTGCCTCGGTGATGGCCTTCCTATCATTGACTTTGAAGGATAAAACAAACCGCTGAGCAAACATTATCGTGGGCACAGTATACTTGGTTATCACCCTCGTACACTTAATTGACATCTGTTTATTACCCTCGCATAACCCAGCAACTCACACAATCCTGTTTTGGAGCTTATCAGTCGTATTCAAAGTGTTAATCGCATGGTATGCATACAAGGGCCTAAGAATTGGCACTCAACTTCCTGATTCCCACTCCTTTTCCCTGAAAGCCAGCGGAACCTAAATGCGGAAAAGTTATAGCCGAACCGAACATAACCAAATGTGAGGGAAAGGCGGTTTTCTATGTCATTAGAAGAGAATAAGGCTATTATACGAAGATGGTTTGAAGCCGAGAATAAGA
>Ga0315279_10010603_pt1 | contig 10817 bp, 12 predicted proteins | sample YL17G06_20_MG_FD_203694 | JGI IMG/M metagenome (GOLD analysis project Ga0315279, IMG submission 203694) | Sediment microbial communities from Yellowstone Lake, YNP, Wyoming, USA - YL17G06_20 | ecosystem: Environmental > Aquatic > Freshwater > Lake > Sediment | place: USA: Wyoming | collected...
TCTCTACCACAAACTTGTCAAATTTAACGCCGCATCCTTTCTACGTTTTTTTAAATTACTCTCATCCACCTCTCCTGCAACGGATACAGGCAATACAAGGTACAAAGCAGAGAAGAAGAAGGGCACCGCGCCGTAAAGCCCATCGTGGTCCGCTATCGCTAGGGCCGGCATACCCATTTCCGCAGCCCTGGTTACCAGGTCTTCGGGGTGCGAGGCGCCGTCCAGCAACGAGAAGTTTGAATGGCAGTGGAGTTCCACGTAGTCGCTCATCGAAGGCCGCCCTGGATTCTGCTAAGGTACCATTGGTCTACAATCAGATCGTGGTAGACATCGTAGACCAGCCCCTTATCGGTCTCGACGCGGAAGTAGTCGCGCCGAATTTCTTTCTGCCACCACTCATCGCATACTCGCCAGTTCTCATACACCTTAGCGATGTTGCAGGTCAGACTCTTTCGGGTGAAGCTAATAGGCGCTCCCTGAGCACTTGCCCTCACTTTGATTTCTTGAGGACCCTGTTGGCTTTCCACAGCCCCTCCCCTTAATCAGCCAGATCGATCAGTCTGAACCTGCGCTCGGGCAGGATGGCGTCGGCATCCACGACCTGCACCTGTTTCAGCGGGTGATAGCCGAATCTTGTGCTAAGCTCACCTGCCAGCTTGCCCAGTGTTTGTACCGCCTTACCGCTCTTCCACAGGGAGAAGTTCTTGCCACTTTCTCTGGTAAGAGCGAGGGATAGCTCCAGAACGCTTACTGCCGATTTAAACCTGGTGGTGTCCAGCCATGCCGACAGTCGGCGTAAGACAGCGGCAACTGAGGAGGTTGGCTCTTTCAGGCACAGGCTGCTTTCCTGCCTGTTACCGTTGGTGAGGGTGGCCTTGAGCCGTACTTCCCGGCACAGCTTCCCCTTCGAGTTGGCATCTGCCTCTTGCTGTCCAGCAGGTTTACCGCCTGGCGGAGGCTTTTGTCGGTGATGGCCAGATAAACCTGGGTTGTGGACAGATTTTCGTGACCTAAGAGCAATTGCACGGCGCGGATGTTGGCGCCAGCCTCAAGCAGGTCGGTGGCGAATTTGGCCCGCAAGCTGTGGGTATGAAGCCTGTCAAGGCCCGCCTTCCTGGCAAATTGCTTGATCTTCATGGTGATACAGGGTGCCTTCAGCTTGAATACCTTCTCATTGGGCTCCATGCCTTTAATGAAGTTCCGCAGCCTTAAAGCGATATCGGGCACGAGCGGTACCATCCTGTCCTTCTCGCCCTTGCCCCTCATCACCACCAGAAAATCGGCATGGACGTCCTGGGGTGTGAGATTCGCCAGCTCCCCCCTTCTCAAGCCTGAGTGTAGCGCCAGGGCAACCAGAAGACTATCGCGGACTATGCACCCCTTATGGGTCTTCTTTGTCTCAATCGCCCGGAACAGCTTTTCAATGTCGCTGTCCTCGGTATAGGGCGGGAGCGATTTGGGCACCCTTACCTTGAAGTCATCCATTGGCTCTCCGTACCACTTCATGAACACCCTTAGCATCTGGGCGTAGCGGTAGAGCGTCCGCGGCTTACGGTTGGCGAACTGTGCCAGAAAGGCTTTAGCTAACGGCCCCGATGGCGGATAACCATTAAGATACTCCTTGAACCGGGCAAGCATCCTCCTGGTGTCGCTGAGGTTTTTGGCATTGTGCAGCCTCAGCACCAGATCGCCGTCATAGAGCCGAAACAGTTCCTCGTTGCTTAGTTGCCTCAACATCAGTCGCCTTTTTGCCTCCGGCCCAAGTAATACCTCCAGCAGTTCCCTTAGCGGCAATTCCTCAGATAGAAGTGCTGACGATATGGGCGGTACTGGGCTCGAACCAGTGACCTCTGCGATGTCAACGCAGTGCTCTAACCAACTGAGCTAACCGCCCGCAGCAATGATGCTAAGTGATGCTCTGCGATTTCATGCGCCTAAAGCTTTGGCTTGTGGCTACCCATAATTGCAATATGAATATTCTTACCACAATGGGGGCAGGTCATATTAATAGCCACCGGTTGATTCATTACCCGCTCAACAGCAGCCGTAATCACCGAGTCCATATTATCTAAGCGCTCGTCCAACATATCGAGACGCTTCTTAATACGCTGGATCTCCAGCCCTTGTTCTTCATTTACTGCGGTTTTCTTGCCTTCTTCAGCCAAAGCAGCACTCCCAGCAGTCGTGTCAGGCTAATTATATATGCTAAATGGCAGCATGTCAAAAACCAGAGGGAGGAGATTTCTCAAAGGAACTCCCGCCCCCTTTAATCACTTAACAAACAACGCAACAACAGTGTCACCACGGCAAGCCCTAGACGCCGGTCTATAAAAGTATTGATTGCATAAAACAGATGGCGTATACTAGATTCTAAGATAAACCATCATAGCCTGTAGACGTCATAAAGGAGGTGGGCAAATGCCTGAGGATGTAATTGGAAATGTATCCGAATTCTTTGCTCGACCGGTGGTAGCTGGCATTGACCTCACGGCACCTCTGAAAGTGGGTGATAAAATCCACATCAAGGGCCACACGACTGACATGGTAGTCATTGTTGAATCGATGCAGATTAACAACGTGAATGTTCAACAGGCTAAGGCCAAAGATGTTGTGGGCGTGAAGGTCAGCGACCGGGTAAGAAGAGGAGATATAGTCTACAAGGTTACTGACTAGGTAGAATAGTCAAGAGTGGCTCCGAGTGCAGTTAGCCAAGCCACGCGGCCGAAAACTAACCTCGGTAGCAAACCTCCATTAACGAGGCACGAGCGATAATCAACTAGGCTATACTCTTAACCAAGTTGGCCATTTCAATGGCTTCTACCGCAGCCTGAAAGCCTCGATTCCCCATCTTGGCCCCTGACCGCTCAATAGCCTGTTCCAAGGTGTCGGCCGTGATTACACCATAGATGATAGGTAATCCTGTATCCAACCCTACCTTAGCGATACCCTTGGTGACCTCAGCGGCAATGTATTCAAAATGAGGTGTACCGCCACGAACCACCGCACCAAGACAAATAATAGCATTAAACCGCCTGGTTTCAGCTAGCTTCTTGGCTACCAGTGGAATTTCAAAGGCACCGGGTACCCAGGCAACCTCTATATCCTCCTCATCAACACCGTGGCGAAGCAATGCATCCTGCGCCCCATCAAGCAGCTTCCTAGTAAGGAATTCGTTAAAACGGGACACCACCACACCAAACTTTAGCCCCTTCCCCAGAAGCACCCCTTCAAAATACCGGCTCATCAATCCCTCCTTATTACGGTTTATTCATAACCCCCCACATCCACCTCTCGACACTCACCCCCAAACCCGTCTAATTAACTTCAGCGTCTGGTATTCCTAAAAGATGACCCAACTTTTTCTGTTTCGTCTCCAGGTAACGTCGATTGTACTTATGAGGAGGAGCAATAATGGGTACGGTCTCCACCACTTCCAGTCCGTAACCTTCCAAACCGATAACCTTCTTCGGATTGTTAGTGAGCAGTCGAATCCGGCGTAAGCCAAGTTCAGCCAGGATTTGGGCACCTATACCGTAGTCCCTCAGGTCCGGGGCAAAACCTAAGGCCAGGTTAGCTTCCACCGTGTCCAGCCCTTGGTCTTGAAGAGCATAGGCACGAATCTTGTTATGAAAGCCGATACCCCGCCCCTCCTGTCTCATGTACAGGAAAACGCCCCGCCCCTCCTTGGCAATACTTTGCATGGCCAAATCCACCTGCTGACCACAATCGCAACGCACACTGCCAAACACATCACCGGTAACGCACTCACTATGAACCCGGACCAAGACAGGTTCCTCAGTGGATATATCACCTATAACCAGAGCCAAGTGTTCATCAGGGTCTATATCACTCTTATAGGCGATAGCCGAGAACTCACCGTAAACCGTCGGCAACTTAGCTTCAGCCACCCGGTGCACCAGCCTCTCATAACGCCAGCGATAAGCAATGAGGTCGGCTATGGTGACAATCCTAATCCCAAACTTTTCTGACATTACCTCGAGTTGAGGTAGCCGTGCCATTGAGCCGTCCTCATTCATAATCTCACAGATGATTCCTGCCGGATAGAGACCAGCCAGCCGAGCCAAATCAACTATCCCCTCGGTATGTCCGGCCCGCACCAGGACACCACCATCTCTGGCTCGGAGAGGAAACATATGACCGGGCTGTGCCAGGTCTTCTGGCTTAGTCGCCGGGTCGACTATTGTTTTTACTGTTTTAGCTCTATCTGCGGCTGAGATACCAGTAGTTATTCCGTGCTTAGCGTCTACTGAGACCGTGAAAGCGGTACAGAATCTGGAGGTATTCTCATTCACCATCATCGGCAGCCCCAAATCATCCAGACGCTGGCCGAGAGTAGGTAAGCAAATTAGCCCCCGGGCATACTTTGCCATAAAGTTAATCGCTTCAGGGGTAACCTTCTCGGCAGCCATAGCCAGGTCACCCTCGTTTTCTCTATCTTCATTATCAACTATGATGACAAACTTGCCGTCCTTTATATCCTCAATAGCTAAAGGAATACCTGATATACCCATGCTTCCCCCTCCTCAGCAGAAGATGTAACCAATCAACTTATTATAAAGCCGTGCTCCTGGAGAAAATCAACCGTTATCCCCGCAGGGCGAGCTACGCTCAGCCGCTCGACATACTTGGCAATAATATCGACTTCCAGATTTACCAGTTCACCCACCCGGCGGCTCCCTAGAGTGGTATGCTGGCGGGTATAATCAACAACAGAAACCTGAAATGAGCCAACATCCCTGGCTACCACGGTTAGGCTAATGCCATCGATAGCAATAAAACCCTTCTCCACCACGTATCGCATCACCGCAGGGGGAGCTTCAAATCTAACAAGCATCGCTTCACCGTCCGAGGTGATAGAGACTACCCTGCCGGTAGTGTCTATATGACCCTGGACCAAATGACCACTCAGCCGCCCACTCAAAGCCAATGGTCGCTCCAGGTTAACCCCGTCTCCGCTCGAAAGCAGCCCAAGGTTAGTCCGCTCCAACGTCTCCGGCATTATGTCAACTGAAAAGGAGGCAGCATCAAAATCGGTTACGGTCAGGCACACCCCGTTAACCGCGATACTCTGACCCGACTCCATTCCCCGCAAAACCGTACTGGCACCGATAACAAGCCGCCTCGGCTGCGCAGAAGTAACTCTCCCTACCTCTTCTATAATACCGGTGAACACCCTAGCCCCTTTTCGCTCCCACGTACCCGCTGACCATCAGGTCTTCGCCAAAACTTTCTACACGGACACGCTCCAGCTTAAATGAGTCGGCTATTCTATCAACCCCTTTACCACCCACCGCCGTCTTTGCCGTCTCGCCACCGATGATAATAGGAGCAATGAAAACAACCACCTTATCCACAAGCCCACTGTCAAACAGGGAGCCAAGGAGAGTGCCACCCCCCTCTACCAAAACACTGGTGACCTCTCGCTCGCCTAATGCTTTCAGCAACTTCTTCAGGTCTATCTGCCCTTTAGCTGCGGGCAGTTCCAATAGCTCAGCACCAGCTTGAGCCAGCGCCGCTTTCTCATCTAATGAAACCTCACTACCTACGGCCATCAGCGTCTTGCCCGGCTCTCTAAATATCCGGGCCGAGGCTGGTGTGCGCCCTTTACCATCCACAATTACCCGTAGCGGTTGCTTCCTCACCGTTCCTCCACGGCCACCACAGAGCCTAGCGGTAAGATGAGGGTCATCAGCCAGAATGGTATTCACCCCCGCCATGATAGCATCAGCCGTGTAACGCAGATTATGAACGTACTTCCTCGCCTCCCCACCGCTAATCCACTTGGAATCGCCACTCTTGGCGGCAATCTTCCCGTCCAGGCTCACCGCAAACTTAGCGGTAACAAAGGGGATGCCGGTAGTAATAAACTTGATATAGGCTTCGTTAATCTCCCTCGCCTCAGGCTCATGCTCACCCATGTATATCTTGATGCCCACCCCCTCCAACTCCTCTTTGCCTCGTCCTGAAACCAAGGGGTTGGGGTCAAGCATTGGTAGATGGACCTCAGTGATACCAGCGGCAATGATAGCTTTGGTACAGGGTGGAGTCCGACCGTAGTGGCAACAGGGTTCCAGAGTAACATACAGGGTACCATCCCGTGCTTTTTCACCCGCCTGATTGAGTGCTACCACTTCGGCATGCGCCGACCCCGGCGGTTGCGTATAGCCCTGCCCCACCACGACATCGTTCTTCACCACCACCGCACCCACCGCCGGGTTAGGACTAACCTGACCCCAAGCTAATCTAGCCAGGGAAAGTGCCTGCTCCATATAGTCCATTCTAGTGCCATTCTAGCATCTAGTTCGTAAAAAGTGCAACCATAGCACTGAGTTACACATATTCAAACCACCCATGAGGTTGACCAACAGCAGTCACTATTGGCACGACAAAGCTAGTTGCGGTATAATTATCTAGGCAGAAGTCAAAAGGAATCGGTTATTGCATGAAGAGCTTTATTCGCGACCTAGTTACGACAGCGGTTATGGCAGTGGTGATTTTCCTGATACTGCAGGTTACCGTCCAGGTCTCCGTCATAAACGGCTATTCTATGGAGCCTAACCTTCACGACGGGCAACGTGTAGTAGTTAGTAAAGTCACTTATTTCTTTCATCAACCAGAACGGGGGGACATAATCGTATTCCATCCACCCGCTAACTGGAACGTAGTCTACATTAAGCGCGTAATTGGCTTACCCGGCGACACGGTGGAAATAAGAAGTGGCAAGGTCTACATAAACGATAACGCTCAGCCATTGAATGAGCCCTACCAACTGCCTGCCAGCTATTCCCTCAGCAAAACAGAAGTCCCGGCGGATAACTACTTCGTCCTAGGGGATAACCGCGATAATAGCAACGACTCCCACAACGGCTGGATGGTGCCGCGCCAGAATATAATTGGCGAAGCCTGGTTATCAATCTGGCCGCCGCAGGTATGGGGTCAAGTGCCCAACTACTCCTTCGACGAACAGATGGCCGGTGCTAATAGCTAGGTATGACCGGTGAGTAAAGAAGAAATCTTCGAAAAATCAGGGGCTATACTTAAGGGGCATTTTCTGCTAACCTCAGGGCTGCATTCCCCCGTCTACTGGGAAAAGTTCCGAGTTTTGCAGTACCCCAGCTACACCGAAGAGCTCTGTCGCCTAATCTCTAACCATTTCCGGAATCAAACCGTCCAGGTAGTAGCTGGGCCCACCACCGGTGGTATTATTCTAGCCTTCGAAGTAGCCCGGCAGCTAGGAGTACGCGGCATATTTGCGGAAAACGAGGGCTCCGGAGAAAGGACATTCAGGCGAGGCTTCACTATCACCCCCGGTGAGCGAGTTCTAATTGTTGATGACATACTGACCACCGGTAGCTCTATACGCGAAGTTACGGCAGCAGTAACCAAGCTAGAGGGAGTAATAATAGGCATCGGCGTTCTGGTTGACCGCTCCGAGCGAGAACTTCGATTTGGAGTCCCTGTTTTCAGCTGTCACCGCGCGGCAACTATAACCTACCGACCGGAAGAATGCCCTTTATGTGCTGCTGGCATCCCTCTGACGAAGCCGGGCAGCAGCCAAAATCCGCCAGGTTGAAGAGTAAAGCCTGCCACCAAATTCGCCCTTAACCGCCCGAAAAGCGGCAATCTTCTGATGAATTACTTCGAGCAGCTCACTATCATCACAGCGAAGGTGATTGCCTCAGGTGACGAGGCCTCATCCCCTCGAATTATTTGCCGCCAGACTAAAGGTAGTGTAAAATAGTTTTCCTTAGGTCAATGGTCAATGCCAAGCAAGAATCATAGTGATAAGCTAAGCCTGGACCACCTCTTCCGTCCCAGGTCAATTGCCGTTGTCGGGGTCTCGACTGATATGGCGAGGTTCCGTGCTGGGCGATTATTTTTAGAATCCCTGGTTGATGCTGGGTTCGACGGGAAGCTCTATCCGGTGGGCCGTGATGAGGGTGAGCTGTTCGGCCTGAAAATATACCCCAGTATGAATGATATTCCCGATACAGTGGATTATGTCATATCAGCCATACCCGCTCAATATACGCCCCAGCTAATAGTCGACTCTGTCCGCAAAGGCGTAAAAGTGATACACCTGTTCACTGCGGGCTTCAGCGAGATAGAAGATAAGCAGGGAGAACAACGGCAAGCACAGATAACGGCTCTGGCTCGGCAAACTGGCATCCGAATTATCGGCCCTAACTGCATGGGACTATATTGCCCTAAAAACAAGATAGCCTTTCACCCGGACTTCCCTAAAGAGAGTGGCACGGTAGGCTTTCTTTCCCAAAGTGGCGGCAACTCTATATATGCTGTTCGCGAAGCGGCGATGAGAGGCATCTACTTTAGCAAGGTCATAAGCTACGGTAATGCCGCCGACCTTAATGAATGTGATTTTCTCGAATACTTCACCTATGACCCCGACACCAAGATAATCGCTGCCTATATCGAGGGCATTGCCAACGGAACTCGTTTCGTCCAGGCATTAAAACAGGCAACCAAAGTGAAACCGGTCATAATCTATAAAGGCGGCAACACCGAAAGTGGCACCAGAGCGGTAGCTTCGCATACCGGCGCTATGGCCGGCTCGGAAAGGGTCTGGCAAAGCCTGCTAAAGCAGGTAGGAGCGATTCAAGTCAATAGCATGGAAGAAATGCTGGACGTAATCCTGCTCTTTAGATACATGCCCCCTCCCAAGGGCAGAGCCACCGCCATACTCGGTATCGGCGGCGGCAACAGCGTCCAAGCCGCTGATGCCTGCTCCAGTGTCGGTCTGACGGTGCCCCTGCTCCCGGTAGAAATCCGACAGAGGCTAAAAGACCTTTATGCCTCTGAGACCGGAGCTGCTTTCAGGAATCCCGTAGACATGTATTTTGCCCGATGGGATTTGGCCCAGAAAACCATTAAAATAGTCGCTGAGTGCGACCAGATTGATTTGTTAATTATTCAGATAACCATGGGCTGGAATCCCAAGTACGAGAAGGGGCTAATGGAAGCATATATCGGGTCCTTCCTGGGTTTAGGCCAACAGATACAAAAGCCTACGGCGATGGTTTTACAGCCTTTCGGCCTAGCCCGACGGGCACAAACTACTCCCGAGGCCGAGGCAGCACTGTACAAGGTCGGCTTTCCGGTGTATTATTCCATCGCCGATGCCGCTACCGCCATCGTCAAATATACCGATTACTACAACCGCGCTAGATAAAGCCTAGCTTCTACCGAACTCCCTCTCCAACTGCCCTGAACTCAAGCGAATCGTGATGGGCCGGCCATGGGGACAGGTATGAGGCAGAGCGGTAATCTCCAGTTTTCTCGCTAGTTCCCGCATCTCAGCATCGGTTAACGCCTGCCCAGCCCTCACCGCACCGTGACAAGCCAGGGACATGGCTACACTTTCCGCCCAGCTGGTCTTATCCGCCCCGGTCAGGGAATCCAGTAACTCCTTCAGCATCCCCACCCAGTCCTTACTATAGAGCAGAAGGGGCACGGCCCGAACCAGATAGGTTCTCTCGCCAAAAGGCTCGATGGAGAAACCGAATTCGCCCAGATTCTTATAGTGTGCTCTCAGAATTTCCCCCTGCTTGGGGTCGACCTCAAGGGTCACTGGCTGAAGCAAGCCCTGAATTTCCACTGCCTGCCGTGACCTCTGGGCACAAATCTGCTCAAAAAGGATACGCTCATGGGCAGCATGCTGGTCGATGAGATAGAGCCCATCGGGACCCTCAGCGACAATATAGCTGCTCAAGAGCTGACCCAATACCCGAAGCACCGGCAGGCACATCGACGGGGTCTCACGAGCTTCCGGCGAAGTGGTTAGTCTATCACTCCTGGCTAGTGTCCATGATGCCTGCCTTGATTCTGAGGGCAATACATATGTGGTGGCGGCCTCCTCAATCTTGGGCACTGGCATTAGCTCAACCAGAGCCTGGCGCACCGCCTTCTGGACCGCAGCAAAAACCACGTGCTCATTACGGAATTTTACCTCCGCCTTGGTCGGATGAATGTTAACATCCACCTCCCCCGGCGGGAGCGAAACATTGATAATAGCCACCGGGTGTCTACCCTCCATCAGAAGCCCGTGATACGCCTCCTCTACCGCCCGTGCCAGCAGGCGGCTATTTACCCAGCGGCGGTTGATGAAGAAGCTGAGGTAGCCTCGACTCGAGCGGCCAACCGATGGCGAACTAACCATACCGGTGACCCCAGGCGATGATGACGCCCCACCCTCCCAGCCTCCACCCCCAACCTCCAGCAGGCTTTGGGCTAGCTCCAGACCATAGACCGCAACGACACTGTCTATCAGCCGCCCGCTACCCGGTGTTCTGAGCGCCACCCGGCCGTCCATGACCAGGGTAAACCTGACCTCAGGATAGGCCAGGGCATACATACTGACAATATCGGCGATGTGGCTACTTTCGGTAGCTTGTGACTTGAGAAATTTTAGTCTGGCGGGTATCTTGCGGAACAGATTACGCACCGTAACCGTTGTTCCCTGAGGGCGAGCCTGATTCTGCCTCTTGGTAGTTATGCCATCCGCTAGGCTGAGGTAGGTGCCCACCTCTTCTCCAAGGGCACAGGTGACGATATCTACTTCAGCGACCGCGGCTATGCTGGGTAGCGCTTCACCGCGAAAGCCCAGGGTGGAAATAGATTCCAAATCCCTAGTACTATCTATCTTGCTGGTAGCATAGCGGTTAAAGGCAAGCTCCACCTCTCCCGACGGAATCCCGCTCCCATCATCTACCACCCGAATCAGGTTTACCCCACCACCCCTAGCTTCAACCGAAATCTGGCGCGAGCCGGCATCCAGC
>Ga0315279_10010605_pt1 | contig 10815 bp, 15 predicted proteins | sample YL17G06_20_MG_FD_203694 | JGI IMG/M metagenome (GOLD analysis project Ga0315279, IMG submission 203694) | Sediment microbial communities from Yellowstone Lake, YNP, Wyoming, USA - YL17G06_20 | ecosystem: Environmental > Aquatic > Freshwater > Lake > Sediment | place: USA: Wyoming | collected...
ATCTGCACCAACGAAGGGTTGTGTATGCTTGCAGCAGCAACTTATTTATCATGGCTTGGAAGCAAAGGGTTGCACGAACTCAGTACGATTAACTATGAGCGAGGTCAAGATCTTGGAAAAAAGATCATCGCCATCCCCGGGTTCACGAAGATGTTTACAGGAGTTCATTTCAACGAATTTGTTATCCGGTGTCCCGATGTAAAAAAAGTACACAAACACCTTTTACGACAGGGAATGCAAGGCGGTCTCCTGTTAGAACAATGGTACCCGGAGTTAACGAATTGTATGTTATTCGGTATTACAGAATTACACAGCGAAGAGAGTATCGAACGTCTTATTTCTCGTCTAAAGGAGGCGCGTTGATGTACCGTAGTGCTGTATGGGATGAACCATTGCTCAAAGAACTCGAAGAAATTAAAAAAGAACATTACACCCCACAGACTGTACTGCCTGACTCTCTTCGGAGAACAAATTCGGTTGATATCCCTGATCTGGATGAAACACAAGTGATGCGGCATTTCTTCCATCTCAGCCAGATGAACTACGGTATTGAATCAGGGATCTACCCATTGGGATCGTGTACAATGAAGTACAACCCGAAGATTTGCGAGGAAATCAGTCGCTGGGAACAGTTCACCCTGCTTCATCCGTATCAAGACGAGTCAACAACTCAGGGAACACTACGGATCATGTACGAACTTGAACAGATGCTCTGCGAAATCACCGGGATGGATCATTTTACCCTCCAACCAGCTGCAGGAGCACAAGGGGAATTCACCGGTCTCCTTTTAGCTCGTGCATATCATGAGTCAAACAAGGATTTCAACAGAGATGAAGTAATTCTCCCTGATACATCACATGGGACAAATCCCGCAAGCGCTGCTATGGCAGGCTACAAGGTCATCGAGATTCCTTCAACCAAAGAAGGAACCATAGACTTGGGGATGCTGGAAAAAGTACTCTCAGAAAAAACCGCGTGTTTCATGCTCACTAACCCGAACACCCTTGGCATCTTCGAATCAGAGATCGATGATATCGCACGACTCGTACACAAAGCAGGTGCGCTTCTCTACTATGATGGCGCGAACATGAACGCGATCATGGGGAAAGCACGCCCAGGAGATATGGGATTTGACATTGTGCATCTTAACTTGCATAAAACCTTCTCCACACCACATGGCGGCGGAGGCCCAGGATCCGGCCCAGTTGGCGTGAAACAAAAACTGGAACGATTCCTTCCAGTACCATGGATTATGAAGAAGGAAGATAACTACTATTTTGATTACGAATATCCGGACTCGATAGGGAAGATAAAAGCAGCATACGGGAATGTTTCTGTGATCCTCAAAGCATACATCTACATCCTGTTAATGGGAGGAAACGGGCTCAAAGAAGCATCAGAAATCGCAGTGTTAAACGCAAACTATATGAAGAAAAAACTCGTCGATTCGAACCTCTATGAGCTTCCATATAGAGAGCTTCGGAAACATGAGTTTGTCATCAGCTGTGAACGCTTGCTTTCCAACAAGGGAATCCGCGCGCTAGATGTTGGAAAACGCCTTTTAGATTACGGACTTCATCCACCAACCGTATACTTCCCGCTTATCGTCAAGGAAGCATTAATGATCGAGCCAACCGAATCAGAGTCAAAGAAAACCTTAGACATCTACATCGATACCTTACTGAAAATTGCACAGGAAGACCCTACATTAACAAAGAGCGCCCCGCATAATACCGTGGTACGACGGATCGATGAAATCGGTGCGGTGAAGAATCCAATCTTCACGTGGAAAACACTTGAAAAACCGAAAGAACTGATGACCTAAAAAAATTCTCTCGTTCCTTTTTTTACAAATTTTTTTCTCTCCATATGAGAAATTTTCTCAATATATTTAAACTACCAGAGCTACGTTAGCGAAAATTATCTCGTAGAAGAGACTTTTTCGGTGAAATCCTCCGGTATTCAAAATCCGAATGTGAAAAAATTGAAAGATCTTGTCTAAATTACTGAGGACGTTTCAGTTTTTTATCAGTGATTCCACGAATCGTCCCTGATGTTGCATAGGTGGTAAAGGTAACGGATTTTGATCCAATCTTTTTCAGTGATTGTAGAAGTTGTATCGTGTGTTCTTTTTCTTGATAGTTACATTTAATAATCCCAGTGGTTCCATCGAATTGTACGACCCAGAGCCCTAGTTCTTTTGCCGCTTTGGAAAAGAGGTCGTGGGTTTGTTGTCGAAGTGCCTGTATCAGCTCCGTGTCCGTGAGAGGATGATTGTTTCCCACGAGTGCAACACGAAAACCGATGTACCGATGTCGTCTGGTGCCTTTTACGATACTATACACCTCTTATAATTAAAAAAAATTATGAGGGATGATTATTCTGATTCAATACGAGGTGCCAACAGATAGGTGACGTGCCCGTGTTTCTCTGCGAAATCAAAGTCGACTCTGATAGGGTTGTCGTTACCAATGTTGATGGTGATCGGGTCTTCGTTTTTCACTGGTTTAATCATATTGCTGAAGTAGTCGATAGAGAAAAGGCTTTTAAATTTCCCTGGCGAATGAAGTTCCAGTAGTAAGCTCTTCGGGAGTTTGAGATTCACGGTATCGGTATCCCCTTCTGCAAACAGTTCAAACGAGTCTTTGTCGACGCTCAATGCCAGATGATCGGAGACTGCCTCTGAGGCACGAACTCCTTTGCTGAGCTCTGATGCCTTCATGACTGCTTTTGCGGGTAAGTCTAAATGAGGAACCTTAGAATCAGGCATCCCTGCGGTGTCAATAAGGCCCATCCGTCGCACGAGGTTACCGATTTTAACAATCAAGCGGTTTGAATCCTCATCATACTCCAAAGAAATCAAATCACCGGCATTCGCCAGTTTCATGATGCCGTTGAGTTTATCAAGGTCAATACCAAGCTCCATGTCATCAGCTTTGTATTCCTCAAATGCGGTGCTTTTCAGTTCTAAATCAACCATCGCGACATGCGCAGGATCAACCGCACGTATGGAAATGCCTTTTGTTGTGATATTGAACTTAGCTTCATTCACAAGTGGCGATGTTACATCGATGATTCCTTTTATTATATCTGATTTTATCTTGGCATTAAACATGGCAAACAGCCTCCCCGGATTACATCCTCGTCTTACGAAAAGAATAGGACATTGCCTATATAACGATGACGGTATTTTTCTCTCCTATATACAGGCAGCCTCAAGAAGACGTAAGTATCTTTTAAAAATTATATAATAAACACCACTTCACTGGAAAAGAAATACCGCAGGTGCTTATATTAACTGGTACACAAGGAGAAAATCATGTTTCTTCTCACCATCATAAAAAATGCTCACTTTCTCCAGAAACACCGGTTCTCTTATGAGAATTTCCAAGGGATACAACGCAAATAAAGATATCGTCGTATTTTGTTCCTGGTAAAGTTGGGTGAAATTTATGGTGGGTATTGAATCATCTTTTTTACCACAATGACCACAGGTAATATTCAGATATTCATGAAGGTCTTCTCCGGTCGTCCAATTCTGATAAGATGATCGAAGCCAGGGCTGGATGAGAAAGCGTTCTGTAACAAAGAGATCGGTATCCCAAAACCCTTTTGCAGAGATGACGATATACCCTGTCGAAAGCTTTACTGTATAGGCATAGTTTTTAGAAGGAAACTGAAACCTGGTTGTTTTTTCAAAAAAACTGCTATCTATGTCTTCAACAAGATGGGAGAAACTGCTCGCAAACGATCGTATTTCTGCGGTTCTCTGCCAATCACTGGAAAAGACTAAGAAGAAGACCGCAGTGAGCAGAATTCCTGTGGCAAGGAAAAGACCGATTTGAGATAGTGTCAGGCCCATGATGCTGTTGGTATCATTCATAAATCGTGACATAGGTCTTTCCATCATTATAACACAACTCCAACGTGAGGTCGTAGGTTCCCGTATGAAAGACTGCCATCTGGGTAAGGTTCTCACTGGAAAAACGAGCGTTCGAATGGAACAATCGAAGGGTTCCGTCATTCATCACATAATAGTAGTTGTTATTTGTGTTTTCATCAAGGGTGAGATTGGTTGGCTCTATGGTACCGTTTGTTGGGAGGCCGCCAAAGACGATGAATTGCAGGGCCGTAGGGAATTCAACGTGCACGGTAACCATGGATCCTTCGTCAGCGTATTCAAACATGTTGGTAGCTTCAGTCAGAATCGTATCGATTTCATGTTCCACTTGATGAATCTGTGAGTCCATGATGATGTTCTGGAGTGAAAGACTAAACAATGTGATAATTGCTGCGGCAATGATGATAACTACGAGAAGATACACGGGTTGACCAAGAACTGCATTCTCATCACCCACTAGTGGGTTAGTTCTTTTAAATATCATGAAAACTCCCAGATTTATTAAAAAGAATTAAATAATTCAATAAATATCTATCGATTGAGTTTTGTCTGGGAGGTTTGGCAGTGAAGAACCTAAAAAAGAGAGCTTATTTCATTGTAAATGAACACGCGGTGCTTGGGTTACCGATGCGCTTGACCGTCTCCCTGGTTATTGGAACTGTTGCACTCATCGCAATCCTATCCTATATAACGAACCCGTGTTTATTTCCTGAGAGAATGATCGTCTCCTTAACACCGATAGTAACAACCCTACCGGGAAGCGAGCCAGAAAATGTCACATTCACCGTGTATGTAAATGAGACCGACGGTCATCCTCTCAGTGGTGCATCGGTAATAATCAAAGGATTAGGGGGAGCCGGCTCTGGTTTCTCTGATGATAACGGTAAAGTTCTTATCCAAATCCAGGTTCAGCTGGAGAGTGGAGTCTACGAGGGATACCTTGACATCTCTGTGAAAGCAGCATGCCACGAGCCATTTGAACACAAAGATATGATAAAAGTCGTAAAAACGAGTTGATAACCGACGGTTTTCTCGTGGATTTTCAAGCGAAAAACCAGTATTTATGGAAATATTTATATATTATATATCCCTAATATATATTGGGGGCATTGTTTTTGAGTTACTGTAAAGTATGTAAAAAAGAAACGAAACAAATTCCCATACGCAAAATCGACTCCCTCATCATCGTGGAAGAATACTGTCCATGGTGTGACGAGTCGACCCTGCGGTATGAGAAAATACTAACAATCGAATAATACCTCTCTCGCTCAACAACCAAAGAGAGCCCAGACAAAGAGATAGGTTTTTTTATACAAGTCAGTTATCTTGTAATAAACACAAATAAAAAATGGTGAGGGGCGAACAGAAAAGTGGACAACCAAAAAAAAGAGTCTCCAGAGATAAAAACACATGAAGAGATAATGGTATTATTCAAATCACTCGAATCAATGGAAGAGAAAGTAAAAAACCCTGAATTATACGTAGAAGAATTATTCGAATCAGAGGAAATCCTGCAAGAAGTAGAACGCCCAACTCAGATACCCGCAGAAGTCGTCGAAGAACCGCAGCGGATAGAACCTGTTGGAGAAATATCTCAAAGCAAGAAAGAGAGACGAAAACGATCGCCCTTGTTCATACATGAGAGGAAAGAGCAACCAGCGGAGAGAAAAATCAATCGGCTTTCTTTTTGGAGAAAGGAAAAAATCAATGAACTAGAACCTGACGCAGCAACCGAGGTTCCGCAACAATTAAAGGACGTCAAACCCCCCCGGAGCACATTCATCCTGCAATTTGATGGGAATGGCAACCTTGTTGGATTGCCTGTTAAAAAACCAAAGCTGGAAACAGAGAAAAAAGGTTGGTTTTTCTTCAGAAGGAAAGGTCAGGCAGAAACAGCAGAACAATCAGAAGAAGAACCAGCAAAGGGCATTAAAGGGAAGCTCAACCGCGTGGTTTCCAAACTCCGACGGAAAAAATCCTTAGAAGGAGAATCCGGTGGTGGGGTCGGTGGTAAAATCAAAGGTATTTTCAGGAGAAAATCGAAAGAATAAAACAAAGAATTGGATGTCGTGTTATTTCAGCCAGAAGAGTATTTTTTTCTCATCGATGTTACTGATTGCACCGTCAACTTTTCCTTCTCGGGCAAGCCATCCGACCGCGGTGAAAACGTCATGTTCAACGATGCGGGACAATCGTGAGAGAGACAGGACATCGACTTCACCCCAAATTTCTAACGTTCGCCATATTTTTCCTGCATCTTTTCCAATGAATGGTCCAAGATTTGTCCCACCAAGCATATACGTGTTATTTTCTTTCCGTATCTTGTTTTCTCGGGCGAGCCAGCCGATTGCAGTATAAAGTTGCGGTTCAGTAAGATGTGTTAGAGTCAGAAGTTCTGGTTCGGAGAGAGGCCCACGATCATGGAGTATCTGCCAGATGGTACCTGCCTGGTCACCGAACAAAGACACAAATTCACTCATACACTCTCACTCTAAAAAGAAAGCATGCTTTTGGTGATTAAATATGTTGTGATTTGAATGAAATAAAAGGTTCCCGTGTGCGAAAAACTATAAGATATGCTTCCTCGTTAACGGAGAGGAGATTGTGCTTTTATGCCGAAAATCCACAAGTCAAGTTTCATTGCACCAAACGCGGTAATCATCGGCAACGTGACTATTGGTAAGAACTGTGGTGTCTTTCCAAATGCGGTGATTCGCGGTGATGAAAACTCCATTGTGATTGGAGATGGGTCTAACATTCAAGATTGCTGCGTCATTCACACGGATGCGGAGCATCAGGTAAAGATAGGTAAAAACGTAACGATAGGTCATGCTGCAATGATCCATGGCGCAACCATTTTAGATGATTGTCTCATTGGTATTCATGCAACAGTGCTGAATGGTGCGAGGATTAGTTCTGGTTCGATTATTGGGGCCTGTGCACTCGTCACAGAGGATATGGTTGTTCCTGAGCACAGCCTGATTCTTGGCGTTCCGGGAAAGATCATAAAACAGGATCCACAGTTTGTTGACATAATCAGAAAGAACGCGGAGATTTATCAGAAACTTTCTCAGAAACATAAACAAGGGATATACTCGATCTTTACATCAAAAGAAGAGAAGTCCCTGTAGAGAGGACCATTTTTACAGTTTTTTCACATCAACCGCTTTGGGTCCTTTCTCTGTAGTACCTACCTGGTACTCCACGACCTCACCTGGTGTGAGGAAGATGTCGAAAAACGGGATAGCGGTTTTATGGACAAAGATGGTGTGTCCATCATCGCCTCGGATAAAACCATATCCTTTTCGAATATTGTAAAATTTAACAATTCCTTTCATAGTATGTTCACCTCCTGTAATTTGTAATGTTCAAAAAGAAAAAAAAGATCACTTAGTCTTGCTATTGATTAAAAAGAATGTTTACAATTCTTACAATTTTTTTGTGTGTCAGATCCTGCTTTTATCGCGTATTGCGGACAGACTTCATGTTCGTACACAGGACGTTGAAGGACGTCACATCTGACTACTATCTTTTGAAATGATTCCTGATTCTTTCTTCGTCGTTGATTATTTGATCTTCGATTCATAGGTATTAGCTCCATAATAAGAGCATGCATATTTGTAAAGAAAAAAACAATAAATTTCAAAAATCCGAAATTGTTGGAAAATGAAATGTTATTTTCTCTTCTTTCGGTAAACCTGTAGTGACCAGTCTCTTATATAGTTTTGCATTCTAAGATTTATGTGATAAAAAAAAAATAAGGAGAAAAACAGTGGTTAGTAAGATGTTGCTCTGAACACTGCCTGCTTGTCGTTTGTAAAAAAAATGGTTATTTTAAGGCAACCTTTATTTTTGGTACTTTTGCTCTTATTTTCTTACATTCAACTTTATTTTCTCTTGCAAGCCATCCAAGTGCACAGTATGCGTCAACCTCAGTGATTTGTGCAGTCTTTGCTATCGTTGAGACATCCACTTCGCCTTGTTGTGCAACGGTGTTCCAGACTTTCCCTGCATCCGTGCCGACCTTCGTGGTTAAGTTGGTTTGTCCTAGTTTATACATGTTATTTTCCCGGCAAATCTTGTTTTCTCGTGCCAGCCAGCCAACAGCAGTCCAGAGTTCATCTTCTGAAAGTTTCGTGGTTTGAAGTAACGCTTCTTCTTTCAGCGGACCTTTTGTACTCAGTATCTTCCACACTTTACCTGCATTCCATCCAAATTCATCTTTAAGTGTTTTCATAACCCAACCTCACACAAAGAGGATATCTGATAGAGGATTATATATATTTTCATTAATTATGAATGGATTTTTAGTACTCTACGATCACATATCATAAAAAATATCGTCTGCATCGGTTGATTCTTTCTCCTGTTCTACTACCCCTGCACCGACCCCTATGAGGTACCCTTTGGCCCGTTCCGCGTACTTGTAATGATTCACTATTTCCCAGAATTTCTTTGAATGATCCGGGTGCAAGAGATGAGTAAGCTCATGGATGATGATGTAGTCCTGTACCCACGACGGCATGGTTTTCACCCGATCCGAGATGCGAATGGTTTTATCAATCGAAGTGCAGCTCCCAAACCGAGAATTTTGATTTGTGACAAACGTAATGGAAAAATCAAGGGCGCCGTCGAAAAACTTCTTGTTCAGTTCCTGGGCACGCTGCAGCAACCAGGTATCACTTTTCTTTAATGATCGTTTCTGCTGCCATCGTTCGTTGCGTTGACTCATACGGTCTATCCACTTTTGCTCATCTTTAGTACTCATGCCTGCGGGAAGATAAATCCAGAGCCGCCCATCTCCATATTTCGTTTGAATGGTCTTTTTCCGTCGTCTACTTCGAACGATCGTGATCTGAGAAGGTGCCATTTTCATTACTCGCAAACAAAAAGTCTCTTATAAGGATTGTTTTCTTTAAAATATATGCAACACCAACGGAAATAAAAAATATCAAAAAAAAAGAAAGGAAAAAAAAGAAATTGTGTTTTTTCTCTAGTTGCGTACCGGTGAGAGGTCAATTCCTCGAATAGTGCTGGTGTAGCCGAAGAAAAATGTTATCGCCTTGTCAGCGATGTTTCCAGAGCGGTGGATATACAAACCAATGAAATTTGACATTAAACCGATCTGTCGCCCGGTTAGCATCTTAATACTAAATGGATAGGGGTCAAGTATGATGGTGCGGCTGTTGAGTATAACATTGGATTTTCCTGAGTAGTACCACCCTGTTATTGGTCGAAGCACGTTGATTTTGTTTTTCCCCAATGAGAGGAATTTGTTTGTAAATCCCCAGCTCATGACAAAAGCGTTTTTTCTGAGTGGACGGAGTTGATTAAATTTGAAATTAAATTTTATTGTTTTAATAATAAGGGTAAGGACTAACACAAGAACAGGCTGTCTCCCGTGCTCTTTGATAGCACTTTGGACGATTTCAAGAAGCGCTGAGTAGGATTTCGCAGATGCCATTTTTTCAAGTAATGCGGGCATGAATTTTTCCATGGTTGTAAGATCTTTTTCGGAAACCTGTACCGGTGCAAGGTCACCGATAGTAATTACTTCCAACTGGTCTTTTATTGTCGTTTGCGCCGTCACTGGGCTAAACGCTAATCCCAGGAAAAGAAGAATTACGCCTACTGCAAGTATTCCTTTTATTTTTACCATAGTTTTATCCTCTTTTTCGAAATCGTATTTTTTCTTATGAATCTATATTATCTTAACTATTTATATAATTTTCTACGTTGAGTTAGGCAATTGACGAATTTCTGCTTAGAAAAGTAAGTTTTCGCCTTTAAACCAGCCGATAGTATGAAAAAGAAAAAAAGGAGAAAAATAAGAATTTATTATTTAGAAAGAGGAGTCAGATCGAACGTTCGGATTCGGTCTACGCGACCCATGAAGACCACGTAGGCGTTCCCTGTAAGTTTGCTTTCGATATCGAGGTAGATTCCTTTAAAGCCTTTCATGAGGCCAAGTTGTGGTCCAATCATTTTCTGGTGTATCCCGAAGGGTTGTCGCTCTAGGATCAGGGTTCTTCCTTTCAAGAGCTTTGAGGTGTCAGAGTATCGCCACATCGAAAGCCCTTCTTTGAATCGGTCTATCGAATTTTCTTTCCGTGGGTTTAGTCGGTTATAGGCTCCGAAACTGATGACGAAGTAGTCGGGACGGAATTTTGAGGAGAATTTCCCAAGGAGGTCTAATATGTTGATCCCTCCAATAGAGAATCCTTTTTCTTTCATTAGAAATTGGAGCATTTTCGAAATGAATTCTCGTACAATTGTGAATTTACCATAATCATTGTTCAGACAGAGATCTTGAAGTTTTTCAGCAAAATCACGGAAGGTTTGTGATTCAGAAGCGATACGTTCTACTTCATCCATGAATTTCTCGACCACTGTCGCTTCTTGTAGCTCCATATCTTGTGTTGATGTCTTTTGCGCAGAGACTGGTAGCAGAGAGATTGAAATGAAGAGAAGCGCTATACTTACTGCAAGGAATGCTTTTTTATTCATAGAGAGACCTCTTTTTTTCAACTCGTTTAAATGTATATCTATTATTTTGAGGTATTTATATAATTTTCTATTTTTTATATAAAATAGAGAAAAAAAGATTTTTAGATCGTTTGTCACCTATTTTTTAAGTGATATAGGGGTTTGAACTGGAGAAATCAAAGCCTGGGACAAGCTCGATTATCGGTGTTTCTTTTTGGGGGATCCATCCATGAATAGGGTAGACGAGGTTTGGGAAGAACTTTCTGATGTTGGTAGACAATTCGGTGATGATATGGTGTTCTCCGAATTGTTTTTTGCTGATTTCATAGGTTTTTTGCCCGGTGGTTTCTTCATCAAGGTATCCGAGCGTGTGAATGTATTCGTGCAGGAGGACGTGGAAGGCGTACGGCTTTAGCAGTGCTTTATT
>Ga0315279_10010606_pt1 | contig 10815 bp, 7 predicted proteins | sample YL17G06_20_MG_FD_203694 | JGI IMG/M metagenome (GOLD analysis project Ga0315279, IMG submission 203694) | Sediment microbial communities from Yellowstone Lake, YNP, Wyoming, USA - YL17G06_20 | ecosystem: Environmental > Aquatic > Freshwater > Lake > Sediment | place: USA: Wyoming | collected...
TTGTTTGAGTGGACAGCCTGATCCAGAACCAGTGATAGCATCTCAGCGACAAGCCCACAAAAAGACCGCAATGGGTTTCAAAATGTTGTATTACAATGATTCAGCATAGTTTTGTCAGCCAATCAGGCTAAACTGGTATAAAGATCAAGCCCGATCTATGATACTGGAAAGAGTAAAGTGGTATTCGTCTATCGCAGGTATTGCATATAATAAATTCAATATCTCTGATGCCAGAACAAGATGGGGGTCGTGCAGTGCAAAAGGCAATATGAACTTTAGCTGGCGATTAATAATGGCGCCACTAAGGGTTATTGATTATGTCGTGGTGCATGAGTTAGCTCATCAGGAAGTGAAAAATCACTCACGAAAGTTTTGGAATAAGGTAAAGGCGATTTTTCCAGATTATGAGCAATGCAGAAGATGGCTGAAAGAAAACGGTCATCTGATATTATCTTTTGACGCAAAATTAATATAAGGAGAGCAAAACATGCTAAAAGTTGGAGTCGTGGGTTGTGGGGGAGTTGGACTACTTCATTCGAGGGCTTATCAGTCGCATCCGCAGGCGAATCTGGTCTGCGTCTGCGATATGGTCAAGGAAAAGGCTGATGCCAGAGCTAAAGATTTAGGTGTGAAGGCATATTACTCAATGAAAGAGATGCTGTCCGCTGAACCTGATCTGGATGCTGTCGGCGTTATAACTGCGGATCACCTGCATTTTGAGCCTGCTATGGAGGCACTTGACGCCGGTAAGCACGTATTAGTCGAAAAACCACTGTCACTGATCGTCAAAGAAGCTGAACAGATGGTACGTAAAGCCGAAGAAAAGGGCGTTAATCTTGCGATAGACTATAACCGCAGATATGCCCCGCCCTACCTGAAAGCTAAAGAATGGATTGATAATGGTACTGTCGGTAATATCGCCTACGTGATGATGAAGCTGTCTCAAGGCGGTCCTAATGTCTCACACAAAGGCAAATACTACCTGCTATACGAGCTTGAGACACACGCTATGGATATGATCCGTCATCTCGGTGGCGATATATCAGAAGTCAGCGCAGAGATGGCATCTCCACGAGGTGGAAATCCGGGTCAGGGTGAAGAAGTCGTCTATACTAGCATCGCTGTCAGCATGAAATTTACTGAAGAACGAGTCGCTGTATTGATGGCAAGCTGGGATAGTGCATTCACGCATCCGATAGAGATTGTCGAGGTTTGTGGTAGCAACGGATATATGCAGGTAAATAACATCGTCGAAAGTGTCAGTTTCTATCCTCATGGTGATCCAGTCGTCCGTACGTGGAAGCCTAGCATATTCCAAACAGGCGCATTGACATTTGACAAGATATTTGAGAACAGGGTACACGCCTTCGTAAATGACCTGAACGCTGGCAAAGTGCCTGCACCGACAGGGCTTGATGGCTTGAAAGCTATTTATGCTATTGAATCCGCTATAAAATCATTCGAGGAAAAGAAAGTAATAAAAGTACCAGAATGGCGAGGGTAGTCCAATGTCACAAATAACTGAATTACTGGAACGACACAGGGCTTTCTGGATCAAAGACAACGTTGATAAACCGTTACTTAGAATCACGAAAAACAACAGCATATACGGTCAGCCTGTCGCACCGATGGAGTTCCCATTAGCTGATGGTTCAATGGCAGAGGAAGAAGTCTTCTACCTTGAGCCTGAGATGCTAAATCCTTCAAGGCTATATCCAGAGTATGAATCTGCTTCAGATTATCCAAAGACTTATGGAGACCTTTTTTCTGTTCAGATACCTTACGCAAGAGTTCCGTGGATGGAAGCCATACTTGGATGTCCTATAAGAGTCAGTCGTCAGGCGCACAGCATGAGGTCTGAGCATATACTTGGCGAGGATTGGTACGATAAGATGGGATCCATAAAACTCAATGAAAAGTGGATAAGCAAGCTATTTGAGTTTATGGATTTTCTTTCGGTTAACTCAAAAGGCAATTACCTCGTGGCAAATACGCTGATGCGTGGTCCAAGCGATATGGTCGAAGCCTTGATCGGCGGGGATAACCTCTGCGCTGGCATATACGAGCATCCAGATGAAATTCACGATCTGATGGAAACGTGTACCGATCTATTCACACAAATGGCAAAAGATCAATTAGTAAGGACAACACCTTTTGAGGGGGGATACTGCAACTATTTTGGCATCTGGGCGCCGGGAACGTCAATCAGGACACAAGATGACGCATCTGCCCTTGTTTCTCCAAAACATTATAAAGAATTCATGCTGTGGTATCAGGAGCGTATGGCATCTCAATTCCAGTACTCTACAATACATTTACACTCAGGATCGCTTCATACTGTGGATGAAGTCCTAAAATCCAACATTACCGCAGTACAGGTAAGCATTGATCCGGTACCTTATGGTCCCACTGTTCCCGAATTGATCCCAACTTTCGTCAGGATGCAGAAGAAAAAGCCTATACTCATTGAGGGACCAATGCTGGAGTCAGAGTTCGAGCAGTTATTGAAAGCATTATCACCAAGAGGATTGTATGTCTGGGCAGATATAGAGTCGGTAGAAGATAGGAAAAGGCGGGAATAATGTCAGCTTTGTTTTCCGATACAAGTCCAGAAGCAGAAAAAGTATTAATAGACTTGCTTCGTAAAACTCCCGCATGGCGAAAGCTGGAGATGATAGGTCAGATGAATGAAACTGTCCGCACTTTTGCTCTGTGTGGATTGAAACAGCGTTATCCGCAATCTACCCCAAAAGAATTACGCAATGCTCTAGCTGATCTGCTTTTGGGTACTGAACTAGCTAATCATGTGTATAGTTTATTAATCGAATCAAAGGAATGTCTTATGTTATCTGAACCTATATCTGTAGCTTTGTTGGTAGTTGAAGTGTTAGATAAATTGGGAATTCCCTACCTGATTGGTGGTTCTCTTGCCGGGGCTATATACGGAGTCGCTCGATCTACAATTGACGTGGATATAATAGCAGATATACATCTACAACACGCTGTTCCGTTAGCGGATGCATTTGATAATGCCTTCTATGTGAGTATTGATTCCATTAAAGACGCCATCAATAATCGTGGCAGTTTTAATATCATTCACCTTGAAACAATGTTTAAAGTGGATATATTTGTCAATAAACAACGTCCTTTCGATAAATCACAATTTGAACGGCGGATTAAGCAAGTAATATCAAGCGAACCAAAATGTGAAGTCTATGTAGCTAGTCCCGAGGATAATGTTTTGGCAAAATTGGAATGGTATCGTAAAGGCGGTGAGGTTTCAGAAAGGCAATGGCGAGATGTGCTAGAAACACTCAAGATACAAGAAAATATAGACGTCAATTATTTACGACATTGGGCAACTGTTTTGGATGTTGCCGACTTAATGGAAAAAGCTTTAATGGAAACAAGAGTCTAGTTCAAATTAATCATGACTTGCGATTAAATATCAGTTTGAATAGGATACTAAAAAAGTTTTTAATCCCATTTGCAAAGTAGGCTGGATAATAGACAAAGAAAAGCCACGATCTCTTTGGTGAATATCGCTCTATAATAAACTTCTTGCTTGGAAAAGTGCTCTCGAAAATACTCTTGAAAATATTACCAATTGTATATTTTTCTGGGTCCATCCGATGTAAATAAATTGCGAAAACTATTTTTTTTATAGGATGGAGTCTATAAAAAATTTCTGGAAGGGGTTTATATAGACTTTTCCTGATCTGTACAGTATATTTAGTACTCTTAAGTTTATCAAGAACACTTAACGGTATATCTTCTCCAAATTCACTGTTGATGATTTCCAGAATATGAAAAATAATGTTTCCACATTGATTGATATAAACGCACTGTATAAAGTGTACCCCATTGTCAAGACAAAAAATGAGCTTTTTTATCAACTTTTTTCTGTATTTTGTTTTTTTGGATTATGGACAATTATTAACCTATAATCGCCAATTGTTCTTGACAATCAATGGGTTATTCTATAATATGTCTATTGTAGGGGCGAAGCATTTGCTATTGTGAACTATTATATAATCAGTGTTTATGAGGCATAGGCTTCGCCCCTACTTTATAGAACAATGGATGATTGCATGTTAAAAATGTGTAGCTATAAAAGTTATTTTATTATGACGGTTGTGATCCTTTTCTGTTTTAACTTTTGCAATTCAATTTCAGCAAAGGAGGAGACTATTATGGAGGATGTTTTCAAGAATCCCTCTCGTGAGTATAGGATGCTTCAGATAATACATCATTATTATGATAAAGACCTTGCTAAAAACTACGTTAAGCTTGGTTTCGGAGGTGTCGTCGCAAACGTTAGCTTTAATGATTATCTGGAAAGTGAGGAAGCATGGAAGGCGTTCATGGATTGCATGAATGACTTTCGGCAACAAGGCTTGTTATTCTGGATATATGACGAGAAAGGATACCCAAGCGGGAAAGCAGGCGGTCTGGTGCTTCGTGACAATCCAGAATATGAGGCACTTGGCGTTCTGTTTGCACGTACAGAAGGTAAAGGGACAATTCACCACAAAATGCCTGCCACAGACAAGCTAGTTGGAAAACCTTTGTCTATAATAGCTGTTCCAGTTCACGGTGATCAGTATGATTTAACCAAGAAAGTTGATCTTACAAATAAATTTAAGTCGGGAGAATCAGAGATCGTTTGGGATGCTCCAGACGGACACTGGTGCATAATGTCATTCCACGTTAGCAGAATGTACGAAGGCACTCACTGTGTAACAAACTACTCTGATCCGCTTCCTTATATCAATATAATAGACCGTGATGCAGTAGCCAAATTCATTGAACTGACACATGAAGCATACAAGCAAAGGTGTGGGGATGCCATAAAAGACTACGTTACGGCATTTTTTACTGATGAGCCATCACTTATGACTCTGTATCTAAAACAGGATGAAGGGCTTTTGCCACCGATCCCATGGAGCCGCACATTTCCAGAAGATTTTAAAAGTCGTTATGGTTACGACATTGTGCCTGATTTGCCTTATTTATTTGTGAATTGTGGTAAAGAAACGGTTTACAAGCGTTTACACTTCTGGAAAGTGGTATCAGAGCTAATAGAAGAAAACTTCTATGGTCAGATTCAGGACTGGTGCCATGCAAACGGAACAAAATCTTCCGGTCATGCTCTCTGGGAGGAAAATCTCTTCTGGCATCTTGGATTTGAAGGCGATCTTTATCGTGATCTGAGGCGTATGGATATACCCGGCATAGATCTGTTAAGCTCAAATCCGACACAGCTTGCCCGTGCAAATTGTATTCCGATACCAAAGTTTGTCAGTTCTGTTGCACATATATCAAAGAACGAATTGTGCATGAGTGAGACTTCCAGTTTTATTCAAAAAATGAGTAAACAGGACTGTTCTTTTGAACAGCGAATAGGAACTATCAACTGGCAATATGTACTCGGTCTGAACTGCATTACTTCATATTACAGCCTTGATGAGTTTAAGTTTAAGGAAGGACAACTAAATGTTTTCAACGATCATATAGGCAGGTTGGGGATGATGCTCATTGGAGGGAATCACGTTGCTGACGTTGCGGTATTCTACCCAATACAGAGCGTCTGGGGAACTTATACTCCAACAAACGGATTAGCACAATCTCCCCCTTTTGGTGAGAAGGCTCAACGCATAAATAACGATTTTGGCGCAGTATCTCTGGAACTTTTGGCGAATCAAAGGGATTTTGACTACATTGATGATCAGGCGATTCTTGAAAGTCAGATTGACAGTGGTGAAATAAGTGTCTCAGGAGAGGCGTTTAAGTGCGTTGTTTTGCCGAATACGTGGGTTATGCCTGCTGATGTTTACAAAAAGCTTGAGAAATTTGTTGATTCTGGTGGATTTTTGGTTGTGTTAGGCGAATTACCAGATACAGGAATGTCAGAGGGTGAGACTGTTGTTATTAATACTATATCTCAAAAACTAGCAAAATCAGAGCGTGTTGCAATAGTTAAGGGCATTTCTGATGTTATAAAGGCTGTTAATAGGTTCTCAGAACCTGATCTATCTCTGGATAAGCATTGCAGAGAGCTTTTCTATGTCCATCGCCAAAAAGATGGAAAGGATATATACTTTATCTCCAACAGCCTTGATGAAACTATCAGCAGAGAAATTACAATAAAATGCACAGGCAATGTGACTCTCTGGCATCCGACGACTGGAGAGATTAAACCCATCAGTAGTGAAAGCAAGGATGGCAAAACTATTGTCAAACTCGACTTGAAACCTTTTGAAGGTATATTCATAGTTTTCGATTAATAATCAATAAGAACCATATTAGCAAGTCTTGCCGAAGGTGCAAGTATAGAGGAAATATTAGACGATTTTCCTACATTAAAGGAAGATGATATTCGGGCAGTAATTGCTTTTGCGGTGTCCCAAAATTTTGAACGAAGATTCGGATTATAGGAGGTATATAATGTCAAAAAAGAGATATAAATGGAGATTTCCTTTACCGAGAACGCACTGCGGAATATTGCAGGGAGATGGCACTTTCGGTGCAATAATTTGGGGTGATGAAAAGCTCTGTATCACTATGAACCGCGCTGATTTTTGGGATCATCGCGGCGGGATGCCATTCACTGAGGAGATGACTTACAAAAATATTCGAGAATGTCTTGAAGCAGGTGATGAGCAGAGGCTTCGCAAGCTATTTGAAGGCACTCCACCTGAACCGGGGCAACCAAATCGTCCTAGCATACTGCCATTCGGAAGATTAGAGATTGATTTTGGTAAAGATATTAAAATTCTATCTGGTATACTCGATACAAAAACAGGTGAAGTAAGTCTCAAGATCGAGAAGAAAGAGAAAGTCTATTCTGCAACTTGCGTTTTGCTGATGGATAAACCGTGCCTTTATCTGTCAACAGAGGATGGTCTTTCTATCCAGTCAATCAAAAGAGTTTCAGCGTGGGAATACGTCGGCGAATATCTCAAGAGTATAAGCTTTGATCCGCCTGTGATGTTTGACAATAAGAATTTATCTGGCTGGACACAGATGCGCCCTGCTGATCCGCATATATGCCTTGGATACCGATTTAATAACAACGAAATTATAGCGACATTAGTATATGGTGATACAGAGAAAAAATCGAAAAACGAAGCTAAGGCTATTGTTGATGAAATTGAATATCTTGGCTTCAATAAAGTAAAGAAGGGAAATCGAAGATGGTGGAAATCCTATTGGAAGGATGTGCCTTCAGTAAAATTGCCATCAAAAGACCTTGATTTTATATATTATTACGGTATGTACAAATTCGCTGGTCTTACTAATCCAGACGGTGTGTCTGCAACTTTGCAGGGTCCATGGGTTGAAGAATATCAGATGCCTCCTTGGTGCAGTGACTACCATTTCAATATCAACGTTCAGGAGTGCTATTGGCCCACTTTTGCAGGTAACAGGCTGGAACACATTAAACCACTTTTCGAGATGATTAAATCTTGGGAGAATGATCTGCGACATAACGCTAAAACGTTTCTTGGCATTGATGATGGTCTTATGTTGCCACATGCAGTTGATGATCGCTGTGTCTGCATGGGCGGATTCTGGACTGGTTCGGTAGATCATGGCTCTACTTCATGGGTTGCTCAATTGATGTGGCTTTACTATAAATACACTATGGATGATGATTTTTTGCGTGATATTGCCTATCCTTTCATGAAGGGTGCAATGAGAGTCTACGAAGGTATGCTTGACGATAAAGATGGTGAGCTTTCACTGCCCGTCAGCGTTTCGCCTGAATATAATGGCTCATCTATGAACGCATGGGGTAAAAATGCCTCATTCCAGCTTTCGCTGATCCATTTTCTATGCAGAGTTTTGTGTGAAGCATCAGAGATACTGGACATCAACGAGGGCGTTGAAAAATGGGAAGATATAGACCATAGGCTTCCAGAAGTTGCATTGATAAACAATAAGATCGCACTCTGGGATGGACAAGACCTTAGTAATTCCCACAGACATCATTCACATCTTGCAGGCATATATCCATTTGATACACTTGACTATGATGCGATAGGAAAACATTATAAAATCGTGCAGAACTCCATTGCGCATTGGATCAATAAGGGTATGGGTGAATGGAGCGGATGGTGTATGCCGTGGGCTTCGATCATACACTCCCGTCTGAAAAACGGTGAAGCAAGTGAAACGATTCTGGAATTGTGGAAACGATTTTTTACAAATGAGGGGAACGGCACACTTCACGACGTCAGATACCCCGGCATTAGCGTTATGGGGATGGGACGAATTGGCGGAGAGATAATGCAGATCGAGGCTGGAATGGCGGCAATCACAGCAGTTCAGGAGATGCTCGTTCACAGCGTTAAAGGCGTTATCAGGATATTCCCCGGTGTCCCAGTCTGGTGGCGGGATGTCTCTTTTTCTGGTATGCGCACAGAGGGTGCGTTCCTAATTGATGCAAAAATGGAAGATGGAAAGATCACCAAAGTGAAGGTTTTTAGCGAAAAAGGCTCTCACCTGAGAATTGAAAACAACATTGCTAAAGCAGTTCTGGTAAAACGTGATATTAATGATACTGAGGAAGTGTTATCCGATGAGATCATAGAAATCTCCACACACTTAGGTGAAACTATCACTATCACGAGGCTCGATCAGTAAATTAACGCCATCAAGAATTTGATTCTGCTAAGATTAAAGACGTTATTTTGGATTATTACGTGAGGGTGGCGATAACCCGGTTCAGAACCAGATGGCTCATCAAGATTAATCCAAAATACGTCTCCCTGCTTGATTACCATTGTTCCTTTACCAATTCTTTGTGTTTACGGCGCATTTTTTGAAGCATAATCTGCTCTTCTGGATCAGAAGTGTCATCATAAGCGGAATTTATGGCTTCAAGAAGCTTCTGATTTTTGTGGCGCTGGATAAAATCCTCTACTGCCAAAGTAAACAGACGACTTCGAGAAATATCTAATTCCTGTGCCAGTGTATCCACCCGGTCAAGAAGTGATTTTTGTAAAGATATTGCGGTTTTGGTAGAGTTCATAAGCTATATCACCCTTTCGGTTTTTGGTATAATAAAAAGTATAACAATAAGTATTACAAAAGTCAATCATAAAAAAATGAACGTATCTGTCCTAAATTAGTGGGTAGTCATTTTTGGTCAAATCCCGCAACGCTCTACCATAAGGTCGTGTTGAATGTGAACTACCAAAGACTGGCATAGAGACACTATGCTCATATTCCGGAGCATAAAAAAACATATCAAAACTTAATCTATCTTCCACAAATCTATCCTGACATTTTGATGCCCTACGTCCATAGCTCTCATATCTCCATTGGCTACCAACTGGATTGCTTTACCCATGCGTTTTGCTCCTGCTATTGTCCAACTCATCCCCTTTTTCTTCATCCTGTCTGCAAATAGCTTATCCTCATTACTCTCCATACATCCCAATCCACGACTGCCTTCTGGAATAACGATACTATCTACTTTCTTACGCCAATCTACTCCTCTATCAAGACATTTCAATACATGATCTCGCTCCTTAATCGCTAACTTACCACTACGTTCCTCTAATGAACCTAATGTCTTTCTTACTCTACCACTGCGTATGGCACTATACATATCAAGTCCATTTTTCCAGCCGCGTTTGCACGAACGGGCAAGATGAAAGCCATCTAGTTGACGAATACAATATGGTAATTCTATTGCTCCTTTGTTGATCCAACTGGCATCATCTCCACCAAGAACAATCAGTTTCAGATAACCCATATCCCAATACTTGTCACCAATAAGGCTTAATCCATCCCAGAAAGGTATGCTATCATCACTCTGACAGTATACTCGCTTGTTAGTTAAGCTAAAGCGTTCTTCTGTCTGTGGGAGTCTTTTCCAGCCATCATAGATAATTCCACTCTTTAGTTCATAATGCTCTTGTCTCTTTCCTTCTTTGTCTTTCTCCCTCTGAAGGTGGACATATAACCCATCTGATTCTAAATAAAGGATTGGCGATTTTATCTCACCATCTTTGGTTAGTTTTCCTTGCTCGAAACAAGCTGTATAGGTCTCCTTCTCCCTTTCTATGGCTTTTTGAGATACTTCGGTAAGTAAGCTAGGGATTGTTGACTTTGTAAGGACACCTGCCAGTAGTTTCTCCATTGTTCCACTGACTTTACGGAATGAGAATTCAGTTGACAGTTCAACTAATGCTTCTTTCAGACTTGGTGTAGCCCTTTGATATGAATGCCAGTTAAGATGCTCATCAAGAAGAAAGCGATTCTTTTCTTTGCTCTTGTATAATCTACGTGATACGGTAACATCACCAAAACGTGTAACGCATGTTCTTTGTCTAAAGCCTTTTACTTTCCATCTCTTGTCTCGTTTTTGAAATATCTTTTCTTCTATGTCTTGTAACATTGATTCTGCTATTTCTTTTGCTACTTTACATCCTATTTGGTAGCAAGTTTTCTCCCAGTTTTCATTGGGTTGTGTATTGAAGTCTTCACTTTTTATTTGCTTTCCATTATCGTCTTTGATTATAATTGTGATGGTCATCTGCTAATCCTCCTTTTTTATCTCTATTTACTTTTGAGGATATTATAGCAGATGGCTTTTTTATTTGCCCACTAATTTAGGACAGATACAAAATGAACCATTTTCGACTCGTGATTGTCTAATACCTCTTTCAGTTCTAATAGGACTTACGCACTTGATCGTGAAGCCTTGTCATTATTGGCTTTTTGAGGTATAGAACCATAAGGATCCTTGTCAGCATTAGCTTTTTGTCCTGTCTTTCAAAGAAATTTTGTGCTTTTTAAGTG
>Ga0315279_10010607_pt1 | contig 10813 bp, 6 predicted proteins | sample YL17G06_20_MG_FD_203694 | JGI IMG/M metagenome (GOLD analysis project Ga0315279, IMG submission 203694) | Sediment microbial communities from Yellowstone Lake, YNP, Wyoming, USA - YL17G06_20 | ecosystem: Environmental > Aquatic > Freshwater > Lake > Sediment | place: USA: Wyoming | collected...
TAAAACCGAAGAGGGGCGGACCTTTATGGAAATTCCGTTGACCGTCGGCCTCGTCGGAGCGGCCTTGGCGCCGGTCCTGGCCGCCGTCGGCGCGATCGCGGCCCTGGTCTCCAAGCTGACGATCATCGTCGAAAAAGTCGAAGACAAATAAACCCGGGGGACGCCGTCCGGTTCGTCCCTGAGTTCATACCGAGGAATTTGAGAGGAGGGATTTCTATGACGGATCGGACTAAGCGCAAGAAGATGTCCCGGCGCGAATTCCTGGGGCGGGGCGCCGTGAGCGCGGCCGCGCTCGGATTTTCACCCGCGCTCTTAGACGTTCTGCTGAGCTCGACCGGCTGCACGTCCGGAGCGAAAGCCGGCCCCTATATCATTCCCGAAGACGTCCTCAGGAAAGCCGTCGGTTTTCTGATGGCCAAGGGGGCGGATTTCGCGGACGTCTATGTCGAACGCGCCGCGGCCGGCGGGGTGCGGAGTGACGACCGGACGATCGACACCACGACAATAATTGAGAAAGGGGTCGGCTTCCGCGCCGTGAAGGACGGGAGGACTTTTTACGCCTACACGGCGAGCTTTGAACCGAACGATGTCTTTACCACGGCCAAATATGTGGCCGATGCCGCCGCCCAAGGAGCGGCGCGGGCGGTTGAAGGCGCCGTCGTCCAGCTCGCTCCCTTATCGTCCCGCCTTGGATTTCCCATCACGCCGGCGCCGTTCGACCAGCCGGCCGATGCGAAAGTCCGGATTCTCCGGGAGCTTACGGACCGGGCTTGGTCGGCCGACCCCCGCGTCGTCCAAGTCTTGCAGCTTCTCCGCGAGATTATCCGGCAGGTCAATATCGCGACGTCCTCAGGCAAGATCATCGACCAGACCCTCGGCCTCACGGAATTTATCGCCCAAGTTTATGTCAAGGACGCCCAGGGGAGTCTGCAAAGCGCATACGATGCGCGGGGCGCCTACGCCGGGCAGTCGTTCTTCACCGGAGAGAACGCCTTTGAGGGTATCGTCGACCGGGCGGTCGAGAAAGCGAAAAAGCTTCTCGAGGCCGTCGATTCCCCACGCGGTGTGTTTCCGGTCGTCCTCGGGCCCGGCGCCAACGGAGTCCTGTTCCACGAATCGTGCGGACACGGCATGGAGGCCGACCTTGTCGCCAAAGGCTCGAATTTCAAGGATCAGATCGGCAAACAGACAGCCGCCAAGGGCGTGACGCTGGTCGACGACGGGACGATCCCGGCTTTCCCGGGATCCTATGCTTTCGACGACGAAGGCACGCTTTCCGAGAGGACCGTTCTGATCGAAGACGGGATCCAGAAAAATTATTTGTGCGACCTGATTTGGGGTAAGAAGCTGGGGTTAAGATCCACAGGCAGCGGCCGGCGCCAGTCCTTCCGTTTCCCTCCCATCCCGCGGATGCGCAACACGTTTATCGATAACGGATCGACGCCGCCCGGAGAGATCATCGGCGCGACGAAGCGTGGGATCTACGTCGGCGACGTCGGCGGGGGCGGCCAGGTCGACGTCATCACCGGGAATTTCATGATGGGCGTCGGCGAGGCGTATTTGATCGAAAAAGGAAAAATCACCCGCCCTATTAAAGCCGCGACGCTATCCGGCATGGGCATCCAAGCCCTCAAGTCGATCGATATGATCGGCAACGATCTGAAAATGGACCCGAGCGCGGGCCGATGCGGGAAGCAGCAGACCGCCCCCGTAGGCGTGGGGATGCCCACGATCCGCGTCCGGAACATTCTCGTCGGCGGGAAAGGCGAAGCCTGGGACGACCAGGGAGGTCCCAAATGAAAGAAAAGAAAGAATATATGGATCTGGCCCTGTGGGCCGTCGAAGCCGCGAAGAAAGCCGGAGCGGACGCCGCTGAGGCTTTCATAACCGACAGCGAGTCCGTCCAGATCAACATCAGCGAACGCCAGGTCGAGCAGGTTAACGCCGCTCGGGACACGGGAATCGGGATTCGCGTGATGAAGGACCAGAAGGTCGCCTTCGGGTCGACGAACGATCTTTCCCGGACCTCGGTCCAGGGCGTCGTCGCCGACCTGGTGAAAAAGGTGCCGTTTCATACGGCAGACGAATTCCTTGTGATCCCCGGGAAGGACGGCGGTCTCGATAAACCCTGGGCGAGCTACGCCGACGTCATCACCTTCGACCCGCGGATCGCCGAGGTTACGGTCGAGGACAAAATCAAAAAAGCCGTTGCCCTCGAAGCCGCGGGGATGGATTTCAGCCCGAAGGTCAAAAGCTCGATGGTGGTGATCTATCAGGACAACGCCGCTTATATCTATTTAGCGAATTCGAACGGGCTCGCGGGCTTCTGGCCCGCGTCGGGATGCGGCGGGGGCGCCGAATTTTCGGCCGCCGAGGGAGATGACCGGCAGTCGGGGTCATTCGGAAAATCTTATGCGAAGTACGCGGATTTCTTGCCCCAGGACGTCGGCCGCCGCGCCGCGGAGAACGCCGTCCAAATGCTGGGAGCCAAGCCGATCAAGTCGTGCGAGGTCCCGATGGTCGTCCATCCCGAAGTGGGAACGCAGCTCTTGTCATTCATCTCCGGCTTGCTCTCGGCGGACGAGGTCCAAAAAGGCCGGTCGATGCTTGCGGGAAAGGTCGGGACCAAGATTGCCGCTCCGGTCGTGACGATGATCGATGACGGCCGATTGTCCGGCCGCCTGGCGACGAGCCCGGTAGACGGGGAGGGCATTCCGCAACAGACGACGCCCTTAATCGTCGACGGCGTGCTGAAAACGTTCCTCTACGACAGCTATACGGCGAAAAAGGGAAAGACCAAATCGACGGGCAACCGAACCCGGTCGAGCTATCAGAGCCAGGGCGGAGTCGGGACGACGAATTTCTACTTGAAGCCGGGGTCCGCGAAGGCCGAAGACCTGCTGAAAGGGATCGGCAAAGGGTTCTTCTGGACCCAGGGGATCGGCCTGTTCGCGGGTATTGATGTCGCTTCGGGCGATTTCTCCATCCCGGTCGCGGGGTTCATGATCGAAAACGGCAAGGTCACGTTTCCCATTCGCGGGATCACGATTGGCGGGAACCTGTTCGAGCTCTTGTCCGCAGTCGGTCAAGTCGCGGCCGACCTGACCTGGCTCGACCCCGTCGGCTGCCCGACGTTCCTGGTTAAAAACGTCAAAATCGGAGGGGCTTGATCCTTCATTATAAACTTTGATTTTCCCGCCGTCCGGCGCTACAATCAGGGGGACATGCCGCCGACGGAATTCTAGACCCAAAGGATGATGACCATGGCCCTTCCGATCTTCGCCCGGATTGTCGTGATCGGCGCGGTCCTCGCCGGGCCGTTCGCCGCTTTTCCTCAGGAGAATCCGCTCATGATGAATCTCATGCCCGTTCCCGCCAAGGTAAGCCTGGACCAGGGCAAGCTGCGCATCACCGAAAATTTTACGATCGGGGCCCTGGGCGAGCGGGGTGACCGGACCCTCAAGGCGGCCGTCCGGTTCATGACCAGGCTCGCGGGCCGAACGGGCCTTTTTTTCAAACAGGATTTCCCGTTCGAGCTCGCGAAGTCGAACCAGGCCACGCTCCTTTCGCGGAGCGACCGGCCCGGACGGCTCGAACCCGGCGAAGATGAATCCTACAGCCTGACTATAAGTCCGGACCGGATCATGCTCGTCGCCCCTACGGACCTCGGCGTTCTCCACGGTTATGAGAGCCTTCTTCAGCTCGTCGCGGTCGACGACCAGGGGTTCTTTGTCCCGTGCCTCAAGGTCGATGACCGGCCGCGGTTCGTGTGGCGGGGCTTGTTGATCGACGCCGGCCGGCACTTCATGCCGGTGGACGTGATCAAGCGGAACTTGGACGGTATGGCCGCGGTCAAAATGAACGTTCTGCATTGGCACTTGAGCGAGGACCAGGGGTTTCGGGTCGAATCCAAAACGTATCCCCAGCTTCACCAGCTTGGCTCGGACGGGTTTTTCTATACCCAAGACCAGGTCCGAGAGGTCATCGCCTATTCCGCGGACCGAGGCATCCGGGTCATGCCCGAGTTCGATATTCCCGGGCACGCGACGAGCTGGTTCGTCGCATTTCCGAAGCTGGCCAGCGCCCCGGGGCCATATCGCATCGAGCGGGCGTGGGGCGTCTTCGACCCGACGTTCAACCCCGCCGACGAGAACGTCTACCGTTTCTTCGACCGGTTCTTTGAGGAGATGGCCAAGCTTTTTCCCGACCCCTTTATTCACATCGGCGGCGACGAGAACAATGGCAAACAATGGGACGCCAATCCCGCCATCCAGGCGTTCAAGGCCGAGAAAGGTTTGCAGGATAACCGGGCCCTGCACGCGTATTTCAACGGCCGGATCCTCCAGATCCTGTCCAAGCACGGCAAAAAAATGATCGGCTGGGACGAAATTTTCGTGCCCACGCTCCCCCCGGATATCGTCATTCACTCATGGCGGGGGTGGCAGGCGCTGGCCGAAGCGGCTAAGCGCGGCTACCGCACGATCCTTTCGAACGGCTACTACATCGACCTCTGCCAGCCGGCCTCCTTTCATTATCTGAACGACCCTCTGCCGGAGAACGCCGGATTGAGCGAGGACGAGCGGAAGCGGATCTTGGGCGGGGAAGCGACCATGTGGAGCGAGTTCGTCGGCCCGGAAACGGTCGATTCCCGCATCTGGCCGCGCACGGCCGCGATCGCCGAGCGGTTGTGGTCCCCCGCGGCGGTCAACGACGTGGACGAGATGTACCGGAGGCTGGACGTCATCGCCTTGCAGCTCGAAGAGCTGGGGCTGACCCACTTTAAAAATCAGGACATGATGCTGCGCCGGCTCGCCGGAACGACCGAGATCGGGTCGCTCAAAACGCTGGCGGACGTCATCGAACCCGTCAAACAGTATCAACGCCATAATCAAGGTGTGAATTACACGCAACTTTCTCCGCTGACCAAGGTCGTGGACGCCCTCCAGCCCGAATCGCGAACCTCCCGGCTATTCAATAAAAACGTGGACGCGTTCCTGAAAACGAGAGACCGGACTCTGGCCGATCAGCTCATCACTCAGCTCCAACGCTGGCGGGCCAACCACCAGCTTCTCAGGCCGCTTCTGAAATCGTCGCCCGGCTTAAGCGAGATCGAGCCGTTGTCCAGGGACCTAGCGGCCGTCGCCGACCTCGGCGTCCAGGCGCTCGACGCCATCCTGGCCAAGACGGTCGGCGATAAGACCTGGGTGGACGAATGTAATCACACCTTGGAAGAAGCAAAAAAGCCAAAGGCCCAGGCCGAGCTGCCGATCGTCGCGGCCGTCGAAAAACTCGTCGTCGCGACGCTGACCAAATAATCCGAAAACTCATCCGTGCCCGGCCGGCGGGCGGGACCGTGTTTTCGCGGGCAGTGTTTTGAAAATCCGGGTGGCGCATGGGGTGAGCCGATGACACAAAAAAGAGCTTCTAGGGCGGTGATCATCGCCGTCTTGGCTTTGGGAGGGATGTCGATGGATGCGCAGAAGACGACCGAAAAACCCATCCTGCACGGCAAGCACTGGATGGCGATCACGGGCAAGCCGATGGCCGCTACGGCCGGCGCCCAGATGTTCATGAAAGGCGGAAACGCCGTGGACGCGGCCTGCGCCATGCTCGGCGCCGTCTGCACGATGTGGGACGTCCTGAGCTGGGGAGGGGAGACACAGGCGCTGATCTATAACCCCGTCACGAAAAGCGTCATCGCGGTCAACGCCCTCGGAGTCGCGCCGTCCGGCGCCACGGCCGAATTCTATCTATCCAAAGGATACAAATATCCCCCCGCGACGGGCGTGTTGTCCGCGGTCACGCCGGGGACTCCAGGCGGGCTGATCACTATGCTGGCCGAATACGGGACCCTCAGCTTGAAGGACGTTCTCGCTCCCGCGCTGCAGCTGGCCGAAGGCTATCCGATGGAAAAGGACACCTGCGACCGGATCGAAAAAGACAAAGACAAGATCAAGGCGTGGCCCTACGCCAAGGCCGTCATGCTGCCGCATCTCGGCGAAAAATACGAAGCTCCGGTCCCAGGAGAGGTTTTCCGTCAGACCGACCTCCTCGCGACCCTCAAAAAATTGATCGAGACGGAGCAGCAGGCTCTGGCCAAAGGAAGAAGCCGGAGAGACGCTCTTTTCGCGGCCTACGACCGGTTTTACAAAGGCGATATCGCGCAGGAATTCGTCCGCGGCTCGAAGGAGCAGGGCGGCCTGATCACGATGGACGACCTGGCCCGCTGGAGAGTCCATCTCGAAGAGCCCGTCATGACGAGCTACAAAGGCATCCAGGTCTACAAGCTCAATTCCTGGGTCCAAGGGCCGGTCATGCTCCAAGCGTTGAACATTCTCGAAAACCTCGACCTCAAAGCCATGGGGTATAACAGCGCCAAATACATCCATGCGCTTTACCAGGTCATGAACCTGGCCTTCGCCGACCGCGATTTCTATTACGGAGACCCCTATTTTCCACCCGAAGAGCCCATTAAAGGTTTGCTCTCCAAAGAATACGCTAAAAAGCGGGTCCAGCTGATCGACTGGACGCGCAATGACCCGAACGTCAAGCCGGGTAACCCGTATCCGTTCGAAGGGAAGAAAAATCCATATGCGCGACTCCTGGACGCGTGGCCGCCCGCCCGCGCTAAGAACGACGCGGACAGCGCGAGCTTCTGGAACGGAACGACGTCCATTCAGGCCGCGGACGAACGCGGCTGGGTCGTGTCCGTTACGCCGAGCGGGGGCTGGGTCCCGGCGGTCATTGCCGGAAAAACGGGGGTCGGTATGAGCCAGCGCGCCCAAAGCTTCGTCCTGGACGAAGCCGAAAATCCGTTCAACGTGATCGTCCCCGGCAAGCGGCCGCGGGCGACGTTGACGCCGGGGCTTGCCCTCAAGGAGGGGACGCCGTATCTCTCGTTCGCCGTCCAGGGGGGCGACACGCAGGACCAGAACCTCCTTCAATTCTTTCTGAACATCGTCGAATTCGGCATGAACGTCCAGGAAGCCTGTGAGGCGGCGAACATCTCAAGCTACCAGATGCGCGATTCGTTCGAGAGCCATGCGGCGTTTCCGGGTAAAATCGACCTCCATGAGAGAGTCCCGGCCGATGTGCGCGACAGGCTGAAGTCCATGGGCTATGCGGTCGAGGTCAAGAAATACACGTCCGGCCCGATCAACGCCATATTTTTCGACCGGAAGCACGGGACATTCTGGGGCGGGTCGAGCAATTATGGAGACGATTACGGGGTCGTTTGGTAGGGCTCGGTCATGGCAAGGCCCGCCGATGCGAAAACTCTCTAAAAATATTCTTCCCGTGGCGACCGACGGCGCTGGGACCGAATGCGACGCGTCCGGCCCCGTCTCGGTCAACGAGGACGCGGCCGCGTCCGACGCAGCTATCTCGGGATCGTCGGGTACCAGCGCCTTCTCGATAGGCGCATCGTCCGGTTCCACAAGCTTAAAATCGGATTTGCGGTTGAGATCGTCCGGGTCGAGGACGAAGGGCCGGCCCGGAGTTCGGGGTTGCGGACGGGCGACCTGATCGTGGCCATGAACGGCCAGGACGTGGCCAGCGTGGACGACATGCACCGGGTCCTAGCCGAATGGCCGATCGGACGTCCGCTCGGTGTGATCATCGTCCGGGGCAAGGACCGGCTCGAATTCCCGGTCACCCCGGCCGAGGCGAGATAGCGAAAGGAAAGACCATGTTCTCCCGAAGAAAGCCGGGGACGCTCTTCGGCGGATTCGGCCTCATTTTGATCGCGACCGTCGGGGGATACGGCGCGGGAGCCTCGGGCGCACCTGTTTACAAGGATCCGCGCCAACCCCTCGAAAAGCGCGTCGACGACCTGGTGGCCAGAATGACCCTGGAAGAAAAAGTCTCGCAGATGATCAACGCCGCGGACGCGATCCCGCGCCTCGACGTCCCGGCCTATAACTGGTGGAGCGAAGGCCTTCACGGCGTGGCTCGGGCCGGCTTGGCCACGGTTTTTCCGCAGGCGGTCGGCTTGGCGGCGACGTGGGATGCGGACTTGATGCTTCGCGTCGCGACGGCCGTTTCGGACGAGGCGCGGGCCAAGCATCACGAATTCGTCCGGCGCGGCTTGCACGGCATGTATCAGGGCTTGACGTTCTGGTCGCCTAACATCAACCTCTTCCGGGACCCGCGCTGGGGCCGCGGCATGGAAACCTACGGCGAAGACCCTTATCTCACGGGGCGGATGGGAGTCGCGTTCGTGCGCGGGATGCAGGGGAACGACCCGACATACCTGAAGACCGTCGCCACTCCCAAACATTACGCCGTCCACAGCGGCCCGGAGCCGGAGCGCCATGCGTTCGACGCCCAAGTCAACATGCGGGATTTTCTCGAATCTTATCTTCCTCATTTCCAGGCTTGCGTCGAGGAGGCCAAAGCGTTTTCGGTCATGTGCGCCTATAACCGCGTCTGGGGAGAAGCCTGTTGCGGAAGCGCGAAGCTCCTGACCGATATTCTCCGCAAAGAATGGGGTTTTGACGGATATGTCGTCTCGGATTGCGACGCCGTCGACGACATCCGGACAGGCCACAAACTCGTTCCAACGGAGGCCGAGGCCGCGGCGTTGGCCGTCAGGTCCGGGACCGACCTCAACTGCGGCAGCGCGTACAAATCTCTTGTCGATGCGGTTCGGCGAGGACTCCTGTCGGAGAACGAGGTCGATATCTCGGTGAAGCGCCTTTTCCGGGCCAGGTTTAAGCTCGGCATGTTCGACCCGCCGGAGCTCGTGCCCTACGCGAGAATCCCGTATACGGTCGTCGACAGCGAACCGCATCGCGCGCTCGCTCTGGAGGCGGCCCGGAAATCGATTGTCCTCCTTAAAAACGAAAACGGACTTCTTCCTTTGAATAAAAAACTGAAAACCATCGCCGTGATCGGGCCCAACGCTGCCGATGTCGAAGTCCTGCTGGGGAATTACAACGGAACCCCGTCGCACCCCGTCACCCCGCTTCAAGGGATCCGGGACAAAGTCGGGCCCGCAACCCGCATCCTGTCTGCGCTCGGCTGCGATTGGGCCGTAAATATGCCGGCCCTGGACGTCGTCCCCCCGTCCGCGTTCATGACGGACGACGCCGGGCGCAGAGTCGCCGGCCTCAAAGGAGAATATTTCGACAACCGCGATTTCGACGGCGAACCTGCCTTCGTCCGTATCGACCGGAATATCGACTTCAATTGGTGGGACGGCGCGCCCGACCCGAAATTCGACGCCGACAATTTCGGCGTTCGATGGACGGGGGAACTGGTGGCGCCCGAGAGCGGAACCTACAGGCTGGGCGCCGAGGGGTTCAACGGATTCCGGGTCGAATTCGACGGCCGGCCGCTCGTCCGGTTCAACGGCTCGCATGAGCCGCAAAAAACGTACGCGACGGTCGAACTCGTCCGGGGACGGTCGTATAAAATCAAGCTCGAATTCTTCGAGCGCTCAGGGGACGCGCGGATCCATCTTCTCTGGAAAATCCCCGGGAACGACCTGAAGGCCGAGGCTCTTGCGAAGGCCCGGCAGGCCGACGCTGTCGTTCTTTGCCTGGGTCTTTCGCCTCGGCTCGAGGGAGAAGAGATGAACGTTCCGGTCGAAGGTTTCAAAGGGGGCGACAGGCTGACCCTCGGCCTGCCCGCCGTTCAAGAAGACCTGATGAAGGCGCTCGTGGCGACCGGGAAACCCGTCGTTCTGGTTCTTCTCAATGGAGGCCCAGTCGCCGTTCCGTGGGCCGTCGAGAATGTTCCGGCGATCCTCGAGGCCTGGTATCCGGGCCAAGCCGCGGGCCGCGCTTTGGCCGATGTTCTTTTCGGCGATTACAATCCGGGCGGACGACTTCCGGTGACGGTTTACAAATCGGTCGAGGACCTTCCGCCGTTCGACGATTATCGGATGGCTGGGAGGACGTATCGCTTTTTCGAGGGCGTGCCGCTATTTCCCTTCGGTTTCGGTCTGAGTTATACCATATTTAGCTATACGAATCTGGTCGTCCCCGCGACAGCGAAGAATAGCGAGTCGGTCCAGGTTTCGGTCGAGGTCGAGAACGTCGGGCCTCGAGCGGGGGAGGAGGTCGTCCAGCTTTATGTCCGCGATATCGAATCCTCCGTTCCCGTGCCGCGCTATTCTCTCCAAGGGTTCGCGCGGGTCTTTCTGAATTCGAAAGAGCGGCAAACTGTCCGGTTTCTGCTCAATCCAGGGCAGTTTTCGCTGATCGATAAGAACCTGCGACGGATGGTCGAGCCCGGCCTTTTCGAAATCTCCGTCGGCGGAAGGCAACCCGCGGGGCCGGGATCGGTCAAAGGACCGGGAGGGCCGCTCAAAGCCGTCGTGAACGTCAGGTAAGGCCGAAGAAATTGTCAAATTCTATGCGGGATGTATTCGATATTTACGGACCATATGTCCCTACGGACGTCCTCAAATGGGGACAATTAGCCTGGTATTTGCCCGGATTATCAGATAAAGCAGGAGTTGGCATATTTTTTGTATATAATTAAGGCGGAATGAAAGAAAAATCGGTTTGGGCAAGCCTCAATTGACATATTCTATAGGAATGCTTATATATAATATATATCGGACAGACAAGTCGGCCGGATCCGGACATCGTCCGGAAGACGGCGTGGCTTTGGTCGTCTGAAAGGAGTCGCTTCCATGAGCACCACGAACGGCCTCAGAACCAACTGGCGGCGTCTTGCATTCGGCCTCGTTATCGCGTTGGGTCTCGTTTTTGTTTTTCAGCCTGCGTTCGGACAATCCGGATATTTCGGCCGGAACAAGGTCCAATATGAAAAGTTCGACTATCAGGTCCTGAAGACCGAACAT
>Ga0315279_10010608_pt1 | contig 10813 bp, 7 predicted proteins | sample YL17G06_20_MG_FD_203694 | JGI IMG/M metagenome (GOLD analysis project Ga0315279, IMG submission 203694) | Sediment microbial communities from Yellowstone Lake, YNP, Wyoming, USA - YL17G06_20 | ecosystem: Environmental > Aquatic > Freshwater > Lake > Sediment | place: USA: Wyoming | collected...
GCGACGCGTCGGTCGGGTTTCTCATGGCCGTCCAGGACGGCATCCGCGCGCTCGCCGGGCGATTCGGCGTCAACGTCATCGGCGGCGACATGTCCTCCTCGCGCGGCGACCTCGTCCTCAGCATCACTGTCCTCGGCAGCGCGCCCGCCGCTCGCTCGGAATGACCGCGTTCTGTACACGAGGCAGGACGGGCGACGGCATGCAGGCCAGGCAATCAGAATCCGTATCATTCGTAACGTCAACGACATAGCGATAGAGGTATTTGGCCTGAAGTGCGCGGTGAGACGAGAGCGAGCCGGTACGACGTCTCGCCTCATGCAATCGCCCTGACCGCCTGCGTCGCGGAGATGTCAACCCGGAGGTTCACGAGGGCGGCACGGCCCGTCCGCCCTCCCTGTCGCTCTCACGCGCATCCGAGTCCACGGCGTTCGGCGACGCGGCGCTCGGGAGCAGAAGTCCCGCGTCTCTGTCGCGCCACCCTACGCGCCGCCGCGAACGGCCCCAGATCGCTCACCCCGTCAGCGCGGCCAGCCGCTCGTTCGCCTGGCGAAGCCGGTGGGACAAGGTCTGGATGAAGATGAGAAGGAGCCGGTTCGCGGCCCGCGGCGTGCTCGCCATGATCCGGTCCAAGGCGTCCCTCGTGATGACGAGGACCCGCGCCGGGGTTCTCACGCGGACGGTGGCGGAGCGCCTCTCCTCCTCGAAGAGGGACATCTCGCCGAAAAACGCGCCGCGGCCAAGCGTTGCCAGCAGAATCTCGCCGCCTGTGCGGTCTCGCTTGAGGACATCCACCTCGCCGGACAGGATCACGTACATCTCCGCTCCGACGGTGGAACCTTCCTCGATGAGGACGCGTCCCGGTTCGGCCTCCTCGACGACTGTATGCCGAAGGAGCCGTGTGCGCGCCGCGGGCGAGATGTCGGCGAAGAGGGGGATACCCTCCACTTGCTGCGCTAGTTCGGACATGAGACGAGCCTCCGCGCGGGTCCGCTTCGCCCCTGCTCGGGCCGATGGCGCGACCCGCCTGATGCGCACCCTGGAAACGACCATCCGGCTGCGAGATCGGGCGTCGGCTTCGGGCCTCGCCGATGGCGCGACCCGGCGCCCATGGTCGCCACCGTCGGCCGGTACGTCGGTGGCGGGCCGCAACTGGTACCCACGCGGTCGCGTGTGCTACCTCGCCCGGAACGGCGGTGCCGCGTTCCCGGCGCAGGCGATCGGGCAATCACCGTATCACCGTATCTTCGATGGCGGACAAGCCGCCCCGGGCTCACGTCGCGCTCGTGCATCGCCCGCTGCCGCAACGCCCTGTCGCGGCGAGTCCGTCGCGGGCGAACGGGTCGATCTACCGCTGTTGGACGACATGGTTGCACCATGCGGTCCAACAGGGGATGTGCATATGGCCATAACGTACAACAGTCGCACGGACGCCGGTAGTTCCGCCGGGAACAGCCGGCCCGCAGGCGGTCAATGAACGAACGACGACGCCACCTCATCGACGCGTACCGCGCGAACCGGCTCGCCGGCGTCGAGGTGCTCCTCGACAACGTGTGGGACCGGCACAACGTCGGCGCCGTCCTCCGGAGCATGGACGGGTTCGGCATCGGCAAGGTGTGGCTCTACTACACGTACAATCGGCTGCCGGGCCTCACGCGAGGGAGCCGCAAGACGAGCGCGGGCGCCCAGCGATGGATCGAGCGCGAGCGGGTGGAGGACATCGCCGTATTCGCGGCCGAGAAGCACGGTGCCGGGTGGACCCTCGTCGGCGCCGAATGGAACGAGGACGCGCGGAGCCTCGTCGAGTACGCCTTCCCGGAGCGGTGCGTCATCGTCCTCGGCGCGGAGACGGGGGGCCTTTCGCCGGAGGTGCGCGCGGCGTGCGACGGGTTCGTCTTCGTCCCGATGGCCGGCATGGCGGAGAGCTACAACGTCTCCGTCGCCGCGGCGGTGATCTTCTACGAGGTCTTCCGCCAGCGAGGAGGAAGCCTGAAGCTGCGGACCGAGCTCGGCGTGAAGGGAAGAGGAGGATGAGCAAGACGGCACGAAGATGAACACCTCCGCTTGACATGCTCCCACAATCCGTTATGATGCATGACGCAGACCTCCTATCCGTCCCCACATATTCACCAAGGAGCGCGGTGTGGACCCAGACAATGATCTTCAGTGGCTGCTGGAATGCAGACCCAAGAAGGACACGCTTGGAGCGCGTGACTTGGCGAAGGAGGTGCACAGCACGCTGCGCAAGCTTCCCCGCGCCGAGTTGCCGCTGACGTTCGGGCTCTTTGGCCCGTGGGGGTCAGGCAAGACGACCGTGTTGTCCTATCTTGCTGAAATGCTCAAGAAGGACGCGAAGAGAACGAAGGACGTTCGTCTGGTCTATCTGAACGCCTGGAAGTATGCCGGCTTCACCCAGGTCGCTTCCGCGATCATCTACAGAGTAGTGAAGGTGTCGGTTGATGAGGTAAGGGAAGACCTGAAACAGGCCACGCTGGGCGCGGTGCGGGTCCTCGGTACCATGTTGGCAAGCAGCGCGGGGAAGTTGGTCGAAGCGAATATCGGCGTCGATGTCGTGCAAGAGTGGCAGAAGGCACGCCAAGACGCAGACCAACGCGAGAAAAGGTCCTATGTGAAGGCTATGGAGGACTACTATACGCAAATCGACAGAGCGCAGGATCTGCTGCGCGACGCTCTCAAGGACTGCAAGTTCGTCGTCTATGTTCTTATTGACGAGATCGACCGGTGCGATCCCGATGAGGCCTTGGACGTCATCAAGCAACTTCGTGTCTTCTTCGGCATGCGGCGGTTGCCTCTGGTCTTCGTCCTATCAGTCAACCCCGAGCCCATCGCCGCCGCTATCAGGCACCGGTATGGCCTGAGTGCAGCCGACAGCAGCGCGAGTACCGGCGACTTCGAGGGAGGGGTGATACTGGAGAAGTTCGTGGACAGGCAGATCACGATATCGCGGACCAGCGCCTTGCACTCGTACATCCAGGACCTGTGGGCCGAACGCGGGCAAACCGTGGAGCAGGCATCGTTCATCGCCGATCTTGACGCACGTCAGACTGGCGTCGCCTTCGATCGGCCCGACCGCAAGACGTACACAATGCTCCACGCAATGTCCAGAAGTAACTATCTGTACAGCAATCTGCGCATAATGGAGAAATCCCTCGACGCGGTGATGACCGCCGACGGCATTCCGCCGCACCTGCGATGGCTCGCGTGGCACGCGGAGATGCTCAGACGCAGGCAACCCGCTCTACTGAAAGAAGTCGCACTTGCCGTAGAGGCTCTTGTTGCTGTTGGGAATCGGCGGTACCACGAAATCATAGGAGGCCTCGTTAGCGCTGGGCTCTGCACAGCCTCCGCGAAGCTTCCTCAGCAGTTCGAGGCATCGGTGCTGTCCTCTGGTTCATCGTCTGTCGGCACGCTGTTCTTCAGCTACAGGAGAGCCGTGGAGGGGTCTCTGTCGAGCAAGGTCGATGAGAACACCAAGCGGAAGGAGCGGCTGGCCGACGCCATCCGGCGGGCGGAGGCAATGCGGCGCATCGTCGAAGCACCCGAGGCCGTCGACTTCGTGGCAGCGATGACCGCCGTTGCCTTGAAGACGGAACTGGTGATGGATTTCAGCCCCTCCCCGGGACCCCCAAGCTTCGGAAAGAACGTGAGGAACTGGGAGAAGGCCAATCCCTTCGAGGATGTCCGGCGGCTGCTCACGACCGCGGAATGAGACCGAACTCCCCCCGGATGCCGCGGCCGCTCACCGTCCGAGTCCGCGCTGGCGGATCGCCTCGTACAGGAGGAGCGTCGTCGCGGCGGCGACGTTGAGCGAATCGGCCTTCCCCAGCATGGGAATCCGCACCGCGAGATCGGCGCGCTCCATCCACGCGCGGCTCAGACCCTCGTGCTCCGTGCCCACGACGATCGCCACGTTGCCGCGCATGTCGGCGTCCGTGTAGACGGTCGGCGCGCGCGGCGTCGCGGCGATGATGCGGAACTCGTTGCGGTCGAGCCAGGCGAGCACCTCGCTCGTCCCGGCCTCGACGACCGGCACGGCGAAGATCATGCCCGTGCTCGCGCGGATGACGTTCGGGTTGTACGCGTCCGTGCCGCGGTCGCACGCGATGACGGCGGAGACGCCGGTCGCGTCGGCCGACCGCAGGATGGCGCCCAGGTTCCCCGGCTTCTCGACGGCTTCGGCGACGACCACGATCGCGTCGGGCTTCAGCCGGATGTCCTCCAGCCGCAACCGCATCTGCGGAGCGACGGCGAGAAGGCCCTCCAGCCTATCCCCGTAGGCGATCTTCTCGAACGCCGCGCGCGAGCACTGGATGAGCTGCGCGCCCGCCTGCCGGCATTCCTCCGCGAGCGCAGGCGCCGCGGCGTCCGCGTACAGTTCCGGGCAGAAGAAGACCTGCGTCGGCTTCACGCCGCCGTCGAGGGCGCGCCGTAGCTCGCGGAATCCCTCGACGATCATGACGCCGGCCTCGTCCCGATGCGAGCGATGGCGAAGTCGGACGATCTCCTTCAGCCGCGGGTTCGCGGGGCTGGAGATGAACGGCGGCTGCTTCTGAAACGTATCCATCGCGTGCCTCTATGGTATGCGGCGAATCGTGTCCTGGGCGTTCCGACGCCCGCGCGGCGGCAATGTACGCAAGAACAGCGGACGCGGAAAGTGTCCGCTCTCCGGCCGAACCCATTGACTGAAAGGCCGTTGATTACCATTCTCTAATGAAGAGCGCTCTCCATCCCCGAGGAGTACGAACGCGCAATGCCTCTGCCATGACCTGGCCCTCGTGCTGATTGACTACGGAGTCCATATGCCACGTCGTCCAGCGCTGTATCCACGCCCACGATGGCAGTGGGCGACCGATCTGCCGCACGCGGCGGTGCCCTGGACCGACCTGCTTCGGCTGCCCGACCTACGCTTCGTGTCGGACAACCAGGTGAGCCTGTGGGCCGCCTGCGAGAAGATCGGCGCGGAGCGCATCTGGTTCTACCCGGTTCCCCGCGCGCCGCATCTTGACCCGGATCGGTACGATACGCCGCGCATCATGCACGAGTCGATCCACCACATCGCCGGGCCGCAGGCGACGGCGTTCCGCGACGGCCAGCCCGTGACGTGGGATGCGATCGACATCGCGTGGCTGCCGAGCTGCATCGACCGCACGCTGCGCGCCGGCGACCTCGTCGTCTCGGAGCGGATGACCACGACGGAGGACCTGGTGCTCATCTGGCTGCGGCCGGAGACCCCGGTTCCCGGCGTGACGCTGCATTGGTCGGCGGCGGTGGAACGCACGCAGACCGCGTCCTGGCGCGCCCATGGCTCCGCGCACGTCTGCCTGCACGACGACGGCGTCGCGAACGGATGGATGTGGCTCGGCTCGGAAGTCCGCGCGTGGGACACCCATGCGACGCCGGGCTGCCTCACGTTCGAGGCCGACCTGCCCCCGGAGGGCGTGCTCCTCGTGCTCATGGTGGGCTACGACCAGGCGGCGGTGGAGCGTCGCCTCGAGGCGCTCATCGCCCAGATCGACGGCAAGGCGACGAGCGTCGTGGGCGAGGAGCTTTCCGAGAAGGCGCGGGAGGCATGGGACTGGTTCTTCACGAAGATGGTCCCGGGCTTCCGCGGCGCGCCGGAGTGGGTGACGCGGCTCTACTACTACTACATGGCGAGCCACCGCCTCAACCTCTACGACATCCCGTACGAGCCGTTCATCCGACCATACACCTGCCCGTGGAAGACCGGCGCCGTGTGGCAGTGGGCGTGGAACACGCCGATGAACTCCATCGCCGAGCGCTGGCTGAACGATCCCTCATGGGCCGAATCGGGCGTCGAGCTGATGCGCGAGAACGGCGGCGCGCTCAACATCGGCGCGTCGCTCCACCGGCTGCGGAAGCCGCGGCAGTTCCGCGACGTGAACGAGTACCTCACGGCCCTGCGCGACGCCCAGGAGGGGAGCGTCTCGCTGCCGGCCACCGCGCGGCAGTTCGACTGGGCGTTCATCATGCCGCCGACGACGCCCCTCGGCGTGCACGGCGTGTGGGAGATCTTCCAGCGCACCGGCGACGAGGAGTACCTCCACCGGCACCTCCCCGACATGATCGAGTACGAGGCCATGCTGAGCGGGCACGATCCCGACGGCGATGGCCTCGTCGATTTCCACGGCATGGTGGACGAGTACGACTACGCCCTCCGCTGGAGGTCGGTCGTCCCAGGCTACAAGAAGGGGACGGAATCCCTCGTCAAGTTCGACCGCCCTCTTGAGATGATCGACATCAACGCCCAGCTCTGCCTCCTGCGGGAGGACATCGAGCAGGCGGCGGAGCTCTTCGGCGACCGCAAGCTCGCCCGGCGCATCCGCCAGCGACGCGAGAAGACGACGAACGCCATCAACGCGCTTCTATGGGACGAAGCGCGCGGCTGCTACCGGGACGTCGACTCTCGAACGCACGCGGGGACCGGGGTCTTCTCCGTCGCCGCGTTCTCCGCGCTTCTGGCGGGCGTCGTCCCGGAGGACCGCGCCGCGCGGATGGTGGCGCTGCTCGACGACCCGAACGCCTTCGGCGCGCCGTATCCCGTGCCGTCGGTGATGATGGACACGCCGGGCGTCGACCCCGGCCTCGTCACCTACGGCGGCGACGTGCTCCTCACGAGCGGCGTCTGGACGACCGTCCTCGGCCTCGTGCGGTACGGCTACCTCGACAAGGCGCGGGAGATCATCTGGCGCGTGCTGGAGATGGTCGGCGCCGACGGCCCGACGTCCTCGTACTCGTACCACTCGATCACCGGCCAGCCGAACCAGGACCGGCATACCTTCGCGAGCCAGGCCGCGATCATGCTGGACCTCCTCATCCGCTACGTCGTCGGCTTCATCCCGCGATCGGACGACATCATCGAGTGCTGGCCGTTCGCGTTGCCGGCGGAGTGGGAGCACGTCCAGTTCGGCCCGGTCGTCTGGCGCGGCGACGTGGACGTGACGATCATCTGGGATCGCGCCGAGGGCTATACGGTCCGCGCCGGGCGGAGCACGTTCACGACACCGGAGCCGCGCCACCTCTGGCTCGGGCTCGACCAAGAGGACAACCTCGTTGAACTGCCGGACCCGAGCGTCTTCGGGCAGCCGGTGATGGCGTAACGGGGGAGCTGGCCGCGCCCTGTGGTCTATTGGGATACTCGCAAGAAGTCCATTACGAGGTTGGCGTACACCCCGATCTCGGAAGCGTGCTTGCCCAACCACTCAAATGCTTGCTTCCGCAACTTCGGCTTCTCATCCGGTGACGCGGCTGAGAGGTCTTCAAGGATTTCCTTCAGTTCGGCCTTCGCTGCATCGTCCAAGGGCAACGCGGCAACGACGCTATCTATACGGTTGCCATCCCCGATCTGGACTTGCGAAGACTGAACATCGCCTGCCACACCGATGAAGGTGCCAATGTTGTAAGTGTTATGGGAGGCTGTCGACTTCTCCTCCGAGGTGAATTGCTCGTCGCCACCCAGAATCCCATCCTGCTCCAGCTTCAGGCTCCACTGAAGCACAGTGTTCCTCACAGTATCCAGTATGCGCAAGTACTCGGCATAACTGAAACTTATAATCGGTATCCAGCCCTTGCGTCTGACCTCATCGGACAGCAACTCCACGGGCAGCAGCGACTGCCCGAATTCCCCTGCTGCCTTCCCCTCCGCGTGCTTCTCGATACCCGCGATGGCGTCAGGCAACCTCACTTGCTTCACCCACTCCAGGAGGTCTCGCCCCGGAGCCCAAGTCTGTTGGACGCCAAGGACAGTGTTGAACAACTCCGGCGCCCCTCGGATGTACCGGTACTCTGGCAGCTTGTCATCAACCCCGTACCCGTTGAGTTCGCGCCAACACCAAGCCTTGAAATCCTCAACGCCGAGCTTCGTTGCCACGACCAAAGCGGTTCGCAGAACATCCGACACCTTCTGGTCCCGGTCCGTGGCGGCTGCTTGCAAGCGGTGAACGAGTGTGGCCATCTTGGAGACTCCCCTTGCACCACGTACGCTTACAATGGAACGTCCAGCGCTTGAATGCTTACGAGCACTGGTCGGAAGGTGCAAGCCCTTACCGCGCGAAGCACGACCGTCGCTGGCGTGCTGCCCGCGTTCCTTCCCATCGCGCCGCCGACAAGTTCCGGCCGTGCGGCCGCTTGCTCGGTTCTTTGCCCACCCAGGGCGACGCGTCACGCCGCCCGGTGCATCTCCGAAAGGAGCACGCGATGAACCGTCGGCTTGTCCTCGCGCTTGCCCTCGTCCTCGTATGGCTCGTCCTTCCGCGCGCAGGACGGACGGCCACTCCCGCGGCGAACCTGCTCCCGAACCCCGGCTTCGAGGAGGTCGCGGACGGCGGCCCGGCCGGCTGGACGTACGTCGGCCCGGACTCCGCCCGCGCGGTGACGTGGCCCGACAGCAACGCGCACGCCGGCACCCGCTCGATCCGATTCGCGGTCGCGACGGAGCCGCGGCGCTGGGAGTGCGACCCGGTGCCGGTGCGCGGCGGCCGGGCGTACCGCCTGGAATGGTGGAACTTCGCCCAGATGGACGCGCACAGCAACTCCGGCGGCGTCCGCGTGACCTTCTACGATGCCATCGGAGAGCAGTGCGGCGTGTACGAGCGGCGGGAGCGGGTCCGCGGCACGTTCGGCTGGGTGAGGGCGTGGCTCCGCGTCACGGCGCCGGACGACGCGCGGAAGTGCGTCGTCGCCCTCTTCGGCGAGGCGCCCAGGCCGACCACGGGCTTCGTCGCGTTCGACGACGTGAGCCTCGTCGCCGCCGCCGACCGTGAGGAACTGTCGGTGGGATGGGGCCTCCTGCGCGGCACCATCCGCGTGGGCGATTCCGACGCGCCGGGGTACGCGCGGCTCGTGGTCACCGGCTCGGACGGGAAGCGGTACGCGCCGCGGGAGAGCTACCCGTTCATTGACACCACGTTCCACGTCTTGGGGCCGCTGCCCGGCAGACCGGATGGCCCGTCGTTCGAGGTGGCGCTGCCGCCCGGCCCGGCAAAGATAGCCGCCATCCACGGCTTCGAGTACGCGGTCTGGCGCGACACGGTCGCGATCCGCGCCGGGGAAGTGACGGAGATCGCGCCGCGCCTCGTGCGTCGGTGGCCGATGTCGGCGGACGGATGGTACGGCGGCGACGCGCACTTCCATTTCGTCGGCCACCGCAGCACGCTCCACCCGGAAGTCACCCCGGCGACCATCATGGGGATGGCCCGCGCGGAGGGCCTCTCGTGGGGATCGTTCAAGAACGCGTCCGTCGCCGACTTCGTGCGGTACGGCACGGCGCGCGTCGCGGACGACTGCATCATCGAGGCGGGCGTCGAGGCGACGAGCGACTTCCATGGGCACTTCTACATGGTGAACGTCCGCTCGGCGCGGACAACCCGCTTCCCCGGCGGGCTCGCCGCGTGGCCGATGGCGTACGACGTCTGGCAGGACCAGATCCCCGCGGGCGCGACGATGGCCTTCGCCCATCCGTCGGGCGGGTACAGTTGGGATAGCACGCTCGCCGACGTGGCGAACCCGCAGAAGCTCGTCGTCGCGCGCGAGTGGCCCCTCGACCTCGCCCTCGGGCAGAGCCCCGCGCTCGACATCCTCTGCAGCGAAGGCGGACACAGGAGCACGCTCGAGGTGCGCGACTACTACCGCGCGCTCAACTGCGGCTTCCGCTTCGGAGTCTCCGCCTCGTCCGACGCCTACGTCGACCAGGGGCGCACGGAGCCCGGCGCGGCGCGGACCTACGTGCGCGCGGACAGCCTCGGGTGGGACGCCATCGCCGCCGGGTGCCGCCGCGGCGCGACGTTCGGCACGAACGGCCCGCTCGTCTGGTTCACGGTGAACGGTGCCGGCCCGGGCGACGAGGTGGCGCTGCGTCGCGGGCAGAAGGCGGAGGTCGTGCTGCGCGCCGCCTCGAACTGGGGCCTCATCAGGGCGGAAGTGGTCCAGAACGGCCAGGTGATCCGCACGGTGCGCCCAGGCCCGAACGGCGAGATCGGCGACCGCTTCGCGCTCGATCCCCGGGCGAGCGGCTGGGTCGCGCTGCGCGTATTCGGCCCGAAGTCCGACGAGATCGAGTGGGAGAAGCTCATCTCGCCGGAATGGGAGCAGCAGGGCATCGGCCAGTTCGCGCACACGAGCCCGGTCTACCTCGTCGTCGATGGGAAGCCGATGCGTCCCGATCCCGAAGCGGCGCGCTACTTCGTCGGCTGGATGGACTCGTACAGGGCGGCGATCGACCATCGGCCCGATCTCTTCGCCAGCCTCGAGCGCGCGCGAACCGCACAGGTCGGCGAACAGGGCCGCCAACGTCCGGCGAGCACAGCTCGCCCAGCCGGCCGTCAGGCCGGCCAGCAGGTGCGCCTGCGCGCCGAGGAGGCGCGCCAGCAGATTTACGACCGCATCGCCCGTGCCCGCGCGTTCTTCGAGGAGAAGGCGAGGGAGGGGAGAAGGCGATAGGGTCAGCCGCCTGCGCGACGCCTGCGTCGCAGATGGTCATCAACGAATTGGTGCTGCAGTCCAAGGCGTCTGAAGGGCGCCTCTTTGCGCCGTGCGGCTGGAAGCCCTTGTCCTTAGCCACATCTTTGTCGGGTGGCGAGGTGGTAGCCTTGAACGAGCAGGATCAGCTTGTCCCAACCGCGCCAGAGTATCTGCCAGCCGGGATTGCCATGGGCTTTGCGGGCGAGGAAGCCGCCGAGCTTGGCGATGGCAACCATCGCCGTCCGGTTCGTCCAGCCGCCGGCCGGTCGGCCATACATGGTCTCGAGGATCAGCAGCATACCCGCCGGGACATCATCGG
>Ga0315279_10010609_pt1 | contig 10810 bp, 15 predicted proteins | sample YL17G06_20_MG_FD_203694 | JGI IMG/M metagenome (GOLD analysis project Ga0315279, IMG submission 203694) | Sediment microbial communities from Yellowstone Lake, YNP, Wyoming, USA - YL17G06_20 | ecosystem: Environmental > Aquatic > Freshwater > Lake > Sediment | place: USA: Wyoming | collected...
GGTTGGGTTTAAACTGTTCAACAGAAGTACGCATTTGGAAGTCTTGGAAGTCAGTTGGAAGCGGGCTGGAAGTCCCCAGATCCGCGCAGAATCAACAACAAAAGCCCTATATGCCGAAGTGAACAGGATCTCTTTTGACGGCATCCTTGAAGGCTTGAGACAATCCGATGCCGGACCAATCAGTCGTATGCCATGCCTTCAGATTCTCAGCTGCAGAAGGCAACGTCCCTAGACCTGACATCGTGGCTACTCCTAGAGCCGACAAGACTATGAGGCCCGAGATCTGACTCACCGGGGGAGTTCCTCCTCCGGACGTAGCCAATTTGAGGCCGATCGGTCCTATGAAAGCATTAGGAATCATGCTGAGATCCAGGATCTTATTTCCATTTTTGTCCCTGGGAGCAAAAGCCCATGCAGAGAGCGCGGCGAGCCCACCGTTCATAATCAGTTCTGACCATTGGCTATGTGTCATGTTGTCCGCTGCTTTTCCTATGTGAGCGAAGAGGCTTCGGATCTCCGGGGGAAGCTTCTCGCTTTTCCAGAACGGAAGCTTCTCTTTCTTAGGTTTTCGTGGCATTGATAGCCCCGTTCTTTTCTCCAACAAAGAAACCTACCATGGCACCCAGGAGCGCGACGGCTGGCGTGTATTGGCCTTGCCAGATCAGAAGCAATGCTCCGGCGCCAACGAAGGCACCGGCGACGATTCGTTCATAGCCCATTCAAATCACCATCCTACGGTAGTTCATCCGTGATCCAAACGGTAACCTTGACGAGACCGGTAGCTAGTCCTGCACTCAGCCAAAGGTTCAAAGCATTCGCGTTGGCCACACTCAAGTAACCATTGTCACCGAACATCACTGTCTTTGAAATGTAGTTTGCTCCGGCTGCGACGGCGTTGGGTATGTAGTTTGAAAAACTGAATATTCGAACAGCGTTGTCCCTTATTTCCATGTCCAGATTGCCGGCTGCTGCGAGACTCACGTTTCCGCCTGCATGAATGTCGAATCCTAGAAGCCGAAATCTACGTCCGGCTGCCGGGGCATAGATAGCGACGTTTCCGGCGGCATTTGATTCGGCTCTGACAAGTAAGGTTTGAGTTCTTCGGGCCTCAAGCATTGCACCTTTTTGCAGCATCTGTGTTGAATGAGTCACGAGTCCCAGCGTTGTTTCAGGCCAACCACAACAGGGCAAGCCATAGACTCGAGCATAAGAATTGAGCGCTGCCGGATCTGTGATTCCGACTCTGCCCATAGGCAGCACGTTTAGGCCTATCTGTGTTGGATCTAGCAGAATGACAGGCATGGTTACAATGTTGTTGTCTTTGTCCCGGAAGAACCGAAGGTGTTTGATCTGCTCGCTCAGACGCATATCGGGCCATTGGACAGTTGCATTGACAACTGCCTTGACGGGGCCATAGTCTTTGAGCTCGTTGTCTGACAAGGTAGGATCAACCTACCTTGACAAGGTGCAGGCTCAAGTTGGGGGTATCTGTGGCTGCTCCAGAGATGCTTTGTATGAGGAGTCCGGTTCCAGCATTGCTAACCGTGAACGTGGGGACACATGGTTTGCCGGTCAATTCGCTGAGAGTCACGAATTGGTAGCCCGGGCTCGTTTGAAGCCAATCTTTCGGTCCTTTCTGGAAGCCAAGGATAGCGCTGTTGCTTTGTCCTACGGCCGGGAAGCCTGGCATGAACCCTTTGAAGTCAGCATGGATGAAGCGGAAGAAATGGCCCTCAGTTACGACAGTGCAGATCGCGCCCAAGAGTGCATATTTCCCGTTTGGAATAGGGATCGCCGGAGCAAAAGGTGTCGTTGTCCATGCTACAGCAACGTCAGCGACAAGGACCTGAGGCAGAACGATCTTGTTTTCATGGAACAGTAGGCCTTGTGCCGGTATCACTTCGCCGCCTTCATAGTAGTCCAATGTCATTCCTAGACTCGTAGCTGTTTGCGCGGTGTTGGTTCCCTGACTGATGACTCGAGCACCGGTCTTGTACGGAATATTCGTGTAGTTGTAGCTCAGGTTTTGAAGCGATGTAGCTCCCAGGTTGATGTCTTCGCCATGAATGGGGTCTATGCAGTCCTGGCTAATCAGTAGATTTCGGGCAATGGTGTTTGCTATGAGGCTTGAAGATCCCCACATGATGAGGCGAGCGTCAGGCCGCATGGGAACGCCGGGGATGACTGCGAGGTCCCCGACCGGGATCCCTGCCAAGGCCGCGACGACTGCGAGTGCTCCGGGTGTTCCTGTTGTGCAATGTAGATCTATCATTTTTCATGTCTCCCTAGATGGCAATGTACTTACCTACGAGAGGTATTTTTGCTATGCTTCTGTTCAATCCGAACTTGTTTGCAGCCCAATGTCCCAGAAGAGAGAGAGCTATCGCGGTCCATGTAGCTGTCGGCTTTGAAAGTCCCCAATTTGAACCGTCCGAAGGCTTGTAGCCAGTCGTCTGAATGCAGAGGATGTCCATGAATTCACGGAGAGCTCCTGGAATGTCACCGGCTTGAGCCAGAGGCAATGCACCGGAGTATCCACCACCACCGAAAACAGCGGGCACGATGGTTGTTCCTAGCCCGACCATAGTTGGCAACAGGGGGATCCGTTTGCTGCTCGAATGACGTCTGAAACGACCGTAACGTCTAGGCCGTCCAGCCATAGCGTAACGCCTTCTACGTCTCGGCATGCTCAATCGACTCCTATGTCTAACTTTTGAAGGGCTAGAGACCCTTCTGTGACGTCCTGAACGGAATACGGCCCAAGCTTTCTTGGTGACTCCGTACTTCTTGATGATGCTTCTAGGCAGACCTGGCACAATTTGTTCACCAATTTGATGTTGGAGGCTGAACTTCTGAACCCTTCTTAGTCAACATGGGCCCGAGCTTTTCAATCAATGGTAAAAGCATGGGATACTTCTGAATGTACTTCGCAGCGAGCCCACCGAACCCCGGCGCCACTTGATCTACACCGTCAGCAATCAGATCTCTCTCGAGGCCCTTCATGCTTCTACTGATGCCCGATGCCTGACCGAGTTCAGACATCTTTTGACTCAGACCATTACCGATTAAGGGGGAAAACACGTTTTGAGCCAAAAGCGGCAAGGATTCAGAAAAGTCCTTCTTTTCAGCAGCATAAAAGCCCTTACCCCTTTCAATGACATCTTCAACGATTTCAGCAGCTTCATCCATGATCCGGCGCTTTATGACAAAAAAGATCAAAAGCGTTGCCAATGGGCTCAGAATTCCAACGATTGCGCTCAATGTCGCTAAAATCTCGTTCAAATCTCGTTCAACCTTTGTTACTAGATCGGTTGAAGAGACTAATTAGCTTATGTGCCGCAAATAGAAAAAGGGGGTTAAAATGGGCTTTTCACTTGCGCTGCGATCGGCAGAATGGGGAACTTGGATTCAGAGGGCAAATATCGCTTAAGTCACAAGGACATTCAACCCTCCCGAGCCTTGGACAATTCATGGGAGCTTTCATGTTCTCTTTCCTTTTCCCCAATGATAGATACTGTGTATGATCCACGCCCAGAGCAGCCCATTATAGACTCCCAACAGAAAGTACATCAAACTACACATTATTTTTTCCCTTTCTTTGTCTCTCTCTCTCTATACTTCTTTCTTTCTCTCTCTCTCTCTCTCACTCTCGTTTTCCACGGAGTGCCTGGAAACAAATGATATCTCCCATTGGTAGCAATCAGCATATCGGCCCAGGTCAACTCTGACAGATATTTGTGTAAGCGGTCCATTGTGATCTCGGTCAGAAGGTTTGTTTCTTTGGCTATTTCGTGAGCATTCAACATTGGCCGCTTTTTCAGTAATTTCAGGATTCTTTCGATGCGTTCTCTTCTGCCTTCTGTTGTCGACGTCTGGATTTCTCCTTGTAGTAGCATTCGTGGATCCAATAACAGGTTTTAGTTGATGGTGTTTTCTGATGGCAAGGCTTAGTGAAAGTGCATATGCCTTGAATTGTTGTGCTTGAGGGTTTCATGTCTCTCTCTCTCTCTCCTTTTTTCTTATGGGCCACACTCTTCGCATTTCAGAAGGATGATTATGACAGCGATCGCAGCTATGAGGACTTCAAACACCATTCAACATCACCTCTTTAGCCAGTGACCGTCTAGACTGGTTCTGATACCTGGTAGCGCGGGCTCTTTCTTAATCGTCTGGTTCTGGTGGTTCTTCATACCATTCTTCCTCCCAATCTTCTTCCTCCGGGAACACATCAGGTGACAATTCTTGCATCATTTTTTCTTCCTAAATTCTTTGAGACAATCTTCCAGGAATGTCATTACGATCTCGATAGATTCGATTAATTTTTCATTTGAGTCTTTCGGCATGCGGAATCACCTCTTTTTCCTTCGCATGGACATTTTCGTAGGTTCTTCTACGGGGCCCTGACGAACTATGGATCTCCCTTCTCGCCCATGGTTCCAGCACTCCCGTGCATGGTCTTTGTTGCAACTGATTCTTTATAGAACTCTCTCATGGCTGTATCGAGGGCCCAAAGCAGAAAACTGTACTTCTCGGATGCTTCCATCTCCTTGAAACTCTCTCTCAACAGCTTCTTGTACGTGTCTGAGATCGGCATTTTGTATCACCTCGCTTCCAATGTCGAATTTATTGCTTCCAGTTTTTTTCTGATGCCTTCCAGAGCGCTAATCAAATCATAGATGCAGCATTGATCATTGCTGTACCAGGCACAATCGGACCGGCAATGAACCTCGATAACGCCCTGGTCCTGGAAGGGACACAGTTCTTCGAGGCCCACCGGATCCGGCTCCTCAGAGATCTCCGGGATCCTTTTTGCCGAGTACTCTTCTTCCGACTTCACGCTCTTCTTGGATTGCATCGTACTCTCTCTCCTTGCTGTTCAAATGACGGCGAATTGCCTCTTGCACGAAGGCAGAGGTTGATGGATAGCCGAGCGCCGCCTTGATTTTCGAGGACAAAGACCGGTGAGTATATGCTCGCCAGAATATAGGGGACAAAGGAGTTCACAGATCCTTGTCTTTCTCGATTCTCTCGACTATCGCACTTGGCAGACTTATAGTTTGCCATTCCATTTTCACCACGCCAATAGGTTAAGGATGGTTCATGCTTAAAAGCTCTATGTCTAAGAAATTAGAGTAAATAGTCTAGGATATTAGACTAAACATCATTCAGTCTTACGGAGCCGTTTGATGGCATCAATGATCGCAAGGTTCTGGAGCCGGGCATAATGATGTTCCACAACTTGCGCTAGATGGCAGTAGAATCGCCAATCGGCCAAGGCTTTCTGTTCGCAGTCAACGATTCTTATTGCTGGGCCACGCCTATCGATTTCATTCCATGCTTTCAGATCTATCAATCCCATGATCTCACCTCTATCTTAACAGTTGCGATAGCCAATGATAAAAAGGTTGGGTTTAAACTGTTCAACAGAACTACTCGGTCGACCAAAGTGCAATTCTAAATGTTCTAAGTCCAGGTGGTCTATATTCCAAAGTGAATGGGATCTCTTTTGATGGCTTCCTTGAATGGAGTGGACAATCCGAAAGTCCAATCTGTAGCATGCCAGGCTTTCAGGTTCTCAGCTGCAGAAGGCAACGTCCCTAGACCTGACATAGTAGCTACTCCTAGAGCCGACAAGACTATGAGGCCTGAGATCTGACTGACCGGTGGGGTTCCTCCTCCGGACGTAGCCAATTTGAGGCCGATAGGCCCTATGAAGGCATTAGGAATCATGCTTAGGTCCAGGATCTTGTTTCCGTTTTTGTCTCTGGGAGCAAAAGCCCATGCGGAGAGCGCGGCGAGCCCACCGTTCATAATCAGTTCTGACCATTGGCTATGTGTCATGTTGTCCGCTGCTTTTCCTATGTGAGCAAAGAGGCTCTGGATCTCCGGGGGAAGCTTGTCGCTTTTCCAGAAGGGCAGCCTCTCTTTTTTATTCTTTTTTGGCATTGGCAGCCCCGTTCTTTTCTCCAACAAAGAACCCTACCATAGCACCCAGAAGCGCGACTGCCGGAGTATATTGGCCTTGCCAGATCAGAAGCAATGCTCCGGCGCCAACGAAGGCACCGGCGACGATTCGTTCATAGCCCATTCAAATCACCATCCTACGGTAGTTCATCCGTGATCCAAACGGTAACCTTGACGAGACCGGTAGCTAGTCCTGCACTCAGCCAAAGGTTCAAAGCATTCGCGTTGGCCACACTCAAGTAACCATTGTCACCGAACATCACTGTCTTTGAAATGTAGTTTGCTCCAGCTGCGACAGCAAGGGGTATGTAGTTTGAAAAACTGAACAGTCGAACAGCGTTGTCTCTTATTTCCATATCTAGATTGCCGGCTGCTGCGAGACTCACGTTTCCCCCTGCATGAATGTCGAATCCTAGAAGCCGAAATCTACGTCCGGCTGCTGGCGTATAGATAGCGACGTTTCCGGCGGCGTTTGATTCGGCTCTGACAAGTAAGGTTTGAGTTCTTCGGGCCTCAAGCATTGCACCTTTTTGCAGCATCTGCGTTGAATGAGTCACGAGTCCCAGCGTTGTTTCAGGCCAACCACAACAGGGCAAGCCATAGACTCGAGCATAAGAATTGAGCGCTGCCGGATCCGTGATTCCGACTCTCCCCATGGGAAGCACGTTGAGGCCTGTCTGCGTTGGATCTAGCAGAATGACAGGCATCGCTACGATGTTGTTTTCTTTGTCCCGGAAGAGACGCACGTGCTTGACTTGCTCGCTCAGACGCATATCAGGCCATTGAACAGTTGCATTGATAACTGCCTTGACGGGCCCATAGTCTTTGACTTCATTGTCTGACAAGTAGGATCAACCTATCTTGACAAGATGAAGGCTCAAGTTGGGGGTATCTGTTGCCGCTCCAGAGATGCTTTGTACGAGGAGTCCTGTTCCAGCATTGCTAACCGTGAACGTGGGGACACATGGTTTGCCGGTCAACTCGCTGAGAGTCACGAACTGGTAGCCTGGACTCGTTTGCAGCCAATCTTTCGGTCCTTTCTGGAAGCCGAGGATAGCGCTGTTGCTTTGGCCTACCGCTGGGAAGCCTGGCATGAAGCCTTTGAAGTCAGCATGTATGAAGCGGAAGAAATGGCCTTCAGTTACGAGAGTACAGATCGCGCCTAAGAGTGCATATTTCCCGTTTGGAATAGCGATCGCCGGAGCAAAAGGTGTCGTTGTCCATGCCACAGCAACGTCAGCGACAAGGACCTGAGGCAGAACGATCTTGTTTTCATGGAATAGTTGGCCTTGGGCTCCGATCACTTCACCACCCTCATAGTAGTCCAACGTCATTCCTAGACTCGTAGCTGTTTGCGCGGTGTTAGTTCCTTGACTGATCACTCGAGCGCCGGTCTTGTATGGGATATTCGTGTAGTTGTAGCTCAGGTTTTGAAGCGACGTAGCTCCCAGGTTGATGTCCTCGCCATGAATGGGATCTATACAGTCCTGGCTAATCAGTAGATTTCGGGCAATGGTGTTTGCGATCAGGCTTGAACTTCCCCACATGATAAGGCGAGCGTCAGGCCGCATAGGAACGCCGGGGATGACTGCGAGATCTCCGACCGGGATCCCGGCCAAGGCCGCGACGACTGCGAGTGCTCCGGGTGTTCCTGTTGTGCAATGTAGATCAATCATCTTCATTTTCCTCCTTCAATGATGTAACTTCTAGCTCTGTCAGATGCCCCTTATTTTTCAGGATCTGAATCAGTTTTTCAAATCGGTCCGGTTTATCTGTCATTTTTCATGTCTCCCTAGATGGCGATGTACTTACCTACGAGGGGTATTTTTGCTATGCTTCTGTTCAATCCGAACTTGTTTGCAGCCCAATGTCCCAGAAGAGAGAGCCCTATCGCTGTCCAGGTTGCAGCCGGTTTCGCTAGACCCCAATTTGAACCGTCCGAAGGCTTGTACCCGGTCGTCTGAATACAGAGGACGTCCATAAATTCGCGGATAGCTCCACCATAGTCCCCGGCTTGAGCCAGGGGTAATGCACCGGAGTATCCTCCACCACCAAAAACAGCCGGGACGATCGTGGTTCCTAGCCCGACCATAGTTGGCAATAGTGGAATCCGTTTGCTGCTCGAGTGACGTCTGAAACGACCGTAACGTCTAGGCCGTCCAGCCATAGCGTAACGCCTTCTACGTCTCGGCATGCTCAATCGACTCCTATGTCTAACTTTTGAAGGGCTAGAGACCCTTCTGTGACGTCCTGAACGGAATACGGCCCAAGCTTTCTTGGTGACTCCGTACTTCTTGATGATGCTTCTAGGCAGACCTGGCACAATTTGTTCACCAATTTGATGTTGGAGGCTGAACTTCTGAACCCTTCTTAGTCAACATGGGCCCGAGCTTTTCAATCAATGGTAAAAGCATGGGATACTTCTGAATGTACTTCGCAGCGAGCCCACCGAACCCCGGCGCCACTTGATCTACACCGTCAGCAATCAGATCTCTCTCGAGGCCCTTCATGCTTCTACTGATGCCCGATGCCTGACCGAGTTCAGACATCTTTTGACTCAGACCATTACCGATTAAGGGGGAAAACACGTTTTGAGCCAAAAGCGGCAAGGATTCAGAAAAGTCCTTCTTTTCAGCAGCATAAAAGCCCTTACCCCTTTCAATGACATCTTCAACGATTTCAGCAGCTTCATCCATGATCCGGCGCTTTATGACAAAAAAGATCAAAAGCGTTGCCAATGGGCTCAGAATTCCAACGATTGCGCTCAATGTCGCTAAAATCTCGTTCAAATCTCGTTCAACCTTTGTTACTAGATCGGTTGAAGAGACTAATTAGCTTATGTGCCGCAAATAGAAAAAGGGGGTTAAAATGGGCTTTTCACTTGCGCTGCGATCGGCAGAATGGGGAACTTGGATTCAGAGGGCAAATATCGCTTAAGTCACAAGGACATTCAACCCTCCCGAGCCTTGGACAATTCATGGGAGCTTTCATGTTCTCTTTCCTTTTCCCCAATGATAGATACTGTGTATGATCCACGCCCAGAGCAGCCCATTATAGACTCCCAACAGAAAGTACATCAAACTACACATTATTTTTTCCCTTTCTTTGTCTCTCTCTCTCTATACTTCTTTCTTTCTCTCTCTCTCTCTCTCACTCTCGTTTTCCACGGAGTGCCTGGAAACAAATGATATCTCCCATTGGTAGCAATCAGCATATCGGCCCAGGTCAACTCTGACAGATATTTGTGTAAGCGGTCCATTGTGATCTCGGTCAGAAGGTTTGTTTCTTTGGCTATTTCGTGAGCATTCAACATTGGCCGCTTTTTCAGTAATTTCAGGATTCTTTCGATGCGTTCTCTTCTGCCTTCTGTTGTCGACGTCTGGATTTCTCCTTGTAGTAGCATTCGTGGATCCAATAACAGGTTTTAGTTGATGGTGTTTTCTGATGGCAAGGCTTAGTGAAAGTGCATATGCCTTGAATTGTTGTGCTTGAGGGTTTCATGTCTCTCTCTCTCTCTCCTTTTTTCTTATGGGCCACACTCTTCGCATTTCAGAAGGATGATTATGACAGCGATCGCAGCTATGAGGACTTCAAACACCATTCAACATCACCTCTTTAGCCAGTGACCGTCTAGACTGGTTCTGATACCTGGTAGCGCGGGCTCTTTCTTAATCGTCTGGTTCTGGTGGTTCTTCATACCATTCTTCCTCCCAATCTTCTTCCTCCGGGAACACATCAGGTGACAATTCTTGCATCATTTTTTCTTCCTAAATTCTTTGAGACAATCTTCCAGGAATGTCATTACGATCTCGATAGATTCGATTAATTTTTCATTTGAGTCTTTCGGCATGCGGAATCACCTCTTTTTCCTTCGCATGGACATTTTCGTAGGTTCTTCTACGGGGCCCTGACGAACTATGGATCTCCCTTCTCGCCCATGGTTCCAGCACTCCCGTGCATGGTCTTTGTTGCAACTGATTCTTTATAGAACTCTCTCATGGCTGTATCGAGGGCCCAAAGCAGAAAACTGTACTTCTCGGATGCTTCCATCTCCTTGAAACTCTCTCTCAACAGCTTCTTGTACGTGTCTGAGATCGGCATTTTGTATCACCTCGCTTCCAATGTCGAATTTATTGCTTCCAGTTTTTTTCTGATGCCTTCCAGAGCGCTAATCAAATCATAGATGCAGCATTGATCATTGCTGTACCAGGCACAATCGGACCGGCAATGAACCTCGATAACGCCCTGGTCCTGGAAGGGACACAGTTCTTCGAGGCCCACCGGATCCGGCTCCTCAGAGATCTCCGGGATCCTTTTTGCCGAGTACTCTTCTTCCGACTTCACGCTCTTCTTGGATTGCATCGTACTCTCTCTCCTTGCTGTTCAAATGACGGCGAATTGCCTCTTGCACGAAGGCAGAGGTTGATGGATAGCCGAGCGCCGCCTTGATTTTCGAGGACAAAGACCGGTGAGTATATGCTCGCCAGAATATAGGGGACAAAGGAGTTCACAGATCCTTGTCTTTCTCGATTCTCTCGACTATCGCACTTGGCAGACTTATAGTTTGCCATTCCATTTTCACCACGCCAATAGGTTAAGGATGGTTCATGCTTAAAAGCTCTATGTCTAAGAAATTAGAGTAAATAGTCTAGGATATTAGACTAAACATCATTCAGTCTTACGGAGCCGTTTGATGGCATCAATGATCGCAAGGTTCTGGAGCCGGGCATAATGATGTTCCACAACTTGCGCTAGATGGCAGTAGAATCGCCAATCGGCCAAGGCTTTCTGTTCGCAGTCAACGATTCTTATTGCTGGGCCACGCCTATCGATTTCATTCCATGCT
>Ga0315279_10010610_pt1 | contig 10810 bp, 6 predicted proteins | sample YL17G06_20_MG_FD_203694 | JGI IMG/M metagenome (GOLD analysis project Ga0315279, IMG submission 203694) | Sediment microbial communities from Yellowstone Lake, YNP, Wyoming, USA - YL17G06_20 | ecosystem: Environmental > Aquatic > Freshwater > Lake > Sediment | place: USA: Wyoming | collected...
TGACTTGGCAAGAATTTTCATGTTAGCCGAAGACCAGTCACTGCAGATCATGCAAGCCTATCACGTCTCATACGCTCTTGTCTTCACACCCGATGACCTGCAAAAATTCAATTGGATAGCCAGCATCGCCGGCTACGATGGAACACGCTATCTGAGCGTAAATGGTACTACTTACACGCCAACAACGCTCGGTTCGCAGGTGACTCTGCTACGCTTGTTGCTTGATGGCGCTTTACATCCCACGCACTTCACGAAACTTTTCGACAATGGTAAGGGCAAGATATATCGAATCGATTATCCATGAAGAGCGCATAGTAGATAGATTCATATAGACAGCGGATTAGTCCGCTCTATTTCGATAAGTCAGCGACCAATTGTTCAAGATTTAAAATTTGACGCAGGAAAATCGCGACATCTGGCAACTCCCGCATCTTGTTGAGTCAGGGTTCTATTTGGCGAAAAGTTTCTTAAACTCTCGTGGTGCAATATTATTAATAGCAAATATTGTTTCGTGGAGATTAGTATATGCCCTCATTGAAAAAGAAGAATGCTCAAAAGAAGAAGAAACATTCGGATAAAGTTGGGAAATAGCGCAAGTTACATATTTTGTGTTCATGCTGGCCCTTGTCGTTCATCTGCTACGCCCCTGAGGAGATTAACGATTTCAGGAAACGGAAGATAGCAACGCAGGCTTAAAAGAAGATGCCGATTGCGCCGCTGGCAGGACTTGAAACGTTTCACAGGTGGAGCTGTCTTCCGCAACTCCCCTTTTTCATAGCTTTCAGAATTCGACGCATTAAACAAGTGCATACTGAGTCCACAATTTTCTTACCAATTGCTCAAGAACGAATTTCTCTGTCTTCTGTTGATCGCCTTTGACAGTATGATCTGAACAAATTGTATCTCTGCAGTCGTGGCCAACCAGTCTTTGCATAAATCAGTTTTTCTGGATTTTTCTTCAGCCAATTCATCATATGGAAGAAGCTCTTTGCCTTTTTCTCGTCTCTCTCTTTTACTGGCTCATAACCCAAGTTTCTGATTTCATCAAGGTATGCTATCTCCGTCAGCCTCTGCGGCTCCCCGGTGACTTTGATTCTGTCGACTTGGTTGCCGCCATACGTTTCTTTTAAACGATTGACTGCTTCGTCGAAGATGTAGCCTCTGCAGATTTGAATTTGTTCATCTTTCTCGATTTGGAGTTTGCTCAGCAGTTGAAACACGACTCTCGAAGCCTGATTCAAATACTCTTTTGACTGGAATCGGGGATGCCTGAAGTATTTGACGTCCAAGACATCGTACTTAAATTCCTGAGTTTCGCAGCGAAAGGCTCCTATGACCACGCCGAAAAGCAGGTCGCCTATGCCTGCATCATCAACAATAATCGTCAACTAACATCATCCCGTTGTCGAAACAGTAGATGAACCATATTCACTTTGATGAAGACGCTTCATATGTGTCTTATGTTGATTGTTTCTCGGATCTCCTATAACGCATCTACGCGTCATATTCTATTCTCCGATGAAAACGGCAGACGATTGCCGAACCACGAATTGCCTTGGGGAGGTCGCTTAGGTTAGAACCTAAGTTTGAACCTGTGGTGTTTGGCTGCACTGACATGACAGCCTTTTGGGATAAATCTAATGGACAATCGAACGACAAATAATGGTTCAACCTATAATGAAATATCGAAATCGGTTAACCGCACATTCTGAAACAAACAGAAATCGGAAATGACGACAAGAAATATAGACTACAAAGATTTTAGTGCTGTACATGAGTGCTCACTTTGATCAATTGGTCAAAACTGACTCCTTACCATAACGATAAGCGGAAAAGTTTCGAAGAATTCTGCTATCAGGTAGCTGAGCGACTTTACGAAAAGATCGGTACATTTACTCCTATTGATGATAGCGGTGGTGGTGACGGCGTTGAATTCTATCTCACGACGCCTGATGGGGATGAGTGGGGCTGGCAGGCAAAGTTCTTTTTTCCAAGTTCACGCTTGGGAGAATCCGGCAGAAAAACGCAGATTGGAAGGTCGCTAAAAACCGCATTAGAGAATCACCCTAGACTAAAGAAATGGTTTCTCTGCATGCCATCAGACTTAACGTCAGCAGAGAACAAATGGTTCCGAAAATTGGAAGCGAAGGCCAATCAGATTTTGCCTAATCTCGTCTTGGAGCACTGGGGCGAAACGAAGTTCAATAGCTACGTAAGTGTTCCAAAATTCAGCGGAATAAGGAATTATTTCTTTGGTGAGCTTGAACTAGACATCGAGTGGTTCAGGTCTCAGGTTGACAAACAGATAAGAGCTATTGGTGCTAATTTCATCCCAGAGCTTCATGTGGAGACTCATGCAGACATTGCCGTTCATTCACTTTTGGTTGATGACGTACTGCGAGAATACCTGCTAAAACAAAAGAGGAAATTGCAAAACTATTTGAGCCAATTCAATGATGCCTTTAATGAACTTCAGGAAGAAGACGACATTGGTTGGAAAGAAACTAAGAGAAGGCTGATAACATATGCCAATCAGCTTAGAATTAACTTCGATCAGTTGACCAAGACATTTGCTGATTATTATGATTGTGTATGCTCAGGTCAATTTGATCTGTTGAAAACGCACGAATTTGGCGCGGTTCTGAACGAGATCATGGAAAACACTACGGCGTATTCAAAAATTCTTTCGGACTTTGACCCTTCTGAAATGTCCTACGGAGGCGATAACAATATTCATGCTTACTATGTTAGTAAAGTCAAAGAAAAAAGTCTCTTACCAGTTAGCATATCTGAGGAAATTGTAGACCTTTTACATGACCTAATTGAAAAGTGCAGTAATGCTTCACAAAATTGCCTTAACATCTTCGGGAAAGCTAGCGTCGGTAAAACGCATTTAGTATGTAGCATCGTGAAAGAGAGAATCGAACACGAACTTCCAGCGATATTGCTTCTGGGGAAACCTTTTTCATCTAACCTCCCTTTAGAGCAACAAATGCTGCTTATGCTAGATGTACCTAGAAATTACTCCTGGGACGATTTTGTTCAAACACTTCAGTCAGTGGCCAAAGCTTATAGAACCAAAATCCCGATCATAATAGATGGCCTAGACGATGCATTGTCTTTGGATATTTGGAAAAACGAGTTGAAAGGTTTCAGTTGCACAGTAAGCGCTTTGTCCCAAGTAGCACTCATAACAACTTGCAGATCTAGTTATAGAAGTGTAATCTGGCAATCAACAAATCCCCAGAACGCTGTTGAACTCTATAATTTTGATGTCGATTCGACAGAACTGGCAATAAAAAAGTATTTTGAGTACTATCGGATTAATTGCGACCTGACATCGTCGCCAAATGAACAATTCTCCGATCCTTTTCTCTTGAGAATTTTCTGTGAGACATACAATCCAGAACGTAGAGTTGAGGTGAATTTGTATGCTGGCGAGTTGACTCTTCTTGAAGTTTTTGAGAAATATCTTCTACAGCGAAATAAAGCAATATGTTCAAAATTAGGACGTTACCCTAATCATCCAATAGTTCAAGATGCTCTATCCAGAATAGCAAGAGAACTATGGAAAAGGAAGAGCAGAACTATCCTTCTCTCTGAAGCTGTTGAGCTTATTGACTCCAAGAAATTATCAGAGCTTGATTGGCCACACTCGCTCACTTGCCTGCTCTTAGAAAACGGATTGTTAATCAATCGAGATTTCATCAAAGGCCAAGATTGCGTGTTTTTCGCTTACAACTTGATGGGCGGCTATATTATTGCGAAAGACATCCTTAACGATACGCCTCCAGGTAAAGTCGAAGACTTCATCAAGTCTGAAAAGTTTCAGGATTTCTTGGCAAGTGAAGACTACAGCAAGTTGCACCCAATGCATGAAGACGTTTTGAGATGTCTGGCTCTTTTGCTTCCAAGACATTGTGGGCAGCATTTACATGAACTCACAACTAGCGAGAAAGCGTTGGAGTGTGCAGTCAGAGTACTGTTTGAAATGTCTCCTGAATTAATCGATCAGTCCTCAAAGGATTTGTTGATCAGAATTTTTGACCTTCCTAGAAATCGGATAGCTCTTTTTGAGTTATCAAGAAATTCTATGATAAATGTTGGTCATCCTTTGAATATCGAGTTTTGGGACAAGCTTCTGAAAGGACTGCCAATGTCTCAACGTGATGTAAGTTGGACCGAGTATGTTCGTGCCCACGAAACGAATCTGCTAGGAGAATTGCAGAAATTTGAGGATATCTGCAAATCAAAGACAGACATAAGTGCTTACCAAGCTCGACTGTCGTTAGAGGCAAAACTCTTCAGTTGGATGCTAACATCAACCATCAGAAATCTTCGAGATAGAGCTACAAGAGCTCTCTACTGGTATGGAAGGCGATTTCCGGAAAGATTGTTTGATCTCGCTATCAGCTCACTCGCACTAAATGATCCATATATTCCTGAACGCATGCTTGCTGCTACCTATGGGGTGGCCATGGCTCTGCATAATGATTTTCAAGACTCTGAATTCAGGGTTAGAATTCTTCCTAGGCAGGCCCGAATTCTTTATGAATTAATGTTCAAGGTCAGTGCTCCCTACGCGACTACGCACATATTATTTCGAGATTATGCCCGTCATCTGATTGAACTTTCATTGATTCATGACCCAGAACTTTTTTCGGCAAGTGAAAAAACGAGGATTGATCCACCGTTCAACGATGGCGGGATAAGAAACTGGGGAGAGAGTGAAGAAAAAGACCAGGATGATTATCGCAATGGCAGCGCTCCAGTTCATATGGACTTCAATAACTACACCTTAGGTAGTCTTATTCAAAACAGAGCTAACTATGATAACAAAAATGTCGAATACAAAAAGCTCGTGTCCAACTTCTTCTGGCGATTTTATCAACTTGGGTATTCGCACGGGATATTTTCTCAAATTGATCAAGAAATCCATAGCCTTAATTGGAGGATAGGTAGATCTGGCGATGGTGGCAAAATTGATAGGTACGGCAAGAAGTATTCTTGGATCGTCTTCTTCGAGCTTGCGGGTTACAGACAGGATAATTCCTTGTTGCCAAAGAGTTTTTCAGAATTGGATCGAATTTGGTATGCGGATATTGATCCAAGTTTTCCAGAACCTCCCTCTATGAGCAATGTAGTGACTGCAGATTTCTTAGGTGATCGGTCTTTAGCATTATCAGAATGGATTATGAAGGGAGAAAGCCCAGATTTATCCGCGCATCTGTTAATGAACGACATAAACGGAAAACATGGACCTTGGGTATTGCTGGATGGTTATATCAGGCAGCACGATGCGGGCGTCCAAAGAGATCTGTTCGTTTTCCCAAGAGGAATATTTGTTAGAAAAACCGACTCAGCGGAAATTGTTGAGAATTTGAAAAAACCATTCTTCAGTGGAAACAGCTTACCTTCTGTGCCAGAGGATTATTACACTTACGCCGGGGAGATTCCATGGTGTGAGACTTTCCACGAAAACGGTTTGAGTTTTCTGAGACTTGTTACTAGAATCAAAGAGGAACGAGTGTCTGTCAAGAAGAGTGCAAGATTGAAAGATGGTACACTCTTGACTGAAAGTGAGCTGTTATCACTACTTCTAAGAAAAGCAAGATTTCAATCCGTTGATTCGAGCGAAGAAATTGAAAGAATGTTACAATTGGAAAACATTGAATCGGTTGATTTGACTGTTGAAGAAGATCGCGAAATCCCAGAAGAAGTCAAATACAGTATTCTTATTCCAGTAAGGTTTTACGGTTGGGAAAGTCACCACAGTTCAACTAATCGAGCGGGTGGCACTCTGGTTCCGTCCAAAGAGTTGGCTACGTTTTTTGACCTGTGCTCGCAACCGCAGTCCTTCAACTTTTACCAGAAAAACGGTGCACTTTCATCAATTACCATACAAGAAGGAGAACCACACGATAGAAATACTCAATACCTGCTTTATTTGCGTCAAGATTTACTGGATTCTTACCTTCGGAAAAATGATTTGGAAATGATATGGATACTCTGGGGCGAACGAGAATTTGGACCCGAGTCGGAAGAAGAATTGGGCAAATATGAGGAAACACAGGCTTCCTTTTGCGGATTCAAGAAAATAGTCCCCTATTCTGAATTCAATGAATAGTTAGCGAAAAGCCTAAGGCTAATGCCTTTATGTGCCACAAAAATGATCAGGATTTTAGCTGGAATTAGACAAAAGTGGGGCTGCTGGGATTTGAACCCAGCCCTCAATTGAGACATCTCCCGCAAATCCCTTTTTTTCTCTTTCCTGTGTGTGGGTAGAGTTTTGTCAAAAAGATTAACGACGGTGGAGCTTCGGGGCTTGCCGTGAAATTCATTTGGGGACTAGACAGCCAGTATTATAGAAGGACGGTCAGCAAACGTAACTGACCACTTTCCTTTTTTATCCCTGACTATCAGGCAGTCTCCGCCTCGACCCATGAACGAACCCGCTTCGTCAAGGAATATTTTCGATGTTATGGCCTCTCTCATCATGACACCGGGGGCCACGGGGGCATTAACCCATTAATAAATGCATAACGTCAGCTTTACCTTTGATATATAAGCGCGCTCTCTCAAGTGATCGTCTTTCCGAAGTCTCCAGCCAATATAACGAGGTCGAAGATATCAATTTGACCATCTCCGTTAATGTCTGCCCAACTGTTCCATTTGGGTTGACCCGGACAGGATCCAAAAGAAACTGCTGCCTGAATTGCATCATTGATATTTACGATACCATCATGGTTCAGGTCTGAAGGAAGAGTAGGACGGAAGGATCCTAGTGGATACCTATCCTGAGTATCGGCATTGATAGCGTATGGTGTATCTCCTATTCCGTCGCTTCCTGTCTCGTTTTGGTACGGTCCTTTGTTGAAGTCAATTCCGTTGTAGTCGCTCCAATAGTTGCCGCCAGATGGATAGCCATCATCCCACTGGTTAGTAGAGTCGGAAGAAGATGCTTGTATCGAGTTGTTCAGAAAGCTGTTGTGATGAAGATAGTTGGCTGAAGACTTCGATGTACTGACACCGAGCCCGTTCTCTGCAATTATGTTACCAGTTAGTGTGCTTTCAATTGCTGGACCAAATGAATAGCTGCCAGCGAGTTCAATGCCGATGTTATTTCGAAAGATGCTGTTATTGCTCACTATGCAACGCGATGTAGTGAACATAATAATGCCACATTCATTTTCCGTCAGATTGTTTTTCGTGATCGTATTTCTTGAGCATCGTATGAGGTGGATTCCTGCCTCAGTGTTTCGCTCTATTCTGTTTCCAGTTATTTGATTGTCTATCGCGTTTTCGGCAAAAACAATGACTCCTTCAGTATTGTCTGTTATGCTGTTTTCGCTAACCGTGATATTTGAAGACCGCTCTAAATCTATGCCCCAAGTATTCTTGCTTATGTTGTTGCGATTTATTATGTCATTTCTACAGGATCCTGCTTCGCCGAACAAAGGACCAAGGCATATTCCCGCCACATTCTCCACTATACTGTTTCCAGAAACGTTGTTGTTGTTAGTTGCGAACAACCAGATTCCAAGAGCCGCGCCATTGATCGAATTGTTAAAGATAGTACAGTAGTTGGTTCGCACTAGCAAGATGCCTTCAGCGTTCTTGTTTAGAGTGAGGTTTTCGACTTTGATTCTGGAACAATCCACAAGAACAACACATCCTGCGTCGCTCGGCAGTGTCTTGTCAGATTGGCCGATCCAGTAGTATATTGGTTTACCGTCAATCGTGTTTTCAGAGTCTACATCATTAACGAATCCAGTGTCGACCTCGTCGACTACTACAAAGCCACTTGTGAAATTGACAATCTTGTTGTTGCTCAGCTTGTTGAAAGATGCTAATTGAAGGGTAATGCCTGTTCCCGAGGCAACACTAGAGATACTGCCAGTCAGATTGTTTCCTACCACAAAGTTGTTTGAGGACCAACTTAAGCCAATACCCCCGCTACTTGTCACACTGTTGTTTTCTACTGAGTTGAATGATGAGTAGGTTTGGAGCCAGATACTGGTTGGGCAGTTTGTCAGACTGTTATCACTCACAATGTTGTGATCGCAATGGTCCACTACATAAATTCCGTAACTATCTGCTACAAGACAATTCTCTGTGATCACGTTATAGTTGGCAAAATGCGTCAGCTCAATGCCGAAGGTGTTGTTTATTAACAGATTTCTTTGGATGATGTTTCTAGGAGCCGAGTCAAGACTCACGCCACAATCAAATCCCGTGATTTCAAGGTTTTTGATGGTTACGTTGCTCGTTCGTGTTAGATCCAGCCCGGTTCCAGATCCTGCTTCTGGTGCCTGAAGCCTGTGACTTGCTCCGTCGACTGTGGAATCGTTCTTTTCGAGCACAATGAAATCATTGATGTCATCTGTGAAAGTGTAAGTAATGTTGTCAAGAGTTGAGATCGGTGCTGTTGGCGGATCTATGCTTCCGTTGGCCCTTATGCAAATGGTTCCGCTGGCCTTGACCGATTGAATGTTTAATGCCAGTGTCAACGTGCCTGCTAAGAGTAATATGAATGTTATTGCTGAAACCATCTTTCTATTCAAAAGCCCTGTTCTCCCTTCTCAAATTCAACCAATACTATAACGTTTAGGTAATTTATCCGTTACGGAGCAGACTAGAGCGTGGGCTAACTGCCCATCGCTCAGCGCCTAATATTGCATAGTGCGCGCTGATTCTGATCCACTCCATATCAGTTTATATCTGAGTTACACTTCACCTTACATTCATGATATGGGTATTTATTGTTGTTCTGGTCCTGACTTCCACGTTCCTTGTATGGAAAAAAGCAGTTGGAAGAAAGACTTGGATAGCGATGATAGTTCTCGCAATGCTTTTTTCTCTTTTCGTTGCCTACCTTTCAGTCTCGAATGTTTGGACTCCTAGCCCGCTTAGCGATAACGTTTATCGACAACAAAATGATTATGGAGAGTTCAGCGGGACTCTTCCGTGGTCTCGATGCTCTTACCCTCTCACTCTGATGGTCTTCCACACGCCGTTCGCGCAGCTTACATATGACTATCCATACGCATATGGAAAAGCGGAATGGACCATTAGTTTTGCAGGCTTCAATCTCATCCATGTTAAAGGAAACTACTCTTTCTACTACCCGATCATGGGACCATCGCCACTGTATTACCAAATCGATAACGTTTTCTCCAGTTCACTCGGATTCTTCTGGTTTCTCGTTGCGTTATTTACTGTTTTCAACTTCGCGGCAGCAGTCGTCGCAATCATACTCGCATATGGATTTCGCAGAATCCGTTGGCGCCGACGGATCGCACCCCACGAATCATCGCCCAGCGCCTAATAATGCATCAGAATACGTTTTCAGGATGGACATTTTGGTGTGGACAGTATATCCAGTCCCTTCTCAAAACGTGCGCGCGTGCGCGCGCGGGCATATACTCTTCTTCTCTCTTGTTGTTGTTTGGTTGTTTGTTTTTGTTTGGTTGGTTGGATAAAACTTTACCGTTGTGTGTGTGCCACCATGGCTCTGTCACTTTTTACTGATTAACAAAACGAATTCTCTTTCGACCGTTCCTCTATCCTCGCATGTCTTCAGACGTCTCCAAAGATTCGGACTGATTTTCTTGAGAGTCTTAATCTCATTGCGAGACTTCACATAACGCTCAAGTCTGAACTCCGCGATAAACCTTATGAACTTCACTTCATAAACGCTTAATCCAACATGTTTGAGCTCTTCCGAAAGGGCTTTCTCTGCTTCTACGTGGATGCCGCAGCTTTCCCCTAGCTTAGCTCGAATTTCCCTTCTCAATTTCCAATGTTCGTCATCAGGCGAGTAGTCAGCATACAAGAAGACTCCTTCGGTTTCTAGCACTCTGAATGCTTCTGACAGAATCTTCTCTTTTCCCGCGTAGTCAGAGGCTACGAAGAAACAAGTGACAACTTCAAAAGTCCTGTTGCGGAAAGGAAGGCTTAGGGAGTCTCCAAGAACAAGTTTTTGAATACGCTTCACTGCCCGTTTCAGCATAGGGGAAGAGAAGTCCAGACCAATAACATCCGCATTTTTTGGATAGAAACTGGCAATGATTCCTGGTCCGCACCCAAGGTCAAGAACAAGCCTGCCCTCGATAAGTTCAGCGGTTTCTCTGGCCAACTCCATAATGCCTCTCTGCCGTATACCGTAGTCTTTTTCAAATGAGGCGCTTCTGCTTTCCCAAAAATCTCGCAGCAACTCGATTGAACCCTTATACGTAGGATTCATAGCTAATCAAGTCTTACGCACGCCGATAACCTACAAAAACAGTGTTAATTCAATTCATTCTTAACTTTTTCGCAAAACTAAAACTGCCTGCTAAAAGTAATTTGGTTGGTTGGATAAAACTTTGCCTCCAAACAACCAAGTCGCTTGTTATCGTTTTACTATACGTGCTATGCAGTAAAATGAACATCTTAGCAAACAGGGTTCAACATTTGAAATTGAGAGCGGGTGGCTGGGGTTTGAACCCAAGACTAGTGGCGACATCCGTGTTTCGCGCGTTCTATGGTGCAAATTAGCTCTTTAATCGTCTTCGATAACGCTTTTTATCTGCGCGGAGGATTCTGAAGGTGAAGGTTCAGATAATGCAGATTCAAGGCGTGCTCTTCGATCTTTTCAATACGCTTGTGTTGCTTGAGAACGACGATGTCTTCTACATGCCTTCCCTGAGGAAATCGTATGATTATCTGGTCAAAAACGAAATCAACGTTCCTTTCGAAGAGTTTGTTCGAGTCTACTTCGAAGTGCGCGACAAGTTGTACGAAGAAACAAGCCAAACGCTCGAAGACC
>Ga0315279_10010611_pt1 | contig 10810 bp, 8 predicted proteins | sample YL17G06_20_MG_FD_203694 | JGI IMG/M metagenome (GOLD analysis project Ga0315279, IMG submission 203694) | Sediment microbial communities from Yellowstone Lake, YNP, Wyoming, USA - YL17G06_20 | ecosystem: Environmental > Aquatic > Freshwater > Lake > Sediment | place: USA: Wyoming | collected...
CTGGAAGGTCCTGGCGATGCCGAGCCTGGCCAGCTTGTCCGGGCGCATGCGGGTGATTTTCTTACCATCGAAATAGATTTCGCCCTTCTGCGGTTTGTAGAAGCCGTTGATACAGTTGAGGAGGGCGGTCTTGCCAGCGCCGTTGGGGCCGATGATTGCCAGTATCTCTTTGTCCCTGACTTCCAGGCTGACATCAGTGAGTGCGCGCACACCACCGAAGCTAAGTGAAATATTTTCTATGCTTAACCTGACCTTCTTTTCGGTCTTCGCTGTTACGGAATCGACTACTTGAGTCACAAACGTCTTCCTAAATTTTATTATTGCCTGTTTCCTTCTTTTTCCTGAACTACCAGCGTCTCCAAGTAGTCCGTCACTTAATATCCCGAGGCCCTCACATTTCGGCTTTCTGCCCGAGTTCGAAAGAGGGTATGGGAAAATGGGAAGACAAGGTTTTTGGACTATCCAAACCCTCTTTAAGTGCGGTCTTTAATTTTTTTTCCACCTTGTGAAGGAGTATGTATATTATGTTTTTCAGCCCAAGTATGAAACATGCGGATATGAAATTAAATACCCCTTTTGGGGTATTTTTTTGACATTTGAAATAAAAAATGATATATATTCGTATATGGCGAGAATGACTAGAAGAGATTACCTTGACGTCTTCGATCTAATTTATAATGCCAACCGGTGCGAAGACATGGATGGCCTTGTTGGCGCTATTTGCCCTTCTATAATGCAGATGTTCCATACGGAATGCTGTACTTTTCAGCTCATTAAGGGATATCCGCGGCACGTTAAAATAGTCGAATCGAGGTCGTTTAAATCGGATGGTCTAAATCCTGTTGAAGATAAATATAATCCCTCGCTGTATAAAGACGGATATTACCAATACTCTCCCCTGCTAAAAGAAGCCATTTCTTCCTCAGAAAATATCTTTAAAATCGGTGACTCTATTTCTTTGAGAGATTGGGAAAGTTCAGACTTTTACAATGAATTTATATCGCCTCAGCATTTATACTGGGAGATGTTCCTGCCCTTACGCCGGAAAAACAACCTCGAAGGTATGATTACTCTATGGCGTTCCAGGAAACAGCCGGACTATAAGACCAGTGACGTATCTAAAGCTGAGATACTTACGCGCCATCTGATGCTCACCGTGAACAATATCAAAAAGATTTCTAATATTAATAATTTAAAACAACAACTGCTGTTCACTAATGAGGCTAATAATCAAGGCCTTCTTATGCTGGACCACAAGCTGAAACCTATCTACTCCGACACAAAATCACGGGAAATCTGTCTGTATCTGTTCAGCAGAATACAGCCTAGTTCGCTTGACCTTGAAAAAGGCGAATTCCCTATCCCGTCCTGCATCATCAGTGATTGCCGTGACCTTCTTAATCTGCTAAAAGCCGAGGAACGGCTGGCACTATGGCCAAAAGAAAGGATAATCTTCGCGGACAACGGCAAACGGTTCCGAATAGAATGTTCACTCATATGGAAAGCTGACCGATTAATCACGTTACCTCACTTCCTGGTTACTCTATCTGATTTGACCAACAAAAAGAGACTAGAAGTTACCCTGCAGGCAAAATTCCGCCTTAGCCGGAGAGAGATAGATATTGTTTACTGCATTATCGCGGGTATGTCTTACGGCGAGATAGCGGAAGAGCTCTATATCAGCAAGTTAACGGTCCATACGCACATCAAGAATATATACCGTAAGCTGGGCGTTAAGAATAAAATCGAATTATTCAGGTGCGTTCAATCAACATTCTGGCTGATATGATTATATGGAGAAATGTAATTGAGAAAAGCCCCATCCAGTTTATCATTTGTCCTTCCCTAAACACTTAATATCAAACGAACCTGCAGAACTAAGCAAGTAACGGTTACTCCGGGTAAATATCGCGACCCACTATTTTGAATCGGCTCGCCGCCTCCACCACCAGTATCGGTGCCGTTTCCCCAGCGGCGCGGCTTATCGCTAGGACTGCCCCGGTGATGATTCCCGGATATTACCCGAATAGATAATCTGTTGAATTTGGCTGGACTCCGCAGCATCAAACACGATGAAGTATCAGTTGAAAGAACTGCCTTAGACCAAGAATATCTGGACAAAGTAAAGAGTAAATATGTACCGACCTATCATCTCTTGCCTCAAGACGAATTCGACCTTGGTGTTAGAAAACCGGAAGATTTCATCTGAAATCAAAGTCACCCTAATTTCACATAGTGGTGATGGACACTGATATACGGACAAAAGAATTAGTGCCTCTCCAATGTGGTGATTACATTCCGTGCGGGCAGGGATTCAAAAGTAACATTTTGAGTAAATGTTAAGCGTATTAATCACGGCTTGCCAAATATTTTTCCTATGACCGCGATACCCGGGCAATTAAGATGGGGCGACCGGCTTATCCGCAGCATTTATGGGAATCACCGATTCAAGTCATCTATTATCCGCTGCCGGAGACTCCGATCTTTCAAGGGTCTAGAGGTAAGGGAAAAATGTTACTGATGACTATCTCTTTTCGTAAACGGGTGAAATAGAAATATCCATGAATATAATGGGTTTATTAACTTTCTTGAAATTAAGGGGGCAGTGCTTTAACCCACTGGGGACATAGACTACTGTAGGCTCCCTGATGATATGTTTCTCCTCTTCTTCGCCCAGACACAGCTCTACCTCAGCATCGAATTCATCTATATTCTCGGCGTTTGTACCCCAGAAAAACAGGTATTCATCGTAGTCATGGGCATGACCTTCCCTCATCATGAACATCGGTTTAGTAAGCCCCACCCAGGCCGGCGAGAAGTTGGTGCCACCGAAGTGCTTGCCGCCGAATAAATGTACGACCTTTCCCAGACGCTCTTCTTTGTTTGCAAGCGCCTTCACAACGTATTTCCCGTATTTGCTCTTGGCCACTTTATCATGCCCTCCTTCATGTTGTTGTTTTCTTTACCGGACAATACGGATTAATGGGGTTGAAGTCTATACTTTTCCACCGGTATCGGTACGGTGGAAAGAACCAGGGCGCTATCCTTCTTCTGGACCAGTATCCATTTGAACCAGTTCTTATCGTCACGGGCGGGAAAGTCTTCACGATGGTGGTTGGCACGACTCTCCTCACGCATCATCGCTGCTCTAAAGGTGAAATCTGCGGCCATGATCATGCTTTCCGCCTGGTGGTAGCGGGCAAGGTCGTGGTAATTAGCGGCGCTAACTCTGGCCAGCTTATCCCTGGCATCCTGGACAATCCCCATTGCCTTTTTCATCCTGCCTGCCTCACGCTTCAGACTATACTTTATCGGGACCACCGCTTCGTGCACCCTGTAGACAACGTCGGAAGCGTCTAGGTCACCGGTTTGGCGCATTGGCGTGAAAATCCTTTCCACTATCTTCTTCGCTTCAGCAAAGTCGATTTTTCGCCGCTGTCCCGCGGCGGCGTACCTCCCGGCGCTCTCCCCTGCCCTGAACCCGGTCACCATGGCAGACGCGATGCCGACGCCCCCCGGATGGGTCCCTCCACCAACGGACCAGCTCGTGCTGGAAGCTGCACCGGCCGCCCACAGGCCGTCCAGCGTGGTGCGGCACTCCAAGTCTACCCTCAGTCCTCCACCCCCGTGGAGATACAGCGGCTGCATCTCGATTTTTTCTTTCGCCGGGTCTATGCCGGCTTTATCCTTCAGGAGACTCAGGTTGTCGTTGGCCATTATCTGCGTAAGGTCCGCGATGCGGTCCTCGGCGATATCTTTGTGCTCCTCGGGGGTAAGATTCCTTAAATTTAGGTAGATGGGGCCGCGCCCCGCCTCTACCTCTTTGAGAATGGCATCAATGACCCGGCGGTCGTGGGTATATATCGCCCGCCGGCCCTTCATCAGGTCCGGGTAGTGTTTCTCCATGATCTTTTCGCCCATAGCATTCTCCAGGTAGAGGTAGTAATGTATCCCGACGAACTGCTTGCCGATAGCCCTGGCACCGTAGACATAGCCTCCCGCGAACTCGGCGTTAATCAACTGCGCTCCGGCCCGGTAGCCCATGGCCGGCCCTTCGCCGAGGCAAAAGCTGTATGTCTTCTCATGCATAAAACCGCAGCCGCCCGTGGCAATAATCACTGCCTTGGCATCGAAGATATAGGTCTTACCATCTACCAGCCCCAGACCAACCGCACCCACCACCCGGCCATCACGTTGTAGAAGGTCAACGGCGTAAACTTTATCCATCATCCTTATGCCTCTGGCCTTGGCCGTTTTCTTCAGGGCTACCAGTGACTTCGGGGCGTCGAAGAGTGTCATATACACACCCTTCTCCCAGGCGACACGGACTATCTCCCCCTTTTCCTTGAGAAAAGGCACCCCCAGGTTTGCGAGTTCCATCGTAGACCTGTGTATATCTCCGAGAAAGGCGTAGGTCCAGTCCTGATTATTAAAATAGTCCCCGCCCTCGGTTACTCTTCGGTGCCACTCCTCGACCTCCCCAGGGGGCACATACGCGACGATACCGCCCCCGATTGGCACCTGACCGGCCCAGCCTATGCCGCATTTGTCCAGCACCAGCACATCCACATTGCTTTCCCTGGCTTTAAGCGCCGCGCACATACCGGCGCCGCCGGCACCGAGTACCAGCACATCCGTGGTTATCACCGTTCCCAGTTGTTCGATATTTTTCATACTCATCCTCCAGCTCAGACTGCGCAATATTCTGATAAAGCGTGTGAATCCGCCTAATATGGGGATACCAGTTCCCCCCTCCCCCGCTCCGGTGAAATATCAATGCAGTCGAGGGGGCAGAAAGACTCGCAGGTCCAGCAGGCCACGCAGTCCTGAGGATATTCTGCCTTTACCTTTCCAGTCTCCTCATCTATCCGCAGCACGTCCATCGGGCAGCATGCGACACATATCCCACAGCCGGTACACTTTTCTTGGTCTAAATTTTGTACAGTCATAATTTTACTCCTTCGCGGTCTTAATTTGTTTTTCTACCCCGCCGCTTCGACTATTATCTACTCCTAACAACCGGAAAGGAAGTCAAGAACGGCGGTGTTAAACCTCTCCGGTGATTCGATTGCGGAGGCATGCCCTGTCGGCAGTATCACCAGCCGGGCACCGGGTATTCGCTTCCCGGCCTGCTTGACCTGCCCAACATCCATGTAGACATCATTTTCTCCCAGTATCATTAAGACCGGGCACTGTAATTTACTCAGGTCTGGAGCCGCTCTCTGAGCGGAGCCGGGAGCTCTGGAGGAACCCGACATTCTGCTCATGCCAACAACCCCGTTCTGCAATTTTACCTTCATATACCTTTCGAACTCAGCCGAGTTCCTCGACCTGAAACCCGGGGAAAAGGCATCGGTGGTCATATTCTCGGCCACTGTCTTTATATCTCCCTTTGCCAGTAATTCGGCGTTCGAGCGTTGCCGCTCCAAGAAGAACGGGAAAGGCGGTGAGCCGACGGGGGTATTGGCTAGGATGAGCGCCCTGACCATTTCCGGATATTGAAGCGCCACCCCGATGGCAATCCCACCTCCCATGGAATAACCGAGAAAATAGGCCTTCTTGATACCAATGGTCTTTATCAATTCATAGACATCTTCGGCGAAGAGCGGAACCGAATAGCTGCCTTCAGGGCTCTCGGTTTGGCCGTGTCCCCTGATATCCATGGTAATAACGCGATACCTGTGGGAAAGCACCGGTACCTGGCGATACCACATCTTAAGATTGTCCCCGGCTCCATGAATCAAAACAAGGTTCTCGCCTCTGCCGTGTATTTCATAGTTTATGGATATACCATTCGCAGTGATTCTCATGAGCCATCCCGCGGGTGCGTGATTTTCATATCATCCTGATTTTAACACACCGGTGCAAGTGGCAAGCAGTCAGAAAACAACCAAATGCCTGACTATCATACAAGGCGCAATTTCGATAGCGGAGTATCCTTCGCTGATGAGGCCAACTCTACCGCATTTCAGTTAACAAAACCGAGGATTGTTCGCCGCGCAGGCCACTGCTGATTCGACCACCGCTATACGAGGTATCTATACATAAACGTATCCTTCAAGCACATAAGGGTCGATCCTTAGGACAGAGGAGCGGGCCAGGTTGCGAACTGCCCGGAAGGTAGCAAACGCGGCAATGACACTGTCGAGGGCATCACCGTCTGGATCATCCAAGATCTTCGATCGTAGTGCTGAAGGCTTGATTATGACGGCCCCGGTCTTCTCAATTCCTTCCAGAATGTGTGCCCGGATCGCTCTCTTGTCTTTGTCATGCCCTTTGTACGGCTGGCGCAGACCCATTCGCCTTAGCTTAGATGCAGGACAGATTTCGAAGAGCCACGGCCTGCTTGGTGACATTCTTTGCATGGGGAGGACACATATCAATTGGTCCCGTACCAATGGAGCGAGCACGTCACGGATTCCATAGTAGGTTTGTCGATAAAGCCGGCGGTTATACGGAGAAAAGGGTGTCTGACTAGTTCTGTCTGTGTCTCGCCTCTCTTCACAGTTGCCAGCAACCACCCAGCAGATTTCTCTGAACTGCTCGGGATCAGGGTAGTGATTACCAAAGGAGAGTACAAATTCTTCCCAGCTATTCGCTTTGATAACCTTCTTTGGCAGGCCGAAGGGAAAATCAAGGCCGAAGGCACACGCTTTCTGTGAGCTGATGAAATGGCAGAGCTGTTGCAGGCATGAGTCACGCTCGGCAGAAGAACCAGGTATGTCCTTTGCCTGAAAACAGTCTTCGATTTTCAGTACGTCTCTTACGATGAGAGCACTGGCGATCCAAATCTTGCTGCCGGCTTTCTTTGCGCCGCTGAAGTCAACGCCATATACCTTGCTTGGGAGGCACAGCGAATCTGGCTTCAAGTCCTTCGCTTTCAGCATTACTGAAACCCGTTCAATTCATTCCCCTCGTATTCTACCTCATCGGGCGAGATTTCGTTAGAGTCTAATATCTTGCTGAGAGACGCAATTGGTATCGAATTGCACATTCGTCAGTTTTGTTTAGTGTAATCACGGCATATTACATAAACCCTTATTCTGTGCCACCTTCAACCCAGGCGTTAAAGCGCAGTCCGGAAGCCGGGTCGTATTCTCTTTCGAAGGCTTCGGGATACTGCTTCCTCCACTCCTCCATTTGAGCCATGGTAACCTTCTCGACTTCAACCAGGTAACCGCTGCTGGCCATTCCGGGGCAATTCTTGGAGACCGTCTTCTCGGGAGAGATGAGGTTGATGGCGCCTCCCCGGTCGAGCTCTCCCGGGATAATCCAGTCAACCCTGGAGCCATGGTCCACATATGACACTCCGGGCATGATACGCTCCCATACCCGCGCCCCACAGAGAACGGACCCCCTCTCATTGTAGACCCTGACAATGTCGCCATCCTTGATGCCTCTTGTTTCGGCGGTCGAAGGGTGCATCCAGAGGGGCTCGTACATGTAACCGTCCCAACCCCTTACCTTACAGGTCGGGATTTCCCTTGTCCAGGTTATATCGTCGCACTGGGCATGCATCCTCCACCTTGGGTGATTGGACATCATGAGCAGGGGATACTTCGCAGCCCTTTCACTGGAAAGCCTTTCATCATGAGTTTCACCTTTTTCAATCCACTTCGGTATCGGCGGCCTTTCCAGGTCATCGGGGAAATGTCGGGCCAATCTCTCTGAGTAGAACTCCAGCTTGCCGGAAGGCGTGGGCAGTGGGTTCTTCTCTGGGTCTTCGTAGAATAGTCTAAAGCCGGGTGGATCTTTTTCCCAGTCCTTCGCGGTGGGGAAAACGTAATACTCCTTTTCTTTGAAGTCCTCCCAGCTGATTATATCAGGCAGCCCCAGACTCTCATAAGTCCATTGAAACCACTCTTCCAGGTTCTTACCCTCCGTAACCGCCTCTTCCATTCCCAGCTTCCTGGCTATCTCCAGCGTTATCTCGTAGTCGCTCCTTGACTCGCCGATGGGCTTGATGGCCTGCTTCTGGAACATCACGTTGCTAAACTGCAGCCCCGGCCAGTAGTTCGGCATCATATCGTCCACTTCATATGTGGTACATGCTGGCAGTATTATATCGGCATAAAGACAATCGTTCTCTAGCCACGGGTGCTGGTGGACAACGAACTCTATCTTCGGGCTCCTTAATGCCTCCACGTTCTTCGTTCCCTGGTTCCAGCAGGTGGACATACAGGGGCTATCCGTCCAGACCATATGGATTTCAGGGCAACCCTCAGCTGGGTACCGGTACTGGATAAACTGGTCTTCAGGCGGCGCCGAGCACTGGCTCTTGCCATACCAGCTACAGGGTGGATTAAGGATGGCTTCATGGAACATGGTCTTGGGGAAAAACTGTTTCTGGTTGACACGGCTGTTGCCCCTCATGGGGTACATTACCCGGCTCTCGAAGTCGTATTCGATACCGCTACCGGATGAGCCGAAGGTGTAAAGAACGTTTTTTGGCGCTTTCTCGCTTCTGGGCGTCCCATGCCAGGTTATCTGGCACTGGTGAACACCGGGACCGCCCAGCCCCTGCATCCCCAGCATTATGCATTCCAGCCGTGCAGGTTCACTGGACCAGGGTCCGCGTATGAGACCGCCACCAAAGAAGTGGACTATCGATGTTATCCTGGTGGCGAATTCCCTGGCCAGCGCCTTAATCGTCCACTCCGGGACACCGCACTTGGGGGAAGCCCATCCGGGTGTCTTGGGCACCCCGTCCTCCTTACCCATAACGTAGGCTTCTACCTTATCGAAGCCGACAGCGTGGGTAGCCACATAGTCTTTGTTATAAGTACCTTCTTTTATCCAGGTATAAATTATCGCAAGTTGCAGGGCGGCATCGGTGTTGGGCAGTACCGGAATCCACTTATCGGCATGAACAGCAGCGCCGTAGTTCAACTCAGGGCAGATATAGACCTGTTTGATGCCGATTTCTGTCCAGAAATAGGATACCCGGCTGGCAAGCTGCCCGCAGAACCCCCAGGTTGTTGTTTCCGGGTCGCCTCCCCAGATCAGGAGCAGACCGCAGTTATCGATAATATCCTTCAATACATTTTTTGCCGGGAAATAGTGCCCGAACAGTCCCTGTCCCCACACATGCTCGGCGCCGTAGTACCACCCCTCCCAGCTATCCGCATTCCTGATCTGCTGCGTGTAACCGCCCATTTTCCTGAGAAGCAACGTTGGCATGCCGTGAGGACCTTGCAGCCACTTGTTCTCCCCGTGTCCTTCCTGCTGCGTCAGTATCGCCAGCGGGCCGTATTCTTTATGTATCCGCTTTATTTCTCCGGCGATAATATTAGTAGCCTCATCCCAGGTGATTCGCCTGTATTTGCTCTTCCCCCGGTTCTGCGGGTTTCTCTCACCATTCGGGTCCCAATCAACCCTTTTCAAGGGGTACTTAATCCGGTTGGGGGAATAGACCCGCTTTTTGTAGGCCAGGGAAAAGGTGCCCGGCAACGATTTCATTAGTGGTTCCAGGGTTTTACCATTCTTCGCCAGCTTCCAGGGATTTAAATCATTCTTATCATATTTCCAATCATAGTGTAATGGCCTTATCCTGACTATTTTGCCATTCTTAACATCGACTACCCCTTCAGCTCCGCCGCCGGGTAGACCCAAAAACCCGACACTCCTGACTCGCGTTTCCACTGCGCCACCTGTAACCAACTTACTTATTCCGTCTGACATGATAATTACCTCTCATAAATAATAATCATACATGTAATTCCTGAGGAGCTTGTGTGGTTATATGCGATTATATTACTTATGTAATTTTAAAATCAATATATTTGCTTCGGTTTAAGTCGTGAATATCTCTTGTAGGGCAGCTCAGCTATCAGCTTTCCATGATACATCTCGTCAGGTTGTGACTGCTGGAACATGAGAGGATTTAGCTAAATGGTGAGTCCGAGGCAAGCTGTAAAAGTTCTTGATTTTGACCGGCACGGCCTACCATACGAAACTCGAACTGGCGTTAACCATAAGCCCTTTTGCTAACATTTTTCTAACGAACGGTACGACACGGGGCATCACCAGGCAGCAGAAAAAGCCTTCATGGTGCCCTATGCCAGATACGAAATGGAGCTGTAAAACACTTAAAAATACCACGAGGGATGACCTACGGCGGTCTGCAAAACCCCTATTCACCGGGTCGAATCCGGTCGTCGCCTCCATCCCCTTCAAAGACTCTCGGAATAAAAGGAAAAACGCGGGCTGCCATTTTCTCTGGCAACCTGCGTATTTTATGCCTATCCCCTGCCTTATGATAAAACAGGCCCCGCCGTTAAGAAGTCGTTTATGCTATGGCACCAGGTCTGCTTCACTTATAATCTCGGCTGCCCAGCGAGCTGCTTTCCCGACTACCTCCGGGCAGTGGACATCGTGCGCACCGGCCTTCTCAAACTTCTCCAGGTCATCCATGTCAGCGAGGTAATAGGGCCTGCCGAATAGTTTCGTCTGAATGTTGCGACAAATTATCGAGCCATACTCCTGGATAAACTTTTCCCTGAGTTTCTGTACCAGCTCGAAGTTCCTGAACAGGACTCCGGCAGTGTCGGCAAAGTCATCTCTTTGTCTACCCAGCAGGGAACTCAGCACCATAATGGCTCCGGCGTAAGCTCCACAGCTACCATCAATGCAAGTGCCTCCCCCGCCAACCAGGCCTGTCGCCGCCTTGAAGACGTCATCATTCCTGATGTTAAAGGCATCCTGGAGAGCGGCAATTACGCATTGGCTGCATCCCTTATATGTCTGCTCGTACTTTTTACCCAGTTGATAAGCCTTTTCCATAACACTCTCCGACATTTACACCCTCCTT
>Ga0315279_10010612_pt1 | contig 10809 bp, 15 predicted proteins | sample YL17G06_20_MG_FD_203694 | JGI IMG/M metagenome (GOLD analysis project Ga0315279, IMG submission 203694) | Sediment microbial communities from Yellowstone Lake, YNP, Wyoming, USA - YL17G06_20 | ecosystem: Environmental > Aquatic > Freshwater > Lake > Sediment | place: USA: Wyoming | collected...
TCAAGATTTTTTATCCTTTTGTTGAGTTCTTCCCAGCTTATGTGCTTCTCAATGTGGATTTGCTCGGGACAAGACATGTTAAATAATATGATAATTATGAGTATAAATAGTTTAGTGTAGGACTATAGCCAATGTTAGCTGTTGTTTATAGGGCAGGCTGAAGATCCCATTTCCTCCTTCCCATGCATTCTTTCTGGCAGCCAACGCATTGTTATAGAGATGCCTACACGTTTCCAGAGTCAGATCTAACATGGCTTCCTGTTGCCTGGTCGGATATAGCCGGAACTTGTAGGCAGTCCTCATCAGGCAAGGATTGAGGGTTACAATATATAAAAGATCCAGTTAGCGTGCAAGCCGGTGGACCGGCTTCTTGCCAGGTATCCTATGTTCTTCAAAGGCAGGAGATACCATAATTTTGAACCCCACCGCTGTGCTACCGCTTGAGCTCCACTATAGGAGCGTAAAACGGCCATTAACCAGCGTATTATTCGATAAAGGAGTTTTATGATCGAATCAACAGAAGTTCTGGCCATAAAAATTCCTGTGGGAGACAAAACCCTCCTGCGGAACATAGGCAACGAAAACAGGCTGACCATGAGTGATATTGCTCGCCTGCTTATTGCAGATGGTTTAGCCCATCTGGCCGAACGCAACATCTTGAAGGCAAAGGTGACTCGGGAGAGGTCATCTTGAAAGCCATCTACCAGCCCCGACGTGACGCCCTGGAATACGCGCGGCTTGGCCTGAACCTTTATGGTGGTTGCAGCCACGAGTGCATTTACTGTTACAACCAAGACCGCTTCACGAAGGCTTGCACCGCCCAGCTCAAGAAATCCACCCTGGAAAACATTAGGACCGATCTTGAGGAGTTAGCAGCGGCGGGCAACAAGGACCCGGTGCATCTTTGTTTTGTGGGCGACGCCTACGACTTGGGCCGACAGGACAATAGCTACGTTCGTAAGGTTCTGAGGCTTTTCAGGAAATATGATCATCCTTTCCAGGTCCTTACCAAGAGCGGCGTGAGGGCGGTTCAAGACTTCGATCTTTACGGCCCTAATGATCGGTTTGGCTGTACTTTGACTTTCATCAATGATGTGGACTCACTTCAGTGGGAACCTGGCGCAGCTCTGTGGTCCGATAGGATAGAAGCACTCCGGCAGGCTCATGACCACGGCATAAAGACATGGGCAAGCCTGGAACCAGTCATCGATCCGGCGCAAACCCTGCATCTGATCGAGCTGACCCATGAGTTTGTGGATTTCTATGGCGTCGGCAAACTGAACCATAACCCAGAGCTGGAGAAGACAATAGATTGGCCCAAGTTCCGGGCTGATGCCGAGGCATTGTTGAAAAAGTATGGAAAAGACTACAAAATCAAGGCTGCTTTGGCGTCGATAAGCTGCTTGATGTAGATCAGCAGGGCCTTGAGGCTTAGAGAAAAGACGACCTGAACGATTAATAGAATAGTAGTAGGTTGTTGGACGGCGCTGACCAGGCACCGCCAAGCATGACAATTGATTGACCTGGTTTTCTAGATATAAACTTTTCTATAACAAAGGATTTTAAGTATGACACAAAAAACAACAACATCTGACCCAATTAGCAATCTTATTGGGCTAATAACCGTGGTAAAGACTTCTGAAAAGATATTTGCGGCACGCCTGATCTCAGCCAATGAAAGAGAGCTTTGGTTTGAATCCCGTAACGGCCTGCGCTGGATGGTCGCACGCGACATGATCTTGAGCATCTCCCCCGGCAAGCAGGTGCCCAAGGGGGCGATCTGAATGCCACTTGATGAAAAGGTTGCGGAGATCATCAAGGATGGGGCTGCTTTTGATTATATCTATGAGGTGTGGCAGAAGCGCCATAACGGCGACCCCCTGATAGGCAAAGAACTCCTTATTTCTGTAGGCCCTCAGTCCATCAGCAACAGCAAGGGTATTCACGTGCAGGTCTGCGGTAAGGGTGGCATCGGCAAAAGTGATGCAGCCGACCAGATGTGCAACCTGATAGACCCAGGGTTTATTCTTGATGGTGCAGTCACCCCCCAAGCCCTTTTCTACCCAACTGAACATTTCGTGGACGGCACTGTCGTCTACATCGATGATATGGTATGGAAAAGCGATGTCGGCACCTCAGTCAAAAGAATAACGAGTAAGTTTCAGAAGGGTGCGCAGCGCCTGGTCACGACCGAAAGCATAGCCAGGCGTCAGATCAGCAAAAAGCGCCTAACCTTTTGGGTAACCTCAGTAGATAGCCAGGCCGACGAGCAAATAAGGGACCGCTTTCTGCTGGTCGAAGGTGATGCATCTCCCCAGCACCTGCAAGAAACTATTAAGTCGATGCAGGCCCGCGACAGTGGGTCGGTTGACGTACCTGATGAGATTGACTTTGAAACGGCGGTGTGCCGTGCCCTGATTCGAGACCTTAAGAGTGTTTTCGTTGAGGTAATCATACCGTTTGCCGGGGATATCGATTTTCAAGGTGATAGCCGAGCTTATACTATGTTTGGCGATATGGTGAAGTCTTTTGCAGTATTTGCACATGAGGCCCGCCAAATGGATGAGTTCTGCAGGCTAATCGCCACAGAAGAGGATTTCCAAAGGGCAAAAGACCTTTATGAGGAATTGGGCGGTCATTGCGCGGATAAGTACACCAGGACCGAAATGAACTTCCTCAATGCTCTGCACGCCAATGGCAACCAAGCGACCCAGGCCGAAATGCGGCGGCTTCTTAATCGGTGTGCGGGGAGAATAGGCGATCTTCTGCATGGCAGGGGTCGAGATGAACAGCAAAAGCATGGGTTGTTGTATAAGTGCTCATATCTGTCTATGGATAGGTCGAAACAGCCCTATGTGATCAGACTGGATGACGACTGGTCGCCTGATGCCCAAAATTGCTCCCGTGTGACTTTACGTAAGAAAAATCAATAGGCGTCGGCCTATAGCGAAGATTACGGCGGGTTTACGTAAGGGGAAAATCGATAGGCGTAGTAGGCTTTACGTACTTTACGTAGTGTTTTAGAAAAAGAAAACCCCCAAAAAACAGGCAACTTTCTAAAATTCCCCTTTCTTTCAAACACTACGTAAAGTACGTAAAGTATGTTATATATATAATATATATATATATATGGTTGGTAGAGGGTACGGGTTTTATAGAATTTAAAGTAAATTATAAAAATGTACTTTACGTAAAACGCACTACGTAAAGGATACGTAAATACGTAAACACCAAAAGTGGTATGAAAGCGGCATGGGCACCCCTAAGTTCTTGCAAGAAGAGCTTTCTATTTATGAAACCGAAATGGATAAGCACTTGGCCGTGGCTTGGTTCAATCAGTCTGGGTACGAGGTCAATCTTCAAACGACGATACAGCTAAGTGATACCTGGGTAAAGACCAAAGATCTTTACGCCAACTACAGAAATTTCGCAATGGATGCGGGCGTAATGCCCCTTACGATTGAGCAATTTAGCGAGTTTCTGGCAGCGAGAGGTGCCAAGAAAGACCAAAAGACCCGCATGATTTTCAATTCTGGCATCAAAAAGAACGAAAGATCAGTATTTTGGTTGAACTTAACCAACACAACGGCAAATTCTGCCAAAATGATGGCGAAGCATACCGAAACAGCCGCTGCATAGCGATTTACTATACGCCCTCAAAGCCAACGCATAGCGATTTACTATACCTTACTATACCATTACTATTCCTTCTTTAAGGGAAAAGTATATCAGTAGATAGCGATTTACTAGACCTTACTAGGGGTTTCGGAGGTTTTTGACATTTTGTGTATGGAGTTGAGTTTTAAAAATGTCAGATGTAGTAAGAAGAGTTTTGTGCGTTGACCCCTAGTACCCCTAGTAAAACGCTATGCAGCGGCCAAATTTTTTAAAAAATCGGGTATAGTAAAGTATAGTAAATCGCTATGCTGCGCCAGATTTTAGGTCTAGTAAAAGAAAGAAATCAATACGCGCAGACCAAAGAGGAGCCAAAAATATATGCAGATAGATTTTGAATCATGGAAGGCGGAAGCACTTCGAGGAACGTAGGCTGCTACACCAAGTCCCCAGGGAATAATGCCCAATGATTATCATACCCATCAAAGAGAAGCGAGTCGCCAAGCGCCTAGTTCGGTACTTGGAAAAGAGTGGCTTCCCCTTTGCATTTGAGGATCGCAGCAGGACCGAGCCATTCTTTGTCTGGATCATAACTTTGCCCGCCGAGACCAATATTGAATATAGGTTTGCAAGGGCTTTGCTGGCAGATGCTGGGGTCGATTGTGATGGCTTCACCGCGAAAGCCATGGTCGATCTGCAGAATGATCGCCATTCTAATGCAGTGAAGCATGGCGGTTTCAGATTTGCGGATCCCAATACCTGGGAGCGGCTGCCTTGCCTGCCGATCACGCGGGCGATCCAGTTGCAAGACCCCCTGGAGATAACCACGGATGCCCAAGTTTAATTCTACTAATTGCTTCAAATTGCCCAGTGATCTTGCTGATACTGCAGCCGAAGCGCTGAAACTGGGTCACAAGATCAAGCTGAGTAACTTGCTGCTGCCGCTTCCAACCTATGAAGAGCTGGCTGAGGAGGCCGCCCTGTGGGAAATCGCTGATGAGATCGAGGCATAGGCCCCCTATATTTATAACAAGTATCTAATAATATTTTGAGGTTCAAATGGATGATAATCGAAAATATTCCTGCCTAAAGCTGGAGACCCTAGATGATGTCAAGGCCATAATAACTGAAGTGCTGGGGGAGATTAGGACCCAGAACAAAGCCGTGGAGATGTCCGGGAGGATCTGCAACCTACTGCAGGTTTGGCTAAAGGCACATGAAATTGCCAAAGCCACTGATTTCGAGGAGCGCATAGCCTGGCTTGAAGATAAAGCCAACAAAAACAAGATACAGGTGGTGGAAACCGAATGAAGAACTTTGCGGGCCTGGAGAGGCGAGTGGCAGTTCTGGAACGCCCCATGGGAATTAAAATCCCAGCTGAAGAGGCAGCCTTGGCGATCTTGAACGACAATGAGATGGGACTACTGTGCGAGTTTATCGCTTTGATGAAGTCGGGGTACAGCTTGGAGCAGATACGGCACATGATGGAAGAGGAGACTTTCCTGATTGCAGTCGAAGCCATTGAAAAAGCCGATCAGGAATACCAGCGGCTGACGCGACCGCTCGCACGCCATTTCCGCAGCGACATCGATTTGAAGAGAACCAAAGGGGGTGCCAAAGATGCCCCGGAACTCGATCCAGCAGACACGGACGCCTGACCAGATAGATTCTGAAATTCAAGACATCAAGCGGCGCATGCGACGGTTTAGAGAAACGCATGATCTAAAACGATTACACCGCATTCAGGTGCGCTTAATGTGCCTTGAAACGGATATTAAACTTTTGAAAGAGGCTGCAGAGGCTGCCAAAATGAATACCAAAGCCATTTTCAGGAAATCGTATGCTTTTGAGGCTTACCTGGTGATGCTTGCCAATCGAATCAAGCATAATTACTTGGGCGTTAAAGGCTAATATAATTTTTGAGATATGTCACGGTGGACTTTCTAATCTGAGAAACTTGTCAAGAATTTCGAAAATAACGGAGAATTTCTGGAAGTTATCAGCAGTTTTTCCTTCGGTACATATCCACTTGCAAAACTCCCCGTTTTTAAAGTCTCCTATATTTGTTGGTGCTCCATAATCATTTACCTCTATCCTATGTCCATAAAACCGCTCATCAAATAGTTCCATGGGGAAAAGATTCTCGATACCTTTTCGCACCTTTGTATTTTCCTCATTTTTAGGTATAGTCCTTATTGAAAGAAGGCCCATATCTTTATCAGGTTTTCTTGCATCGCAATCATAAAGCAATAACAGTTTATGCTTTAAAATATTGGGGTTTGCTTCTAACACCTTTCGGGTATTGTCTAGACCAGAAACACCTGTATTTACCGAACCCTTTTCGTTTCTTTTTCCGACCCATTCAACATTAAGCTTTTCCAATATATCTGTACGTTCTAATGCATTCAAACCTGCTTTAATGTAATCCGGATCGGTTTCTCCTTCGGTTAAAACCAAAGGTTTTGTGCCCTCTAGTATACGAATTTTCAGCTCTTCTTCAAACTTTTTAGTGCCTTTAAAATGATCAAAAGATCGTTGGAATTCCGAAAACCTCTCTGTTGAGATCTTTTGACCCTTAGGCATTTCGATAATCTCAAAGCCATCTTTCCCGAATTGCTTCTCCATTCCGAGAAGGAATATTGGAGAATGAGAAGTTAAAATAAATTGTACATGCGGAAATTGTTTTAGAAGTCTAGGTAATACATCATATTGTAACTCCGCATCCAAATGAGCATCTGCTTCATCTATGAGCACGATTCCGGCTATCTTATCTGAATTAATGCTGTTATGAATATTGCCCTTGTCAGCATATCGAATAATAGTGATAAATAGATTGAAGAGAATACTTTGCCCTGATGATAAGTGATCTAAACTGGGCATAAGCGGCCTGCCTTCTCCAAGAATGCTTAACCTGTACAGGGGGTTATTTCGATAACCTACGCCTAAATGGGCTGAAGCGTCTTGAAGCACCTGCTTGAGTATGCTGTCAACTGCCGCTCTACTTTTCTTTAAAAGTAACTTGTCAGGAATATTACTAGTTATTATATATCTGACGTTAGGTAAAATATCAAAATCCACCATGGAATCCAGAATAGCATCTAATAACCAAGCTTTATTCTCCATGAGACAGCTTTCAATGAAGATAGGCTTTCCGAGGGTACCACTGAGATTCAAGTCAATTCGAAGCCCTAAATTATTAGGCTCTCTTATGCTTTCTAGATTGAGCCAATGGGGAATTTCTTTTCTGCTTGGGGGAAAGTAACAAACAGAACTTTCTCTAAAAAATTTTTCGAAAAATTGAGTGTTTTTGGTGCAATTTTTATGGTTACCCTCTTTTGGCCATGATTTCACATCTTCAAACCGCCCACGCAATTTATCGGTATAAGCATCTGAGTCCAAGACTCCCGACTTATCAACATACGAAAAATAATGTTCCTCATCTTTAAACTGAAGCAATCCGATTCCAAATTCCGAATTGGCTCTCTGATTTCTGACTCCTACAAATTTAAAATATGGAGCTCGAAGGGTCTGCTGGCCAGGAACAATATCCTCATAGGAGGTTTTCGCAAACTCAGTTAGAGCGTCAACAACATATGAAAGCAAGACACTCTTACCTGAGCCATTTTTGCCAACTAAAACTATAGGCTTCGGTGTAAGGTCGTCGTTGAATGGTAAAGATACATCCAAGAACTCAATTGGACCTACATTTTCAATCAGGCAGTCTTTCAGGTACATTGCAATCCCTAATATAACTCTTTACTGACGAACCTTAAGTAAGCACAATATCCATCAGATAAAAATTTATGCTTGCCTACCTCGTTTTCCCTATCACCTTCATTCCCTCAGATAAAGCCAAAAACCCAGCGATGGCCAAACGCCCGATATTTCACCTCCATGTTGAACCGCGATCCGAAGGGAAATGTTGCTCCAGTATCTCTCATATCTCCACCAGGTCCCTGTTGGTTCCTGAGAGGATCATGAGTTCTCTTCGATCTGTTGGATGTATGTGAGATATAATTTCCAAATCGCACGGCCTCGCCCATCTGCTATCTTCTCTTGCTCCGGCAACAGATCGATGATCGGATGAGGTGTGGGCCAAACAATGGCGATTTTAAAAAACGCATTAATCTATCATAGCCTTCTTATCATAGTATTCATAACGATAATTTTAATTACCGTTATGTTTATATACATAACACACTAATGTTATTATCGTTATGACAAAGGTTTTGGGTTATTGCCGCGTCTCTACAGAGAACCAGAATGGTGCTGATAGCTTCGGGCTTGAAACCCAGCGAGATACGATCACGAAGTACTGCGCTTCGAATGGCCTTGAGTTGGTGCAGATCTTCGAGGATCCTGCGCTTTCTGGATCATTGCCACCTTTGGAGAGGCCCGGATTACATGCTGTTCTTGAGACATTGAAGGCCGGAGATATACAGCACGTTATTGTGACCAGGCTGGACAGACTTGCCCGGGACACTATGCTGTCGCTCTGGCTCATGAAGGAGATCAAAAAGTTGGGGGCCGAGCTAGTAAGCATTGCCGAACCGGGTCGCTGGGAAGATCCAACCCAAAAGCTTTTGCTGACTATGGTCGCTGCCTTTGCAGAGTTTGAAAAATCCTTGATATCGTCAAGGCTGTCTGGAGGGCGAAAGACGAAGGCCCGCCAGGGCGGCTATGCAGGCGGCAAAGCACCGGTTGGATACAAAGAGTGCCGAGGAAGCAAGGCTTTGGCTGTTGACGAAGAGAAGGTCGCTACTGTTAGAAGAGTTTTTGAGCTTAGGAAAACAATGCCAGGTGCGTCATTACAAAAGCTGGCTGATATCTTGAACGCCGAGGAACTTACTACCAAAGAGGGCAGGCAATTCCATCCCATGCAGGTCAAGCGCATTTTGGATAGGCGGGCGGTCTATGAGGGACGCTACAAGTATGCGGATGTCGAATCTGACGGGCAACACCAGGCCATCCTTTAGCCTGCATTTCAATCGGGAATAACGGTTAACATTTATGTCATTGAATCTGTAGAGGCGGATCTTCCCCAGGGTCAGGCCCAAAGCGATAGGCTAGAGCCCATTAAAGCCTAGGGGAGCCAATCTTCTCCCCATTTGGGCCAAGACGCAAGAGGTTTATAAAGGTTAAACGTGAGGTTTATTTTAGGAGGGTGTTATGAGAGTTAGATTGAATAGTTTTATTGCCATGGTTGTAGTGATACTGGCGTCTTTTAGCATTGCTGTGGCATCATCAAATACGTCTAATACATTCAAGACAGGGCCGTTTACTGTTAGTGTTAATCTAGGTATGCCGTGCAATGATATCAATATTAGCAAACCTGATCAAGTCGAGACACTATCGGGGGATAGTTATACTGATTATACGATAAACGCATGCCAGTGTATAATCTACTTTTTGAGATACGATACTCCACAGAACTGGCGTGACGACTTCGGGACTGACGTAATCCAAGAGGTTTTGATAAAGGCTGGTGCCGATAGGGACACTATAAACGTATATGATCGGACAATAGACGGCAAATCCGGCGCGGTAGGATCAGGATATATACCCAAAAACGATAACCAGCTATACTACGCAGGTTTCTTTGTATCTCCAAAAAGCCTTGGTTATATTTACATCTGGGACAACCAAACCGAGATGATATCTGCCCTAAAGACCATCCATGTAACGGAAAACGCATAGGAGGGGATTTAGTTTGAAACTTGGAATTAAGTGCTTAATTGCTCTGATTATAGTTGCAATGACACCCTTTTGTGTCTCTGCATCAGATACGACTACTAAATTTCAGACAGGGCCTTTTACTGTGACCGTTGATCTGGGTGTACCTTGCACTGATGTTAATATCAGCAAACCCGAATCGAGTGAGTTATTAAGTGGAGATAAGTACACCGATTATGATGTGAATATGTGTAATGTTTATCTCTCCTTCACACGATACGACAAGCCTCTCTTAGATGTAACCAGTGTCATGGCTAAAGAGGGCGTTGAAAGAACACTTATGATGAATGGTTGCGACAAGGACGTTATTAGTCTAAACTCGCGTGAGATCAATAAAATGCCGGGGATAGTCGGAGAGGGTTATAATTCCGAATTGGGTCGCACACTCTACATGGCTAGGTACTATATATCCTCATACACTTTTGGGGATATCCAGATTTGGGATAACGAAACTAGGATGATATCTGTTCTGAAGACTATCCATGTAACGGAGGCAGCATAGGTGGCGCAAGCCATAAGAATCAATTTTTTGGGAGGGTTTAACTTGAAACTTGGAATTAAGTGCTTTATCGCTCTGGTTGTGGCTTTAATGGCATCTTTTTGTGTCTCTGCATCAGATACGACTACTAAATTTCAGACTGGGCCGTTTACTGTTAGTGTTGATCTAGGGGAGCTGTGTAATGATATTAATATCAGCAAACCTGTACAAAGCGAGTTAATAAGTGGAGAGACATATACCTATTACGAGGTGAATTGTTGTAGAGTTTTGCTCCAGATAGATAGGTTCGACAAGGACACATTTGACTTAACCGAGCCATTTGACACTTCACTTATTAAAAACGTGCTATCACGTTTTGGCGTAGACAAGGATACTATCGAAGTGTATGCCCGTGAGATCAACTCCCAATCAGGTGTTGTAGGGGAGGGTTATCTTCCAGAGTCTGATGCGACCCTATACACTGCTGATTTCTATGTGTCCCCCAAGAGTCGTTGCTTTATTTACGTCTGGGATAACGAAACCGAAATGATATCCATCTTGAAGACTATTCACATAACGGAAGCTGCTACATAGAAGTGCGTGTAACTTGCAACATTCTCCCCTCCTTTTCCAGCCATTTCCCACATGAACCCAAATTGCTTTTGCCTACCTGCCCATTCCACTACACTATGGAATGATTTATCGTCAATTGCCAGCTATCGATTAACCAGCATCGGCTAAAATCAAAATGCCCTGTAGAATCCAGCGCGCAAAGGGAGAGGTATGGAGTGAACCCCTCCGAGTGGACAATGAGTTAAGCAACATCAACTCATGGAGGGAAGTACATGAAAAAGACGTATGTGTTTAGCTCCCTAAATAGGTCTGGAAACCATTTCGACCAGAAAAATTATATAATATTAATATGATACCATCTCAATGAGAGTATGCAAGACGAGGAAACCATCAAACAACCTCAAGACGTG
>Ga0315279_10010613_pt1 | contig 10809 bp, 9 predicted proteins | sample YL17G06_20_MG_FD_203694 | JGI IMG/M metagenome (GOLD analysis project Ga0315279, IMG submission 203694) | Sediment microbial communities from Yellowstone Lake, YNP, Wyoming, USA - YL17G06_20 | ecosystem: Environmental > Aquatic > Freshwater > Lake > Sediment | place: USA: Wyoming | collected...
AAAATTTGAAAGCTGCATCCCATATAACCCAGCTAATTTAAGTTGTGATGGAAGTTGTCTGGAAGATAGATGCCCTGGGATAAAAAGAGTCAACGGCTACAGATTAGTAACAAACGATGGTTCTCAAATTGACTTAATAAAACAAGCCATCTATAATAATGGTCCTGTAACTGGTGCTTTTTATTACAGTAGTACATATCTTTATCATGATTCCAATCCCATGGTTGGTTATTTCTATGATTGCCCTACAACATCTTCGACAAATCATCTTATTTCTATTGTTGGTTGGGATGATAGCGTTCCTCACATGAATACTCCAGGAACAGGGGCATGGATTGTGAAAAACAGCTGGGGTGCTTCGTGGGCAAATTCTGGCTATTTCTATCTTGCTTATAATTCAAGTAACCTTGAAGAAATATCTTACCTCTTGTATGAAGGCTATAACACCAGTCAAACTCTTTATTCCTGGGATGAATCTACTATGAGCTCAAGCTTAGGATATAACGATAATGATGCATGGATGGCTTCAGTCTATACTTCACAAATTGCTGGACAACTTGAAAAAGTGGAGTTTTGGGTTCCATCTCCAAATGCTTTTTATCAACTCTTTATTTATGAGGGAAATTTTGGCTCAACTCTTCTTGCACAAAAATCAGGAACTCTTCAAGAAATGGGTTATTATTCAATTCCTTTTTCAACCCCTGTTGATCTTCCACAAGGTCAAGTATTCACGGTGATGGTGAAACTGAATACACCGGGCTATAAATACCCTATTTCAATAGAACATGTAGATTCTTTTGCTCATCCTCCTATTCAGAGTGGTGTGACATTTATAAGAAATAATGACGGAGATGGATGGTGGGATACATCAAGTAATGGCTGGAATGTATGTTTAAGGGCTTTAGTTGAGGCAAGTTCAACTTTACCAGCAGTTCAAGTAAGCTCGATGAATGGAGGGGAAACTTTATATAGAGGTCAAACTGTAAATATTACATGGTATGAGTTTAATTTGACAGAAGGAAACATAAAAATCCAATTTTTTGATGGCGATTCTTGGTCAGATGTTATTACAGGATTGCCTTTGAACCAAAAAGTGTATACCTGGACAGTTCCCGATGTAATTTCTTCTGATTGTAAAATAAAAGTTGTTAACTATTCTGGTCAAACAGAGATTGTTTCTGATGAATCCGACAACCCTTTCACAATAGAAGAACCTCCCCTACTTGACCACTTTGAGTTCAACTCAATATCAAATCAGACCCAAAATGTCCCTTTCAATATAACGATAACAGCAAAAGACCAGTATAGTAACACATATACAGATTTTAACTCATCAGTAACTCTTTCTGTTAACAAAGGGACAATTACTCCAACAACTACAACAAACTTTGTTAACGGAGTCCTCTCTAACTTCCCTGTTACAATACCTGATGTGAATACAGGAGTTACAATCACTGCCTTAGCTTCAGAAAAGAGTGGAACAAGCAACTCTTTTGATGTAAATCCAGGTGCATACACACTCTCAATTTCTATTGTAGGCTCTGGTTCTGTAATAAAATCCCCGGACCAATCATCATATATAGCAGGTACAGAAGTTACTCTTACTGCAAATCCTTCAACAAGCGATCACTTCGTTTCTTGGAGCGGTGATGTAACTGGCATAACGAATCCACTTACAATTACAATGGATAAAGACAAAATAATCACTGCAACATTTGAAATAAATCCCTACACCATTACAGCAACAGCAGGTACAGGAGGAAAAATTGAGCCTTCAGGGAATGTGGTAGTTAATTATGGTGCTGACCAGACATTTACTATCACACCAAATACAGGATACCATATTTTAGATGTAAAAGTTGATGGTTCATCCATTGGTGCAGTTTCAACCTACACCTTCACCAATGTTACAGCAGCCCATACAATCGAAGCTTCATTTTCAATAGATACAAATACAATCACTGCCTCAGCAGGCTTTGGCGGTGCAATATCTCCTTTAGGGACAATTACTGTAAATTACGGAGGTAATAAGTCCTTTACAATTAAGGCAAACCCGGGATTTATGATCTTTAGAAGTCTTGTTGACGGCTCCCAAATAACTATTTCAAATCCTTTCATGATTACTTATACGTTCTCAAATGTTACCTCAAACCATATTATTCAAGCTGAATTTATGAAAATCCCCGACATCACTCCACCAACAATTACATACATTTCCGGGATAGACATCAATGTTCCCTCAGAAGTTAAAACTAATAAGGATACCTACACTTTTACAGTAGAAGTTTTTGACGAATCAGGTATTGGAAGAATGGTTGTTAAAGTAAATGGAGTTGTTCAAATCGACAAGAATAATCTCGACCCAACCATATACCTTTCAGAAGGGGTAAATACAGTTGAAGTAACGGTGTATGATACCTGTGGAAACTATACAACAAAATCCTTTAAAGTAATTAAAGACTCCAGGCCACCAGTTGTAAACCTCACCATTCCCGAGAAAGTCATATCCTCAACAATTGAAGTAAAAGGTATAATCTACGATGAACTTTCAGAAGTAAAATCAGTCCTCATAAATGGCACGCTATACAATCTTCCTCCCTCGGGTAATGTAAGTCTTACGCTTAATCTTAGAGGAGGAGTTAATATAATTACAGTTGAAGCAACAGATAACCTTGAAAACGCTACAAAGAAGACCTACAATGTAACTTATACTCCTGTTTCAGCTACCTCAATAATCATTGCCCTTCAGATAGATAACCCTGAGATTACAATAAATGGAATTTCAAAGAAGATAGATGCCCAGGGAAGTAAACCTATCATTAAGAACGGAAGAACATTACTTCCTATAAGGGTGCTTATCGAATCACTTGGTGGTATAGTTGAATGGAATGCAAAAGAGCAAAAAGTAACCATAACCTTAAACGGACATTCAATCATCCTCTGGATTGGCAAAGATATAGTACTTGTTAACGGAAGTAAAGTTAAACTGGACGTAGCACCAATGATAATTAACGGAAGAACCTATTTACCTTTGAGATTCATTTCAGAGAACCTTGGTGCTTCTGTTGACTGGGATGAAACAACTAAAACTGTAACAATATATTACTGGCCATAAGAAACATTTTCATACATTTTCTGAATAATTTGCCCCCTCTATAGTAAGAGGGGGCTTTTTCAATTTCATATAGTTTTTTATTGAGGCAATTCTTTTAAGTAATCTATAAATAAACGGCTCTCCCAACTTTTTAAGTCAGGAGAGCTAGGATGAGGATATGGATGAATTAGTTCAGTTTTGCGATAGTCTCATAATTCTGTAAGCGACGAGCATTGCCTCTTCTCTTGTTATAAACTCGTGAGGTTTTAAATATCCCTTGCCATTGCCCTTGATTATCCCAAGTTGCTTTAAGGTTTTCACTTCTTTAATGTAAGGATAATCTTCCCCGATGTCAAAAGCTTGTCCTGAATTTATTTCAGGAAACGGTTCTCCGTCTCTGAGAGCGTCAAGCATTTGAATATAAGGGAAGTTTTTGTCGGGGCATTCTGTTGAGTTTGTGGTATGAGAGATCTCGATACAATGGTAACTAATTTCTACCATATGGGTAATACAGGTGATACACCTATCATAGGTGACTGGCCATAAAATAGTGATTTTTAGTTAAATAATTAATAACCTCAGAGACTTTTCTTTGAGGCTATTTTTTTAATTCTCATACTGGTATATAATTATTTTGTAAAGTTGTTAAAGGAGGATTTATGAAAGGCATAGTGTTGGCAGGTGGAACTGGTTCAAGGTTAAAGCCTTTAACAAAAGTTACAAACAAGCATCTTTTACCGGTGGGCAAGTACCCAATGATTTATTATCCTATTCATAGCCTTAAAAAGGCAGGTGTTACTGAGATTCTCATTGTAACCGGTAGGGAACATATGGGCGATGTGATGGAACTTTTGGGAAGTGGTAGCGAATACGGTGTTGAGTTTACATTTAAGGTGCAGGACCAAGCGGGGGGCATTGCAGAGGCGCTTGGTTTAGCAAAGCATTTTGCTAATGGCGAAAGGTGTGTTATTATCCTTGGAGACAATGTTTTTGAAGATAATATTACTCCTTTTGTTGAATCTTTTGCAAAACAAGAATGCGGAGCAAAAATACTTTTAAAAGAAGTCTCGAATCCTCAGAGGTTTGGTGTTGTAGAGCTAAAAGATGGCAAAATTGTTTCCATTGAAGAGAAACCTAAAAATCCTAAAAGTAATTTTGCAGTTACAGGTATTTATATGTATGACTCCAAGGTTTTTGAGATTGTCAAAACCCTTAAACCTTCAGGGAGAGGAGAGCTTGAAATTACTGATGTAAATAATGCATATATTAAAAATGGTACACTTACTTACGATATTTTAAAGGGTTGGTGGACTGATGCAGGGACTCCTGAATCTCTATTCAAGGCAAATGAGCTCTGCAAGGATTTAGAGTTGGACTTTAACAACAATGGAAAAGTTTAAAGTAATCGAAACTCCAATTAAAGACCTTGTAATAATTGAAACCAAAATATTCAAAGACGATAGGGGATTCTTTATAGAAAGCTATAACCTAAGAGACTTTACAAGTCTCGGGATAAATGTCAATTTTGTACAGGATAACCACTCTATGTCAAAGAAAGGCATCTTAAGAGGATTGCATTTTCAACTCCAACATCCTCAAGGTAAGCTTGTAAGAGTGATATCAGGTAAAGTATTCGATGTTGCAGTTGATTTAAGGTTAAAATCTCCTACATTTGGTAAATGGTATGGTATAAAACTTTCTTACGATAATGGACTTCAATTTTACATCCCTCCTGGTTTTGCACATGGCTTTCTTACTCTTGAGGAAAACACACACTTCTTCTATAAATGCACTGATTTCTACTATCCAGAGGATGAAACAGGAATCATTTGGAATGACCCAAGTATTGGTATTGAATGGCCGACAGAAAAAGTAGAAGAAGTGATAATTTCTAATAAAGACAAAAATTTACCCAAGTTTGAGGAAGTGAAGGAGTGGTTATAATGGACAAGTTTTTGTCATTGTGCACTTTTTTCCTTGCCGCAGGCAAGTGGAGCGGAGCGACCGAAGTAATCTCACATACCAAGCCGTCATCGCGAGGGCGTCCTTTGCCCGAAGCAATCTCGTCTTTCAAGAGGAACATAAAGGTGACTCTATGAAAATCATTCTGCTTGGTAGTAGCGGACAGTTAGGCAAAGAGTTTGAAAAGTTTTTATTAGAAAATGTAGAATTACACGCATTTTCTCATAGTGAGCTTGATGTTCTTGATTTTAAAAAACTTATTAGCAAATTTGAGGAAATATTGCCTGATGTTGTTATAAATTGTGCGGCTTATACAAAAGTTGACCAAGCAGAAAAGGAAGAAGAAACTGCATATAAAGTTAATGGAATAGGTGTTAAAAATGTTTCATTCGCTTCCTTTAAGATAAACGCAAAAGTTGCGTATTTTAGCACTGATTATGTTTTTGATGGCTTGAAAGGATCATCTTACAGAGAATTCGACAAACCTAATCCAATATCTATATACGGAAAGACGAAACTTGCAGGAGAGATATATACAAAGGAGCATAATCCAAACCATTTGATTTTAAGGATTTCGTGGCTCTATGGAATAAACGGCTCGAATTTCGTAAAGACCATTATAAGACTTGCAAAAGAAAAAGGTGAATTAAAAGTTGTGAATGATCAATTTGGCTCTCCAACCTATACTTTAGATGTTGTAAGACAAACTTGGAAACTTATTCAAGAAGATAGTATTGGCCTTTATCATTCTTCAAATACTGGGCAAACAACTTGGTTTGAATTTGCAAAAAAGATTGTTGAAAAACTCAACCTCAAAGCGAAAGTCATCCCAATAAAAACAGATGACTTTCCTACATTAGCAAAGAGACCTTCATTTTCTGTGCTCGATAATTACTTGCTTAAACTTGAAGGTAAAAGTATAATGCGAAATTGGCAAGAAGCATTTGATGAATTTGTAGATAGATACAGAAAGGAGCTAATAGATGGGTAGAACAATTCTTGTTACCGGTGGCGCAGGTTTTATAGGATCAAACTTCATTCATTATCTTTTTAAGGAGTATCCAGATTACATACTGGTTAACCTTGATAAACTAACTTATGCGGGCAATTTGGAAAACCTTCAAGGAGTAGATAATAAGCCAAACTACCATTTTGTGAAAGGTGACATTGCAAACAGAGAGCTTATAGAATACATATTTCAGAAATTTAAGCCAGATTATGTGGTAAATTTTGCAGCAGAATCTCATGTAGATAGAAGTATAGAAGGCCCTGAAGTTTTTATAAGATCAAATGTTTATGGTACTCAAGTTCTCCTTGATGTTGCAAAAGAGTTTTGGCTAAAGAATAATATGTTTGAATATGCAAGATTTCTTCAGATAAGCACCGATGAAGTTTATGGCTCTTTACCTTTAGAAAGTACAGAGAAGTTTACCGAAGAGTCGCCTCTTAAACCAAATAGTCCTTATTCTGCTTCAAAAGCATCAGCAGATCTTCTGGTAAGAGCTTATTATGTAACCTTTGGTATGCCTATACTTATAACCCGCTCTTCAAATAATTTCGGTCCGAGGCAATATCCAGAGAAGCTTATTCCTTTGATGATCACTAATACCTTACAGGGTAAATCTTTACCTGTTTATGGAGATGGTCTAAACGGGAGAGATTGGATATATGTTGAAGATAATTGCAGAGGTATTGATTTAGTGCTGCACAAAGGAAAAATTGGTGAAGTTTATAATATTGGAGGTGGTAACGAGTGGAAAAATATTGACCTTGTAAATTTAATATGCGAGATTCTTGCAGAAGTAACGAACAAACCTGCCGAAGAATATAAAAGACTCATTGCCTTTGTAAAAGATAGGCCTGGCCACGATAGGAGGTATGCATTGAGTATTGAAAAGATTAAGAGGGAACTCGGATGGGAACCTACTAAAGATTTTAAGAATGCGATGAGAAGGACAGAAGTTTCGTATTTAAAAAAATGAGAAATCTAAGCAAGCTATTTAAGATGAAGTGTTATTAAAAAATATTATGTTAAAAAAAGAGGGGGTAAATATGAAGGTAGTAATACTTGCACTATGTAACTTGCACTATGTAATTAGAAATCATATTTTGATTTTAAAGAAATATGGTAATCCATTTATATTCTTTTTTTATATTAAATATTTTAAACTGAGAAACTATGCTGCTAAAATTCTCAAGAAAAGAGATGAGGTGGTTTATAATCTCTTTAAAGAAGCCATTTTTGATGGTTCAAAAGGAAATTTAGGGGTTAAATACCATATCTGCCTAATGCTTGGACTCATATAAAGAATGAGTAAAGGTTTGTTTAAAAAGGAGATAAACAAATTGATAAGAACTCAAATAGTACAAACCCAAGAAAATTCTCTGAAAGTCTCTATAATCATTTTAAACTGGATAGAGGGAAGGATGCAATAGAATATTTTGAAAAATGATTAATACTCCTACTAATATTAAGACAATTGACAATAAAAAAATCTCAAAAACAAAAATTAACTTAAGGAAGTTATTTGTTAGTCCATATGGTGCTACTATATTTCCTATTTTTGTTTTGTTAGTTGCTTTTTTACTTCCGCCTACTTTATATGAGTATTATGTAAATGAACCTGATTATATTTTTTTGAATTTTCCAGTTGTTTTTTATGTTTCTATTTGTTTATTCTTTTATTATTGTGGTATATTTATATCAAATTTTAAGCTTGTTTATAAAATGAATCTCTTTAATAAGATTAAAGTAAGCCCTTTTATGTATTTTGGAATAATATCATTCCTAACTATCGTGCTTCAAGTAATTTTTATTGTGGTGTTTAATTTATATTTGAGGAACACTTTCGGTATAAGCTTATTTATAGTTCCCTTTACCGGGGCAGGAGAATTAATAAAAGTTTATTCCTTAGAACTTAATATTCCGCTAGGTTTGGGTGCTATACCTACCTTTATTATTGGTTTTGAATTTTGGTTATTGTATCACTTGTATAAATTAAGCAACACAGATTATAATTATCATAAGGAGTTTAAATATTTAAAACTTTCTATATTAATATCAGTATTTTTGTTTATTTCTGAAAACATTTTAACAGTTAGTAGACCTGCCTTAATTGTTTTTGTTTTAGGATGGGTTATGATATATACATACTTTAATAAAGGGAGGTTATTTTTTAGATTAATTAAATTATCTTTAATAATTATAATAATATTTGCAATTACATCAATTCTAAGGTGGTCTTCTACTCGCGAAGATTTTCTAAACTTAATTTTGGGCAGACTTATAGGATACACTATAGCCCCGTATAATAGGTTAGCTCTAATAATAATTGGGAGGTTAAATTACAATCTTCCAAAGTTATTTTATTTATTCCCTATACATAAAATTCCTCTCACCGAAATGGTAATAAATCCAAGCTTTTCCGAGTTAAATTTTCTCTATGCTTATCGAGCTCTTGCTAGCGCTCATCTTAATACTAGTTATAATATGAGTACTTTATTCGGTTCTATGTATGAAAGTCTTGGTATAGCGTCACCTATTTATTTTGCAGTTTTAGGAATTATAGGCAACAGATTATTCCATTCTTTTAAAGGCGGAAGAACATTTGGCGTTGTTTTATACCCTTTATTTTATGCTTCAGTAGCTTTGTGGATTGTTGACGTTAATTATTTCATAATGATGTTTTTCTATTTCTTTTATGCATTTCTATTTTTAGTGATTTATAATATAATCCTAAAACCAAAGGATTATTTGAAATGAATAATATATGTACTGTTATAGTCACCTACAGCAATAGGTTTAATTTTCTAAAACAAGCAATGGAGAGTTGTATAAGTAACGATGTCCGTAAAATTATTGTTGTAGATAACGCATCTTCCGAAGAGAGTAGGATGCAGCTAAAAGAATACGCTAGGACTAATTCAGAAAAAGTAATAACAATTCACCTGCCTAAGAATCTCGGTTCAGCTGGTGGATTTAAAAGAGGCATAGAAGAAGCAGTCAAGTATAGAGATTGCGAATATATTTTATTGCTTGATGATGATAATGTGATGCTTGAAAATTGTGCAAATGTTTTATTATACAATTTTAATAAGCTTGAATCTATCTATGGCAAGGATAGTTTGTTACTCTCATCTTACAGGATAAACCTCCACCAATTATCTAATAAGACAATTGAAAGAGGTGTCTTCTTGGGTTTTCAATTAAAAGATTTACCAAGGAAATTTATAAGAATACCGAAAAAAATGGAATTAATGAGTATAAGTGCAAATGGGACAAATATAGAATTAGATACAGCTCCGTGGGGAGGTTTATTTTTTCATAAACAACTTATACAAAAATATGGGTTTCCAAACGAAGAATTTATTTTATATGCAGATGACACAGAATTTACTTATAGAATTACGAAAAATAGAGGTAAAATTCTCCTTATAAGTGATGCTAAAATTATGGATATTGATAAGAAAATGGGTGGCGAATCATTAAACACCAATATACTTACTTATTTTAGTGCAAGCAAAAGTAAGGTATATTATGATGTTCGCAATACGACATATTTTGAAGTTCATTGTAAAATGGACAAGACTATTATTCGCAAAGTTAATAAATTAATCTATATCTCAATTTTAAGAATACTAAGCATAATCTATAATAAAAAAAATAACTTTGATGTTATTACTGAAGCTATCAAAGATGGAGAATCGGGTAAGTTGGGCTATAACGATAAGTACCCATTGTAGGAGAATTTATAAAAATGGAAAAGAAATTATTTATTACATTATTTACCCCAACATATAATAGGTCAAGTTTGTTAGGCAGGGTATACGAAAGCATAAAAAAGCAAACTTATAATAATTTTGAGTGGATAATTATGGATGATGGCAGTACTGATAACACAAAATCAATGGTAGAAGATTGGATCAGAGAAGGCGATTTTGATATAAGATATTATTACCAAGAAAATTCGGGTAAAGGTGTATCAATAAATAGAGGAGTTGAAAAAGCAAGAGGCGAATTGTTTTTCATAGTAGATTCTGATGATTGGCTTTCTGATGATGCATTAGAAAGTATTTGCCATGCTTGGCAATCGGTTACTGAACAGGAAAAACCTTTTTTTGCGGGCATTTGTGGTTTATGCGCCTACAAAGATGGGAAGATAGTAGGGACAAAATTCCCTTTTGACTCAATGACCAGCGACCCAATAGAGATAAGAACTTTTTATGATGTTAGAGGAGATAAGAGTGAAGTTTTTAGAACAGATGTATTGAAACAATTTCCATTTCCAGAGAATACAGGGAAATTTGTACCAGAAGGTTTGATATGGAATAGAATAGCACAAAAATATAAAATGAGATATGTCAATAATATATGGAAATATACAGAATATCAGGCGGATGGTCTAAGCGCTAAAAGCATTGAAATAAGGGTTAAAAATTTAGACGTAACACTACTTTATTATAGAGAACTTTGCGAGATTAAAAATAAACAAGTCAAATTTAAGTATAAATTAAGAGCTGTAATAAACTATTGTCGTTTCTCGCTTCATAAGAGGGAACTCCTTAAAAGTTTAAACAATTTAAAAGGATTTCGGAATAAACCATTCTTAATAGCATCTATACCTATTGGTTTTTTTTTGTATTGTAAGGATAAGTTAAGAATAAGAGGGAAGCTTTTATAAGCTTGTTTATTTTGATAGGAGAGTGAGATAAGTAATGAAGAATAATTATTGTTACGAACCCAGGTTGCCTTA
>Ga0315279_10010616_pt1 | contig 10806 bp, 5 predicted proteins | sample YL17G06_20_MG_FD_203694 | JGI IMG/M metagenome (GOLD analysis project Ga0315279, IMG submission 203694) | Sediment microbial communities from Yellowstone Lake, YNP, Wyoming, USA - YL17G06_20 | ecosystem: Environmental > Aquatic > Freshwater > Lake > Sediment | place: USA: Wyoming | collected...
GTTTCGTAGCGCCACACGACGCGGAGCGAAGAGGCGTCCAGCGCCCAGACCACGCCGGAGCCGTCGATCGTGTAGACCTTGCCGCCGGACACGACCGGGGCGGTGAAGACCGCGTCGCCGAGCGGCACGGCCGCGGCCAGCCCGAGCGGCGCCGACACGCTTCGCTGGGGCACGTCGCCGCTCCGCCGGGCGTCGAACTTCAGTTGGAGCCAATCCTCCGCGGCTGGGGAAGACGTGGAGAGGAGACAGTAGACAGTAGTCAGTAGACAGTAGACGGTAGAAAGCAAGAAACGCTTGGCGTTCATCGTTTGTCCCCTCATGTCTCCTTTGCCCCACGTCGATCGTCGCTGATCCCTCGCCCCTGGTTTGAGCCATTGTAGCCGGCCGGTGGGGGCATTCCAACGCGCCCGGCGGTGCCGGATTTGCCGATTGTGCGGCGGGACCGAGGGTATTCTCTCGCGCGGCGGACGACGCCTCCGCCTCCAAGGTGGCATGGTTGAATTGGGACTCAACCAACAACAGATAAGGACGCCTTGTGGGCCGGCTGCACCTGGAACAGATCGACTCGATCGCGGGCTTTCGCGCCGTGGCCGCTGAGTGGGACGACCTGTGGCAGCGGAGCGAGGTTACGCTGCCCACCGTCCGGGCGGAGCTGGTCGCGCAATGGCTGGAGTGCTTTGCGCCGAGGGCCAAAGTCCGCGGGTTCCTCGTTTGGGACGATGAGAAGCTACTGGCCGCCTTGCCGCTGGTGGGCCGGCGGGCCAAGGGCGTACTGCCGGTCGGCGATCTGGCGTCGAACTATTGGTCGGCCAGCGGCGAGCTGCTCTTGGACCCGGCCGCCGATGCCGACGCCGTGCTCGATCTCCTCGGCGATGTCCTGCAAGAGGCCCCCTGGCCGCTTCTGTGGTTGGACCTGGTGCCGCTGGAATCCCCGCGTTGGCAAGCCCTCGCGCGGGCGATTGCCCGGCGTGGGCTGGGCGTGGCGCCGCACGTGCGTTACCGGATCGGGCAGGTGGAACTGGGGGATAACTTCGCGGCCTTCGAGGCCGGCCTCTCCAAGAACCTCCGCCGTAGCTTGCGCAAGGACCTGCGGCGACTGGAGACTTCCGGACCAGTGGAATTGCAGCTCCTCTCGGAGTTCACCCCCGACGAAGTGACTGCCCGGCTCCGCGAGGTCTTTGAGATCGAGTTGCGGAGTTGGAAGGACCGGCCCGGAGGGGCCGTGTTGAAGACGCCGAGGGTCTTCGATTTCTACTGCCGCCTGGCGAGGCAACTGGCCGCTTGGGGCTGCTTGCGGGTCGCCCTGCTGGAACACGGCGGACGGCCGATCACCGGCGAGCTGGGCTGGGTCGCCAAGGGGGTCTATCATTCCTTCAAGGTGGCTTACGACGAGCGCTTCCGCGAGTTTGGGCCGGGGCACCTGCTCCGCATGTTCCTCGTTGAGGAGTTCTGCCGCCGGCAGGATGCCCGGGTGATCGATTTCCAGGGGCCGATGACCGATGCGCTGGCGAGTTGGTCGACGCGGAGCTACCCGATCGGCCGGCTGGTGATTGCCCCCAAGCGGCCGGCCAGCCGGCTGCTGTTGGCCGGATACCGGGCGGGGGCTTCGCTGGTGCGGCGGGCTAGCAGTTGTCGGTTGACAGTTGTCAGTTGACAGTTGACAGTTGTCAGTCGTAAGCCGTAATCTGTCGTTGTCCTGTTCTGACAACTGACAACCGACAACTGACAACTGACAACTGCCATGCCTCCCCCGCGTGCTGTAGTCTTCGACATGGACGGCCTGATGTTTAATTCCGAGGACGTGTACCAGGAGGTGGGCACGGAGCTGATGCGGCGCCGCGGCTGCGAATATACCCGCGAGCTTTGCGACGCGATCATGGGCCGCCCACCGCGGGACTGCTTCGAGACGATCATCCAGTACCACGGCCTGGACGAGCGATGGGAAGCGATGGCCGCCGAGTCGGAGGAGGTATTCATCAGCCTCTTGGACGGCTGGCTGGCCCCAATGCCCGGGCTCTTGGAGCTGCTGGACGCGCTGGAGGCCGCGGGCCTCCCCAAGGCGATCTGCACCAGCAGCAGCCGACGATTGCTTCACGAGTGCGTCTCGCGGTTCCGGATGGAGCCGCGATTTCAGTTCATGCTTGCCGCGGAAGACATTGAGCACGGCAAGCCGCACCCGGAGGTCTACCAGAAGGCGGCGGAGCGTTTCGGCATCGAGCCGCACGAGATGCTCGTGCTGGAGGACAGCCAGGCCGGCTGCCGCTCGGCGGATGCCGCCGGGGCGACGGTGGTCGCCGTCCCCGGCCCGCACAGCAGCACCCAGGATTTCAGCTCTGCCGATTTGATCGTCGAGAGTCTTGCCGACCCGCGCTTGTACGAAGCGCTCGGACTGAGTGGTCCTGCGTCCGCCGGGCGTGACAAGGTGACGGGGTGAGGGGGTGACGGGGTGAGGGTTCAGGGTTCAGGGGTGAAAGGGGGAGAAGGGGAGAAGGGGAGAAGGATTTACGCCGCTGACCCGGTCGCCCGGTCATCCCGTCACCCGGTCACTCTGTCACCGCGTCACCGCGTCACCCCCTCACCCCGTCACCCCGTCATCCCCGTCACGCCCGAACGGCCAGCGGCCGGTGGCACGCGACCAAGCGAGAAACGAGGCCACCCCGGCGGCGAGCATCCCGAGCGAGAAGAGGATGATGTACCACTTGTTGGTCACAAAGACGAAGACCCAGCCCACCAGCGCGATCAAGTTGGGAAGCGGATAGAGCCAGACCCGATAGGGCCGCTTCAGCTCGGGCGCACGGCGGCGCAGGACGATCACCGCCGCCGTCTGGCCCATGAATTGCACCAGCAGGCGCGTGGCCACCAGGGCGTCGATCACCGTCTCCAGCGCAAGCGCGCCGGAGAGGATCGACAGGACGCCGACGACCACCAGCGAGACGTGCGGAAAGTTCTTGGTCGGGTGGAGTTTGGCGAATACCTTGAAGAAGTAGCCGTCCTTGGCCGCCGCATAGGGAATCCGCGAGTAGCCCAACAAAAGCGCGAACACCCCGCCGAGGATCGTCCAAAGCACTAAGAGCGTGAAGAGCTGCGCGATCCCGGGGCCGTACACCGACTCCAGGAAGACGGAGACGATGTACTGCGATTTGCGCTCTCGCTCCTTCTTGGCGGCGACGGAGTCGGTAGTCTGTTTCACGTCGGGGGCAAGCGGTTTCGACGGTTCCGTTACATCGGCCCCGACAGGAAGAAGACTCCCGACCCCCTCGCCTTTCTCTTCGACAAACTCCCGCCACGGCACCTCGCCGACGATGCTCAAGTTCACCAGGAAGTAAGCGGAGCCGATCACCACCAGGCTGATGAAAATCGACCGCGGAATGACCTTGCCCGGGTTCTTGACCTCGTCGCCGATGTAGCAGACGTCGTAGTAGCCGAGGTAGTCGTAGACGCCGACCCGCGAGGCCGTGCCCAGGCCGAGCAGCAGTCCCCAAGAGAACTGAAACGCCCCGGGCGGGAAATCGAAGGCCAGCGCCGGATCGAATCTCGCGACCCCGGTGACGATCACCACGAGCAGGGTCAAGACCGTCCCCGTGGACAAGGCGACGGTCAACCAGGCGACGGTCGTGATGCGGCGGTACAAGAGCGCGATATTGACCAGGCCGACCGCCGCAGCGACCAAGAGCGCGTAGTTCTCGGCCCCCGTCCAGACGTAGCCCAGGTAGTTGGCCAGGCCGATATAGGCGCTGGCGATCTCCAGCGGCCCGCTGAAGATGAACTGCCAGATGAAGAGAAACGCCATCAAGCGGCCGAAGGTCTCGCGTCCGAAGCCCTCGCGCAAGTAGACGTAGCTGCCGCCCGAGCCCGGCATGGCGGCGGCCAGCTCGCTCCAGACCATGCCGTCGCAGAGGGTGATGACCAGGGCCACGGCCCAACCCAGCATGGACTGCGGGCCGCCGAGGGCCGACAGGAGGATGGGAATGCTGATGAACGGTCCGGCCCCGACCATGTTGGACATGTTCAAGGCACTGGCCTGGAGCAGGCCGAATTGGCGCTGGAGGTGGGGTTGACCGCCGGCCGGGTCAGGTTCGCAAGTGGCCATGCGAAGGGTTCAGGGTTCAGGGTTCAGGATTTGGGAGATAGCTTAGCGGCTTTGATCGCGGGACGCCACTGAGGGAAGCTATCGGCTATCAGCCGTCAGCTTTCCGCTTTCCGCTTTCCGCTTTCCGCGGTTGCACCGGGCGGGTTTCGCGGGTATGTTCAGACTCCGTGTTCTCAGTGTCTCCGTGGTGAAGTCCGAGTCTTTGTACTGCGATGGCAAAGAGTGAGCTTATGCCGGACCCGCAAGACCCCGTCGCGGCCGACGCGCCGCAAGCGACCGCCGCGCCGCGCGACGGCCGGGAAGCGACCCGGCTACGCGAGATCTCGCCGCAGCAATGGCGATCGGGCATCGCCGCCTGGCTGGGGTGGCTCTTCGACGGCCTGGACATGCACCTCTACACGGTGGTGGCCACGCCATTTGTCGCCCTGCTGCTGACCAACGAGCTGGGACGCACGATCGGCGAGAAGGACCCTCTGGTCGGCTACTACGGCTCGATCGTCCAGGCATCGTTTTTGGTCGGCTGGGCCCTGGGCGGCGGGTTTTTTGGCCGGATCGGCGACCGCATCGGGCGGGCCCGGGCCCTCAGCCTGACGATTTTGACTTACGCGTGCTTTACGGGGCTCTCGTTCTTTGCCCAGACCTGGTGGCAACTGATGTTTTGCCGCTTCCTGGCCGCGCTGGGGATCGGCGGCGAATGGGCCGTCGGGTCGACACTTTTATCCGAGACGTGGCCCAGGCGATGGCGCCCCTGGATTGCCGCCACCCTGCAAAGCGCGGTCAACATCGGCGTGATGATGGCGATGGTTGCGACCTACATGATGGCCGCGCTGCCCAAGCGGTCGGTGTTTCTGGTGGGGATCGTGCCGGCGCTGTTGGTCTTCTGGATCCGCCGCGCCGTGCCCGAGCCCGAGGAATGGCAGACGGCCCGGAACCACGCGGCCTACGTGCGGCCGCGGATCCGCGACCTTTTCCGGGGCAGCGTGCGGCGGACGACGATCCTGACGATCCTCGTCTGCGGGTTGTCGCTTTCGGCCCATTGGGCGTTCATGTACTGGTTCCTCCAGCACCTGCGGAATCATCCCGATCTCGATCTTGCGGGCTGGACCGACACCGACAAGCAGCAGTTTGCCAGCCTGGCGATGGTTCTGGTGATGGTCACGTCGGTGTGCGGCAATTTTGTGGCCGGCGGTATTGCCAAATTGCTGGGCTACCGGCGGTCGATCGCCTGGATGTGCCTCTGCTACTTCGTGGCCATGTTCCTGACCTACCGGGCCGAGCTGAGCTACTCGGTGCTGTTCTGGTGCCTCGGCGCGATCGGGGTCTGCCAGGGGCTCTTTGGATTGTTCACGATGTACCTGCCGCCGCTGTTTCCGACCTTGCTGCGGACCACGGGGGCGGGCTTCTGCTACAACATCGGCCGCTTGGCCGCTGCGGGCGGGACCGTGTTCTTCGGGATGTTCTCCGCACTCTCCGACAATGAGGGCGACTACCGGTTTGCCCTCCTTTACGCCAGCTTCGTCTTTCTGCCCGCCGCGGCGGTGGCCTTGCTCCTGCCGGAGCCGCCGGATGAGACGCCGGCAAGGGCCGGGGCGGACTGACGCCGCTCCCCCGCGCGGGGCAAGCCCCGCCGCCACGCATTCTCGCTCGCAACGCGCGTCCCCCCGTCTCAGCCCGGCCGGTAGCGGTTCCGCCGCGGTGGCCGCGTCTGACCTACACTTGTGGGGCTGTTCTTGGGGTCGGAACGTGTACGAGAAGCGGAGGGCCGGAATGAACTCCAGAGCGCGACGGGCGTGTGTTATTGGCAGCCTGATTCTGAGCTTGGGCGTGCTGGCCGCCGGGCTGCAAAGCCGGGTCCTGGCCGTGGAGATCGGCCGCTGGGGGACCGGTCAGTTCGCTGAGAAGCACCCTGGATGGTGGTGGAACGAAGGCAAGTGCAACTCTACGGCCGCCCAGGACGCGGCGGGACGCAAGCCCGACACCAAGTGCTTGCAGGTCGTCAACAAGACGCCCCGGGCACCCAACCAGTTTGGAACCACCCAGCAGGCCGTGGCGATCGTGGCCGGCCAGCGGTATCAGATCACCCTCTGGGCACGGGCCAAGGGGCTGGCCTCCGACGGCGGCGCCGGCGTCGCGGTGGACGAGGCATGGAAAGTCCGCCCGATCCAACTGCCCAAGGGCACTTACGACTGGACGCGATTCACCGGTACGTTCTCACTAGCGGCCAACACGGCGCAACTGCGGATCCTGTCGGAAGACGTGGGCGAGGTCTCGATCGACGAACTGCGCGTCGAGCCGGCGCCACCGCCGGCCACGGCGGGTGGCGGAGGGGTTGCCGCGGCCGACCCGCTCCCGGACCCGCAAGGCGAGCCGGAAGACGCCGTCTGGATCACCACGGCCGGCGGCATCGCCAGGACGAAGGATGCCGCAGTTGCCATTCCGGAGGGGGCGGCGGCCAAGCCGTTCCGGTTGCGTCTGCACCGGGGGCCGAGTGGGCAGACCAACGTCGATCCCCAGCTCAAGGTCCACGACGCGCGGATCACGCTGGAGGCCACCGACTCGCGGCTCCTGGCCAAGCCGGCGCTGGTGACGCTTTCCTTCGACGGCAAGCTGCCGGCCGACGTGGACCCCAAGCGGATCGCCCCGGTCGTCCACAACGGCATGTTCTGGGAGAAGGCCCGGGGGGTGAAGATCGACTCAGCGGCCAAGCGGGCCACGTTCGAGGTCCGCTGGTTTGGGGCGACGGCCATTGCCACGGACGATGCGGAGATCAAGTTTCTCTACGAGTTCGGGCTGGGGGGGTCGCCGTATTTCCGCGACGCCTTGCTGCACCTGGACAAGACGCCGCCGTTCGTCGTGGAGTACGTGCCCGGCACTCCCGCGTCGCCGGATCCCGAGTATCTCAAGGTGATCTTCGATGCGCTGGTGAAGGCGTACCAGGTGCTGGTGGACCAGATGCGATACGAGGCGCCGGCGATGCGGCCGGTCGTGGTGCGAGTGCGGGACTTGAACGTCGAGGAAGTCAGGAAGAAGCTTCGCTTGCCGGCCGGCGCGGGAGGGACGTTCTCGCCGGCCGGATTCGACGCGGCAATCGTAAGCGGCGTCGGCGAGATCCTGGTCGACTCCAGAAAGGTGATCCCGATCCTGATCGATTCGAACATCCGCGACAAGAATTGGCTCCGCGAGGCGGCCGCCCACGAGTTCTTCCATTTGCTTCAGGCCACGATCCTTGCCCGCTACCGGGTGCCGCCGGACGTGGTCCACATGGCGATAGCCAGCGACCTTCAATGGCTGACCGAGGCATCGGCCGAGTGGGCGGCCGACGCGGTGTTCGACGATCTGAACAACTACTTCGGCTACCTGGCGAGGGAGCGCGACTATACCTTCAAGGGCGCGGTGCGGTCGTCGTGGGAAGGGGCCCCACCCTTACACCCCTACGCCGGCACGGCCTTTCTGAAGTTCCTTACGTGGCGCTACGGCAAGGACTTCGTGCGCCAGACGTGGCTCCTGGCGTGGACCGAAGTCGACCGCAACGGGCACAAGGAGGCGCTGATCAGGTCGTCCGACATCCTGGCGGCCGCCTGCGGGCGATTGCAGACCGTGGACGGCCGGAAGGTGGACCTGGAGACCAACGTCGCCACGTACGCCCTGTACTTCAACTTCCTCCGCAACCTGGGGGAATCGAGCCAATGGTTCAGCGACAAGGGGTCCAACCGCTGGCTCCTCGACTCGGTTCCTCACATGCAGCGCTCGTCGCTGAAGGCGAAGCCCAAGGGCTCGATCAACCTCGGCAACGTGCAACCGCTGGGCACCGGACCGATGCTGCGCCTGGACCACGACAAGAGCAAGCCGCTCGAGCTGACCGTGCGGTTGAAGCCGCAAGGGGGCTTTGCCGCTCCGAAAGACACCGGAATGCTGTTGGTGGTCTTTGCCGACGAGCAACGGATCCTGCAGACCCGGCCCTTTAGCGGGGCCGGCGGGGCCGTGAAGGCGGCAGCCAAGACCGCCTCGCACGTGGTCGTCGTCCCGCTCAACCTGCACTACTCGATGGAGTTCCCGATTGCACTGGAATGGCGGTCGAAGCGGGACCCGGCCGATGAGGTCTACGTGCGCGGGCCGGTGCAGATTCTCCAACACAAGTTTGCGCCGGATACCCCGTGGAGCATCGCAGCCACGCAGACGTCGGCCGTCATGACGTACTTCAATCCGAAGACCGGGAGGAAGGATTCCGTCAAGTTCACGTGGGACTTGCCTCCGGAGGAGATCCGCCGGATCGGCACGGTGCCGATTCAGTTCACCGGGACCTACCAAAGGCCGCCGAAGCCGCCGACCCCCAAACCGTCGCCGCCAAAGCCCACGCCCATCCCCATCGACACCCGCCGGACCTATGTGCCCGGCAAGCCCGAGCAGCCGATCATCCTGGACGGACGCGACCGGGGAGGTCCCTCCGGCGAGATGGACTTCTGGTCGGCCCACGGGATGTTGTTCGCCGCCAGCCGGCCACAGGACCCGTCGGTACCGGCTGCCCAGGTGCCCGCCTACCTCAAGGATCACGGCAACTTCACCCCGCAGCACGTGGAGAAGTGGGAATTCCGCGCCGCAGACGGGCGCCCGGGTCTGGAGCTATTCAGTCTTGGGATGAGCTTCTCCGACTACGGGCCCGGCGTCCACGTCAAGCGTCAGGCGCTCCGCCTGTCCGTAGACGACGAGCGGCCGGTCGCCCGAGTGGGTTTCCACTTCACGGGCGAAAAGGGGTACGCGGGCGACCGCGGCCGATTCGACGCCGTGGTGTTCTGGGACTATACACTGGATGAACAGACGCCGTAGAATAGGGAAAACCGGCCCGAGATGGCGCGCATGTCGTCTCGCCTGCCCTGACTGTCTCCGATTCCAATCGGGACTTGCGCCCCTAAGTCATGCTGCCACGGATGAAACACGGAGCCAACACGGAGGCACCGATTGACGGCCGCTGGAACACAAGGGTTGATTCCTGTTCTTCCGTGTTTGGTCCGTGTTCCATCCGTGGCCCCGAACTGCTCGCTCCGGCAGGAGATTGGCTCTGCGCGCGGGCGGCCGTGGAGAACGGGGCGGATGCCGTCTACTTCGGCCTGGCGACCGCGACCTGTTTCAACGCCCGGGCGCGGGCCAAGAACTTCACGCCCGATGAGTTGCCCGAGCTTCTGACTTGGCTCCACCAGCGGGGCGTGAAGGGTTACGTTGCGGTCAATACGCTCGTTTTCCCGCGCGAGCTGGATGAAGTGGAGGGGCTTCTGCGGAGGATCGCCGAGGCCGGGGCCGATGCGGTGATCGTGCAGGATCTCGGCGTCGCGCGCCTGGCCGGCGAGTTGTGCCCCGAGCTGCCGCTCCACGCGTCCACCCAGATGACGCTCTCCAGCGCCGAGGCGGTCCGCATGGTCGAGCCGCTCGGGATTCGGCGTGTGGTCCTGCCCCGCGAGCTGTCGATCGGCGAGATCCGTCAGATCCGTTCCGGCACGAGCCTGGAGCTGGAGGTTTTCGTCCACGGGGCGCTCTGCCTGGCCTATTCCGGGCAGTGCCTGGCGAGCCTGGCAATCGGCGGGCGGAGCGGGAACCGCGGCGAGTGTGCCCAGCCCTGCCGGCTGCCCTATCAACTGATATGCGACGGCAAGGACCTGTCCCCTCTTCCGGCGTACCCGCTCAGCACCCAAGACCTCGCGGCTTACGACCTTGTGCCGGAGTTAGTCCGGGCCGGCGTGGCGGCATTCAAGATCGAGGGGCGGCTCAAGTCGGCGGAGTACGTGGCCACGGTCACCGGGCTCTATCGCCGCGCGATCGACGCCGCGGTCCCCCGCCAACCACAGGAGGACAGACATTCCTGTCTGCCGCTCGAATTCACCCGGCAGGAAATCGACCAATTGGCAATCTCGTTTTCCCGCGGATTCTGTCACGGCTGGCTTGAAGGCCCCGACCACAAGGCCCTGGTGTCCGGCCGGGGCCCGGCCGCGAGGGGCGTCCTGCTGGGCGAAGTCAAAGCGGCGGGCCGAGGGCGCGTCGCGGTGGATCTCGTTGCCGCGGTCCGGCGCGGCGACGGCGTTGTCTTCGAGGGCGATGGCGCCGAAGACTCCCAGCAGGGCGGGCGCGTGTACGAAGTCTTCGTTGACGGCCGCTCGATGAAGCAGCCCGTCGCCTCGGGCGTCGTGGAGCTGACGTTCGCCCGCGGCGCAATCGACTGGAAGCGAATCCGACCCGGGCAGAAACTCCGCAAGACGGATGACCCGCGCCTGGACCGGCAGCTCCGCAGGACTTTCACCGGCGCAGGCCCGCGCCGGCAGGTGGCGTTGGACCTGAGCGTCGAGGCGGCGCCCGGCCGCCCGTTGCGGATCGACGGGCGCGCGGCGTCGGGCGCGGTCTGCCGGCTGGAGTCGCCCGAGCCGCTCTCCGAGGCGGTCAAGCACCCGCTCACTGCGGAGGTGCTCCGCGAGCAACTGGGCCGCTTGGGCAACACGGCCTATCAATTGCGGCACGTCGAGGCCCGGATCGACGGCCGGCCCATGGCGCCGTTGAGCGTGCTGGGTCAACTGCGGCGTGCGATGGTCGAGCAGCTCGACGCGGGCGCGGGGCGGATTCCGACGCGGGCGGTTGCCGTCGAGTCGCCGCTTGCGCGATTGCGGGCGGTGGCTGCGGCCTGCACCCGGGAGCCCGATCCGTCCGGGACGACGCCCACCGTGACGGCGCCGCAG
>Ga0315279_10010618_pt1 | contig 10805 bp, 10 predicted proteins | sample YL17G06_20_MG_FD_203694 | JGI IMG/M metagenome (GOLD analysis project Ga0315279, IMG submission 203694) | Sediment microbial communities from Yellowstone Lake, YNP, Wyoming, USA - YL17G06_20 | ecosystem: Environmental > Aquatic > Freshwater > Lake > Sediment | place: USA: Wyoming | collected...
ATGTCGATTTTACCCACCCCCTCGGGGGTGGGTAAAAACCAGTAGCATTGGTAACAGTATCTGTTACCAATGTCTTGGCAGTGAACTGTTACCTATGTCTTGACTTGCACATTTGTAGCCACAGAGGCCACCGAGAACACAGAGTTAAATAATCACTAATCAGTAATCAATTAAGTGGGGCACGAATTTACACGAATTTGCTCAAATTTTACTTGATTTATAGCAGCAAAAGGGTATAATAATACTTGGCTTTGGAGGGAGCCAAAGCACTGAGAGGATTAGAGGGTGTGTGGGCTTCTCCTTTAAGTTTGTGGAGACCTTGCAGGGGATTAGTATGCAATCCCATGTATTGTTCCTTGATTTGTAACGGTTAGAATTTTGAAGGTATAAAGTAGAATGGAGACATTAAAATTCACATGCTGGAAGTGTAACGCCATTCAAGAAGTCCCCATTTCGGTGCTTGGACAAGAGATTAAGTGCATGCAGTGCGGCGCCGAGTTTCTTGTGCCACCAGCGAGTCAAACAAGAAGTGGAATGCAAGTTATACAGGTTAGTGAGAATCCACTGATTAATGTTCCATGGGAAGTATCAAGAGGGAATAGTCTGCTTTGTTGCCATATAGTTACTTCAAAATTTTTCTATAAGAGCGGAGGGTTAAAAAAGGATGGGACACGCAGAAAAAGTACAAAATCGAAAAAGATTCCCGTCGTAAGATGCATACCAGAGGATATTGCTGAGCACATTGTGGAAGCTCACAACGACTATATGCATTTTTAAAACTTTGAAACACTTTGGGCTCATTAAATAAAAGACCCCATCATGATGTTACCTTTTTACTACAACTAACGAAATAGACACGCTTTTGCTGCTCGGTTTGTTTGTGCTGGTTTTGAGATTCACATATAAAATCTGTTGGCAGACTTTTGTTATGGAACACACTAATTGCACAATAAAAAGAGAGAAGTTGCGAGAGGCATCAGATGCGCTCTATTATGAGGTATCCATGTTAAGAGTTACGGCAATCACCTTTGCTTCCGATATTTTTGGCGAAAATGTGAGTCCAATTCTAAACGCGGTATTAGAGTCATTTGCCGTTCATGTTCGGGTGCTTATCGACTTCTTTTATTCCGAGAATCCTCGGAAGGATGATATTATAGCGGAACACTTCTTTTTGACTCCGAATAGGTGGCAAGGAATCCGCCCACCAAAGTCTGAGACATTGGTTAAAGCCAAAACACGTGCAAACAAACTGCTTGCCCATCTTACCTATACTCGGTTAAAGGAAAACTTAGATAAGCGATGGCCTGTCGCAGAAATTATGAAAGATATTGAGAACGTATTAGATTTTTTCTTACAAAACGTGCCCAAGGAATTGTTAGGGTCGAGGTGGGAACCAAATCGCGAATCAGAGGGAAAATAAAAGAGGCAATGAGTGCATCCAATTGCTGCCTTCTTGCTTGGCTTTGGTGCGGCGATAGTGAAGAGGAGATGAGGTTATCAGGAAATCAGGGTATCAGAAGATTACATTTACTATTTTCTATTGATTATTTGCTATTGAAGAAAGTGTGAAGCGTGCTGAAAGGAGATTGCCACGTCGTCCCGCACCAATTGACTGTTCGTGAGGGTCTTAGCCGAAATTCTGCCTAAAAACGGAGTCGTCGCACAATTGGTGCAGGACTCCACGCAATGACATCTTCCAAACAACACACTTGACATTTCTGCGAACGGCTGTTCTAATGCGCACCGATGAATCGTAAATCAGGCAAAAAACAAATCACGAGTCACGAACGACGAGCGACGAGTTAATAATTGTATGGTTTTTTACCCTGCCGTATCCGGCAGTCGTTTTGCATTTGCCGAAGCGTTTCGGTTACAACTTCGGCAAGTTTTTTATTGTCCATATTCTTTATCTGCTCGACGGTTATCACTTTGCCGTAGCAGACCGTAACCTGTCCTGCTGAAAAGATTTTTTTGTGTCTTGGCCAGCATTCAAATGCGCCATCAATAACCACCGGCACAAGCGGCGCATTGCCTCGCCTGCATAAAAGGCCGAAGCCTGCCTTAAAAGGCGCAATCTTTCCATCGCTTGTCCGCGTGCCTTCCGGATAAATACAAACGCCTCGGCCTGCCTTAAGTTCGGCAATAACTTTTCTTACCGCAGCCAAATCTGCCTCGTCAAGTTTTAGTGGTATTGCGTTGAGTGAATAAATCAGCCAGCTAAAAAACCAGTTCCCAAAAAGCGACTGGCGGGCAAGATAGCATAATTGCCTTTTCATCGCCACCCCGCAAAATACAGGGTCAAGGTAGCTCTGGTGGTTACTGACCAGTAAAAACCCCCCTTTATCGGGGACGTTTTCTCTGCCAAAGGATCGAAAGCGAAAAAACAAAAGGCAGCAAACCCTGCAGAACCAGTGGCAAATCCAATACCACATTATCCTTATCGCTTTGTAGCATCTAATTTGTATCTCTGCCATTGTTAGAGTTTTTTCTAAGCTCAATTTGTCATTGCGAGCAAGTCGCAGACGAGCGTGGCAATCCTTTAACTTCAAACAAATAAGATTGCTTCGCCACGACAAGTCGTGCCTCGCAATGACTAATAATTTAATGCATTCCGGGTTATTACTTCTTCGAGCATTTTTCTTTAATAAGGCCCAGAACTTTTTCCACGACTTCTTCGATACCCAAATTGGTGGTATCAACAATAATTGCATCCCTGGCAGGTTTCAAAGGCCCAACCACCCTGTTCTCGTCGCTCTTATCGCGCTGTTCGATGGCCTTTTGGATTTCCTCAAGACGTTCATTACTACCCTGTGCTTGCAATTCAGCCTGTCTTCTTCTGGCCCGCTCAGCAAGGTCAGCGGTCAGGTAAAACTTTATATCAGCATCGCTAAACGCCACCGTCCCCTGGTCTCTTCCTTCTGTTACAATCTTCTTTTCTTTGGCGGCAAACCGCCTTTGCATTTGAACAAGTCTTTTTCTTATTTTTTCCGCCGAGGCAATATGGCGGGCCTTGGCAGTAACCTCAGGGCTGCGTATCTGGTCAGTAACATTAACTCCGTCAACGCAAACTTTCATTGCGTCATCCTTGACAGAAAAGTCAAATTTACTTTTTTTCAGGATATCGAGAAGCTGTTTTTGGTCGCTCAAATCTACGCCCGCTTTAATCACAGCTAACGTTACCGCTCGATACATCGCACCTGTATCGAGAAAGCTCGCCCCCAGCTTTTGCGCTACCAGGCGGGCTATAGTGCTTTTGCCGCTGGCCGCAGGACCATCAATTGTAATAACCAAATCAGCCATCTCAACCCGTCGCTCGTGACTCGTCGCTCGTTGTTCGTATTTCGTGGAACCCGCCGTAAGTCGGCGGGCTAAATATATTTTTTTATGCACTTGTGTCTTTTGCGCCTTTTCCCTCCGTGCTCCGTTGTTTTTTACTTTTGCCTTTTAACTTTTCACTTTTATCTTACTATCAACCTTGACAACAACGATGCTTGTATCATCTATCTGCTCAGCAAGTCCTACGAACCGTCTCCTGTAAACGAGGACATTTTTGACCACCTGTTCTGACGTGCCGGCAGCGAATTTCTTTGCGGCTTCCAGCATCTTTTCTCTGCCCCAGAGCTGGCCATTAAAATTTGCTGCGTCAATCAAGCCATCGGTGTAGAACAAAAGGCAGTCGCCATCCTGCAACTGAACAGTCTCAATTTCATATTCCTCCTGCGGGTCAACTCCAAGCACAAGGCCGCCCTTTGTCAGGTCACTTGTCTTGCCGTCCCTTATCAGCACGGTCGGCTCGTGGCCGCAGTTGCAATAGGTTATAGTCTTTTCCTTAGCGTCAATAATCGCATAAAACAAAGTGATAAACTCCACGCCGCCATACTGACTATACGCCGTTCTATTTAGCTTGTCGATGATGCTCGTTACGGCCTTACTGCCGGCTTTGGTATCTGCGTAGCCCTGTAAAATATCCCGCTTGGAATGCACGAGAAACTGATGGAACCTGCTGCCGGCGTCGGTATCCGCATAAGCCCGAAGTGCGCTTCTAAAACAGCTCATCATAAGCGCAGCAGGAATGCCTTTACCCATCACGTCTGCGACCGCCACAACGATGCAATCGTCGCTTACTTTGAGAAAATCGTAAAAGTCACCGCCTACCTCAAAGCAGGGGATGTATGTGCCTGCTATATCCAGGCCGTTTATCTGTGGGGCGGTTTCCGGAATCATTTTTCGCTGGATAAGCCCGGCCAGTCGGACCTGCTCTGCCACCCTTGCTCCTTCAACGGCCCTTGAATAGAGCTTGGCGTTGGTTATCGCCACTGCACACTGCGAGGCGACTGCCCGAGCGACCCTGATGTCGCTTTTGTCAAAATGCTTGGGCCTGGGGCTATACAGGCGAAGCACCCCAATCGACTTACGCCGAAATTTCATCGCAACGGTCAGCTGGCTGACAAGGCCTTCTTTGATGGTGGCTTCTTTGAACCTTACCCTGTCATCAACCCGCATATCATCCAGAACCACAGCTTCGCCGGCAAAAGCAGCTTTAATCACAGGGTCATCCTTGGTAACTACCCCTTTATTGAGGTATTCCTCACTAAGTCCGTACGTGCTTCGCATCTTCAGGTCGCCGGTCTGCTCATCCAGCAGTCGAATCGAGCAGGCCTTGACGCCCGTTATTTTCACTGCTGCCTCAGCCAGCTTATCAAGCACCTCCTGAAGGGAGAAATCACCTGCCACCACAGTGGTCAGCTGATAAATCTGCTGGTCTCTTTCAAGTTGTCTTTTTGCCTTTACTGACATAATAAATAACCATTATAAACCAGTGGATTATACGCTACTTTGCCTTCAGGTGAAACCCAGTTTATTTTACCACCGCCTGCTTGCACAAATAGGCACGCCAGGTTACTATTACGTGCAAGCATAGAGACAAGGATTAAAAGTTTGCAAATATAGTCGATAATGGCAAACAATCAATCAGAAATAATTGCAAAGCACATAATTTTCACCGGGCAGGTCCAGGGCGTGGGCTTTCGTTTCACCGCTCACAGGATTGCAAACCGCCATCAGCTTAGCGGCTTTGTCCGAAATTTGCCCGATGGCTGCGTTGAGGTGTTCGCTCAGGGCAGAACCGAAGATGTCAATGGCTGCGTGGAGGACATCAAGGCCGATTTTGCCGGCTACATAAGGCAAACCATAATCGAAGATGTCCCTCTCAACCCTGCATGCAAAAACTTCCGAATCGCATTCTAATCAGACACAATCCCCCCTCATTACCAATAATCAATCTCCTCAAACCTGTGCCAGCCCCCCCTGTCATTCCGAGTTCGCCGCAGGCGAACGAGGAATCTGGCCTCCGAAGGCAAAAACGCCTCGTCTCAAATATTCACACCTGTGCCAGCAGAACCGTGTAATTCTTGCCGTAAAACTCAGCACACTTCGGGCAGGTGGTATAGAAAAAGTAGAGCTTCTGCAGCGTTTTGCCTTTTGACAGGACGTAACCTGTCATCTCTTTTATCCATTTCCGGATATTCTTATACGGCCCTTCAAAAACCTTCGTCAAAAACGTGCCGGAAATTCTTGCTATTTCTGCACCCGGTATTGCCTTACTGACGGCGATATAAACATCAGCACCCCACAGTGAATTTTCATCCACGAGCATAAGGGGCTCCGGCGCAAGAGCACCGGATTGCATAATTTTTTCCATATTCCTGACCATCACTTTGCCGAAGTTCAGCGGGACGTGGAAGAAACTTGTCACGTGGTCTTTAATAAACAACCTATCCTTAAAGACTATTTCTTTCTGGTCCCATGGCTGTGGATTAAACCTCGGACAACACCCCGTTTCCGAATCGTAAAGCTTATCCATAACTACCTCACTTTCTAATAACTCGAATCTGACCTCTAAAACCACTCTCAGACATGTTCTGTTTGTCCGCTGATGGTAGAGCGTTCTTTGGCTCTTATGCGCAGCGCCAACCATATAAGAAAAATTGCCATCGCCAGACCAACAATAGCCATTCCAGTCGTATTGTCGGTGCGGGTCTTATCCAGCTCCTGCAACGGCGCCAGCAGAATAAAAAATCCAAGCGCCCCTGAAGCAATCGCCAATTTATGTCTTTCGGTCCACCCTCCGCCACCGGACATTTGCAGCATAATCCAGCCGACCAATATAACAAGCCCTGTCACCAAAAGCATCAAAAATATCGGATGAAGTCCTGTCTTTGGCATTACCCATTCAAGAAAAAATAATGCGAATGTCCCCAGAAAACCTACAGGTAAAAACCATAATGCGCGAACTGCTTTCTTCTTTTCACCAGACACAGGATTCGGCAGCCTCCCCGCTAAAACAACCAAACCAACCGTTATCGCTATTGTCAGCAAATAATGAGCTACGGGTGGTCGGTAGGGAGTGATAAACAAAAATATAAAGACGGCGTTCGCCAGCCACAAAATAGCCAGCACAATAAATTTTCGCCGACTAATCCAGGGCTGCTCCCGGCGTGCCGGAAACATAATGCTCACCAATAGAATCGGAATAGCGATACTGAACACACAATGATAGATTGTCAATCCCTGGTTCCACACCCAGTTGACGCCGGCCCATCGGCCATAGCCACCAAGTGCCTTCAAATCTGGCCAGTTTGGGTCGAAAAAACTTTTGCACATCAATCCTTCCTCGGCGATGCCATAAGCCGCCCCAAGAATAAGCAGTGTTGGCCAGCCCTTGCCCCACCGATATGTCAGTTCCCGCACCAGTATTGCCCCGCCGCCATAAAGAATCGTCAGCATAACAAATCCGAGCGGATTAAAAAACTCAGCCGGCGGCGCAGACCCCGACAATAGCTCTCCGATTATCGGCGACAAAAATAACAGCACAATCGCAGGCGATAAAAATCTCTTTATTCCCATAACGCAAAATCCTTTTCATTTATAATCCTAATCGCTAAGACGCTTGATATATACCGCTAACTGGCTGCCGATGCTGGCAGGTGTGGGCCAGCTCTGGCTGCCGGCAGCAACGTTTATCTTCTCCTGTGTAGCCTGTTTTCCGGTTGCACAATCAAACCATCGAAATCTATATGTCCCTGCTGTCATACTTTTCAAGCCGATTTCGCCTTCGAGAGCGGAGGCATAAGCGATGTAACTATCTCCTGGCAGTGCCAATACATACTGTGTGCCTGCAAATCGCAGCTCATCGTGCGGCGACATTCGATTGAAATCGGTGGATTCAAAGAACCTGACAAGCCGTCCACAGTCCTCCAGGTCGCTCTTTGCGGTATTGGCGATGTCCATACGCAAAATCATTATGTATGCACCGCCCATTGCACACGCCCAGCTTTTCTTTCGCGCCTCGCTGCCCGTCCCATAGTCTGCGGCCTCAGACATATTAAGGTTGTATCTTCCCTGCGCCTGCTTCCAGGCACTAACGATTCCTTCGTGCAAGACCTCTGCGGTCGGGACATTATATTGAACTGCAAACTGGTCGATGTGCGGGTCATCTGCAAATTCTGAAAAATCCAGCCCACTATGCTTGTGCACGGCTATAACGTGGTCATAGTCATCCGCTGCACGAATTGTAGCAGCAATATTTTTCACCCGCTGCGGACTGAATGCCTCCTCATATTCCTCCGCAATGCACCATATCAAATTCTTATGATGCTCAAATTTATCGACAATACCTTGTATAAAATTTCTTTCTTTCTCGCCCACCTGGTCGCCGGTATCCCACAATTTTGCGCTATCATCGTAGAAAAATAGATATATGACAATATCATTCTTATCCATTTGGTCAAACCACTCTTCCCACTGCTCAAGGACTTTTGAGTTAAGTCCTTTGTCTGGGTCGTTGTCAAGAAAAGGATTGTGTGTTTTGTCACCATCCCCGCCGTGCGAGCGCACCGCCATCATATAAATGCAGTTTGCGCCGGTGCCCTTTAGCTTCTCTATCAAGGCCATCTGGTCGCCGTCCCGTGTCCCATCTGGATTAAGTTTTCCTCGATAAAGAAAGTCCTCCGGGTCGCCCGGCCCGCACGTAAAAAATGGTCCGCCGCCTTTACGCTTCAGCCATTGTGGATGCTCCGAATCCACAATAATCTGCCCGTCTCCGGATTCGGTAGGTTCTGCAGCATCTTTAAGCAGCTTCAAGGCGTGGTTGACCATTTTGTTTCCTTCGATTTTCGTCTCGTTCCAGCTAACGGCCAAATCCAGCGTTGGCATAACAACCATAGCCCTGATGTCCCCGTGTCCGAAGCACCCGAATACATCATTCGGCACATCAGGCCAGTTGCGATTGCCATCCCGCCCGATACCGTTCACCCACCAGGCAAAACTATAGCTTCCATTATGGTCGCACTGGTTGTTGCCTCCGCCGATTGAGCGCTGTCCCTCTATCATTTCAGCAGACTTTCCCTCCGTTCGCGGAATTGAAAGAGGCAGCGGCGTCGCCGTGGCTAACTTCACATACTCAGGGCTTATAAGCTGCTTATCCTGCCATTTGCCTTTACGCAGATATAAAAGCCCAAATCTCGCAAAATCACGCGGCGAAATCGCCAGCCGACCAGGCCGGCCATCTGTTCCAAAAGCCATAAAAGTCGGATTATCCTGGCAGCCAAGCAGGTCAGTCAACTTCGGATGTAAAACCGCAGCATCTACCGTCTCGAATGTTACTCCGTAAACCTTGAGCATCAGGGTATCGAAGAAAAGGGCCATATTGTAATCGCTGTAATCAAACGCACCGCCAGGCCGCTCCCGCACGCCATAGCAGGAAATTTGATTACACAGGTGCCGCCAGGTAATCTTGCGGTCTTTATAGCCGAGAGCCTCATTCAAAGACATCAACCCTGACTCAAACTTGCACACTGGCTCATCAATACTTTTTAGTTTTCCTTCCTCGACAGCTTTCAGCAGAAAATGTGTATAGACCGGCTTGACCGCCGATGCGACATCATTTCGTTTACTCGCATCACCCCAGGTATAAACCATATACCCATATCGCACAACGCACCCGAACCCGCCGGCATATTCGCTCAACTCTTTTAGTTTCTTTTCATCCAGCCCCACATCCCGCGGCGTTTTTACCTCCCACTCCTTCCCTGGATAAACTGCTTTTATTTCGCCTGCTTGCGCCTGATGAACCGCCAAGAACATACCGACCAGCAGAACGAGCAGTGCTATCTTTGTCCTCAATTGCTCCATTTTCGCTTTTTTCCTTTTGCCATGTGTTCTTGTGTTTTTTCTCTGTGCCTTTGTGCCTTATCTTTTTTTCAGACTTCTGTTTGCACCACATTAAAATTTGCCAATTCATTTTATCCAATTCCCCAAAACCTGAAAACCAAAAACTCAGAATTAACCCTCTATCCACTATACCCTATCCCCGAACCAGCCACGCTCCTGCTGCTCGGCCTCGGTGCGGTGCTTTTAAGAAAAGGGGCTTTTTTTTCGTTGCTCGTGAAGCGTCGTTCGGGACGGTGTTAGTCGAAAACAGGTCAAGTCGTGAGATTGGTTAAAGCAAACGTCGCCGTGTAAGATCAACTTTCTTTTTTTTACTATTGTTATTGTCTCAACCTCATTTACTTGGAAGACTGAGGTTCCAGAGTTTCTTTATACCGTCTCTGCGCTTCTACCATTGCCTTTTGTGCCTGTTCTTCTCTAACTTTCGCCGTTTCGTATGTGGGACTTGTTTCCCACCTCCTTCGCGCTGGGTTGAATACACGCGTCTCTCCTGTCGCCTCTAACCTTTCTCTGTTCCTCTTAGCTGTCCCATAGGTGCGCTCTGCCGCTCTCATTTGCCTGTAAGCTTCGGACTGTATGGTATCTGTTTTGTCGTGTATTTCAGATTTGGCGTCAACGCTGGTAGGAGTCCGCGGTTTGGTGATTATCTGGTCCAGTAATTTTTTGTGCTGAGCAACTTGAATCTCTAAAGCAGCAACTCGTGCCTCCAGCGCCCCGATACGGTCCAGAGGTTTTTTCTCTTCTACTGAACCAATGCTAGGGACACATAAAACATAAACGACAAGCGCACAACTTACGACAAAACCCAAGGCTACAATCTTACATTTGTTTCTCATAACTAATCTCCTATCTTTTCTCTGCCTCTGTGGAACCACCATTTTGTTCCTCACTTAACAATTCTCTCAACCTTGCCATCGCCACCAGCCAACGGTTGAACCGTCTTACGCGAATCAGTTCCTTCTCCAGTTTTTCCAGTCGTTCCTCAGTAGTCATTGGTCTGTCCTTTCTTTTCGGGTATTTCAGTTTGTTTATAGCCTGCTTTTTATTATAACTGACCCGAGTCTGTTCCTCAAGCCTCGGATTCCTTACCGAGACTGATGAATAATGGGGCCAGCTTTTTTTCCCTCAAAAATCCAACAATGAAAACCCCAAAAACCGTTTATTTTTGCCGGTCCTCCCAAACATCAAGGTTTATCCGCCACTCCGTATGGCGGGTTTATCCGCCGGAGGCGGAATCGAGTATCGAGAATCGAGTATCAAGTATCGAGAATCGAGCATCCACTCACCAATTAACCAATTAACTAATCCTTCAACTTTGCTTAGGATGGTGAGCAGAGTCGAACCATTAACTAATTAACCAATTAACTATTTTTCTTTGCGTCTTTGTGCCTATTTGTGGCTGGTTTAGCAGTGTTAATCAGTGTTAATCCGCGTCTGAAAAATTTGTGTCTATTAACCCCTACCCGTTGTCAAGACCAAATTTTGCTTTATATTTGGTGTAAGTTGTAACGATTCTTCCGACTCTTTCGCTTTGCGAAGCGAAGGCGCAGCCGAAGCGAAGCAAAGCGAATCGCGTC
>Ga0315279_10010620_pt1 | contig 10805 bp, 5 predicted proteins | sample YL17G06_20_MG_FD_203694 | JGI IMG/M metagenome (GOLD analysis project Ga0315279, IMG submission 203694) | Sediment microbial communities from Yellowstone Lake, YNP, Wyoming, USA - YL17G06_20 | ecosystem: Environmental > Aquatic > Freshwater > Lake > Sediment | place: USA: Wyoming | collected...
CGTCAACACCGCCAGCACGGAAGTCCTCGTGGCCTGCTTCAAGGGAATCTGCATGACCCACAGCCGCGAGCCGGTGCGCCGCCAGAACGCGGAAATGCTCGCCGATTTCATACGCAGCCTGAAGCAACCCATGATTGACGCGGACAGCCTCAAGGAAGTGTTGAACCAGGCCATGAACAAAGGCATTCTCAGTACCGCGTTGCGCGATGCTATCTTCATCAACGCCACGGAGCCGAACAGCCCCAAACTGCGCACGTCCACCGTGACCTTCTGCTTCTGCTCCTACGGCTCTTACACCATCGAAGGCACCGGCGTGGTGAACGGCGACAACGGACTGCAACTCGCCCGTCAGACCACGCGGCAGTTGCTGACCATGCCCACGCTCTGGCCGGGATACTTCAAAATCGAGTGGCAGGCCGGTTTCCAGAAGCTGCTCGACCAGGGCATGGGCGCCAAGGTGGTGACCTTCCCCATTGCGATGGGCCTGAACAGGAACAAGCGCAACCAGCCAGGGGTCCGCCAGCCGGCTGAGCATTCCGGCGGCGTGCGCCTGGATGTCGGCGAGTGCGGCCCGCACAAAAACCAGAATGACCCGACGGAATGGATCGAACACTGCGTTAACGAAAAGGACCCCGGCTACCGCCAGGACGGCTACGACATGTCCAAACGCGACGCCTTTGTGTTGCCGCTTCCGCAGACTGGCCAACTCCCCACCTACAAAGGGCTGGCCTGCGTGCCCACGGCAGTGGAGATGTGGTACAAGCCCATTCGCTCAGGCCAGTGCATCTTCTACGACGAGAGCCTTGAGGAAGATCGCAACCGCATTACTTTTTCCTACGACCCCGCCAGGGGCCTGGTGGTCCAGGTTTTCGACGCCGGCTACGAATGCCAGGACGCCAGGACAAACGATTGGACCCACCTGCGCCGCAAGCCGGTGGAAATCATATATCCACAGCAGCTCGATGGCGGCGAATGGTACCACGTCGCCGCTTCGTGGAAAACCGGCCGCCCGAATGGCCAGGAAATCCGGGTGGACGCTCAGCCCAAGCCGCAGAACGAAGAGCTGAAGTTCCGGCCGGGGACGCGCCTGGCCCAGGCGCTCACCTTGAAGGATGTGGACGCCCTGGAGCTTGAAGAGATTGAAGAGAGCAACGACTACCCAAAGGCCGGCGCGGTGCAGATCGGTGAGGAGATCGTCGAGTACCTGCAACGCAGCGGCAATACTCTTCAGAGGCTCAACCGCGGCGCGCGCCTGAGCGCCGCGGCCAAACACGACAAGGGCGAGTTGGTCGTGCCTTTCGGCTATTCCATCACTCTCGCCGGGAACCTCCCGATCGGCGGCGCCACGCTGGTGGAACGCCTGGAAAGGCCCGCGGATATGCGCAATTGCAGGATAGAAGTGCGCAAGCCGCCGCCCAACAACTTCCTCATGAGCACTGAGGTGAAGGAAATGCAGGTCACCGACTGCTCCGATTTCCCGAAGTCCGGCTTCCTCTTGGTCGGCGGGGAGTTGATGTATTACGCGCGCCGGGACGCGACCAAGTTCCTCGATTTGCAGCGCGGCTTGCATAGCAACAATGGCGGCATGCCGGCGCGAAATCATAACAACGGCACGGGGGTGCATCTTGCCAGCATCCTGATTTCTAACAGCACCAACTATGAGCGGTCGGGGATCGTCCAGATTGATGACGACAGGGACCAGAAGATCGTCGAATGGCTGGAGTACGGTGACAAACAGATCATGGACGGCAAGCACTACCTCGTTTCCTGGATCGGCAACGCGGGGTCCGGCACTTATTACACGGGACCGGCGTTGCCCGGCCAGAAGAATTGGCCGTACGGCACGCCCTCGGCGCCGTTTCAACCTGGCGTGTACATGGGGGGCGGGTTCCGCAACAAATTCGGCATCTGCACCCGCACGTCCAACCGTGAGAGCGCCCACGAGAAAAAGGCCAAGGTCATCCCCGTGGTGCAGATGAGCGGGCCTCACTGTGGGCACGAGTACTCGCCCGTCGGCGAGCAGGGCGTCAGCGAAGTCTCCATTGTTGAGCGCGGCAACACCAGCGGGGACCTGCTGTATGTCAAGCAGGCCTATATCCATCAGTGGGAAAACTGGGTGCAGGTTGGGGTCAACATCAACAGATGGCGGTGGGCTGGGTGGGCGGAGGAGTATTACGCGGGAATGAACGACTTCACCTCGCGCTTCTATCCTGCGCACGGCACGCGGGTACTGAAGTGGCCTTCGGGCGAGTTGCCTGACGCCGTGGGCGCCAGGCGTGTCGTCGGCGCTGACCGCGGCGGCGAAGGCAAGCTGTCAGGCTACGTGGACGAGCTCAAAGTCAACACGTTCCAAAGCGGCGGCGCGCGCATTGCCATGACTACCGAGGGCAAAGGCATCACCGCCGGTGACACGGACATCCTGTTGGAAGAAGACGATGCCTGGCCCCGCAATGGCAGCGGCTATACTTTTAACTCCAACTGGCCGGGCGCGGGCGGCGGCGGCGGGCGGAACGCGGGCGGGGCGGGCGCACAGATCGCGGGCGGGCTGGTGCGGATTGAGGATGAACTGCTCTTCTACAAGACCTGCTCCCCGGAGCAGTTCAGCTATTATTCCGATGTCTATGGCTGGCTGCAAGAGGGCGATGCCATTGATGGCAGGCCCGAACACACCAAGGCAGGACGCCAGCGGCACAACCCCAACAACCGCAACGCTCCAGAGCCCTGGCCAAATAACCCGCCCAATGCGCCCGAGCCCCTGCCTCAATTCGCCAAGACGGGCCTGCGCCTGACCGGCGTCATTCGCGGCGCCTTGGGCACCAAAGCCGTCGAGCATCCCGTGGGGGCGCAGGCGCTGCTGCTGGACGGCATGGCGGTCAGTCTTCTGAAAGGCAGCCTTACCCGCGATACCGACACATTCAGCGTGGCCAACCCCGCCGGCTTCCCCAATGAAGGCTATGCGTGGGTGGACAACGAAGTGGTCTCCTGGCTGCAAAAGAACAACAATTCGTTTACCGGCTGCCACAATTTCCACGGCCGCTACGGCACGACCCCAGCCGACCACGACGCGGATTCCATCGTGCGCTGCCTGCCTTTCCGCTATTGGGACCGCGAGGCCAAGTTCTACGACGGCGAAGGCCTGGCCTATGTCCAGTCCGGCTACGCAGCCAACGATGCCATCTGGGACGGCGCTGACTTCCAGATCTCCGGCACCGAGGAGCGCCCGCGGCCGAACTGCTGTCAACCGCGCGTGCTGGTGCGTTTCGAGAGCAATCCCGATTGGAGCGCCGAGCCGACCAACCGGGACGGTGGGTTGTATGAGTTCCGCAGCAAAGGCAACCACGTGGATTTGAAAGGTGGGGGTGCGGGTGGCGGGATTCGCGCCAACCAGCTCGAGATGCGCGTTTACTGGGAGTTCAGGCCCGGCGCCTTCATTCCAGGTTCCGACTGGAAGCGCACTTTCACCATTGAGCGCATGCGCGCCACCTATTACACGCCCATGGTCATGAGGCGGCTGGATGAAATTGAGAGACGCTAAGGTGACATTTTCGATTTTAGATTTGCGATTTTCGATTTCAACATCCAGCTCGATGCAATCGAAAATCGAAAATCGAAAATCGAAAATTTCTTCTCCGGGCTTGACGCTCGTCGAAGTCTTGGTCACGCTGATGATCTTCGTCACCCTGGCCGGTTTCACCATCCTGGCTGTGCGCGAGGTGGTCGCCCAGTGGACGCAAGGGGAAAGGCGGCGCGTGCTCTACGAAAAGGCCGCGGGCGTCCTGGGCATCATGGCCGACGACATCCGGCTGGCGCTGACGCGTGAGCCGCCGGGGGTGACCGAGAACAAAGTGCGCTTCATCGGCGATTATGATGCCGCAAGCAGGCAGCAGCGCCTCGCCTTCGTCCGCTCGTTCGAATCCGGGCCTGAGCGGGCCATTACCTTCAACGCCGGAGATGGGCGGCCCAACGACATGTTGCTCAAGCCGGCCGCGGACGGCACCGGCGTGGCCGCGCCGAATCAGGACCCGGGGGCGCCCAAGGGCGCAGACCCGGAAGAGTATACGGGCCTGAAAGTGGGGGACTTCAAAGCCCTGGGCGGGATGGCAATGGTCGCATACTTTGCCTCCGGGCAGACTCTGTACCGGGTTATCCACGCGCCCGTGCCGCTGGCCTTCAAGGAGCAGCTCCGGCCGGAGAACGCTCAAGTCCTGGCTACGGACGCCTTGTACCTGGGATTCGATTACTGGAGCCAGAACACGCAAAGCTGGGACCTGCCCCAGAAGGCCGCCAAGAACTCGGGGCCTGAGCGTATCTGGGATTCCACCCGTGCCATTTCGGAAGCGCCCTTCAACCGCTTCAGCCTGCACCGCGGGGCGGATTCGGCGGACGATCTGGACGATGACGTCTTCCCCGAAAAGGTGCGCATAACCTTGACCGTGGATTCCCCCTGGCCGCGCTGCGTTTACACCACTCTGCTGGAACAAACGACCGACACCACGGGCGGCACGCTTTTCGTAGCCTCCACCAAAGGCTTCAATGACGGCGACGATCAGGACCCGCTGATCTTGATTGACGATGAATGGCTCCACTACAAGTCCAAGACGGCCGACGGGTTCGTGATTGACCAGCGCGGGGCGCGGGGCACGCTGGCCAAGGGCCACCCCGTAGGCGCCGTGGTCCGCCAAGGCAAGACCTTCCGCCGCGTGGTGTACATCCCGAACTGGCGCGAGGATACCATGCCGGACGAACAGTGGCGCGCGTGGAAGGCGGCCCAGAAAAACACGCCCCGTACGCTCGTGCAGCCACCGTAACCCTTCGACCCTCTCCCCAGTGGGGAGAGGGTGGCGCTTTAGCGCCGGGTGAGGGGGCCACGGCGGACATCTCGCACCCCCTCACCCCGCGTTCGCTGCGCTCACGTCGGCCCTCTCCCCACGAGGGAGAGGGTACGGCCCACAGGTCCGGTGACCATGGTGAGGGCGCCACGCGAGGTTTGCATTTCCCCTTGAATGGTTACAATGGCCGCCGATGAGTGTGTCCTTGCCGGTTCTCAGCGCCCCGAGTCCCGCCCGTACCACCGGCGTCTCGCCGGCCCTCGGCGTCACCCGGCACTCGTCACCCGGCACACGTCACTCGTCACACGTCACCCTTTGTGCGCGCGGCATGACGCTGGTCGAAGTAATGATGGCCTTTGCCGTCCTGGTTGTGGGTTTAGTCGGCATCCTTGCGATCCTGAACGCCGGTTTCCGTGCTCACAAGCGCGCCATCAACGAGACCGAATCGTCGTTGGTGGCTTCCTCGGTTGCGTCCGAGTTGCGTGCCGATTTCTTCCGCGGGCACGTGCCCTCCTCCGATGTTGCAGGCGCCTGGCACGACTGCCAGGACTATCCACGGTATCAGTATCGCAAGATCATTGTCCCGCTGGAGGCAAAGCGCGCAGGCATTGACGAGAGGGCCGCCGACCGCGAGTTCTTCGTGCGAGTGATAGTGCGCTGGTCCGAAAGCGGCGAAGATAAGTCCATCTCCATGGACACCATTATGTACTGCAATCGCAAGTGAAACCTGAAACTTGAAACCTCTCTCCTCCTCAAAGACGGTTTGGATATAATAGACTTAATGACCATCGCTTCCGCCTCGCCCGCCGCTCCCCCCCTCCCGCCTGAGCTCGCTGTGCAGCCGGTGGGTCATCCCATTGACCTGGATATTGCCGTGCCGGGATCGAAGAGCATCACCAATCGCTACCTGGTGATGGGCGCGTTGGCCGGCGGCGCGGTGGCGCTGTCCGGCATCCTGCGTTCCGATGATACCTGCTTCATGGCCGAGGGGCTCAAGACGCTCGGGTTCAGGGTTGAGCCGGACTGGAACGCGCGCACCTGCCGCATCTGGGGACTAGGCGGCCGCATCCCTGCCGCGGGCGCGCAACTCTTTGTCGGCGCGGCAGGCACGGTCATGCGCTTCCTGGCCGCGTTCGTCGCGCTGGGGCACGGGCGCTTCACGCTGGATGGCACGCCGCGCATGCGCCAGCGCCCCATCGAGGACCTGCTGCAGGGGTTGCGCCAGATGGGCGTGCGGGCGCGCAGCGAATTCGACAACGGCTGCCCGCCGGTCATCATCGAAGCGGATGGCATACCGGGCGGCAGCATCAGCGTGGACGGTTCCCGTTCCAGCCAGTACATCAGCGCGCTGCTGCTGGCCGCCCCTTACGCGCGCAGCGTGATGCAGATCAATGTGACGGGCACGCTGGTCTCGCGGCCCTTCATTGAGCTGACTTTGCGCAACATGGGGGACTTCGGCGTGCTCACCGAGACCGGGGGACAGGGCATGTACCGGCCCACTCACGGGGTGAAGTACCGGCCCGGCGCATACGAAGTCGAGGGCGATGCTACGGCCGCGAGCTACTTCCTGGCCGCGGCGGCCATATTGGGCGGACGTTGTTGTGTCACCAATGTAAGCGGCAACTCGGCCCAGGGAGACGCGGCCTTCGCCAACCTGCTCTGGAAAATGGGCTGCCGCGTGCGCCGCTCTTTCCTGTCGGGAGGCAAGGGGATTGAGGTCTCGCGCGATCCCAAGGAGCCGCTGCGCCCCATTGACGCGGACCTCAATGACATGCCCGACGTGGTTCTGACGCTCGCCGCAGTGTGCCTTTTCGCCGGCGGCACCTCGACCATCCTCAATGTCGGCAACCTGCGCATCAAGGAAACCGACCGCTTGGACGCCCTCTCAACGGAGCTGGCGCGGCTTGGCGCAAAGGTCGTCGTCGGCGAGGACTACCTTGAGATAACCCCCGGCCCCCACAAAGCGGCGCGGATGGAGACCTACGACGACCACCGCATGGCCATGGCCATGTCTTTGGTCGGCCTGGGCCGGCCGGGAGTAGTCATCAAGGACCCCGCCTGCGTCTCAAAAACCTACCCGCTCTTTTTCCAGGACCTGGAATTGCTGCGGCAGGTAAAGACGAAGTAAAAAGTGAGTAACCGTTCAGCCTCCCAAAGGCGGGAGAGTCCGTGTCAGTCCGTGTTCGTCCGTGTTCGTCCGTGTTCGTCCGTGCTCATCGGCCTCTCCTCTGAACGGTTACAAAGGTAAAAAGAAAAAGGGAAAATACGCCCCGCGCATTGAACACGCGCTCCCGGCATTTTACTTTTCTCTTTTTACTTTGTTCGGCGGCTCAAGTTCCAGGATGACGGCCAGCCCGCACATCAGCTTGTCGCTCATTTCCGCAAGCTCCTCGCGCGACGCTTCCTTCGGCACGGTGAAGGGCTGGCCGACAAACACCTGGAGCTTCCTCAAGTGCGGGATCCACGCTCCGCGCGGGAGGATTGCGGAGTTGCCCTTTATCGCCACGGGAACGACCTGCGCCCCAGAACGTTGCGCCAGGAACAGCACGCCTTCTTTGGGCGGCTGCATACGGCCGTCAGGGGAGACGTGGCCTTCGGGGAAAATGCCCACGCAGGCGCCCGCCCCCAGCGAACGGGCATTGGCTTTCAGCGCGGCCAGAGTGCTGTTCGCATCCACGGAAATGCAGCGCAGGAAGCGGAAGACAGGGTGCGCGAAGGAGCGGTAATAGCTGGAGAACATGGTATACTGCACGACGCGCGGAGTGCAGCAGCCCAGGAAGATCGGATCAAGGAAGCTGGCGTGGTTCGCGGCCAGGATCACAGGCCCGTTCTTGGGAATTCTCTCCGCGCCGGCGACTTCGTAACGGAAGAGCAGCTTCAGGCTGCACCACAACAGTGAGCGCGCCAGAATATATCCCGCCCGGTGCAGGCCGCGCGGCGCTTCGTAGGCGCCCTTTTGCGCCCAGATGGCCATGTCCACCAGCCAACTGAAGACTATGGCGGCCGGCAAGAGGCAGAACATAACGCGCGGCGCCCACTGGGCCAGGTTTGCTTTTTGCGCGTCTGTCAGGCGTCCTTCGCTAAGGTACACAATCGTGACCAGGACGGTGGCGGCAAAGGCCACGGCCTTGATGGAGAACACTCGCCCGCGTAATGGCCCTGCGGCCACTGCCAGCACATCAGCGTCCACGCGGCCCAGCAACCCGCCGCCTCCCAAACCCAGGAAAAACATGACTGGATAAAGCCAATATGGCGCTCCTCCACCAGGCGCCGGCTCACAGAACGCCAGGTACAAGCCGCCTGAGAGCAGCAGAAAGGAGGCCGGGTACGTGGCAATCGGGCTCAGGCGTCCGCAAGTTTTGCCCGCGCCGAGAGCGCCCGCGAAAAGGCCGATGCCCAATATGCCCAAAGTGGTGCCGGAGAAGGTGACCAGCTCGTTCCCTGCAAGGTGGAACACCGTGCGCCCGTGGAAATCCATCAGGATGTAGAAGGCTGAGCCTGCCGTCCAGAAAACCGTCTCGAAGAAGATCAAGCCCAGTATGCTGCCGCGTCTGAAACAATAAGCCAGCCCGCTCCAGAAATCGGCAAGGTAACCCTTGAGCCCCCCTCCACCTGCCACGGCCTCCGCTTGGCCCTCGGCGAGCGGCCTTTTGTTTCCCGGAACCGCCACCGCATCCGGCAGCCGCAGGAACAGCGACGTCGCCAGGGCGTAGATGGCTGCAGCCACCACCGTGGTCAACGCCGGACCAAGCACGTCCGTGCGCGCCAGAATGCCGCCGAGCAGTGCGGCCACCAGCAGAGCCAGCAGCCCGCTGGTAGCGATCAAGCTGGCACCCATGGAACGGTGCTGCACCGGGACTACGTCCGGAATCGCCGCTGCGCGCGCCGGCCCGAAGGGCACGGTCAGCGCACTGAGCAGCACGACGAGCGCTAGGCACCACGGCCACAGCCCTGCCAAACTGGTGCGCAAGACGGCATCTGGCGCCTTGGGGTCCAATCCCGTAACGCGCCATAGAAGCGGAACGAAAAGCAAGACCAGCACGGCCTTGATGCCCTTCACCAAGGCCAACAGCAGACGGCGGTCAGAACGGTCCACCAACGGCCCCGAAAGCCCGTACAGGATCAGCAGCGGAATGGTCGCGTATATCTGGATCTGCCCTTTGTATTCTTCAGGAGCTGAATCACTGTAGACGATGTATGCCGCGGCAACCAGAGCCGTGAAGTACAAACGGTCGGCAAAGGCTCCGCAGAACGAGCCGATAAAGAGTTTGTTGAACCCGGAATAGGCAAAGATGCTGCCCCCAACTGCGGTGGCGCCGCCGTTACCTCGTGTCTTTTCCGTTTCGGGCGGGTCCGCATGTGGTTCAGTCATAATGGCCCGGTCGAGTCCGAGCTTCCCCTGGCTTCAATCAACTCCAGCGCTTGCAGGCATTGTATGTAATAGCCCGGCCCCGGCATTCCAGCAAAAAAGGCGGAAACCGGCCGTTGTGGCCGGTCTCCGCTATTCGCAAGCTGCCCGGGATTGGTGGGCGAATCGTTGTAGCGCAGGCTTCCAGCCTGCCGTCGTTCATTGTGGAGCAGGCTGTTAGCCTGCCGTCGTTCATTGTGGAGCAGGCTGTTAGCCTGCCCGTCTTTGGGCCCTGCGTCAACGGTGGCGCTACTTCTTGTGAGCGGTGCTTGAGGCCGCCGCCGGTTTGGCTGACGACGCCAACTGTTCCTTCTGTACGCTCACCGAAGTCGGCATGATCACGATTTCGACGCGGCGGTTCTTGGCGCGGTCCGCGGCGCTCTTCTCCGGGTGTACCAGCGGCTGGTACTCGCCGTACCCCGCCATGTACATCTTGGCTGCCGCGATGCCGCCGTCCTTGATCATGAAATCGTAGACCGCGCGGGCGCGGGCGATGGAGAGCGCCATGTTATCCGGGTACTTGGCCTTGTTGTGGACCACCGGCGTGCTGTCCGTGTGCCCTTCCACTCGGACGCAGTTCCCCGGGAACCGCGCCTTGACCGTCTTGGAGACGTTGAGCAGCATCGAGTGCGCGCTGCTCTTCAAGTCCGCCTTGCCGGAGTCGAACAAGGCTGAGCCTGCCACGGTGAGCACTATGGCGCCGTTCCTGGTGCCTATGCCCATGTCCTGGCCTTCCTTCAGGCCGTCGGCGGCCCTGGGCTGCACCTTCAGCTCCTTGATCAACTGCTCCAAACCATCCACCTTCTGGTTCATCGCCGCAACCTGGGCGTTGGTCTGGAGAGCGATCTGGGCATTCTTCTCGGCCAACTGCTTGTTCTGATCGGCCAGCGCGTCGTTGGTCTTTGCCAACTGATCCTTGTCCGCGCGCTCCTGGGCAGACACAGTTTCTAGCCGCCGGATGGTGTCATCCTTGGCGGCAGCGGCCACCTTCTCACGCTCCCCGCATCCGGCAGCCAGGAGCAACGCCCCCGCCGCCAGCGCTACCTTCACAACTGTTGCAAACCGGCTCATGACCCTACCTCCCGTTCACCCGGTGAGGCGCCTAACTGCGCCGGCTCTCGTTGCCGGCTGCACGGTGGAGCCACACCCCAATCCCTGGCGCGGATCAAAGGCTTTCCCCACTGAAAGACACTTTCCGCGGTCCAGATTATTCATCGGCAAAAATCAGGATGGAGCTAAGCAAGATTTTTTCGGATTTCTGGGAATGGCCAAATTTCGAGACAAAGCTGCCTTCGGTTTGCGGCGAGATTGACGATACATGGTATTGCACTCGTGGGAGGGGTGAGGGGCATAGCTGGACTTGCTTTTGCGGTCCGCTCCCCTACAATCTGACGATACATGGTTGCCTTGTTCACGAACCCACACCAAGAAGGCCGGACATCCCCGTGGCACGGGCGTCCCGCCCGTGGACATGGGCAAGATGCCCATGCTACATCGTGGCACGGGCGTCCCGCCCGTGGACATGGGCAAGATGCCCATGCTACATCCGGTCTTGTCCTGACAGCGCT
>Ga0315279_10010621_pt1 | contig 10804 bp, 6 predicted proteins | sample YL17G06_20_MG_FD_203694 | JGI IMG/M metagenome (GOLD analysis project Ga0315279, IMG submission 203694) | Sediment microbial communities from Yellowstone Lake, YNP, Wyoming, USA - YL17G06_20 | ecosystem: Environmental > Aquatic > Freshwater > Lake > Sediment | place: USA: Wyoming | collected...
TGACGGCGGCGGCCGCCGCCCTGCTGTTTGCCGCGCACCCGGTTCATGTGGAAGCGGTGGCCTGGGTTTCGGCCTACCCGGAGCTGCTGTGCGCGCTGTTTTCGCTGTTGGCCATCTGGCTCTGGGTGGGAGCGCGAGAGGCCGCCGGCCGCGCCGGCGTGTGGCTGGCGTTGTTGGCCGGGCCGGCGCTGCTGGCTGCCCTGCTCTCCAAGGAGATCGCGGTAGCGGCGCCACTCCTGCTGCTGTGCTATGAAATCGCAGGTCCCAGGTTCCAGGTTCCAGGTTCCAAGTTCGCGGGGCGTGAAAACCTGACACCTGGCGCCTGGCGCCTGGCGCCTGTTTCGATGCTGGCCGCCGCGGCCGTTTACCTGGCCCTCCGAATTCACGCGCTGGGCACGCTGATGCCGGCGCAAAGCAAACCGGTGCCGCTCGGTGAGCACCTGTGGACCGCGATCGGGCTGCTGTATCGCTACCTGGCGGTGCAGGCGCTGCCCGTGCGGCTGCACGCTTTCTATTACCTCGACCGCAATCGCGGCCCGTTGGAGCCGGTGGTGCTCGCCGGTCTGGCCACGGCGGCGGGAACGGCGGCGCTCGTCTGGTTTCTCTGGCGGCGACGCCGCCCAGAGTTGCTGGCCATCCCTCTCTACCTGCTTCCCTTGGCCCCGGCCTTCCTGCTGCCTTACGCTTCGGTGGGTCTGCTGATGGCCGAGCGCTATGCTTACCTGCCGTCGCTGGGCTTCTGCTGGCTGCTGGCGGCCGCGCTGGTGGCGGCGGGGCGGCGCTGGAACCGCCGCGCCGTTCTGGCCGTTTTTCTCGCTCTGGTGGCCGGCTACTCGGCGCGCACGGTGCTTGCCAATGCCAACTGGCGCGACGAGATCGCCTTCTACCGCCGCACCATCGCCGATTTTCCCGGCTTCCCGCGCGCTTATCTGAACCTTGGCGAAGCGCTCATGCGCCGCGACCGGATGGACGAGGCGCGGCAAATGACGGAGGCGGCCGTGCGCCTGGATGCCGCCTATCCGGAGCCCCACGTCAACCTCGGACTGATTCACCGCGCACAGGGCGACCTGGAGTCGGCGGCGCGCGAGTTTCTGCTGGCTGCGCGGCTCGGCCAGGAGCAGGGCAGCCGCTTCGTCGTCTCACGCGCGCTGGCCAACCTGGCGGTGGTGTACCGGAGCATGGGGCGGCTGGAGGAATCGGTCGATGCCTCCCGCCGCGCGCTGGCGGCCGACCCGCAGTTCGCCGGCGCGCATAACAATCTCGGCTACGCGCTGCTGCTCGAGGGCCGCAGCGGCGAGGCCAAGCGCCACTTCCAGGCGGCCATTGAGCTGGACCCGACCATGGACCTGGCCTGGTCCAACCTGGGCCTGGCCGCGGCCATCGAGGGGGAGTGGCCGTCGGCTATGGCTTGCCTTCGCCGCGCCGAGCAACTGAACCCGCAGAGTGGCGAGGTGCAGGCGCGCATCGGCGACGTGTATCTGGCGCATGGCGCGGCCGCCGAGGCCCGGGAGCAGTTCCGCCGGGCGCTCGAGCTCGACCCAGGTAACCAACGCGCCCGCTCCGGCCTGCGGGCAATGCGGGAGGGACAATGAAAGTCCAAAGTCCAGAGTCCAAAGTCCAAAGTCCAAGGTCAGAGGTCCGGCCGAGCCCTGAGTTTGGCCTTTGGACTTTAGACTTTGGACTTTGGTCCTGGATCGCCATTGCCGCGCTGGCCATCATTCCGCACCTCGGCGCCCTCTCCAATCCGTTCGTATTCGACGACTGGAACAGCATTGTCAATAACCCGTACATGCTGCATCCGCATGCCATCCGCAAAATATTCGGCGGCGCCGTATGGGAATTCGTCAGTCGTCACCAGGGATTGGCCAACTACTACCGGCCCATGATGGACCTGTTTTACTACCTGATCTATCGGTTGGCGGGTCCGAATGCCGGATGGTTCCATGTTGCCTGCCTGTTGCTGCACGCGGCCGTTTCCGTGCTGGTTGCCGCGGTCCTCAGGCGCCTCTCGGGCCGCCCCTGGGTCGGCCTGCTGGGGGGGGCGCTCTTTGCCGTTCACCCCATCCACAGCGAGGTGACCGCCTGGATTTCCTGTACCCCCGAGCTGCTCTCCTCGTTCTTTTCGCTGCTGGCCATCGCGCTGTACCTGGCCAGCGCCGCCAGGGCGGGCCAGCAAACCTCGATCGGTTTGGGCCGCGGCCTGCTGGTCCTGGCGATGGGGGCAAGCGTGCTGGCCGCGCAGCTTTCGAAAGAGATCGGCGTGGTGCTGCCGCTGCTGGTCGTCTGCTATGAATGGGCGGTATGCCGCCGCAGGCCGCTGGAGCAGTTGAAGCAGCGATGGCCCGAGTATTCGTCCCTGGCGCTGGCCACCGCCGTTTACTTCGCCGCGCGCCTTTATGTGCTCGGCGGCCTGGCGCCGATCCGCTGGCGGGGCGCGCTGCCGCCCGCCGAGCACGCCTGGACACTGGTGGCTGTTTTCTACCGCTTTCTGGCGCTGCTGTTGTGGCCGGCCCACCTCGCTTTCTTCCACCACGACTCGCCTAGCCGGAGCCCACTGGAGCCGGCGGTGCTGGCCGGCTGGTTGTCGGTGGCCGCCTGCGCCGGCCTGGCTTTATGGTTGTACCGGCGGCGGGCGCCCGAACTGCTGGCCCTGCCGATGTACGTTTTCTGGCTGTTTCCGGTTTTCCCATTGCCGTACATTTTTGCGGGCCTGTTGGTGATCGAGCGCGCGGCTTACCTGCCGTCGGTTGGTTTTTGCTGGTTGGCCGCCGCCGGCCTGGTTCGAGCGGCGGAGCGCCGGCCGGCGAAGGCCGGCGGCGGTGCGCGTTGGCCGGTGGTTGTCGTGATTGCGCTGCTGCTTCTCGCTTACGCGGCCAGGAGTGCCGCGCGGATGCGTGTCTGGCAGAGCGAGACGGACCTGACCAGCGAGGGGCTGGCGGCCGCGCCCGGCTCCTTCCATATGCGCATGGTCCACGGCGAAGCGTTGCTGCGCGCCGGCCGGCCAGCCGAAGCACTGGCGCACCTTCGTGAATCGCTCCGGCTGCGTCCCGATTATGCCGATTCGCAGAACGACATCGGCCGCGCCTACCTGGCCCTCGGACAAAGCGAGCTTGCGCTGTGGCACTATCGCCGGGCCGCCGAGCTGTCCATCAAAGACGGCCGGCCGGATTCCGCGGCCCGCGCTCTCTACAACATGGGGCTCGTTTATCGCTCGCTGGACCGCAACCCGGAAGCGACAGCCGCCTACCGGCAGGCCCTGGCCTCGGACCCGGAGTTCCCCGCCGCCCGCAACAACCTCGGCTTTGTCCTCTTGCTCGAAGGGCGCATTGAGGAATCGATCCATGAGCTGCGCGAAGCGATCGGCCAGGACCCCACTATGGCGCCGGCCTATAGCAATCTGGGATTGGCCTACGCCATCCAAGGCCGGTTCGATGCCGCCTCGCGGGCCCTGGCCGAAGCCCAGCGCCTGGACCCCAACAATGCCGAGACGCAGGCGCGCATCGGCGACGTGTGCCTGGCGCAGGGTGAAATCGCCAACGCGCGCCGGCAATTCCAGCGGGCGCTGGCGCTCGACCCGGCCAACGAACGCGCGCGCGCCGGCTTGCGCGCCATGCGGGAGGGGCAATGAATAACTCCAGCAGGTCCACGGTCCACGGTCCAAGGTCCAAGGTCAACAGAATGTTGTTGGACCTTGGACCGTGGACCGTGGACCTCGGACCTCATTGGCCGTGGATTGCCGTCGCCGCCCTGGCCATCATCCCCCATCTTGGAGCACTGTCCAATCCGTTCGCCTATGACGATTGGGAGATCATTTCCGAAAACCCCTACATGCTGCACCCACAGGCCATCCGTAAGATATTCAGCAGTCATGTTTGGGGCTTCACCGGCCATGGGGGCATGACGAACTACTACCGGCCGCTTCAGCACTTGTTCGCTTACTTCATCTTTCATTTGGCCGGCGCGCAACCGGCCTGGTTCCACCTGTTCAATATCCTCCTGCATGCAAGCGTCAGCCTGGCGGTCATGGCCGTGATCACCCGGCTTTCCTCCAGCCGGGCGGTGGGAATTGTCGCGGGCCTGCTCTTCGCCGTTTATCCTGTGCACAGCGAAGTGATCGCCTGGATCGCGTGCACCCCGGACCTGCTTGCTTCCTTGTTTGGCCTGCTGGCGATCCTGGTCTACCTGCAGACCGGGCAGGCTTCCGGCTCCCACGTGCACCGAGCGGCGCGGCTGGCCGTGCTGGCCTTCCTGCTGCTGATGGCGATGCTTTCGAAAGAGATCGGGGTGATGGCGCCCGCCATCATCCTTGCTTACGAGTTGGTGGCACGCCGCCGCACACGCCTTGGGAATTGGAAAGAGGTCTGGCCGCAGTTGTGCGCCATGACGGCCGCCAGCGCGGCGTACCTGGTGGCCCGTGTCCACGCGCTGGGAGGCATGCTTCCCGCTCAAACACAGCAGGGAATAACCTGGTCCAGCCGCCTTTGGACTTGCCTGGCCCTGTTCTATCGCTACGTGCTGTTAATGGTCTGGCCGTTCGACCTGAATTTCTTCCGCTATCACCAAGTCAGCCGCAGTCCGCTGGAGCCCGCGGTGCTGGCCGGCGTGTGCTGCCTGGGCGCTGTCGCTGCGCTCGGCGTCTGGTTTTACCGCCGTCGCAAGCTCGAAACGCTTGGCCTGCTCATCTACCTGCTTGCCCTGCTGCCGATGTTCCAGTTGCCGTACCTGATCGTGCAGGTGCTGGTAACGGAGCGGGCCCTCTACCTGCCGTCGGTGGGTTATTGTTGGCTGTTGGCGTCCGTCCTGCTGCTCGCTGGCAGGAAGCTCGGAACGCAAAAGACGGCACTCCTGGTGCTCATCTTGTTGGGCGTCTTCACGGCGAGAAGCGCCGTCCGCATGGGCGACTGGCGGGATGAGGTGGCCCTCTGCCGGGAGGGTCTGGTTCGCTCTCCCGGAGCGTTCGAGGTGCACGCCTTTCTCGGCGGTTCCCTGCTGCGGCACCATCGGCCCGCGGATGCGGTACCCGCCTTGCTCCAGGCTGTTCGCCTCCGCGGCGATTACGCCGACGCATACAACAACCTGGGGCGGGCATATTTTCTGCTCCAGCAGCCGCAGCCCGCGGTGATGTACTATCGGCGGGCGGCGGCGCTCAGCCTTGCCCAAGGCCGTCCGGATTCCGCCGCCCGCTCGCTCAGCAACGTGGGGGTTGTTTACCGGTCGCTCGATCGAAATCTGGAAGCCATCGCGGCATACGCGGAAGCACTGCACATCGACCCTGAATGCGTGGTTGCGCGGAACAACCTGGGCTTCGTGCTGTTGCTCGAGGGGCGGGTGCCCGAGGCGATCGCGGAGTTGCAGACGGTCCTCGCTCAGGACCAAACCATGGAGCAGGCTCATTCAAACCTTGGGCTCGCCTATGCGATGAGCGGCCGGCTCGACGAGGCGCGGGGGGCACTGGCGGAAGCCGAGCGTTTCAATCCCAACAATGCCGAGACGCAGGCGCGCATCGGCGACGTGTGCCTGGCCGGCGGCCAGATCGAGCAGGCGCGCCGCCGCTTCCTGCGCGCTCTCCAGCTTCAGCCCGCCAACGCCCGCGCCCGGCAGGGCCTGGCTGTTCTTCAGTAGGCAGTAAGCACTAGGCAGTAAGCAGTAGGCAGTAAGCAGGAGGCAGGAGGTGAGTGGAAGGGCTTGGTCGGGGCCGGTGCGGGCGCCCGCCTTCTGCCTTCTGCCTTCTGCCTACTTGTCTTATACTGGCGGCCATGAACAAGCTGCTGCTCTGTTGCCTGCTCATTCTGCTGGCTGCCGGCTCTTCGCCGGCGCAGCAGGAGCGCGAGATCCGTGTCGGAATCATCGGGCTGGACACCTCGCACGTTCCTACGTTCACCCGGCTGCTGAACGACCCCAGCTCAGCCGACCACATTGCCGGCGCGCGGGTGGTGGCCGGCTTCCCGGGCGGCAGCCCGGACCTGGCCTCCAGCGCCGACCGCGTGGAGAAGTTCACCGCCGAGATTCGCGACAAGTGGAAGGTCGAGATCGTCAAGGACATTGCCACGCTGCTCACCAAGGTGGATGCGGTGCTGCTGGAGAGCGTGGACGGGCGCGTGCACCTGGAGCAGGCGCGGCCCGTGCTGGCCGCCAGGAAGCCGGTGTTCATCGACAAGCCGCTGGCGGCCAGTTACCGCGACGCGCGGGAAATCGCGCGCCTGGCACGGCAATCGGGCACGCCGTGGTGGAGTTCCTCGAGCCTTCGCTACGCCCCGGGGCTGGCCGAGCTGAAGAATTCTCCCGGCGGGCTGAGGGGTGCCAGCACCTACGGCCCGGCGCCGCTGGAGCCCACCAACCCCGGCTTCTTCTGGTACGGCATTCATGCCACCGAAATGCTGTATACGTTGCTGGGAATCGGGTGCGAGGAAGTCATCACGGTCCACGCCGAGGGAACCGACGTGGTGGTGGGCCGGTGGAAGGACGGCCGGCTGGGCGTGGTGCGCGGCATCCGCGACGGCGCCCACGATTACGGCGCGGTGGCCTTCGGCGGCAAGAAAGTGCAGGCCCTCCCCGCGGGCGCATCCGGACTCTATAAGCCGCTGGTTGCCGAGATCGTCAAGTTTTTCCAGACCGGGGCGCCCCCGGTCCCCAACGCCGAGACGCTGGAGATCATGGCCTTCATCGAGGCGGCCGAGCGCAGCCGCCAGCGCGGCGGCGTGGCGGTGAAACTCGCCGAGGTTGAATAGTGAGAGGCCGCGGCGGCCCCGCCCCGACAACGCCGCTGCAAGGGGCCGCCCTTGCGGTCGCCCCCTGGGAGGCGGCCGGCATCGGCCTGCATCTCCGGTTGATTCCTTTCACTTGACTGCCGGAGTATAATGACTGCCAAGAGGGGCCTGATCGACTAGTTGAGCCAATTGGGGGAGGCCGACATGTCACTCTTGGTTGTGCTTCTGATCGTCTGGGGCGCCATCACCGCAGCGCTCGTCGTGGTTGTCATCTACCGCTCCGTAGTCGGCCTGCACGAAGGCGACCAGTTGTTCCTGAGCGCCGGCGAGGGGCAAATGGAGCAGGAGCAGAAACAGGTGGTGGCACAATTGACGCGCACCGAGCCCTACGTCCGATACCTGGGTGCGGCGTCAGGCGTTCTGCTCGCTGTGATTGTAGGCGTCTGGCTGTACCAGGGGTTTACGTCTACGGGCAGATAGGCCGAGCGGCCAGATGCGGGCTGGCGGCGATCTGGGGGTGAATGTGTCTGCGCTCAAAAAGGCTCTGTAGCGGCGACCTTCAGGCCGCTATGTGGGTGTGTGCTCGCCTGGCTGTGGCGACTAAAGGTCGCCGCTACATTTCCACAGTCAGAGATTGCGGGCCAGGAAGCGGCACATGCCCAGCCCATCCATCCATTTGAAGGGGTTCACACCGGTTGTGTAATGCCCGCAGGGAAGGCGCATCTCCCGGCAGGGCAGGCCGCGCTCACGCAACATCCCGATGAACCGCTTGGCGAGGTCCGGGGGAAAGGACAGGTCATAGCACGCGCGGACAATCAGCGTGCGCAGGGGCCCCACCTGCGCGGTGCGGGCCGCCAGCCGATCGACAAAGCTGGCCGGGCTGATGGGCGCCCAGAAACGCCTCAGGTCATCCAGCGCCACGTGCCCGTCCAGCCCGGCGCGCACATGCTCGGTCGACAAGCCGCGCCATACGACATCGGCAAAGTAAGTGGAAACGTGGTTGAAAACCCCGGCGCGCACGCGCGGGTCGTGGACGGCGGCGATGAAGGCGATGCACGAGCCCAGGCTGGTGCCCAGCACGCCCAGGCGCTGGTAGCCGCGCGCCGCCAGCCAATCCAGCGCCGCGCGGGCATCCATCACCGCCTGCCGGTTGGCGTGCACCGTGCGGCCCACGCTGGCCGACACGGCGTAGTCGGCCCGCTCGAGCTCCGGCGGTTTCCTGCGGTCGTGGTAGGGCATGCTCAGCCGCAGCGCCGAGAGCCCAAAGACATTCAGCAGGCGGCACAGCCCCGTGTGTCCCTGCTCATCGGCGTTCCACTGGGGCATCACCAGCACCGCGCGCCCACCGGCCTTGCGCGCCGGGAAGTAGCGGGCATGCACCACATTGTTTTCCGGGTAACGGGAGGGGAGGGGACTGCTGAATCGCAACCACTGGCCATCGAACTGGTAGTCGCTCACCGGCGCATAACGGAAGAATTCGTCGCTGGCTTCGACCGCCCGGCCGGCGTAAGCGGAGAGCTCGGCCGGATCGTTCAGCCCCAGCCATTCCAGGCCCCACTCGAATGGACGAACGACGCGGTCGCCGGCGCGCTGGTGCAGGCGATGCTCCCATCGCCAGATCAGGCGGCCATAAAGTCCAACTGCTTGCGCCGCGGCGCCGGCTGTCTGTCTCATTCCGGCGCTAACTCTAGGCGATTCGCGCCTTTACACGCAACCTGCGGCAGCCGAACGGTAGAAACCGGAAGGCAGAAGGCCAAAAGCGGAGGGCGGAAGGCAAAAGACGGAGGGCAGCAAGGCCCTGGGTTAACTCAGCCTGGACAGAAGCAACCCGGCGGCGACCGCAAGAAGGCTGATCGTGGCCGCGACTATCGCCGTTCTTTTCAGAAGCCCCACAACGATCGTCACCATAGAAACAAACCTGAGCCCCAAGCGTTTCCGCCCGACTCTAATACAGGACTGACGCTGCGGGCAAGCAGCAGCGGATAAAAGAATAGGGAATTGTTGTCAAACTAGTAAACAGCCGCGCCTTCCCCGGGCGTTCAGCAGGCCGGATTCCCACTCCGGCGACCGTACCATACAGCCTGGCAGGCAGCGTCTAACAGGGGTAAGGAGGAAGCAATGGCGTGTTGTGGAGACATGAGCGGCAAATTCTGCTGGTTTCTGGCCGGCATCGCTGCCGGATCGGTTGTTGCGCTGTTGTTCGCGCCGCGTAGCGGCCGTGAAACGCGGCGCTATATTTCCAAGAGCGTGGAAGGGGCCGGCGATTACCTGACGGAGCACGGGCAGGAAATCGTTGACAAGGGGCGCGAATTCGTCGGAGAGGCTGCCGACCTGGTGGCACGTGGCCGCAAGCTGGCCCGCGTCTGACCGCGTGGCGGTCGCGCCGGATCGGATCAAGCTGGGGCTGCAGGCTGTGGGCCGTGGGCCGCAGCCTACAGCCTACAGCCTGCAGCCCACAGCCTACAGCCTACAGCCTGCAGCCCACAGCCTACAGCCTACAGCCTGCAGCCCACAGCCGAGAAAAAGCTGGACTAATCGGCCGGGCTGGGGTACAACTACGCGAGCATGGGTCGGGTTTGGCGCCTGGCAGTGCCAACTATTTTTGCGTCCGTGCTTGCCGGCGCGGCCCCCCCCGTCGTCCGCATTGAGCACCTGGACCGTCCTCCCTCGTTTGAGCATTACACAACCGAGCAGCCGCCCCCGGGCGCAGCCATTTCCCGTTTTACGCAACTGGAGCCGGACGAGGGTGCGCCCGCCACGCAGGACACACTCGTTTACCTCGGCTATGACCGAACCAATCTCTACATCGTCTTTCGCTGCCAAGACCGGGAGCCGGCGAAAATCCGGGCCCGGCTGAGCAAGCGCGACGGCTTCGTCGGGGACGACGATTTCGTCTGGGTCCGGCTCGACAGCTTCCACGACCATCGGCGCGCCTACCAGTTCGTCGCCAACCCGCTGGGCGTGCAGGCCGACGCCCTGTTTGACGAAAGTTCGGGTACCGATTATTCCTTCGATACCCTCTGGTATTCGCGCGGGCAGCACACTCCGTGGGGCTACGTGGTGATGATGTCGCTGCCTTTCAAGAGCCTGCGGTTTCCGAACCAAGGCAGCCAGAAGTGGGGCATCCAACTGATGCGGCGGATCCCGCGCAACAGCGAATACGCCTACTGGCCGCCCGTGACGCGAAAAATCGCCGGTTACTTGACGCAGGCCGGCGAAGTCGAGGGGCTCGATCAGATTTCCCCCGGCCGCAACGTGCAATTGATCCCGTACGGAACCTTCTTTTCCTCGCACTTCGCCGATTTCACCGCGGGACGGTTCACGCAAAAGCACGAACCGGACGGCGGGTTGGACGCCAAGCTGGTGCTGCGCGACAAATTGGCCTTGGACGTGACCATCAACCCGGATTTCAGCCAGGTGGAGTCCGACGAGCCGCAGGTCACGGTCAACCAGCGCTTCGAGGTCTACTTCCCGGAGAAACGCCCCTTCTTCCTGGAGAACTCGAACTACTTCCAGACTCCGATCCAGGTGTTTTTTACGCGGCGCATCGCCGACCCGCAATTTGGCGTGCGCCTGACGGGCAAGCAGGGGCCCTGGGCCATCGGCGCGCTGGTCACCGATGACCAGGCGCCGGGCCGGGTTGCCGACCCGGAGTATGCGGGCCGGCGCGCCGCGTTTTCGGTCTTCCGCGTGACCCGCGACGTGGGGCGCGAAACGAGCGTGGGCGCGGTGTTCACCGAGCGGCGCTTCGCAGGAACCTTTAACCGGGTGGCGGGGCTCGACACACGTATCAAGCTGCCGCACCAGTTTGTCCTGACCGGTCAGGCGCTCTCCAGCTTTACCGGCGACGGCCAAAGGACCAGCCGCGGCGCCGCCTTCCAGGCCGGACTGGAGCGCTCCGCGCGCCACTGGATGATTCAGCAAAGCTATACCGATTTCAGCCCCAATTTCCGCGCCGACGCCGGTTACGTGCCGCGCGTCGACATCCGCCAGGCACGCGGCTATATCGATTACGTCTTCTGGCCCAGCGCCAGGAGCCTCTATATGTGGGGACCGGACTTCGCCTACCAGGTGATCTGGAACCATGCCGGCCAGCG
>Ga0315279_10010623_pt1 | contig 10803 bp, 13 predicted proteins | sample YL17G06_20_MG_FD_203694 | JGI IMG/M metagenome (GOLD analysis project Ga0315279, IMG submission 203694) | Sediment microbial communities from Yellowstone Lake, YNP, Wyoming, USA - YL17G06_20 | ecosystem: Environmental > Aquatic > Freshwater > Lake > Sediment | place: USA: Wyoming | collected...
TTCTGAAAGAAAATTGTGAATTAGGACTATTTTATGATGTCAAATTAATAGATGCTTCTCAAATGTATTTATATGGTGTCTTAATCTAAAGATTCATCGCTTTAATCAAATCGTCGATGCCCTCTCCAGTTTTAGCACTCGTTAAGACCACTGCCGCCTTTGGATTTATACCTTTACAATCTTCCACTAATTTTTCCGGGTCATTATCTAGGAAATCTTTCAGATCAATCTTGTTAATGACAGCGATTGTGGCTATACGAAAAGTGACCGGGTGTTTTCTGATGATGAAGGGGCCATCTGTGAGTGCCACGACAACAACTCGGTGGGAACAGCCTAAGGGAAATTCAAAGGGACAGATGAGATTTCCTACGTTTTCAATGAAGCATAGATCCGTTTCAGGAGACAACTCATCAAGAAAGGGGCGAATGTATTTCGCATCGAGGTGACATTCACCTCCCGTATTGATTTGGATAGTGGGGACTCCTATTCTCGCAATATCCGCCGGATCACCTGCTATATCGCCATTTATTACTGCAATATGGTATATATCTCTCAATTGTTCAATGACTCTCGCGATGAGACTAGTTTTCCCAGATCCAATGTTCCCGAGGACCTCTATTGCCTTTATTCCTCTATCTTTAAAATAATCTTTATTTTCATCCGCCAATCTTTCATTGGCTTTTATAAGGTCTTCATTTACTGCGACAATTCTTTCCCATTCCATTTTCTCCTCACTCCTTATTTATATCGATTTTATTTAATGTATCTAAAAGACTATCCATTTTATCTACGAGGTCATTTCCATGTTTGAAATAGGTGAGATCACTTCTGGTTCTTTCAATAAGACTTCTGGCAATATCTACTTTCCGACGAACGCCTGGTAACATTCCTTCTGGATAATCTAAAGTGCGTAATAATTGGTATATTTCTTCCATAATCCTTAAACCTCTTTCCGATTCTTGAAATTTCTCTTCCTTTATTGCATTCAACGAATAACGCCGAAGCTCCCCAATAAGATCACCAAGTCCTCCGATATATGCATAACTTGATACATTAAGCGCTTCAGGACCTTGAATTTCGGTCGTTCCTTCGATTAAAGCAAAAAGAAGCGCAGCTTCCACATACTCCTGATGCATCGTCATTACATTTCCTTTGTAATAAATTTCTGGGCTATTATTCTTAAGATTAATATTTAACTCCAGAATTAATTTAGCGCATTCATCTAAACTTGCCCTTGCAGATTCAAAATCGCCTCTTTGAATTGCACTAACCGCTTCTTGTGATAGCCTTACTGATTTTCTGCTTGCCTTTAGTGAACTTTCCCGAACTTCATCATCTGCATCAAGTTTCTGTCTTATTGTCTCAAAAATTTCTTCGAACAATGATTTCACCCATAATATTTTTAATATTTTATATTATTTTCTTTGAACATTAATTTTTTTCTCCAATCTCGATAACAGAACCACTCGACTGGCTTGAGATTCATCTAAAATTTGATAGCTAGTTAAAGCTGCTACTCGGTTTGCGAATTCTTGAATCTGCGAAAAGTATGGCATATGCTCAAACTCTAATCGAGCCCGTGAAAACCCCACGTATACATAGCCTTTTACCTCAACGAACGTCGGATTTGCCCGTTCAATTAACTTTGCATACCCCTCTGGATCTAGGAGATTCAATCCATTCACCAAAGTTAATCGTAGGACCGTGTTTGAAGTGAAACTGTTCAGTAACTCCAAGCTTTCCATCAAATTTTCCCAATTCTGAGAGTCAATTGGACGCGCCACACGTGTATAGGTCGCTTTATCAGGCCCATATACTGAAAGGTACAGCATCGTAGGTTTTGTGAGATTTTGAATAGTTCTTGGACGAGTCCCGTTCGAAACAAGGAACGTAGTCATGCCTCTTGAATTATAGGCATCAATGAGTTCATTGATGTAAGGATAGAGTGTTGGTTCTCCTGATAAGCTAATAGCGACTTGTGTTGGCTGCAATGCTTCCCTCCATCTTTCCCAGGAAACCTTTCTATGGCTAGTCGGCTTATATCCACTTAAAATTCGTTTTTGGGCTTCCAGACTTCCTTCTACTATTTCTAAAGGCGGGTCAGGATCATCAATTTTTTCTAATCCTAATTCATCCCACTGGAGCGTGGTATCACGGGATTCCAAGCGCCAACAATGCAGACAGCGATTTGTACAGAACCCGATCGCGGGGGTCATCTGAAGACATCTATGCGATTTTATGCCATAAAATTGTTGTTTATAACAAACGCCTTCGCCCGTTAATGCTTTTCGTAACCATCGGCACGCTTTTACTCCTGAATGCTTCCCTACAACTTGATATTTTTGTTTCTTCAACGTTGCCACAAGTTCATCAGGTAAAAGTATCGTCATTTTGGTTCCATTTCGCTAAAATTTATACTAAAGATAGAGAATCAACTTTCATAACCCTTATGGCGATTTTAAATTTCTTCTACTTTTAAAAATTTTTTTATTCCTATAAACATTAAATAATATGATAATGTTATAATATTCGATGACCACAGTTACTATTAGTGATAAATTACGGCAGAAATTAAAGCAATTAGCTGCAAAATATGATACAACACAAGCAGACATTATCAAGAAAGCCCTTGAACTCTTTGAAAAGTATGAGCCGCAGATAGATTTTAACCGATCCAAAAAACATAATTTAGAAAAAAATGGATCCTCAGAAAGCTCCGATAATGCACGGAATGCTAAAGTAAAGAAAGTATTAGCGGAGGCTGTTGCAAATTTTGAAACTAATTATCCAGAAATTGCTCAGCGAAGGAAAAAACTTCAACAGAATCTCCACCTGCTTGATGAAGCGACCATCACTAATTGGTCTCTACCATTTGAGGAATAACAGAAAAGAACATCGTATAGGATAGATAGAATATGGCTGAATTAATCGCTCCTTGCGGAATGAATTGCGCACTCTGCGCCGGCTATCTTGCGTCTAAGAATGAAGTGAAAAGCAAGGGCATTAGAATGCCCTACTGTGCCGGCTGCAGACCAAGAAACAAGCAATGCGCCTTTCTCAAAAAGAGATGTGCGAGACTTCTAAGCAACAAGGTAAATTATTGCTTTGAATGTGAGGATTTTCCGTGTACAAATTTGGAAAAACTGGATAAAAGATATAGGACCTTTTTTCGGATGAGCATGATAGAAAATTTGCAATTCATCAAAGAACAAGGGATGGCTAAATTCATCGAACAAGATATGGCAAAATGGAAGTGTCCAACCTGTGGCGAAACAATCTGCTGCCACAATGGAATCTGTTTTAATTGTAATTTGGATAAATTGAAAGCCAAGAAAAAGTTATACCGTTGGGAGGACGAATAATAAGTTCATTGTGCTCAATAGCTGAAAAACTGAATACTATTTTTTTCCTAAATTAGAAAAAAAGCAAAACCTGTGATTCAAGATTGAAACAATTTGCCTTGATTGTCTGTCTGTCTCCCAAAAATTGGTATAGCTTTGCTCCGTTGCTAGCCTGTTTAGAAAACACTGACCTGCTCCAAAAATATCAGGTATTTTTACTTGAAGAACGATCTAATTCAACCATCGCAAAACTTCTCTCTCAGTTTGAGACGCTCCTATTCGCCTATTCCTTCTTTACCCAAGACGTGCCTAAAATTGCTGCCGAAATCAAGAAATTAAAAGAATCTTTTCCCATTCAAAGGATGATATTCCTTGCTGGTGGCCCGCACGCAACTGGAAATCCGAAACAGACTTTAGACATCGGATTTGATTTAGTAATCAAAGGGGAAGGCGAACAGAAGTTCCCACTCTTATTGGATTGCCTCTGGAAAAGTGAGGCGTATTCTGATCTCGAAGGGATCTGTTTTTCGAGCAATGGACAAATATATATCACAGAATCTTTGCAAATTATTGATCTAGATGCCTATCCAACCTGTTCCAAACGATTTGAACTTCACCCACCCATTGAAATTACACGGGGCTGTCCTTTCGGCTGCAAATATTGCCAAGTAACCTACCTTTTCGGAAGAATAATGCGCCATCGAAGTATCGACTGCATTATTAAAATAGTAAAAGAATACATTGAAACATTCAAGGGTCCCCGTATTACCGATATTCGTTTTATTTCCCCCAATTCCTTCGCATATGGCTCCTCCGATGGAAAAACTCCGAATCCACTTAAAATCTCCAAACTATTGTATGAAATCGCACATTCATGTCCCGATACTCGAATTTTCTTTGCTACCTTTCCCTCGGAAGGGCGTCCTGAATTTATCACCCCTTCCATATTGGACCAAATTACACCTTATATCGCCAATCAATATATCTCCTTTGGGGCGCAAACCGGCTCAGATCGCATGCTCAACGCAATTGGCCGCCAACACACCGTCCAGGACATCATGAATGCCGCAACAACGATATATGATGCCCATTTAATTCCTTTGGTGGATTTTCTGATAGGTCTCCCCCATGAAAGCCCTGAGGATCAATATCAAACCTTGGGACTCATTAAAGAACTCATCCGCTTAAAAGCGAAAATACGAATTCATTACTTCATGCCCCTCTCAGGCACACCTTTTGAAAATGAAAATTCCGTGCCTATTACGCCCTCGGTCTTTTCTGAGCTAGGCCGTTTGGCAAAAAGGGGGCATTTATCAGGCAATCTGAATACTCAGATTCAGAATTCGATTCGAATTCAAAATCTCTTTGAATCGTTTAAAAAATAAAAGGTATTTAAAAAATTTACCTTATCGCTACGGAGAATTCCTCTTGCTTTGCTTCCTGGATTGCTAAAACATCAACTGCTTCTCCAGAGGCAGGATCGCGCTGTGCAGCAGATTGTATAGCCCGAATGGCTAACTTTTTTCCCTCTTCAACATCCATGCCTTTTTTATAATCATTTTCTAATACTCCAATTGCAAGTTCTGACCCACTCCCGATCGTGGCGTAATCGTCGTCAATAATGCTTCCAATAGCATCGATTGAAAATACTTTTGGACCGCTCTCGTCAATTCCGGCAATGATTGTATTCGTGAATAGCGGGAATAATCGCATAGAATATAAAAGCGATGAGGTCTGTTTTGCTGCTGCATTAACTGAGATAGATTTCTTGCGCTCTAAGTAATATAAATTGATATAGGCTCCGATGGTATCTCGCAACACCTGAAAATCAGAAACCAAACCGGCAAATGCAATTCCGATGTGGTCCGCTATTTTAAACACCTTTTTTACGGATCTACTCTGAATTCCACGACCCCAAGTAAGCAATTTCTCGGAAGCAAGTACCACTCCATCTTCACAACAAATTCCAAGGGTTGTAGCCCCAGGCAGGTAAAAATTTTGCATCTTAAATCAACTCTCACTATATAGAAAATTTTATTTAGCAATTTAAAATTTGCTTAAAAAAATATTTAAAAATTTAGGGGAGATATATTTCAAAATCTCTTTAAATCGGAAAAATTCACTTGGAGAAATGTTATAGAAGAAGTTGTGCTTTGTATTTTGTCTGGTTGAGAAAATATTATAGTAATAGTTTCCGACAGTTTTATAAGTTACCGAAAACGGTAAAAAATGTCCAAAGGTTTATATGGTAACGGATTCTAATTTTAATAAGAAGGAAATGAATGAATATCTGCTCCTTCTAAAAAAAGCGATTTTGTGAAAGGAATAAAAATAAAAAGGTTTTCAAATGCCAGATGATGCAAAGCCCTTAAAAAGGATTAAGGAAGACGAGGACGATAGCTATTTAATTTCGTATACTAAACATCTTGAGCGAAAAATACGCGCGCTCGAGGCAGAAAAGCAGCTCCTTGAAAGTGAAAAAATTCGACTTGATCGCGAAGTCCGGTCCATCAAAACTGAGTTAGATCGCATGCGTCAGCCTCCTCTTGTAACTGCTGATGTAGTTGATGTGCTCGATGATGGGCGGATCGTCGTAAAAAGTACCACTGGTCCTCAATTTGTCGTTAAATACTCGAGTAAAATCCCAAAAGATAAAATGCCCCCTGGCACCAGAGTTGCCTTGAACCAACGGACCTTTTCGATCGTGGAAGTCCTTCCGTCATCAATAGATCCCTTTGTTCAATCAATGGAGGTTGAAGAGGCTCCGAACATCACCTATGCAGACATAGGCGGTTTAGATGAGCAAATAAATGAGATACGAGAAACCGTTGAACTTCCTTTAACCCGTCCTGATCTATTTGAAAAAATTGGAATTGTCCCTCCTAAAGGGGTTTTATTGTGTGGCCCTCCTGGAACAGGTAAAACACTACTAGCGCGAGCGGTAGCTCATGAAACGAAATCATCTTTCATCCGTGTCATAGGATCCGAGTTAGTCCAGAAATTCATTGGAGAAGGCGCTCGTTTAGTGCGTGAAATCTTTGCTATGGCGAAAGATAAGTCCCCTGCCATTGTATTCATTGATGAATTAGATGCAGTCGGCTCGAAACGTTTAGAAGTCGCGACATCTGGCGATAGAGAGGTGCAACGCACTCTGATGCAATTATTAAGCATTCTCGATGGGTTTGATGCCCGTGGCGATGTAAGAATTCTAGCTGCCACAAATAGACCCGATATTTTGGATGTTGCGTTATTACGTCCTGGAAGATTTGATAGAATTATTGAATTTCCTATCCCTGAATCAGCATCCCGACTTCAAATTTTCAAAATTCATATGAGAAAAACTAGTATAGCGCCCGGCATTAATCTTGAAAAATTAGTGTCCCTTACAGACGGAGCCTCAGGCGCAGATATTAAAGCAATAGTGACAGAAGCAGGAATGTTTGCAATTCGTGAGGAGCGAGATCAGATCACAATGGATGATTTTCTGAAAGCAACAGATAAAGTTCTGGGCAAATTAGAACTCGATGAAGCTCCTCGGGAAATTTACGCCTAAACCCTTTTATTATCTTTTTTTATGACCCGAAATGAATCATATTACTGCCTCTAGGTCTTATTGCAGATCACTCAGACAGCGGTTGAGATACCAATTTTCTTTAACTCAGGAAGAGGCAGATAACTTCATTCCGTTAAATTTGGAACTTGAACTTTCAGCAAAAACAAAGCGTGTACGCAATATTTTTGTAGGACCTGACTTGTGGGGGTTTCTACGTCCGATGGATGGGTTATTCCTTTTAACTCCCAGTTCTGCTAAGTTTTTAATTAAGCTTCTGAAATTTCCGAAATTACGAGTGGTCGTGCAATCCGATGTTTCAGAATATATTCAACAAGGGGGAAACGTTTTTGCAAAACATGTGGTTAACTGTGATCCCACCTTGATTCCATCTTCGGAAGTAATTGTTGTAAATGAAGAAGACCTCCCCTTGGCTCTCGGGCGCTTACTCCTCAATCGCGAAGAAGCACTCGCTTTTAAAACTGGGATTGCGGTAAAAGTAAGAAAAGGTATTTAATAGAATTCAAGTATTAGATTTTAGATTGCTTTAAAAATAGAATTGCTTTTGCTAAATCTCCTCCTGTCTCTTTCAAAGCAGCAATTCCTTCTTCAATACTTACTCCTGCTTGGCTTGCGACAAGTTGTGCATCTTCTGGGCTGATTTCTATTTCTTGAACACTTGGAACAATTTCATGTTGCACTTCCTCTGCCGTTTTAGAGCGCTCTGTTCCCGTCCCAATAACCTGAAAGACTTCGCCTTGCCCTGGCATCTGTATTTTCGTTACTTGAGGCCTTTCAATAACAATTTCTTTCTCCGCTTGTCTAATAATAACCTCCTCCACATTCTCTAGCTCCTCAAAATCCATATTACCTTGTTTAGAAAGTTTTTTCATCGCACGCTTCATATCTTTCGGACTAGATTGTCCTGTCTTTTGTTGCATTTTTTTCAATTTGTGCCATTTCGCCATATTGAATCCCCCTATACCTTTATGGAAGCCAAACAAATATAGTAAGCGCTATAAAGAAAAAGATTCCACATCCAATTAGCCATGTAATGAAATAACTATTTAAATGATCTGGGTTTTCCTTCATAAGTGAATCCACCGCAAAATTGGAGAAAGCCACCATTGCAAATACCGCTAATATTGCCGCATTTTTGGCTCCCCACGAGATGAAGTCAAGGATAAGAAGCCCAAGCCATCCTAGAAAGATAAGGAGGGTGATCCAGCACATCCATCCGAAAATTTTCCGAAAATCCTGTTTGTCCATTAAACTCATCCATTCTTATGAAAAATATTTTCTTAATCCGGTATCACGTATTAAAATTTTCACTAAACTTTATTAATCTTACTTTTTGGTCAATTTTAGTACAATTCTTTGAGGTCACATTACTTTTTTCGGAGTTCTGATTACTTTTTCTATGCGAAATTTCATCTATAAAATTAAACTTTTATAGTAAAAGGTATTAATAACCTAAAGTATAGTATTGAATGAAGACTGAGGTGGAAAAGATATGGCAGAAGATCGTGGTGGCGGATTAGCAGAATTACTCCAAGAATTTGAAGAAGATACGGGCATCAAGCAATCAGCGATTGTTTCGAGAGATGGGCTCGTGATGGCATCTAGCTTGCCAAGGGCAAAAAGTAGTGATGAAGACACCGTAGCCGCGAATGCTGCTCGAATTCTCTTTCTTGGGGAAGCCACAGGAAAGGAACTTGCAAAAGGCGACCTGAGAGAAGTGCTCCTTAATTATCAGGATGGTAAAGTTGCCCTCGCTGGTGCAGGGCCTTATGCAGCCGTCATGGCTTTGATTGATCCTAGTACCCGACTCGAGACCGGTGCTATTATTTATGCGATCGGTTCGCTCGCACGAAAAGTAAGAAAAATACTAGAAGGGTAAATTTTTCCTTCTGCGGTTCTCATTTAAAATCGAAAAATTTCTTTCTTTCATTAATCTTCTTCTTTTTTGAATCTCTCCCTTCTTATTATTAAATAATTCTGCGATTCTTGTTTAAAATTAAAAGATTTCTTCCCATTCTCACTAACCTTGTTCTTTTTTAAATAGGACTCGTCTTTGGTTAGGTCCCTTTTAGGTTATGCTAATCCTCGAAACATATTAATATTCAGAGGAATTACGTTTATCCGCACAAACTTTACTTTGCATCATTTGATGTAAAAGGAATAATTTGCAAAGAAGAACATATACTAAACAAAAAAAACATATTGTAGCGTCAAATAGAATGCTATTGATGCTATAGACACAAGAAACAAAGGAGAAAATAGAATTGAGTGATAGGAAAGAAAATGTGATCTTTATCGGACAAAAAACCGCAATGAACTATGTAATGGCTTGCTTTACAGTGGTTCAATCTGGATCGAAGGAAATTATCATCAAAGCTAGAGGCCGCGCCATTTCACGCGCCGTAGATGTGGCAGAGATTCTTAAAAATCGGTTTATGCAAAATCAAGTCACTATAGACAAGATTATCATCGGGACCGAAACCATCGAAAGTAAAGATCGAGGCACGTTCAGCGTTTCCACGGTAGAAATAATTATTCAAGTGAAATAGTAGAATACTTATTTCTTCTTTCTTTTTTTATTCAATATTATTTTCAGAATTTATTTTGTTTCTCAAAGATTTAACGAGCAAATCCATCTTCTTAAGTTTTTGTTCTTTAGCTGCCAGAAGTTTTTCTAATTCAGCAATTTTATCCTGCAACTCGCTGATTAATTCATCCTTTTCATCAATTTGGTTTAGAAGCTCCTCCTGAGTGGCCGAGCTAACTCCTGACTGCTCTTCAGCCACTAGCTCCTTGCTGAATTCTGAAACTTCTGTTTGGGTTTTCGCTCTAATTCTTTCTAACATCTGATCTACCTTACTTTCTGAAAAGGATGATGCTGTCTCAGGTTCCTCAGTTTTGAAATAGCTCTCCTCTCCAATCAGAATATCAGGTTCCCCACCTCTCCCCGAAATTCTTTCTATGTCCTTTTCCTCTAATAAAGAATGTTCTTTTAAACCGTCCTCAATCATCAATTCAAGTTTCTGGTCGTTGATCTCCTCTAAGGCTCTGGCTAGTAAATTAGAAAATTCTTTTAATATGACTCGGCTAATTTTGGAAAGCTTTTTTCGAAGACTGGCGGGATCGATCTCGCTGCTTACAAGATAAACGATGAAGCAATTTGGAATAGTTAAATGAGCATCTTTATCAGTTCCCATGAAGAAACCGATAAAATTTTGCTCATCGACTTTAAAAATAGTTTCTCTTGCTTTTTTAATCTCTTCCAGTATATTAGACTTGAGTTTTGAAGATATTTTTAAGTCATCAGGGTAACTTAATATGGGAAATCCTTTAATGTCTTCATCCTCAGTGAAAAAAATTATGCCTTCAACATCTTTTAATTGATCAAACAATTTGGGAAACATATTAAATAATTTAATTAATATTTTTGATGCAACCTGCGGTAATAAGTCCCTAAAAATGCCGGGGGATTCCGATTCATCAAGATAAAGAGAAATTATAAAATTAGGGGCTCCCACATATTCTGTGGTTTTCATTCCCGAGAAAAAACTCGCAATATTTTTTCCCCGATTATTTTTTAGGGTGGTAAAATTAGGATATAACGCATTTTGCCGGTGTGCTGTATAAATTTGCATTATATCCTGAGTACTGAGGGGTAGTTGTCGAGGATATTGCATAACAAGATATGCGCCAATATCATTCCGCCAGCCTATTAGACTTATTTCATCAACCATTGATCTGCACCTAATTCTGTAATACGTTCATATCTTCCAATTCCAACTAGCTATTTGTACTTTCCTCATCATTTTAAATTATATACCGATTTCTTGAAAACTTTCCTTCTTTTCAGATAAAAACATCAATTTTTTTAGTAAAGAAATAAACATTTAA
>Ga0315279_10010625_pt1 | contig 10802 bp, 10 predicted proteins | sample YL17G06_20_MG_FD_203694 | JGI IMG/M metagenome (GOLD analysis project Ga0315279, IMG submission 203694) | Sediment microbial communities from Yellowstone Lake, YNP, Wyoming, USA - YL17G06_20 | ecosystem: Environmental > Aquatic > Freshwater > Lake > Sediment | place: USA: Wyoming | collected...
GACTGAAATGGTGCGGGATTGCGGGCAGTAGATCACACTTTCTTGACTCTATGTTGCTCGATTTGACGTCTGCAATCTTGTGCATGCGTCTTCAGGGTGTCCTGACATCGTGGAAGTCAGAGAGACTCCTCAAGACTTGTGCGGATGATGGCTCGTGTCAAATGATGGTAGTTTGGCGGGCCCGGTGGGACACGAACCTAGCTAGTCGAATTCGGTGGTCTTGGCAGAACGATTGCCTGTCGACGAAAACGTCCCATTCGGCGTGGACCAGTAAGAGTGTGAAGTCTCCCCAACCGCTTCGTGGCAGTTGAGAATCATGGGTCGCAAGCAAGCTCCATCAAGCCACCGTAGTTTGTCTTAAGAAAGTCAGTTCGCGGTCAGCCATCATTTTCATTTCCGCCAGATCTTCGGGAGCAATCCCTGTCACTTGTGACACGGCATCCACATCCATCTTGCTGAGCCCCTCCAATCCCCTAATGCCATTGCTCTCGAGTAGACCTCTGTTCCGTACCCAGATTTCGACTGCTTGCTTGGTCTTCATCCCCGGGCTGATGAACCTTATCTCTTCGGGGGACAGTGGAGCAGCGTCGTATAGCTCCTTGCGCATGACGTTCCAGAGTTCCTTTGCCAACCTGGTGATCTCAAGATCCTGTTTCGTCAGATCCTCCTCAGAGGTCGGCTTCGTCACGAAGAGTGTCATGATTCGGTTGAAGAGGCGAACGACTTCCGGCGATCCTGCCATGAGACAGCTTGTCTGGATTGTGCGAATGTTGCGCCAATTGATTCCCTCAAGAATAGCCTGTATGGGATCAGTTGCATCCTGCACTGCGGTCCAGATCCGGTCGTATGCTGCCTGTTTGCGCTGGAACTGTTCTGCGCCAGCACGTGTCTTCAACTCGTCTTTGACACTGGCGTGATGTCTTCGCAGCAAGAAATATCCAGACACTGCAGCTGGCAAGATTGCTGCGACGCTTGCAGTGAGGGTGCTCAGAAGCGTCTCAATAAGTGGATCCAGCTGACTCAAACCACTCCACTGACTACACCTCTCCAACACATTACTGGATATATGCCTTGGCAGAGTTCAGATTAGCAGGAATTCGATAGACAATTCACAAAGCAACCGCATCGAACATCCTATGAACTCCAGGTTAGCCTCGCCGTAATAGTGCGGCCGCCGCGACTCAAACCGCCAATATTGATTTCCTGAGGTGTGGCAAAACACGAATCTCCCAAGCCGGCTCTCGAATCCATGGCATTCCTTGGCGTCATCAGTGGGGCCTCAATGAGTCGCTCTACCTAGAACAAGGCCTATTCTGTCTCTGGGGCACGTCTCACTTTCGAAGGTAGCTTGTTGCCTTGATCACAAGGAAACAGAAGAACACTAGCGCCAAGGCGTTCGCAAGAGACGCCACCACAGGTGTCATCACGAAGTAGAGAATCAAGTTCACCGAGGCAATAAGTAGCAAGAAGGTGACAAACAACATCAGACCGAGAATCTTGTTCGATTTCTTTGCCGGTACGTCGGGCGAAACATAGAGTGCCACAGAAAACGCAGGGACAACTAGGAGAGATGTGACAAAAAGAATCGCTAGGAGGGCAACATTGGTCACGCCGACTCCCAAGATATTCAGCACTGTGGTCTCCATACCGAATGGCCTGAGCACAAGAAAGGCCGCGCCGAACGCGGCAGCCGCGATAGCGTAGATCGCCAGAACGATCATGACCAAACCGCGAACGTCTCTGTCTTTCGTTGCACCGGTAAACACCGTCGCCAATTCTCTCAGCCTTGTTGCACGCGCACCCATTCGGTAACTCTGAGTAGGATAGATACCAATCGCGCACAGAGAAGCACCAAGAGCATACTGATAGTTCCATGTTGCAATAAATAGGTACCCGAGATACGCAACTGCGAGTACTGACAGGATTATCAGAGAATACACAAGACCGTGAAGTACCCGAGCCAGTAAAGACTTCGCGGCGACTTCCTGTTCCCACGAGTCTTTGCCAGTCTTTCGCCTCAGATCTCTGTATCGCTTGTCGATACGCAGGAGAGCAGTTTCCTTTCCATACCGAATGAGGATGCCGAGGTATGGACGAGCCATCAAGAGAAGCAAAGCGACATACAGAACGGTCATAGCTGTGGTTTCCAACGTTCTAGTGGCAGAGGGAAGACCAAGGAGGAAAGAGACCATGAGGACGATTCCCGCCACCACGTTGTATGCTCCACGATAGGGCATCTCGAAGTACAGCTTGGCATGGTTCTCTCGTATCCATTCCTGTCTCTCGTAGTACACACTCCGAATCCAGAATCCATGAGCGAGAATTGTGTACGCGGCTAGGGCTGGTAGAACAGAGCCGAGATCGCGAAAGGGCCAGAACTCAGACAGCGGAATCAAGAGAATGAACTGCCCTATAGCTAAGAACACGAACACCGCTGAGTAGATGTGAGTTATTCTTAGTCTGGGGTCCACTATGACTTGGTAGTCCACGAATTTGAGCAGATAGAACGCAAGCAAAGTCGCAAATCCCAATTCCGCAGGATTCCAGTCCCCATAGAAGGCTGCGATGCAGAACCAACCAAATGGGGACAGAAAAGCGACTGTGGCCAAGGTCATGTACAGTCTAGAGAGACGGAAAGCAGTCGGCTCTTTGATCGGAGTCAACAGGAAACCAGACACCAATTTCCTTCGAACGACAACAAGCGGACCTAGGAGGCCAAGAGGAAGTGCTGCAACCACGTCCCACCAGACTTGTATCTTCAGATAGCTCTCAATTATGAGCAGAACCATGCCAAAGAAACAATAAGCAATAATGAATGCAGAGATCTGAAGAATGAGTTTCCTAATGCTCCACGCAGACAAAGAAGATCCTCCCGTTGGTGTGTGTTGGCGCTTGCCCCTAGGCATCTGTCATCATCTGCTTCACTGCTACTGAACGCCCTTCCTGGTCAACGGTCAGGTGCCTCTTGGCGGCGTCTCTGCGAGCTTCTTGCCCTTTGTACTAGGCTGAAAGCGTGAAGGAAGTCAGCCGCCTGCGCCGCCCGGTGATAGTTGACTTCACTGCCAGACGCTCCTCTTGCCAAGAGAAGCCGGGCTGCATCCTCGCTGCGCTCTATCGTCCCTGTGCGACTACCAATAGGAGAGTGTTCTCGTTTAAGCACTTATTAGCTCGCACAGGCCTAGACTATTCGAGGCATTCTAGGCAGGCGCGCTTGTTTGTCCATGGAAGAGAGAGTGCTTCTCTTCAAATCAGCGACAAGCGACACATATGCTCAGGCTCTGCTAACTGTCTTCGCCCTGCCTTTTGGTGCTCGTTTCCAACTTACGACGTACAGCGCAAAGTGGGTTCCCCCTGAGATCTTTCGTCAACCTGAACAACTAGATGGTAAGAAGGCTCTCTTGGTATGCGTTGACACGGTCAAGGCCCCTGAATCGATACTTGGCGCGTACCCGCTCAGAGAACTCAACGTCATTCGTTCAAGGGGACTCGGGGACCAGCTAGAACTGGTTGTCGAAACGCAGGGATTTGTGTCCTGCCCTGACTACTCAGCATATTTAAACGAGCTCAAGAACGCGCACTCGATCCTTCCTCCACACGTGCAAAGCTTCATCGCCTATGACAAACTTCGTAGTCTAAGGGTAGTTCCTCCCGAGGACATGCAGGAATCACTGAAAACTTGGCAGAATGCTACACGCACGTTAGCAAGCCTTGCCAGTCTGGATAACGCGGCGTTCTTCTGGGTATATGAGACCAAAGATGAGAAAGGCCGGAAGACCGTCCAACCGAGACTGGTCACGCCCGATTCTGGGGATGCTACGTCTTGTGTTTGGCCGCTTCAAGAGAACATGGAATATCGTATTGAGTTGGCTTCTTCATTCCCTCGCCACACCGAGGAAGGTCACCTAGGGTATCTAGCGCTGCACTTGGAGTATCCGAAATGCGTCGATGGGCCTGACACTCTTGAAATCCGGGGCCTGTCGCAGAGATACCAGATCAACTTCTTTTCCAGGCAGGCGCCTCACAAGCCGTATTCGAAGCGAATGTCCATAGAACCAAGGGACACAGCTTTCAAGAAGGCTGCAAGCGTCAGTCTCTACCTCGAGCTAGCCAAAGCCTCGAGGAGGATTCGCGCCTGGGCGTTCATTCGCGAGCGATGGGCTGGATTGGCGTTCACAGGGCTCCTTGGTCTTGCGTATTTGTACGGTCAGCTGGTCATATCTAACAAGGCGTATCCCACTCTTGAGCAATTCCTAGCCTTTCCTGCGGAAGTCATGGGCGCCGTCGTGACAACCATCGCCCTACTGCTATTGACCTACATCGTGGCGCAGACAATGGGGGCCAGAAGCCAATCTTAGCCCGTGGAGTGGTGTCCGCCTACTCGGCGTCTTGAAGGAGGAGAACGTCCATTCCTTTCGAGCAAATCGACCCGGAAAGGAGAGCGGAAGACTACAGAGAATGGATGATCACATGGAAGGGTGGCGAGAGGAAGTTCCTGCTCGCAACGCTTTCTGGAACATCCCAAGAGAAAGATACGGATGTCTTCAAAGAGAACTTTCGAGTCAGGGACTATGTGAATGTTCGCCGAGGCTCAGAATGGGCATCCAGATGGCTTCAAGCGCCCCTGAAGGAAACACTCTCCACGGAGTTTCTAGGTCTGGATCAAACCGGACGGCAGAAGCTGGAGTTCCAGAACCCGCCATATGTTGCCTCTTTCAGATTGGGGGGCGATCCGAGGGACTACAACTATGCGTTCACACTTCAAGTCAACGGTTGCACCTACGAATGCAGCTTCTGCTTCGTACCTAGGGAGCTGAACAATCCCCACATGGGAAAAGGGTGCTACTTTTCCGCAGCCGAGATCTTAGACAATTTCTGCGAAGCAAGAGATTACCATTCAGAGAGGAAGACCTCAGTAGGAGTGATTCGACTTAGCGGAGGAGAGGTTACAACTCTAGTTCCGGAGCTCATTCTGGATCTGAACGATGAGATCAATCGCAGAGGGATGTCAAGATCCGTCTATCTCTGGATTGACAGCAATCTTTCGACTTCGAAATACCTGGTCGATCTGCAACGTGATCTGAAGATAGTAGCCAGACAGAGAAATGTCGGATTTGTGGGATGCCTGAAGTCAGTTGGGAACCGCAAGACGGGTAGAGATCAGTTTTCGACGGTGACAAAGGCTGGACCAGAGCATTATGAGAAGCAGTTTGAGGTGATCAACTACTTGGTCAATGTCATCGGAGCGGACTTCTACCTATACATTCTCCCGATAATATGTGAGAATAGGTCCGTCATAACGAGCAGACTCGAGGAATGCTTCGATGAGCTCCGGAAAATCCATCGAAACTTGCCGCTAAGAACTAACATGCTAAGAATCATCGACTACACTCCTGCAACGACGAATCTCGTGCAGGCACAGAATGAGGGCAGGCCGTTGCCGAAATATGATGAAGCCGCCTCATTTGCAGCTTGGTACGAAATCCTGAGAGACCATTATGCAGAGAACGATGTCGTTAGATACAGGTGTCAGGTTCCGCTAGACTAGATGCCCGATAGGCTCCGCAGGGAGGGTCTCGTCTGGGCAAAGGTGGACGACTAGCTTTCAGAGTACCATGGTGGTCGGAAGGATTCAAGGGTTCAGCACAGAGAACCATTCAAGCACAAAGCGGTAACTCAGCGGGTCTCAGAAGCGACGTTTCTGCCCTTCTCAGCTAGCGCACGTTGAATCTCAGGGTACCTCTTCAGTTCTTGGATAAGCCCATCGAAAAGGGCTCCCCGCATGTTCTGTATGGCATACTTGTCTCTTGGGAGTTCGGGATCGAATATTCGCGTCATCCCACGCAACATTGGCTTGACAAGAACCTCAATGGCTTCGTCTAGGAAAGCCCTCGCCTTCTCAGGGGGGTTGGTGCACGAATAGTCCTCGAAGATATGCGACAGGATAGCAAGGAAGGTGTTTGCGTAGTATAGGAAGAGCTCACCCTGCCGCTGTGTCAGTTCCTCATAGTCTTTGATTCCATGCAGTTTCTTGGTGTTTCCCGCTAAGCCTTCGGTGAAACCTCTGAAGCTCTCTTTCATCGCCGGGGCCTGCTCTCCGAGATACTCCCGGAATTCTGGAGTTGCGGCAGTGATCGCTTGGTCGATGCCTTCGAAGTACTTGTCATACATTCTTCGGTAGTAGACAGCAGGGGGCCTAGAGATCATATCAACTTCCCTCGCTATGGCCGGTCCAGATTCTAGTCGATCGAGATACTTGCGCATGGTAGTGAGACTCACTCCGGCCTGCCTGGCTTTTGCCTCCAGATCGATCCATCTCACTCTGCTGCCATCTCTTGGAATGAAACCTAGGACGAGTTCTCTGAGCTGGCCTTCTGTCTTGTATGCCGGTCGACCTCTCTGGCGAGGCAAGTGTAGTCCCCTCCAATTATGCGTAGGGGATATATTTCAGCATTGTCCAAGGGTTGGCCTGAAAGTGATCCTCATGCCCAAGAGTGGAAAAATCGTGTTCTGGCATGTCCCTGTAACGGGAGTCCTCGATCAGGCCGTCGAAAAAGCCGTCAGGCGAGACATGCACAGCACCAAAGCAGACCTGATGGGCCGATGGATCGACGACTCGGATTTCAGCATAGATGATCTTCGAAGAATAGTGGGCGATCATTTCGTGAGAGAGCATCTCAAGAACTTGCGGGAAGCCAGAGCGCAGGGGAAAGAGATTTCGAAACTTTCGGAGGTCGTTGGTCCGATTCTCAGCAGAGTTGCCGTCGAGATCGAGCAAAAGCACAGGGTCAAGACGGCTGAGGTGGAAAAAAGGCTTGAACGACTTGAAGGAGTGGAATCTGAAAGGGCGAAGATGATCGCAGGGTCAAGGATCTACAAGAGGGTGTTCATCGGATTTGCTGTCGCAGTATTTGCGTTGCTGGACCTTCTACTCTATGACGCCCTAGGACCTGCTTTGATGATAGCTCTCATAGGAACCGAAATCGTAGTCATATTTGGAATCCCCAAGCTGATAGAATTCCTGCGGTAGAGATATGGAAATATTAGGGAAAGGAATGGCGGGCTCGGCTAGGTGACAATTCAAGTGTCGACTGAGACTTGAGCCCGTAGGGATCAAGACGCTAGCCAGTCTCACCAGCTGGACGGCTTAGGCATGACGTCGCGACAGATCTCGCACTCGCCGGTCAGTCCTTTGGTTCTCCATGTTTCCAGAAGACCACGGATTTCAGCAAGTAGTTCTTCTAGCACTTCTTCTGATGACCTCGCTTCTTGAAGACTGTCCGCGAGACGCTGATGCATCTCGCTACTGTTTATGAGGTTATTGAGTTGGGCTGTCACTTTCTCAAGAACTTCGAGTCTCTCTACGCTTGCGGACGCCAAATACACATCGTGAAGAATGCCCGCGTTCTCGTAGCGGTAGACAATTCTGGGCTTGTCCGGATTGATCACCTCTAGATCTGCGGTGGGGAGTCCTCTCGTTCTCAGACACATTGCATGATAGGTTAGGTAGACAGACTCGGATGAGATCCAAACGTCATTGATCGTCTCGCTCAACATGTTCTGGATGGTCGTCTCGATGGCTCTCCAGATCTCGGCTGTGATCCTCAATGCTTCACGGCAGTGTTCTGCTGCAGCCTTCATCATTTGCTCAAACTCGGCTCGCATATCTATTTGCGCGTGTTGCAGAGCAGGCATTGTCAGCTGCTTCAGTTTATCGTCGAATATGCTCACACGATATAGCGGGAAACTGATCGATCCTAGACGGCATCCAAAACGAAGCTGAGGGGCATCCTTGGTCCAGAACCGGGAGATGTCGTCATCTCCCGGTGGCTGGGCCGGCGGCAGAACCGTCAGAACATCTTCGACGCTTCTCACAAGTTCGTTGAGGTGATGAGCCCACCATCGCCTACTGCCTCGTAAAGGAGCATTCTCATCGAGCCCGTCACGCACCTCTATGCCTCTTTCCTTGGCAAGCCTAAGGAGGAAGTCCCGTCTTCTCGTGCAGATCGTCGAGTTGTCTGTAAGAGTTAGACACGTTTCCCGTTCTGCATCACCGACATAGATGAACGATTCTTGGCGACGGAGCTCAAGGTATTGCTCGATGGCTTTCTTCTCGTTCTCAACGATGTTTGAGCGGGGAATGTAAACCTCTTTGTCCACCCTGAGGTCAAGTTGACGTTCCTCAAGATAGTACAATGTGACGTATCGATTTCCCTCACGGACCACGGCGTCATCAAGGATCTCACCGATCTTTGCAGCCCGCCAGATGACGTCTTTGTTTATCTTGTGAAGTTGGACCAACTCACTCAGGGTCTTAGGGCCTTGGTTCTGAAGAACCTGCTTCAGTTCGGTGATCCCAAGCGCCAAGGGTAACCCAGCGACATTTATCGCGGACAATTGATGTGCAGTTCGTGCCAATAAATAGGACGCAAAAACAGGACGAATGCGACTCAGTACGACAGCTGTGTGCCGCTCATTCTCAAGCTCCTCGGGGCCGAGTTCCCAATGCATGACCTATGACGTGATTGTACCCGACCTCGACATGAAATCGATTGAATCTGAGGATGGTCAGCGAGGAATCGACCGCCGCCGGACGCGAGAGCTCAGAGTCCGGTTACCCGGCCAGAAGTGGGATTGGCTGGAGAGATGGAGAAGACACGGAGTGTCTCGCACCTACGCAGGCATCATTCTCTTGGCGCTCGAGTGCTTCGCTGAGAAGCAAAGACAGTGCCAGCTCGAAGAAGCACGGACCAGACAGCTACTCCAGGAGGTGGAGTGAGCATGTCTGAGCGCAGGGAACCAATCCCGTACTCTGAGGTACTCGTCGTCCCAACAGCAGAGTCTCGAAGTGCAATTAAGCGAAGCATAATGCGCTCAGCCTTCCTCGGCGAACAGACGCAACAGGATCTACGAATCGCTAGGCTCTGCCGGCTCAGCAAGAAATCACAAGAAAACGAGGGAACGCAGGGCTGACAGCGAACGAAGCTCCATCTCACTCCGGCGGCACGCTTGAGTCATTCTTCAACCGGAGTCCCCCGAACGAGGACAGTCGTAGAGATGTCGTTTCACTCTCAGCCAGTGATGCACAATTGGATCTGGCTGGAGATGTCGCCAAGACTGGACTCATAACAACTGTGTCGGCCTCTCAACCATCGCCCGAGAGAAGCGCTGCGTGGGCTCTCGGGCCGCCTTTGGAGGAGTTTTCGAACCCCGTGATCAAACGACTACTCTACGATCCCGCTCAGAGTTGCCCCCTCGGACACACGGCGGTTCAGCCATTTACCCCCTACGAGACGGATTGGGGACCCGTGAGACGGTTTAGATGTCTAACTTGCCACAACACGTACAGCGAGCTAGTCAAACCAAAACAGAATCTCGAAGCCGCAATACTGGTCGCGCACTACTATGGCCACGTCAGTAATCGCCGATTTCCAATCGTTTCCGGTTTCATCGCAAATGCCATGAACGGTCGACAAGGACTGCGTTTGCCACGCCTGAATGTTCAACTTTCGAATGGCGAATACCTGTACTCGAAACGAACGATCACGACAGATGTGCTCTGCAGTCTACCGACTGTCAAGAGGACGATAAGAAAGTACGCGTTCATGGCTGAGAATGCGCCTCCGGATGCCATTACTCGGCTCCTGAGGCCGAGATTCTCCGGTTTTTTCGGACTTGATGGTAAGCTTGTTCCGATCGGTGGCGAGAAACGTGCTTACCTCTTTGCTCGCGATCTAGTGTGGGGTGATGTTCCAAGCGCTCTCCTAGCTACCAGTGAGGATCCCTTCGAGAGCTTGGCCAACTGTCGCATGTTCTTGAGGAGATTCCGCGCCACGATCGAGGGAATTGGCATAGACATTCGTCAAGTGCTGTTGGATGAACGAAAAGAGTTCTGGGAAGCTTGTGGCTTGGAGCTTCCGAAGAAGGCTGTACTAACCTCTGATGGAGACCATTTCCTAAGAGACATCGAGAATAAGAAACTGCCGGAGACATTCAGAAGCCCCAAGACAGCCGGATTGATTGCTGAACTAGAGTACGCGATCCGACGCTCACACTCGAGGGACGAGGCTAACAAAGTATTCCAGCATATCCGAGAGGCGCGTGACCACTGGCTGGATGGTGAGATGAAGAGGGCTCAAGTGGGGATCGACCAAATACTCCAGAAACTGACGACCGCAGAAGTCCACAGGCTTTTTTCGCACTTTGATTTGGTGAGACCTGGAAACCGTTTACACTTTCGGACCACGAATGCGACTGAGGCGAGTGTTGGTGTATACGCTGACACGATCGATAGCATTAGCTGTTTTCAGTCAGAAGAACAAGCGCCCGGTCAGCTTAACCTGATAACGTTGATCTACCGGCTGATGCCAACATCCATGGACGGAAGGTCCGTCCTCCAGAAGTGCAGAGTCAACAGAACTCTGGCTGATTTGATGCCGATTCTGCACGCATTCGATTCAAACTCGCCTATCCAATAGCGCTCCACATTAGCTGGGCGCGTTCTTTCGTGATGCCATACATCCACCGTCCAGTTGACGACAGAGACTGATACCCAACTGTCTGCAACATAAATGAACCATTCTATGCACGTCCATGTTGATTCTGAATGTTTGCAGCAAAGATGAACCAAGGCATACCTACAAACCGAGATAGCAGAATTTGAACCCAGCGCCTCTACGGAGGTGGTGTCAGAGTATGCTACGCCCCTGCAATTGACGTACCTGGTACGTTTCTGCTGCCGCGCTGAGTGCCCCTGTGTCTCGAGTCTGATTGTTTCTTTTCTGCTCAGAAGTCGAGGTGTCAAT
>Ga0315279_10010626_pt1 | contig 10802 bp, 11 predicted proteins | sample YL17G06_20_MG_FD_203694 | JGI IMG/M metagenome (GOLD analysis project Ga0315279, IMG submission 203694) | Sediment microbial communities from Yellowstone Lake, YNP, Wyoming, USA - YL17G06_20 | ecosystem: Environmental > Aquatic > Freshwater > Lake > Sediment | place: USA: Wyoming | collected...
CTGTTCGTGTGCGGCGGCAACACGTGCCGGAGTCCCATGGCCGCGGCACTGGCCAAGAAGGTAGCGGGGGGAGCAATGGAAGCTGAAAGTGCAGGCGTTGAGCCGGGATTCTCCGTGACCAGGGAGGCCGTGTGCGTCATGGCTCATGAGTTCGCATTGGATATCTCCAGCCATGAACCCCGTGCGCTGGATGCGGTTGTGCCTGAGCACTTCGATTACATCATCACGTTGGATCCTTACGTTCGGAAACGCTTCCTCGAGCAATTCCCATCCCTGAGTGGGAAGGTGATGTCTTGGGACGTAGACGACCCGTTTGGACAAGGGACGGAAAAATACTCCGAGTGCGCGTACTCGCTTTACGAGAAACTCCAGGAGTTGGGGCGGGAGCTGAGGGCCGGAAGGGAGCTGTAGGCGCATGCCCTGCATTGCGAACAAAGTCGCACAGCTCGAAAGCGACATTGCGCGTAGGTTAGCGGATCTTCAGAGTGAGGAGGTCAAACCTTCCCACGTCATCGGTTTTGCCAGCACCTCGGTCGACGCCTTTGAGGTGCTCCTGCGTGAAACGATTGCCTTCTATGCGGATACATATGGAATTAAGCTCGACCAGGACCCCAGCTCGTGCACACTGGGCCAACTAGTAGAGTGGCTTCAGCAGCACAACCAGCAGCTTACCAGCTGCGCGCGTAAGTCCTCGGCAGGGCTGGAGCGCCTCGCCAATAGACGGCTGGTCAGTCCGGCCGACATCGAATGCCTGAATGCAATCACCAAGCTTAGAAACAGACTGCACCACCACATTGACGACTTCGCGAGGGACGACGTGGCGCGTCGCCGGAATACGAAAGATCTCCTGGGTAGAATCGAGGAAATGTTGGATTCACCGTTCTTTGAGCTGACGTTCTAATGGCTGGCGCGAAGCAAATCCCCCGTCTGCCTGATTCCAGCGGTCACTTCGGGCCGTTCGGCGGCCAGTTCGTGCCGGAGACTCTGATGACCGCGCTGGCCGAGCTGGCGGAGGCCTACCATCAGGCCCGAGAGGACGAGCTCTTCCAGCGGGAGCTGGCGTCGCTCCTGCGCGACTACGCGGGTCGGCCCACGCCCCTCTACTTCGCCCAGAACCTCAGCGAGCGGCTGGGCGGCGCCCGCATCTACCTCAAGCGGGAGGACCTGGCCCACACCGGCTCCCACAAGATCAACAACGCCCTGGGCCAGGGGCTGCTGGCCAAGCGCATGGGCAAGCCGCGCGTGGTCGCCGAGACGGGCGCTGGCCAGCATGGCGTGGCCGCTGCCACCGTCTGCGCCATCCTCGGCCTGGAGTGCGTGGTCTACATGGGCGAGGAGGACATCGCCCGCCAGGCCCTCAACGTCTTCCGCATGAAGCTGCTGGGGGCGCAGGTCATTCCGGTGGCCAGCGGCAGCCGCACCCTCAAGGACGCCATCAACGAGGCCATCCGCGATTGGGTGACCAACGTTGGCAATACGCACTACCTGCTGGGCAGCACCGTGGGCCCGCATCCCTACCCGATGATGGTGCGCGACTGGCAGTCGGTCATCGGCCGGGAGGCGCGCGAGCAGATGCTGGCAGCGGCTGGCCGCCTGCCCGACTTCGCTGTGGCCTGCGTGGGCGGCGGCTCCAACGCCATGGGGCTGTTCCATCCCTTCTATGCCGATGCCGACGTGCGCTTCATCGGCGTGGAGGCCGCCGGCGATGGCCTGGAGAGCGGTCGCCACGCCGCCAGCCTGGGGCGAGGGCGTCCGGGCGTTCTCCACGGCTCCCTCTCCTACCTCCTGCAGGACAAGTGGGGCCAGGTGCTGGAAACCCACAGCGTCTCGGCGGGGCTGGACTACCCGGGCGTGGGGCCGGAGCACAGCTACTACAAGGAGGCGGGCCGCGCCACCTACGTGGCGGTGACGGACAAGGAGGCCCTGGAGGGCTTCTGCCTCCTGTGCCAGACGGAGGGCATCCCGCCCGCCCTGGAGCCGGCCCACGCCATCGCCTACCTCGCCCAGCTTGCGCCTACCCTGCCGCCCGACGCCATCATCGTCGTCTGCCTGTCCGGGCGTGGCGATAAGGACATGGAGGTAGTGGCGAAGGCGCTGGGGGTAGGGCTCTAGTCTGTACTGTCTCCAAGATGTGGCGGCGCATCCCTTTGCTTTGTTGAGATTCTTCGCTTTGCTCAGAATGACGTTAGGCCATGCTGTCACGCTGAGCGCAGCGAAGCGTCTCACTCCAGGTGGCCCACTACGACGGGCTGTCGCTGTAACTCGGTCATAGTACGAGCTAGGCCCGCTTGCGCCCGATGAGCCTGGCGACCGCCTTCGGACCTCGATCGCCCTCGATGACGCCCTCGTGATAGAGCAGCGTTTCCAGGCCAGCGAACATCTCCCGCAGCTCGCCGGGGCGCAGCAGGTGGTCGGGGAGCTTGGGGCCCCAGCCGAACTGGAGCTGGTCGATAGTGAAGGACTCGAAAACTAGCACGCCGCCCGGCTTGAGGGCGGCGACGATCGAGGGCGGCAGGCTGCGTTGGAGGTAGTAGAAGTTGACGATCAGGTCGTACTCTTCACTGGGCAGGGGGTAGTGCTCCAGGTTGGCCAACAGGGCTTCGACAGGCAGGCCCAGCCGCTCCGCTTTCTCGCGGCACTTCTCGACCGCCACCGCCGATAGGTCGATGCCTGTCACCCGAAAGCCGAGGGAGGCCAGGTAGAGAGCGTTGCGGCCCGTGCCCATGGCGATGTCCAGGGCCTTGCCCCCCTTGGGCAGAAGGGAAAGGTTCTCCATCAGGAGGGCGGCTGGCTCGTCGGGCATGGTTAGCCCCTGGCGATAGCGCTCGTCCCACTCCTTGGCTGCGTCCTGCATGGCCTTTGCCTCAGCGAGAGCAGTGTACGGCAGGAGGGGGTTCGCGTCCAAGCGACCAATTTGCCAGCAGTGGGCGCTCATGCTATTAATAGAATCAGCCTATCGGTTTGGTGAGGAATGAGGGATATGCTGGTTCAGCCGCAAGAAAGCAGTGAGGGGAGGGGGCCGCAGGTGCCGTGGCAGCTACGCGACCTGGGGCTGGCCAGCGCCTGGGTGCTGGCGGCCAGCATCCTCATGATCATTGTGCTGGGCTTCGTTTTCGTTGGCGAGGAAGATGTCAGCGATGACGCCAGGATGGCAGTTGCCCTGGGGGCTAGCCTGGTCCTGGAGGTGGTTTTGCTGGGGGCGGCCGCCTGGTTCAGCGTGCGGCGATACTCCTGCGGCTGGCGAGCGCTGGGCTTTCGTCGCGCCGTTCGCGGCGGCTGGTGGGTGCCGGTGGTGGTGGTCTTGGCAGCCTACTTCACCCTCGGCGTCTATCTCCTGATCGTGGAGCTGTCCGGACTTGGGAAGATGGTGCCTCAAAGTACCGTGCCCGAGGATTTCTTCGAGAACGCGGTCGCCCTGCCCCTGGTGGCACTGCTGGCGATAGTGGCAGCACCCATCGCCGAGGAGACCTTCTTCCGTGGCTTTCTTTTTCCGGCCCTGCGAGTGCGCTGGGGCACGTTTTGGGGAGCCTTGGCCAGCGGACTCGTGTTCGCCGCGCTTCACTTCAACCTGGGGAGCCTCGTCCCCTTCACCATCATCGGCATGCTCCTGGCCTGGGCCTACGTTTTCTCCGGCTCCCTTTGGGCTCCCATCGCAGCCCATTTCCTCTTCAACTCGGTGAGCGTCGTTGTGGGTGTGGTTGCGGGAGGGGGGTCGTGAGCCGCATCGGCGAGACGATGGCCCGTCTGCGGCAGGGGAAGCGGCTGGGCCTCATTGCTTACCTGACGGTAGGCTACCCGGACGTAGAGGCCACGCTGCGGCTGGTGCCCGCCCTGGCGAGTGGCGGCGCCGATATGGTGGAGCTGGGCGTACCCTTCAGCGACCCCCTTGCCGACGGCACCACCATCCAGCGGGCCAGCCACCATGCTCTCCAGCAGGGGGTGACGCCGGCGCTCTGTCTGGACGTGGTGAGGCAGCTCAGGGCGCGGGGGCTTGCCATACCGCTTCTGCTTATGGGATACTACAACTCTATACTGGCATACGGGATCGATGAGTTCGCCCGCGATGCTGCCGGCGCGGGGGCTGACGGCCTGATCGAGGTGGACTTGCCGCCCGAGGAGGCCGCCGGCGTGCGAACCGCCTGCGCTGGCCGTGGGATCGATTTGATTTATCTCCTGGCGCCCACCAGCAGCGATGAGCGCATCGCTTTGGTGGCGACTCAGGCGAGCGGTTTCATATATTGCGTCAGCTTGACAGGGGTCACCGGCGCTCGCGGGGAGCTACCCTCGGAGCTGCCGCAGTTCCTGGCACGGGTGCGACGCCACACCTCGTTGCCTTTGGCTGTGGGCTTCGGCATCTCCAAGCGGGAGCACCTGAAGACAGTAGCGAGTCTGGGGGCAGAGGCCGCTGTCATTGGTAGTGCTATCATCGATGTTATCGACCGCGCACCCGCCGAAGAGCGGGAGGAAAGGGTGAGGGAATATGTGGAGGTGGTTACTGGCCGACAGGAGGCCACGATCTAGAAAGACCGGTGGCCTTCAGGCCGGGGCATTTGCTCCGCGCTAGCCCGCCTGCTGGTAGGCGGGCCGGCCTGGCAGGCTCGTTTGCGGGGGAGGGGGAAACTCTTCGGCATGCTGTGTCGAGGCATCCGCGGCGCCACTACGGTGGAGGCCAACAGCCGCGAAGCCATCCTGGAGGCCACTGGCGAGCTGTTGGCGGCGATGGTGACGGCCAACGACATCAAGCCTGAAGATGTGGCCAGCGCCTTCTTCACCACCACCCCCGACCTGAACGCCGAGTTCCCTGCCCTGGCCGCTCGTCGACTGGGGTGGAACGACGTACCTCTCCTGTGCGGGCACGAGATGACCGTGCCGGGTAGCCTGCCTATGTGTCTGCGCATTCTCTTGCACGTGAACACGGACAAGACGGCCGACCAGATCGTGCACGTCTACCTGCGGGGGGCCAGGGTTCTAAGGCCGGACTTTCAGTTCGAGCCTGAGGGCAAGCCCTAGGGAGGCAATCCGATGATAGTGGTGATGAAAGTAGGCTCAACGGAAAGGGATATCGATGGGGTTCAAAAACGCCTGAAAGATCTGGGTTTCAAGGGCAGCCTCTCCCGTGGTGTGGAGAGGACTGTCATCGGGGTGGTAGGCCAAACCTATCCCGAGCTGGCCGACGAGTTGGCTGTGCTGGAGGGCGTGGCGGACGTAGTGCCGATCAGCAGGCCCTACAAGCTGGCCAGCCGCGAGTTCAAGCCCGAGGACACGGTCATCAAGGTGGGCAACGTGGCCATCGGCGGTGGCAACACGGTGGTCATGGCCGGCCAGTGCTCGGTGGACACCGAAGAGCAAATGATGGCCACTGCCCGGGTGGTGAAGGAGGCTGGTGGCCACATCCTGCGCGGCGGTGCCTTTAAGCCGCGCACCAACCCCTACGCCTTTCGCGGCCTGGGGGAGAAGGGGCTCCAGATCCTGGCGGCGGCCAGGGCGGAAACCGGCCTGCCGATCATCAGCGAGGTGATGGACCCGCGCGATGTGGAGCTGGTGACCCGTTATGCGGACATCCTTCAGGTCGGCAGCCGCAGTATGCAGAACTTCTCCCTTCTGGACGAGGTGGGCCGTTGCGGCAAGCCGGTGCTGCTCAAGCGGGGCATGTGGGCCCCCTTGCAGGAGTGGCTCTTGGCCGCTGAGTACGTCCTGGCCCAGGGGAACAATGAGGTGATCCTCTGCGAGAGGGGCATTCGTACCTTCGAGACCAGCACCCGCTTCACCATGGACCTGAGCGTCATTCCGGCGGTCAAGCGCCTCAGCCACCTGCCGATCATCGGCGACCCCAGTCACGCCACTGGCCACCGCTACCTGGTGGAGCCCATGGCCATGGCGTCAGTGGCTGCCGGCGCCGATGGCCTCATGGTGGAGCTGCACCCCAACCCCGACCAGGCGCTCTCCGACGGCGCCCAGTCCCTCACCTTCGGCGGCTTCCAGCAGTTGATGGAGCGCGTGGGGGAGGTGGCCAGGGCGGTGGGGAGGCCGCTGGCGGCGGCGAGCTAGGCGAAGGCAGAAGTCCGGGGGGACCGGGAGACGGATAAGGCAGGCAGAGGTGTTTGAGCTGAAGCTTTCGGTCTTCCAGGGCCCTCTCGACCTTCTCCTCCAGCTCATCGAGAAGGAGGAGCTGGACATCACCGCCGTGTCGTTGGCCCAGGTCACCGATCAGTACTGGGCCCACCTGCGTTCCGCTCCGGAGCTGGACGTCGAGGCATTGGCCGAATTCATAGCTGTGGGGGCCAGACTGCTCTACATAAAGTCTCGCGTCCTCTTGCCCGAACTGCGGCCTCGCCAGATAGAGGACGAAAAGAAGGACGTGGGTGAATCTTTGGCCCAGATGGTGGTGGAGTACAAGCGATTCCGGGAGGCGGCGGAGGCCTTTCGTGGTCTGGAGGAACAAGGGCGCCGTGCCTACCCACGCCTGGCGCCGCCATCCAAAGATCTCCTCCTGCCGCCGGGGCTGAAGGGTGTTACCCTGGAGGGTCTGCTGAACATCTTCGAGGAGGCCCTCAACCGTGAGCCCGCCGAGCCCGAGGAGGAGGAGGGCGCTATCGAGCGGGAGACGGTGACGGTGCAGGAGAAGATGGCGGGGGTGATGGGGGCAGTGGCCAGCGGCGCCGGCCGGGTCTCCTTCCGCGCCCTGGTCGAGGCCTGCACCTCTCGCATTGAGGTGATAGTCGTCTTCTTGGCTGTTCTGGAGCTGATAAAGGCTGGCCAGCTCGTGGCGAGGCAGAGGGGGCGCTTTCGTGACATAATACTGGCAGCGACCGAGGCGGCAGCCAGCGTCTCGCCTTGACCCTTCTGGGAGGCTGTGATAGTGTCGCCAGGGCCAGTCGATTTCGGGAAGCGGGAGGGTTTCGGCCCTCCCTTTTTCGCAGAGAATAGGCGATGATTCAGAGGGCGAGAGGGGGCGCGTTTTCCGCGTGAGTGAGAGCTCGATCCTGGCGCGCAAGGAGCTCAGCCGGGCGGCCCTGGGCTGCGACACCGCCGTGGCCATCGGGGTGTTCGATGGCGTGCATCGAGGCCATCGCTATCTCATCGGCCGGATGGTGGAGCGAGGACGCCGGGAGGGCCTGGCCACCATGGTGGTCACCTTTCATCCCCATCCTCGCCTGGTGGTTCAGCCTCAGAGCGCGCTCACCTACCTTTGCGGCCTGGAGGAGCGCATCGAGCTTCTGCGAGAGCAGGGAGTGGACAGTGTGGCCATCCTCTCCTTTACCTCCGAGCTGGCTCAGCTCTCCGCCCGCGAGTTCGTGTCGCTGCTGGTGGAGGAGCTGCGGATGAAGCTGCTGGTGGTGGGGAGCGATTTCGCCCTGGGGCGTGGCCGCGAAGGGGATGCGCGGGCCCTGGCGGTCATAGGCCGCGAGATGGGCTTCGCCGTGGAGGAGGTGACCCTGCTGGGGACCGGCGGCGAGAAGGTCGGCTCCTCCGCCGTACGCCAGGCCCTGGCCCGAGGCGACATGGAGACGGTGGCCAGCCTGCTGGGCCGTCTCTTCTCCCTGCGCGGGCCTGTCGTTCGGGGCGCCGAGCGAGGCAGATCGCTGGGCTTTCCCACCGCCAACATCGCCTTCGGCCTCGACCGGGCCCTGCCTGCCTTCGGCGTCTACGTCACCCGCGCCTACCTGGTCGATGGCGCCTACCCCGCCGTGACCAACATCGGCCTGCGTCCCACCTTTGGCGAGGACAAGCCGACCGTCGAGACCTACATCCTGGGCTTCGAGGGCGAGCTGCATGGCCAGGAGCTGCGCATCGAGCTCTTGCACCGCCTGCGGGGGGAGATGCGTTTTCCTAGCATGGACGCTCTCAAGGAGCAGATCGAAAAGGACATCGCCGCCGCCAGGGCGTACCTGTCATGAGCAAGGCTACTGTCAGGGTTCCCCAAGACGAGGAACTGCGCTGGATCCTCCGCCGCGCCGTGGTGGAGGCTATCCCTGAGGACGAGTTCGTGGCGGCCCTGCGCTCGGGCCGGCGCCTTCGCCTGAAGATGGGCTTCGACCCCAGCGCCCCCGACCTCACCCTGGGGCATGCCGTCGGCCTGCGCAAGCTGCGCCAGCTCCAGGAGCTTGGCCACCAGGTGGTGGTCATCGTGGGCGACTGGACGGCCCGCATCGGCGACCCCAGCGGCCAGTCGCAGACGCGCCCTATGCTCACCGCCGAGGAGGTCAAGGCCAACGCTGAGACCTACCTGCGCCAGTTCTTTATGGTGGTGGACAGGGAGCGCACCGAGATCCGCTGGCAGAGCGAGTGGTACGACAAGTTCGACCTGGAGACAGTGGTGCGTCTGGCCGCTCGCTTTACGGTGGCCCAGATACTCCAGCGGGACGAGTACTCCCAGCGGTTCGCCGCCCACAAACCGATCGGCCTCCACGAGTTCCTCTACCCCCTGCTCCAGGCATACGATTCGGTGGCCGTCGAGGCCGATGTGGAGTTCGGCGGCACCGACCAGAAGTTCAACCTGCTGGTGGGCCGCGACCTCCAAACGATGATGGGCCAGCAACCGCAGCAGTGCTTCCTGGTGCCGCTGCTGGTGGGCACCGACGGCAAGGTGAAGATGAGCAAGAGCCTGGGCAACTACATCGCCCTGGAGGACCCACCCCAGGAGATGTACGGCAAGGTCATGTCGCTGCCCGATGACGTGATGATGGACTACTACGAGCTGGTGACGGACGTGCCGGACAAGGAGCTGGCGGAGATAGGGGAGGCCCTGCAGACGCGCTCGCTGAACCCGATGGAGGTGAAGATGCGTCTGGCGCGGGAGATCGTCGGGCAGTTCCACAGCGCTGAGGCGGCCCAGGCGGCGGAGGACGAGTTCACGCGCGTGTTCCGCCGGCGGGAGCTGCCGGAGATCATCATGCCCGGGGCAGTGGAGGCGGGCGAGATACCCGCCAGCTTGCTTCCTTCACTTCTCAAGGAGATGGGCCTCGTGCCCAGCGCTAGCGAAGGCCGCCGGCTGATCAGTCAGGGGGCGGTCGAAATCGACGGGCAAAGGGTCACGCTGGACGGCGTCGTCAGGCTGCGGGGCGGCGTGGCCATTCGTGTGGGCAAGCGGCGCTTCCTGCGCATCGTGGACGCCGATAAGCAATCGCAGCCGTAGCTGCAGGGCTTCTCCGCCGAAGGCGGAGTCCGCAAGGCGGACAGCCCTGCCTACCGTCATGCTGAGCGCAGCGAAGAATCTAGACCCTTCGCTTCGCTCAGGGTGGCGGCCTTAGAGGCTTTCGAATCCTAAGGAGGGGGAAATGACTAGAGCCGTCGTTCTCGTCTTCACCGACTGCACAGACTCCGCGCGGGAGAAGGAGTTCAACGAGTGGTACGACAGCACCCACGTGCCGGATATCCTGGAGACGCCGGGCTTCGTGGGCTGCATCCGCTATGAGCTGATGGGCAACCCCGGTCCAGGGCAGGGGAAGTACCTGGCCGTCTACGACGTGGAGAGCAATGACCTGCCGTCCGCTCTGGCCGGCCTCCAGCAAAGGGTGGCCCAGTTGGGCGCTCAGAAGCGGATAATCGACTGCATCCGCTTGGTCTCAGTCACGGCCTGCCGGGAGACCAGCGAGCGCCAGACTGCCTGACGCTATCCGCCGGCGGGGTGGCCCCGCCCCTCCTAGCCCTTCTGCTCCTTTTGCGCCTGCTCGATGATGCGCTGGACGACGTGAGCGGGAACCTCTTCGTAGTGGCTGAACTGCATGGAGTAGCTGCCCCGACCCTGAGTCATCGAGCGTAGGTCGGCGGCATAGTGCTGCACCTCGGCCAGGGGCGCCTGGGCCTCGATCACCGTCCGGGTGCCCTCGGGCGTCATCCCCAGCACCTTGGCCCGCTTGCTGTTGAGGTCGCTGATAACGTCTCCCGTGTTGGCTTCGGGCACCGCGACCTGCAGGTTCATTATGGGCTCGATGAGCACCGGATGGGCCTCCTGGGCTCCTTTCTTGAGGGCAGCGGCGGCAGCGATCTTGAAGGCGATGTCCGAAGAGTCCACCGGATGCTCCTTGCCGTCGAACAGGGTCACCTTCATGTCGATCATGGGATAGCGGGCCAGCACGCCCTCCTGCAGGGCCTCCATCACACCCTTCTCCACCGACGATATGTACTGCCTGGGCACAACGCCGCCGACAATGCGCTGGGCGAACTCGAAGCCGCTGCCGCGGGGCAAGGGCGTCAGCTCGATGGCCACGCGGGCATACTGGCCGTGGCCGCCAGTCTGCTTCTTGTGGGTGTACTCAGCCGAGGAGCTGGCGGTGATGGTCTCCTTATAGGGCACCTTGGGCGTGGTCATCTCCAGGTCCACGCCGAACTTGCGGCGTATCTTCTCTACCGCCACCTCCACGTGGGAATCGCCCAGGCCGGACAGGATCGTCTCGTTGGTGTCCTGGTTGCGGCTGACGCGGAGGGTGGGGTCATCCTCGGCGATGCGAGTGAGGGCGCTGCCCATCTTATCCAGGTCGGCCTTGCTCTTGGGGTGGACAGCGCCGCTGAAGGCTGGCTCGGGGAAGGAGATGCCCGGCAGGATGATTGACTTCTCGTGGCTGGCCAGTGTATCGCCGGTGCTGGTCTCGGCCAGCTTGGCCACGGCTCCGATGTCGCCGGCCAGCACCTGGCTCACCTGCTCCTGGCTCTTGCCTCGGATGAGATATAGGGGCCCGATGCGCTCGGCGCTGCCCTTGTTGGCGTTCCAGGCCTGCGAATCGGCTTTGAGGGTGCCGCAGTAGACGCGGAAGTAGGTGAGGCGACCGACGTAGGGGTCGGCCGTAGTCTTGAACACCAGG
>Ga0315279_10010628_pt1 | contig 10799 bp, 10 predicted proteins | sample YL17G06_20_MG_FD_203694 | JGI IMG/M metagenome (GOLD analysis project Ga0315279, IMG submission 203694) | Sediment microbial communities from Yellowstone Lake, YNP, Wyoming, USA - YL17G06_20 | ecosystem: Environmental > Aquatic > Freshwater > Lake > Sediment | place: USA: Wyoming | collected...
ATTGCGCAGACCCGCTGGCAAAAGGAAAATCCATCCGCCTGCGACCCCCAAAGGCTCTTGCTGAGGAGATGATTAACCTCATCGACCAGGATATCGACCACTTTCACACATGCGATAGTGAGTTCAATCTGCCGCTCTCACACGCAATAGAAGTCTGCCAGGAATTTATTAAACGCGGCCTGGGTGAAAAGATGCGCTGGTATGCCTATTGCTCCCCCATCCCGTTTTCAAAAGAATTTGCCAAACTCATGCGACTTGCGGGATGTGTCGGCATCAATTTTGGCGTGGACAGCGGTGATGCGGAGACGCTTCAGCGGCTGGGACGCAACTTCACACCTGAGGAAATCGCCAATGCCGTCAAGGCATGTCGCGAGGCAGACATCACTGTCATGCTTGACCTTTTACTGGGCGCGCCAGGCGAATCCCGCGAAAGTATCTGCAGAACGGTTGACTTTATGAAAAATCTGAAGCCGGACAGGGTGGGTGTGACTGTGGGTGCAAGGGTCTATCCGGGAACCACACTTGAGAAATTGGTGATGAGTGAGGGAAGAAAAGGCGGACTCACCGGCGCTGATGACCCATGGGGCACCATCTTTTTCCTTGAGCCGGACGTTGCCCCATTCATTTTTCACCTGCTGGATGACCTCATAAAAGATGACAGGCGATTTTTATTTTTTGACCCTTCCAAACCTGACAGGAATTATAATTACAACGCCAATGAATTGCTTGTGAAGGCAATTCATGAGGGATATCGGGGTGCTTACTGGGACATCCTGCGCCGTTACGATGAAACCGAATCGCCCTTTGTGGCGCGGAAATCCCTCTAATATAAAACTCAATCCATGTGCCCCATAAAGGATTTAATCAGGTGTTATTTTCTGATTGACTTCGCACACGGGAAAGCAAAAAGATAAACATGCTTTATTTGTGAATGCCTTTTTGCGGAGGATTGCATTTAATGACCCATCGTTTAACCATAGAATATTCGGAAACTCTGCCTGATTCGCTCCATGAATCTGCCGAAAATTTCGAGCGGGAAGCCAAAATGGCTATGGCGGTCAAGTTGTATGAAATGAAACGAATCTCATCTGGCATAGCGGCCGCACTTGCCGGGGTTGATCGCGTCTCGTTCCTGCTACAATTGCGCCGATACAATGTCCCAATGCTCGATACGGAACCTTCAGAGCTTCTTTCGGATATCGCCAATGCCTGAGTCTCGCAAAATTGTCATTAATACGGGGCCTCTTATTTCATTGATTGCCGCGCTGGGCAATTTGGATGTTTTGAAGCGTCTTTATTCCCGTGTTATTGTTCCTTTTGAGGTCTGTCGGGAAATACAAACAGACAATTCAACTCGCTTTGGGGCGGCGGAATTTGCATCGGCCTCATGGCTTGAAAAACGGACAGTGTCAACCGACCTTGCGCCATTTCTCCGCAACGCGCTCGATACTGGCGAGGCATCCGTTATCCAAATCGCCATGGATGAGCATATCCCGCTTGTGGCTATAGATGAAACCTTTGGACGCCGCATGGCGCGCCTTCATGGGCTTCGAATCACTGGTTCGTTGGGAATACTCATCAAGGCAAAGCGGGAGGGTTTTTCCGTTGATATCTCCGACGCCATCCGCAACATGCGCAACAAAGGCATCTGGATTAGCCCGGATTTGGAAGCGCAGATTATCAAAGAATCCGGCAAGCACTAAAAAGCATTCAACTAACAAAGTGTGTTGTATTATTTGCCAAGTGGCATCATGTCCCGATGACCAAACTCCCCAAAGAACTAATGACCAAATTATTCTGTGATCCGCCCCCCTTTTTCGCCATCCTTCAGGAAGTCAAGAATGCGATTGGGCAAAATCGGCATGATAACATTATCATGGATGATTGGCATTCAAGTAAAATTGTGAGTGAAAAAATAATTCTGATTTTAATCGCGCTAATAGATGAGTCCTACTTCATCATCAATATTGTCCTCAGTCAAGTGTCAATAGTCAGTAGTTTTGATAATGATTATTCGTGGCGATTTGTGTGAATTCGTGGATAATTATTCTTATATTCTTGTGAGAATTCCGTTTTTGAGTTGGTGGATGGTGCCGATTCGAGCGGCAATATCTGGATTATGGGTCACGAGAACAATCGCCTTCCCCCGCCCCACGGTATGTTCTAAAATCATATCCAGCACTTTTTCACCCGTGGCAAGGTCAAGGTTGCCCGTTGGCTCATCCGCCAGGACAAGGTCAGGGTCATTGATAAGCGCCCGCGCAAGCGCCACCCGCTGCTGTTCCCCGCCTGAGAGCTTTGCCGGTCTATGCGTCATGCGTTCCTCAAGTCCCACATCCTCAAGAATCTTCTCCGCCCGCTGACGCAGTTCGCTGAAAATCTCACCCTTCGCTGTCGGATGAAGAATAGTCCAGAGATATGAGAAAAATGTCCGCGGTGAGTTCATCCCGCCTCCGCCAAAGATTATCCCCGGAATCATGACATTTTCCAGGGCACTGAATTCGTGGAGTAGATGGTGAAACTGGTAGATGAATCCCACGCGACGGCATCGCACATCCGCAAGCGTTGCGTCATTCATCCCCTGATAATCGGCTCCGTCCAGCGCAATCCTTCCATCATCGGGGCGGTCAAGGGCGCCCAGAAGATGGAGCAGGGTGCTCTTGCCGGCGCCAGAGACTCCCACGATGGCTACCGCATCGCTTCTATCCAGTTCAAGATTTACGCCATTCAGGATTCTTATATGCCGCGCTCCGCTGAGATAACTCTTTTTCACGCCGCTTGCCACAAGGAGCTTACTCATAGCGCAGAGCCTCCACAGGGTTCATGCGGGATGCCTGAATGGCAGGAATAACCGCCGCCAGAATGCAGAGAAGAAAGGAACATGCCACAATGATGGCAACCGTAGCGGGTTTGACCAGAACAGGGAGGGTCTGGATGCCGTAAACGGCAGGTGGCAGACCATATTTTATCTTTTGCAAAAGGGCGCACAATACAATGCCTAAAAGAACGCCAAAACCGGTGCCGAGAAATCCAATCGTGATGCCGTGCATGAGAAAGATGCGCTTGATACTTCTATTATTTGCACCCATTGACTTCAGAATCCCAATCTCCCTCGTCTTCTGCATTGTCACCATGATAAGCGTGCCAATGATGTTGAAAGATGCCACAAGGACAATCAAAAGCAGGATTATGAACATTACAACCTTTTCAAGTTTCAAGGCGAAGAAGAAATCGGGGCTGAGTTCCTTCCACGTCCGCATAATATAATAAGGCGGCAGAACTTTTCCGAGCGCCGCCGCATATTTAGAGACTTGCGCCGGGTCTGCCACACGCACATGTACCAAATCCACCTGCTCCCCCATGAGAAAAATCGTCTGCATGGTCTGGAGACTGACAAAGGCAAAATTGGCGTCCACATCATACAGACCGGATTTGAAAACTCCCACCACCTTCAGCTGATTAATCTTTGCCCACGGACCATTAGCGGTCTTCACCAGCCTGGTGATGGCATAGAGGGTGTCACGTTCCGGTTCACCAGGTCTCACACCCAAACGACCGGCAAGTTCACTTCCAAGAACAATCTCCCTGAACCCCAGGTCTGCCCTGCCCTGAATCACGTTGTCCAATCCCGTTGTCACCCTTCTTTCCTTATCAGGAAGGACACCGAGAAGGAGGGCGCCGAGTTTCTGAGTCTCAATACCGGTTGTTCTCTGGAGAAACGCCTGCTGGCGGATGAGTGGAGCGGCGGCAACAACACCGGGCACACGCTCTACCTTCTCCACAATCTCCTCATAATTTTTCAGCCCCGTCGGGTAGGGCGGAAAGATTTCAATGTGCGAATAGGTTCCTGTCATCTTTCTGATAAGCGTTGCATCAAATCCATCCATGACGGAAATGACGGTAATCAGCGCCGCCACGCCCACCATGACGCCGAGGATGGAGATGACGGTGATGATGGAGACAAGGGCTTTATGCTCGCGGGAAAGTAAATATCGGCGACTTATGAAACTCTCGAACAGCACATTAACACCCTATCCCGGTCAGTTGATTTCGGGCTTTTCATTTTCCGTTTTTGCAGGACGTCCCCCTTCGGGTCGCAGGGTTGGGAACAATATCACATCCCGAATCGAACAACAATCGGTGAAAAGCATGACAAGGCGGTCCATGCCGACGCCGAGCCCGCTGGCGGGCGGCATGCCGTATTCCAACGCCCGGACATAATCCTCATCCACGCACATCGCCTCCGCATCACCCGCGGCACGGCGTTTTGCCTGCTCCTGAAATCTCTGCAGTTGCTCCGCAGGGTCATTCAGTTCCGAATAGGCATTTGCCACTTCAAGACGCCCGATAAAGAGTTCAAAACGCTCCGCAACGAGCGGGTCATCCGGTTTGGTCTTGGCGAGCGGGCTTTTAACTCTGGGATATCCCATGATGAAGGTGGGGTGAATAAGCGTGGGTTCCACCTTTTGTTCGAAAAGTTTCAAAATCAAATCCACTGAGCCAAGGTCTTTAAGTTCCGCCGCATTCAGTCCTGAAATTTGCCCTATCTTGTCACGAATATCATCAGGAGGCTCATCCCATCTCAGGCTTAGACCGAGTGCGGCGCGAATCGCCTCAAGAATGGTCATGCGTTTCCATCCATCCGGCGGGTTCAGGTCAATCTCATCGCCCTGATAGATGATTTTTGTCATCCCGAGGACGTCTTTTGCGATGGCTTTGAGCATATCCTCCAAGAGGGCGGCGGTATCCGTGTAATCCCAGAAGGCGGTATAGAGTTCGAGCATGGTGAATTCGGGATTGTGGCGGATGGAGATTCCCTCATTGCGGAAATTTCGATTGATTTCATAAACCTTTTCAAAACCCCCGACCATGAGGCGCTTCAGGTAAAGTTCCGGAGCGATGCGCAGATAGAGCTGGATGTCCAGGGCGTTATGATAGGTCAAAAACGGTCTGGCGAGCGCCCCGCCGTAAAGCGGCTGCATCATGGGGGTTTCAACCTCCATGTAACCACGCCCATCCAGATAGCGGCGGCATGCGCTCATTATATTGCTACGCATCTCAAATGTCTTATGGACATCTTCATTGACTATCAAATCCACATAGCGCTGGCGGTAACGCGTGTCCGTGTCGCGCAGACCGTGCCATTTTTCCGGAAGCGGGCGAACGCTTTTGGTCAATAGATGCAGGCGCTGCGCCAGAACGGTAACCTCGCCCGTTTTGGTGCGGAAGACAACCCCCTCGACCCCTACGATATCGCCCGAATCAATAAATTCCCTGAATAGAGCGAACTCCTCATCAGGTATCATCCCGCTTTTGACAAATGCCTGAATCTTCCCATTGCCATCGAGGATATGGAAGAATGCCGCCTTGCCAAAGGAGCGGACAGTCAGGACGCGCCCGGCGATGACGACCTTCTGTTCCGTGCTGATGAAATGATCTGCATTATCGAGTATCTCCTGGCTGTTATGGGTCGGGGCAAATCGGTTCACATAAGGATTGATATTCTTTTTTCGAATGGCATCTACCTTGTCGTAACGGTTTTGGATCAGGGGCGAGCGTTCCAGCATGAAAAATCCTCTCCGCCGTGTGGCACGTAGAATTAGCGAAAATTTACATCCGGTGTTCTTATACAATAACTCGTGGGATGTTATGAATCGAAACGGTCAAGTGTCAAGCACCAAAAGGTGCACCGTGCATTACGATTACGGAGTCCAGCAGGGGGCTTTTTCAGTTCGTGGAATGGTTATTTATTCTCTTGCCTCTGATTTCATGCCAATGATTTCCCAGGCGGAGGAAACGCGTATACCTTCTCCGGTCAATTTGACGGTGATGGTGGAACTCGTCGGGTCATTGCTTTCAATAACGATATTAGCGCTCGCCGAACCTATCGCCGCCGGTTCAAAAGTGATACCAAACCCACGGCTGTCGTTCACAAGGAGTTTACTCGTATCCGGCGACGTCGCAAAGGCAAACGCCCCCGCCGGATTATTCTGGATTGTAACGCTGTTGATGGTCAGCGGTTCCCAACCCTGAGGATAGAGATTGGTAAGCGTCACCGTGGCGGACTCGCCGTGATGAACGGAGCACACAGAATCGCATACGATACGGTTTTCCTTGACACGCTGGGGCGGGTGGAAGGATATATAATATTACTGTTGTGGGGGCGAAATGGTATCGACGGGGTCCGTCGCCCGGACAGCTGCAAGCCGAGGATGTTCTGTCCCTCGTAAAAAAACAGAACAAAAAACAATAACTGCGAACTCTAATTACGCACTCGCTGCCTGATTGAAGGCAGCCGTCCGCCGGAGGCTCCGCCTGCGGTTTCCGGACCGGGCGTCACTTTAGCGGGCTGGTCCTGCGGTGCGCGAAAGCGTATGGCTGAAGCCGCAGGATAAGATAAAGCAGCCTGACGTCCATGTAAAGCCCGCCTCCCGGCGTTCATGGATGCGACAATAAAAGGAAGGATAAGCTTGTAGTGGCTGGACGGGAGAGTTCCTCGGACGCGGGTTCAATTCCCGCCGCCTCCAGACTTCGCCAAGGCTTCGTCTGGCAAGCCAGACAACTAATATAAGTAAAAGTATAGAATGAGCAGAAGAGGTCTTGGCGAAGTCTGCCCGCCGTAGCTTTAGCGTAGGTGGGCTATTGTGTTTTCTTATATGAAATACATTTACCTCATTCAAAGTATTCCTTTCCCAGAACAGCACTATATTGGATTAACTTCGGATATCAATGACCGTTTGAAAGCCCACAACGAAGGTTGCTCTCCTCATACTTCAAAGTTTAAACCCTGGAAACTCATAACATATGTAGCTTTTGCCGATGAAATCAAAGCGGCGGAATTTGAAAAATACCTGAAGACAGGTTCAGGGCGGGCATTCTCAAACAAGCGGCTATGGTAATAATTCTTCGCTCGCTTTTGACAAACTTCGGCTGGCAAAACGATGACATCCCAATTCCAAAACACCAAAGATTATGCAGACTTGATAGAGCTATTCGCTGTGGTGAATCGATATCCATATAACCCGCAAAATCCGCGGGCGCAATTTTTATAGAATCCTAGAAATACACTGAATTTGTCCACGCCTGGCGCCCGCCGCTGTCGGTCACTCTGAAACGGACGTAACGCACTTTTTTTTGGGGCAACTCAAATGTATGCTCCGTTAGTTCATATCCCTCACAGGCTGAGATGGTGGAGCCGTGGGTGGGCGATGAGACCATATCAATCTTTCTCACAGGTGAGGTCCGAATATAAACAGACCTTTTATCCCTCTTCAATTCATAGATCACCGGACCGGTGGAGGAATAAAAAGCGCCTTTCTGGAGTGCGGCGCGGATGGATGCGCGCGTCAGCGATGACGCCTTCACCATCACCCATCCCTTGCCGGCATCGTTGAAATAATGATGGGCGTCATCAACGGCAATCCCTTTGATTTTATATCCCCGGCTTAAAAGGTCATCCCACTGAACATCAGCCAGACCGCGTCCGATTTCAACATCACATCCGCTGTTCCAGACCTCAAGGGCGAAGAGGTCATTCGCCACATCTTTAACGTCAATCCACGTCACGCCATCCCATGAGGGATGTGCCAGCACGGCAAGACCATTCTTCATGAGGATGAGGTCAACCATCTTTTTCACCGTATAATGCATACCCTTTGGGGGGCGTTCAAAAAAGGCGTCCTTGCGCACATCAATCCCCACAATATGACAATCCCCCACATCTGTTTTGCCACCGTCCAATTCTACTCCGGGGATGCAAAGGAGACCGTCCGGTGCATCCTTTGGCGGCGGTGTGACCTTCCAGTGGTCGGTCAGGCAGACAAAGTCAAACCCCATCGCCTTGTAAGTCAGGAGCACATTTCTGGGCGACAGCCAACCGTCACTGTCCATGGTGTGAGAGTGCAGCATCCCCTTGAACCAACGCCCCTTTTCAGGAAAAAGTGATTTCAAGATATTTCCTCCTAATTCACAAAAATTATAATAATTGGTTACGTTTGGTAGAACCTGATTATCAAGATATTTTCCACTTGATAAAAAAACCCCTCAAAAATTAATTCGAGGGGCATCTTATCATACTTGTTTTTTATATTTTAATACAAATGCCAGTTCTCTTCAGAGGAGGGAAGGGGAGATGTGCGGAGGACAAAGGTGCCCGGCGCAAGCGCCGTATTACTGATGGCAAGGGCGTCAATAGCGCCGGCAAGGCCTCTATGGTCACCTGTGGCGGCTCCTAAAGCGTAATTATAACCTACTGTGAAGGCGTGTGGCGGAGAATAAGTCGGATTACTTGAGCCAGAACCGCCCAGGGAGAATGAATTCGAAGTCGCATTATAAGGGCTGGTCCCTTGAGATACCCCATTCAAATACATTTGAATCTGACTACTCGCCGGGGTTGATTCATTGTAATCCAAGACTGCGGCAACATGATACCAGGTGTTGATCGTAAGATCACTCAGTGTCCGAACATATTCAGTATTTGAATCACCGCGATCTGTCCAGAAGTTCAACTTGTTATCAATAATACGAAGCATCCATTGGAAAGTCTGTCCTAATGGCCATTCAGTGCTCCCCAGATATTGCAAACCAAGCGTATTTCCCGGAACACTAAGCGTTCGAACCATGAAAATATATTCTATCGTCAGATCGCCCGGAGCGAAGGCTGGATCAAAATCAACAAAATACCCCTCGTCTTTACCATCTGAATCTGTTACAAGCGCTTTTCCGCCCTGGAAGGGATTGGCCAGGACACTCCAAGTATTTTGAAATACTGGATTATTCCCGCCGTTGTTGATCATGGTAATGCTTTGGAGGCTTGTCACTACCTCATCGGCACCGGGTGTATAGGTTGCAGGGGAAGAACCTTCAACGGCATTATCAAATGTCAGTTTATACAAGATTGCGGCATTCGCAGATAAACAAAGGACAAAAATCAAACCTATCGTTATAATAATCACCTTTTTCATTTTTTTTCTCCTTTCATCTGATTTATCATTTCTTAATTATTGTTGCCATATCTCCTTTCGTGGTTTAATTTTTACATCTATACTGCCTTAAATTTATATTTTAATGCCCTGACATTTGTCAATACATTTTCTTTGAGAACTCGCATCTTAATATTTTCAAGAAATATGATGATGCGACCGGTTATGGCGGAACTTATGTTCCCAACCAGGGCACGATTCTCAAGGAAATTGACATGATTGAAGGCGCATCGGGAGAATACAACTGGGATATCTATTAATCCGTCCAGAAAAGAATTCTTTGCAGACTCCGGGTTTAAATAAAATCCGGAGTTTTTTTATTCACTATGGTCCGGAACGGACAATAATTCCCTTGCTGACTGTGCCATTGGTTGGATCATAAGGAATCCAAATAATATAGTTTGTGTCCCATTTAACCGGTCCCTGCGAAACAAGCACCCATTTGATGGAAGGGCTTGGAAAACACAACCTGAAACCAAGGTCGGTTAGATAATAATTATCCCATGGATGATATTTGTCTAATAAATAGATAAAGCTGGGCTTGTCCCCCGGGCGAGCGCCAAAACCTACATTCAAATCAGTGAATGTATCGCCCGGAAGTGATGTGATATAAGCAACAGGCGTAGTTATAGTTGTCAGGCGATAACGGACATAACCCTCAGGATAATTGTCCGGAGAATTAGTTTTTACGGGATATCTGTTATGGTCGACTGTGTAGGATTCAATGGCGTTGGCAAGGGAGCGCATATCCGCCTTAACGCGCGAGATCTTGGAGCGTGTCTGTGCTTCCATGAAGTTCGGGATTGCAATGGCGGCAAGGATGGCAATAATCGCAACAACAATTAAAAGTTCAATCAGGGTAAAACTTTTATCTTCATTCCTTTTCAAATCACAACCCCTCCCTTTTTATTTAATATATTATTTATTTAAACCAATTAAAGTAAAACAACAAGTGAAAAATGGTTATACATATACGGGGCGCTTTGTAATCTATCCGCCACCTTTTGAAATATGAAGCAAATACATTTTTTTCTTTCCTTTTTTGATGGTGCGGACTATGAACCTGTTTTCAGTTATTAAATAATCACCTCAGATTAAGGGGGATTTCGAAATGGCGGGCAAAGCAAAATACCGGTTCAAGCATGAGATGTACACTGACCTGCAGACGAGGATTCCACAGATTTACGCCGATTTTAAAAAGAAGGCTACGGCGCTGAATATCACTGATGAGGAAAGGATGAACATGGGTCTCACGGGCGCTGTGTCCGAATGCCACGGTCCACTGCGGGAGGATGTTGAGGAGGAGATGGTTCGCATTGGACGCAAAGTTCTGTCCAACACCATCATGGCGCATGAGCTCCGGGGCATTATCAAGGGCTTTTACGGGGATGAGTATGATGGCTTGGCTGTCAACACCTGCGAAGCCGCCCTGTGGGTCACCTTTGACACGCTGGTGACGCCGCCTTTTTCCGGTCGGGGTGAGAATTACCGCTGTCGCTATATTGCCCCCTATGAACGCCACCTCCATCATCAGGGGGGATATGGCCGTCCCTTCCCGCCAAAATATAAGGATATCTTTGCCGACCGTGGCTGCACATCAGGTGAACTCGGCTTCATTGGAAAACGGCAGTCTGACACGGATGTGGTTTATGTCCCGCTTGAAGGCGCAAGATATGAGGTTCATGGCATCCGCCATGCCGTCTGCCCTCTCCTCCTGAACACCGACCCTGACGCCTCGCTCAAGGTGATTGAGGGACATGCCGAGCGCCACGCCCCAATGCTCACAGGCTTTTCCTCGCTGGGATACATGACCCCCGG
>Ga0315279_10010631_pt1 | contig 10796 bp, 25 predicted proteins | sample YL17G06_20_MG_FD_203694 | JGI IMG/M metagenome (GOLD analysis project Ga0315279, IMG submission 203694) | Sediment microbial communities from Yellowstone Lake, YNP, Wyoming, USA - YL17G06_20 | ecosystem: Environmental > Aquatic > Freshwater > Lake > Sediment | place: USA: Wyoming | collected...
AGAGAGTTACTCTAGCCCTCTTCCTACACACCCTCTCATGGCAAACATTAGCATGGAATATATTTTCAATTATATATTTATTTAATTTTATTCTAATTTTTTGATTTGAAAATAAATATAAAAATGATGAAATACCCAAAAACCACCCAAAAATGACGTTTTTCCTACAAGAGTATATAAAGGATGAACGATACAATATATACTATACAGAAGGCTCCGGGGTCCCTTTCTTCTCCCGCTCGAGCCTTCCCTTCCGGGACACATCCGGGGGTCGCCAACGGGCGCGGGTAAGAATCCCGCACATGGTAAGCGAATCAGGGACGCACTTCGAGGGCTTTTAAGGAAAGTTACAATTAGCATTATCATGTTACAAGTTGACATACAGATACATGATTTTGACCGACTACGGCGACCCAATAAATTTTAACCTCTGTTATTTTTTAGTAAGGGTATATGGGAAACTGTATATCCCTAAAAGATGTATGGAGTCATGAAAATTATGAGCGAGAAAAAAGCGTATATGTGTATTGGTAAAAGACAATTAAAAGCATTAAATGAAAAGATGAAAACTAACGGACCATTCGCTATTGTGGTAGATGTTAAAATCATTATGGATAAATCAAGCGAAGTAAACGGCGAAAAATTATTAATGCTTGATATTTAATTTTTTCTTCTATTTTTTAGATTTCAAAATTAGGAAGGTGAAAAAATGGAAAAATACGATGTATTGCATAAGCTAGTGAATCTACAGAACGTAAGGCTTTGCGAACTAGACCAAATTACCCGAATGGAATACAATGGGACGGCGATATAATGGAAAGAGAACATTACGTGCCTATTCATGATAAGAAATGCCGGTCATGCCATGAGCCTTTACCGAAGAGTAAAAGCCCTTTTGGGTTTATCTATACGCTCATTTGCCCAAAATGCGGGACGAATAATTAAGGTGAAAATATGAAAGGAATACAAACACATGGAACAGGTTTTGATAATCAACTATGGGTCGAATCTGGAAAAGCTAAAATCCTCTTGACGTTCAATAAAAACGATGTCAGGGTTCTTTTTATCGACGACAGCCAAAACAGGAATAAGAAATTAAAAGTAAATGCCGAAGAGCGAAACATCATCGTTATCGGTGATTAAGGACGGTGCATCATGGAAATAACAAAAATAGAAAAATTTTATAACAACGATATACGCATACACTATAGCGACGGTTCATCGTTATTCATTTCAAGCGAGAGACTTATAGACCTTAGAATGAGAGGCAAGAAAAACCTTTTCTTCAAAAGCGGAAAACATTATACAATTAATAAGGTGTAAATCATGGCTGAATTGTTAAATATGAATAAGGAATGGGTAGATAGTTCCTTTTCCGACGAACAGATAGTAAACAATGATTATGAAGGTAAGCCTTTTCATTATCTTTTTAGTGATATTGATTATGCTTATTATCATAGTATTGTTACTAATATTATTTATCGAATAAAACATAAAAAGAAAGACGGCTACGAAGTCATACTTATTCAAGGGTGTTAGAATCATGGATGATACAATACAATCGCAACAAAAGCTTAATATTGAAATGAGAAAATTAGCCGGTAGGTCGGCTTGCCATTTGAAGAGGCATAACTTTATCATAGCCTTGGATAAGGCTTGCGAAATTTATGATTCAATGAGGGATTAAATCATGAAGATATTTAGCGACATCTTTAAGCTCATTAGACATAGGAAGAATGTCTTAATGTTCATGTTCTTTCTATATTCTATTGCCCTTATCCTTGATTTTTCTTTGACGCTCATAGCGACACATCTAGGCTACTCTGAATTATCGCCTATCACCGTCTTATTCTTAAATCATTTCGGCGCGCCTATCAATCTAATCATTACATACATTATAATGATGATTACAATAGTTGTGATAAAGCCGGAGCATCTACTAAGCAAATTAGCCTACTATCCTCTATTGATAGCTCTAGGGGTCCTTATAATGTCTCATATCGCGGGCTTCTTGCCTTTTCTCCTGAATAGGCTAATGGCAATACTTATATAGAGGTTATGACTATTCTTAAGTGCTAGAAGGTATTTTTATGGAAGATAACCAATGGCGACAAAGACAAGATGTTTATGTTTTACGCGCTCTGAAAAAGAAACGCGAAGCCGAAGATAAAAAATACGAAAAGAAATATCCGAAGAAATGAGGTTTTCTATATTTTAAAAACAAAGGAAATAGAGATTATGACAGGAAAAAGAGGACGACCTAAAAGCAAAGGTCAACAGAGCCTAACGGCTCCGAAGCAAGAGACAGCCCCCGCAAGAAGCGGTAGTATAGTGCCTACCGATTCATGGCTCAATCAGAAAGGAAACGCGATATACGTGAATATCCCGGAAAAAGACGTTATCCTTACTGTCGGAAAAGACGGAAACAAACGCCTTTCATTCATTACTTCCGTCGTCGCCGTCAAGAACATGGTAGACGGTGAAAAGAAAGGTGTTAACTTAGGGAGATTCGAGGCGTAAGCCTCTCCCTTTTTTCTTTTTTGAGGATGATTAAATATGTCTACAAAATTTAAGATGCTCTTTCAATTACAATATACACCCACTCAAAAGACTATACTTACTTTTGAGAATGAGCTTTCATGCAAAGCTACGGCTCAAGCATTACGAGACTTAGGTATGCCTTTTCATACCAACGAAATAACTAAGACCATACAGGTGAAATAAAGATGTCAAGCAAAGCGGGCTTAAGATATTTTGACCGTCAAAGGGTCAAAGAGATAAAGACCTCGCTCATGGGCGATATTCAGTTATTGAAGAATTACCCGGAGAAATTTATGCTTCGTCAAGTCATTAAGATTTTGAAGGTGGGAGATTCCGGGACGCTCATGGAAAAGGAAAAATTTAAAGCGGTCCTTAAAGATTATGTTGAAAGCGATAAGATACCGGAAGATGTCTAAATGCTTCTTAGCCTTATCGGGAAGATAATAAGCGTAATCCAAGAGAAGATTTCTAGCGTCAAGAAGACGTTAATGGATTATACCCCATTTGAGAGATATTATGCTCTCAAGAAATCGGTAAAGAAATACTACGGCTTGATTATAAAGCCGGTCCTATTTCTTACCGGTCTTTCATCCTTGGTATACATAGTCATAGCCTTGGCTTTTAAATGGGGGATAAACGGTATTTTTATCCTTGTTATCTTCCTCTCATTCCTGATATATTATATTGTAATGGGTGTCTTGCATGGCGAAGACCAAAAAGGCTTCTATTTCAAAGACGACTAAGGGGAATATCATTTTCTTTGTCCTAATACTCTTTTCGTTATCATGGGCTAGCTATGCCATAATAGATTATATGTCGTTAGGGCATGACGAAAGCAAAGCGGGGATGAATAGCGGGACGTATGATAAATTTACCATGATACCGGGGGACGGGGGCATTACACTTCTTGAATACGTCATTATCTATACGGCTTCTCCGGCTATTTCGGTATTAATGATATTGGATTTAGTAAAACGAGAGGGGTGGATGAATGACAACAGTAAAAGTAATTTCGATAAATAATATAGCTGTAGCTTCATGCGGTCGTTACATGATTTTTTCGGCGACAAATATGGTAAACGTAAGATTCAATAATATGTATCTTCAATATGCGTTTTTTACACAGGATTTTATGTTTTTATGGTTTCAACAAAATAAAGGAGAATAAAGAAATGAACCCTTTTAATATGAAAAAAGTAGAACTTCAATTATTCCTTACCGGATATTGTAAGCATCGACAGCCCTACCAAGTTCATCCTCGATGTTTCGAGCGGGAAATAGGCAAAGACCCGCGTATAGGTGTCCTTGACATCGAGACTACATGGGGCTTCTATGCGGATTACGGCTTCATGCTATGTTATGCTCTCAAGGTCTATCATGGCAAAAAGATTTATTCTTCGGTCATATCGAAGAGAGACATCATACGATTTGAATATGACCGTCGCATAGTCAAGAATCTCGTTAATGACCTCAAGAATTTCGATGTCCTCATTACCTATAACGGTTCACGTTTTGATATTCCGTATGTCAGGACGCGGGCTTTGAAATATAAATATGATTTTCCTAAATACGGCTTCATGAAACATATAGACCTCTATTATGCGGTCAAGTTCAAATTGAAGATTAAACCAAATACGCTTCAAAACGCATGTTCTATGTTCGGTATAAAGGGCAAGAACCACGTAGACAGGGAGATATGGCTCAAGGCTAGCCAAGGACATAGGAAATCCCTTGAATACGTTTATGACCATTGTTTACGGGACGTAGGAAGATGCACAGAAAAACTTTACGATAAGATTATCGACTATTCTAAAAATTCCAATAGGAGCATTTGAGAATATGAACGAATGGGAAGAATGGCTGAATAATGCTCCTAGAAAATTAACGCCTTTGACAAAATCTCAAATAAAAAATATTGTCTTTCTTAATCTTTTACATGAGAGAGGGATTACTGACAAAGAAATAATCTTAGCATTAATGTTTCATTCAAAAAAGACTTTTAGAAAGGTGGTTAAATAATGGGTATCTACGTCTTTCAAAAATTAGAGTGCGATTGCCAAAAGGCTCTTAAGGATGTTTTGAAGATGAAACGGATAGCTTTGAAAAAGATTAGTGAGACTAAATACGAGGTTATCTATCAATGTCCCGAGTGTAACCGGAGCATCCGTATAACCATGAATCTTTCATACGTGGATTATACAAAAGGAATAGTGATTGAATGATTCCGATAAATAACGACCTATTGCTTTCGCTCTCTTCGTTCTTTTTCGTCATTTGCGCTATTCCGCAACTCATACGGAATTGGAAATACAAGGATACGATAACCCAGAGCCTCATGACCAACGGCTTGATACTCGGTGGGACGGTCCTTACTATCATAGCATATGTTAACCTTCATTTGGTCTATGCTCTTATCTTCCTTATAGCGGAAGCTATCATTACGACGATACTTCTTATACAGATTATAGTATGGCGAAACAAAAGAAAAATGAAACCGGTTATACAGCAAACGGAAGCGGTAAGGAGCATCATACGCACCGTTAAGGGGATGAAATAAAATGGGTTTCTTTGTTATATGTCCTGATTGTAAAAAGAAAATATGGGTTAATGAAATTGAAATGCAATTCGGAGATAATATAGGATGAAAGAAGACACCAGAAGCTCGGAAGAGAAATACGTCGATAAGCATGAAAAAGAGCTTTATAAAAGAGCGGTCAAGTATTGGGGTCCCGGTCTTCAAATAGAAATGATGATAGAGGAAGCAAGCGAGCTTATACATGCTCTTCAAAAATACAAGCGACATAAGGACGAAGATACCACTATGCATGTTTGCGAAGAGATAGCGGATACACAGATAATGATAAATCAAATGGCTCTTATTTTCAGTAAGGAAGATATTAAGATATGGCGATACCAAAAATTACGCCGATTGACAGAGCATATTATAAATTATCTAGGAAGGTCTACAGGATGAAACAATATTACTTAGCCCACCAATTAAAATATAGGCATGGCATACGTTCTATTGAATTAGAGCTAGAGAAAAAATATGGAATAAATCTTATAAATCCTTTCTATGATACTGAAAGGAACGATATTAAACGTATTGATTCCGGGGAAATTGTAAATTTAGATTTGACAGTAAAAGATAAAAAAGATATTGTCGCTTTTGACCTTGATACTATTAAGAATTGCGACGGTGTAATATGTTTTATCATAGACCATGATGTGATAGGGTCTTTCATGGAAATATTCTACGCATGGCGCGAGCTTAATATTCCTGTTTACATCGTATGCCCGAATGATAAAATAAGATTGCATCCTTGGGTAGTTACATGTTCTTTTAAATTATTTAAATATTTAGAAGAGCTAGAAGATTACATAAAAGAAAATATGGAGAATATGAAATGATGAATATGTATAAATTATCTCTTCAATTAGCCATGAAAATAATACCGTCGCCTAGCGATGCTTACTCTAATTGGCAAGAGGACGCGACTATTGAGTTCAATAAGACACATAGAAGCATCTATCGTTTTCTTTTAGGATATTCTAATAAGGAATGAGACAATGACGAATAAAAACTATAATAGCGGTCGTGCATTTGAATACCGCGTAAAGAAGTTCCTTGAATCAAAAGGATACTATGTCTTGCGTAGTGCGGGGAGCCATTCGCCTATAGACCTTCTCGCGGTGCATAAGAGAAACCATGATTGCCTACTCATTCAATGCAAACATGGTAGTGCGAAAGCCGACCAAGAGGAATTAGAAGCCCTCTATCGCCTTCAATGGTATTTCTTTAATTCGTATGCCTATCTCGTTACTACCGACGGTCGAAAGCTAGCGTTCTATCATGTTACAAAAGACCCAGAGAACGGTTCATATATGGTCGATAAGGAAGGTGTAAGACCATGCCCTATATAGAGAGCAAGGAAGACCGGATATTTTTAGATAAGATGATAGCCTACTTTTTCAAACATGGCAAGGTGCATGGTAGGCTTAACTATTTCATCTTCAAGCTAGTAAAAGAGAACATAAGGATTAACGGCGAATCTTACGGTATCTACAAGGAAATGATAGGAGAACTTGAAATGTGCAAGCTTGAGATTTACCGTCGTATGTGCGCACTTTATGAAGATAAAAAGATAAAGGAAAACGGGGACGTAGAATAATGACGAAAATAAAAGGAATGAAGATTAAGACCGTCAAGACATCGAAGATGAAAGACTATAGCGCACTTCAAGGAAAAATGCCTAAGAATGAAATGCCTAAGAACATGCGACACATGCCTAAGAATCAAGTAGCGATACGCGGGAACGTCAAAGGCAAGCGACGTAAGGCAATCTTAGCCCATGAAAAAGAAGAAATAAAGCTCATGGATAAAGGCATGAAATACAAGCCCGCTCATAACAAGGCTAATAAGATTTTGCGGGAACGGAAGCATAGACCTGTAGCCTATCGTAAAGGTAAAGTCTATGTGAATCGTCTTACCGGTAAGCATGTCTCGAAAACTACGGCTAACCGCATTAACAGGTTTTTTGAGAAGCATCCCGGAGCTACCCTTTACGAAGCCAATAGGGGCGCGGTCTATGACCCTGGTAAGAAATGGGAAGACCAAAAGACGCGGATATACAGGGTATACAAAAAAGAGAATCAGATTGTCAAGACGAAAGACAACAAAGGACGCGACGTTTATTTTTCGCCTATCCTCGGTAAGAGGGTTTCCAAGAAAAATGTCAAGAAGCTCGATGAATACGATTATTTTGAGAACGGTTTTTCAATCCACCTTTACCGTATGACATCGAACAGGGAACGCGTCTATCATATCATAAAGTATCAGTTGAACAGGACCCTTGAAGAGCATGAAGACATAGACCGGCTTGAAAAGAAGCTCCTTGGTCATTGGATTAACGACCTTGTAAAGATAATCAAGAACGTCGCTTACAAGCATCCGATAGGCAAGAGGGACCTTATGTTTATCGCGTTCAATCATCTTCTTTATGTTACCTCATACGAACAGAGGGATAACGGCGCGGTTACGGTAATGGAGCATCGTCAACCGAAACAGGACCTTTATGTTCTACCGGATGAGATACACCGAGCCATGCTTATCTATCATCATCTTCTTAACGAATATACGCGTATCTTCGTCAAAGAGGTCGTGATAAGCATATTCAATTTTTCCGATGAAAAGAACAAAGCCATAGCCCAAGTGCGGTTAGGTATCATGGGACGCGGTGCATAATGACCAAACATACTATTAAGTGCCGGATGAATAAGATAATCCCATGTAACGGGCCATGCAAAAGTTATTATTCATGTCCTTATCGTAAGAGGCGATAAAATGAAGAATAAGATAGGTCTATACTGTTGTAACTGTAGATATTTCACTTACGAACAGATATGCAAATACAAAGGCGTATGCAAGGAGCCTTTCGCTCGGAATAAGATGATGAATTTTCGAGAAAAACCATAGTTTATTTTTATTTGAGAAAATTATAGGACGGGAATAAAAATGATGAATACAAGAATGGGGGTAAAGATAAAATGAAATGGTTAATTACTATAATATTAGATGATAGCGACCCCTCTCATTCTTCGACCGAGCTAGATATTCAATGTAACTACTATCGGAAATTATCAACTAAAACGCTTATAGTTAATGGGGCTAGAATAGTTTTTGATTCCGATATTTACAAAATAATAAAGAAGAGGATAGTATGATTCTTGAATTAATCATTTTATATCTGATATTTTCAGGTGCGGTCATAAATATATACTTATTTGTTAAATTTTTAAAGGCAATATTGAAGAATCATCCTAAGATGTTTCAATAAAACTATATGGGCTTCTACAAGCATCCCTATACACCGAAGAGGGAACGAAAGATAATCATAGTAGACCTAGAGGGCTACCGAGACTTTCATCATAATAAGATGATATGCTATTTAGCCGGTGTCTACAATCCGGCATACCCGGACCCTCGTTACCGGTTCGTCGTATTCAAAGGTAACGATTGCGTAAATAATTTTCTCGATAACTTCATGACTAAGAGTTACCGGGGTGTAATGTTCTATGCCCATTTTGGCTCTATCTTTGATTTCCCTATCATACTAGATGAATTGAATAAGAGAAGCGTAAAGATATTTCCGATAATGAAAGGCTCTAAAATCATTAAAATGACCGTCGAAGATAAGAGCGGGCATAAATGGTATTTTGCGGATTCATCGGCTTTGCTTAATTTTTCCTTGGATGAACTGACTAAGACCTTCAAGGTAGCCCATAAGAAGCTTCATGTCGTGGATAAGAATGATAGCTACGACCGAAACCTTTACCTCTTGTATAAACGGGACCCCAAGACGGTCATAGAATACCTTAAGCATGATTGCGTAGGGCTTTACGAGGTCTTAGATAATTTCAAGAGCGAGATATTAAAATTAGGTGGTGAATTAGGGCTTACTATTGCTTCGACTTCCCTTAAGACGTTCACTTCTGGGTATCAGAGGGATGCTTTCTATATGTGTTCAAAAGAATTGAACGATGAATTTAGAAACGCATACTTCGGGGGTCGGACCGAAATATTCAGAATGGTCGCCCCGGAATTGAAAGGCGAATACTATTATTACTACGATATTAATTCCTTGTATCCGTTCATCATGCGTAATAACTCTTTTCCTATCTCTAAGCCTATGGTTTATCTTACGCCCGATAAGAACATCTACATGGAAAATGAGGGGATAACGCAAGCAAGGATTATCACCCCTGATAATCTTTACGTCCCGGTCTTGCCCGCGAAGATAAAGGTAAAGACCGACAATAAACTTATGTTCGTCCTTGGTAATCTTAACGGGTGGTGGGATAACGCCCTTTTGCGTAAGGCTAGGGACCTGGGTTATATCATAGAGCCTAAGAAATCCTATTCGTTCAAATGCGAATATATCTTCAAGGATTTCGTCGATGATTACTATAAGATTAAACAGAACGCGGAAAGGGACACCCCGCTCTATGTGATAGCAAAACTTATCATGAACGGTCTTTACGGCAAATACGGGCAAAGGCAAATAAGCGAATCTATAATAAAGGACACCGACCCGGACCTTGAGAAATATAAGATACTTGAATACGTCGATTTCGATAAAGGGTGGGTCAAGGTCGAAGAGGAAGGTAAAGGTAAAAGCTATCTTCCTCAAATATCCGTTCACGTTACTGCTCTAGCGCAACTATGGCTTTACAAGAGCATCGAAGAGATTTTGGCTAAGGATTATCGTCTTTACTATTGCGATACCGATAGCTTGACAACTGATTATGCAAACATGCCGGTATCCAAGTCGTTAGGCGAATGGAAACTTGAGAAACGTATAGCTAGCGGTTACTTTGTCTTGCCTAAGACCTATAAGATAATAGACGACGAAGGAAAGACAGAATTACGAGCGAAGGGATACAACAAAAGGTTACAAGCAAAAATTACCCCGGATGCTTACAAACGTGCCTTATTATATGATGATTACGCGGGCTTCTCGGTGGTTTCCGATAAAAAAGAAATGCTTAGGGCTAAGTCTTCTTTCCGTCGTTTCGGAGATTTCAATAAGCTTGATTACATACGTCGCTCCATTCAGAACAAATACAGTAAGAGGAAAATTCTTAAGGATTTCAATACACGACCTTTTAACATTAAAGAACTTGTTAAATGATATGTAACTATAACATCATATATATTAATCATACTTACATATCTACATATAGATATTAGTATAGATATTATAATAAGCCTCTCCCGGTAGGTATATATACCACCTTTGACTATTGTTTTGAGGATAAAAGAAAATGGCTGACATGGGTGGGAAGTTCGTCGACATGATTCTGACTGTCGCGATTATCCTTACCGTCTTAACCGGTTTCTTCGTGAAACTTGTTTATGACGCGCAACAGGACCCGAACCTCTCCGCGTATGCGGGGCTGTTAGGGCTTCTGATTGTGATTATCATAATCGGGACCGTCAAATACGTGTGGGACACTTTCTCACATTCCGGTAAGAAATAGTTGCGAAACTATTTTTTATTATAGAGTGTAAGACGGCGTTACCATACGCATGTCATGAGATAATACCGGGAGCCTACCCGATATTATCTTCTATTTCCTTTTTATCTTCAAGACCTCATGAGGGAAAAAATATGAAAACTTCATATTATCAATTAGAAAAATACAAAGGCTATACAATCCAATACGAGACACAGAAAAAGGATTATGTTTTGGTT
>Ga0315279_10010633_pt1 | contig 10796 bp, 11 predicted proteins | sample YL17G06_20_MG_FD_203694 | JGI IMG/M metagenome (GOLD analysis project Ga0315279, IMG submission 203694) | Sediment microbial communities from Yellowstone Lake, YNP, Wyoming, USA - YL17G06_20 | ecosystem: Environmental > Aquatic > Freshwater > Lake > Sediment | place: USA: Wyoming | collected...
CGCTACAGGCTTCTTGGTGCTGAGTTGGAGAGGCTAGTGGTGAGGGCGTCTTAGAGTGCCGCCCTGAACCCATCTACAACATCCTTTGCTGATTGAATCAGCGGATGTTTGATTTTCACTGGGGCTTTCAGTTTGTCGAGGCGACTTATTCTGAAGTACATTGGGGGATGCGGATCCCAATTAAGCCAGCCGAGGATCCTAGACGCGTGGGTTCTCTCGAATTGCAGTTTACGAAAACCGATCTTTCTCAAGGCCTCTGCCAGACTCTGTGGTTGGCCTATCACTATGGCTGATTGGAGGTCTGCTCTTGCTTCGAAGAACTTGGCCACGAAATAGATGATGCCCATAGTCACTATCAAGTAGAGGAACGGTGAGAGGTAGAAGATGGGGAGGAGCACATAGAGGCGTAGCATGTATTCTGAAGCAATCAGTCCGAAAAGGATCAAGGAATCTCTTCCTTTTAGATGCCCGACTTCGTGCCCTACGACACTGACTAGTTCATCTTCCTCCAGTTGCATGAGTAGGCCTGTGGTAATGAGTACGGTTCCGTGGCTTGGGCTCGGCCCAGTCGCCGCGGCGTTGGGCAGCATTGTGTTGGAGATTGCTATCTTTGGGATAGGGACTTGGAACTTCTGTGCTACCCTCTTCACTAGGGCGTAGACATTCACTGTCTTGGCAGACATACGTTCTGGCACACACTGCATTCCGTACTTGGAAAGGACTTCCTGGCCGAGTTCGCAGCTCGGCTCTTTTCCCACTGCTAAGGTCTTCTCGTAGATCTCTCTCTTGATTTTGAGAACAAGGTCCGTGCCATACCTGTTTCGAAACTCTCGATACTCCTCGATCGGTAGGTGGTATTGGAGGAGATGGACGGTGGGGTTTTCCGGATCTATTCTCCAATTTCCGAATCTGAGTGCGATCTTGTCTGCGAATAGCACTGCGGCAAGCTGGAACGCAATGATCGCAATGGGGGTGTAGATGCCGAGAAGGCCGAACAAGAAGAAGCTGGCAATGATCATTATCACGTAGAGGTACAGCATGTTGCCTGTGAAGATCTTGTCAGTGGCTTTCCCTCCGACTGACGGCAGAGTTTCCGGTATGATGTCTTTGCCTTCGACCCACGCGAAGTAGAGAGTAGTCTTTCTCACTTGCTCCTCAAAAAGCTGAACATAGATGACTAGGTCATCCCTCAGCTGCTCGAATAGGTCCTCGGGAATAGTCTCGTCGCTGGAAGTCATGGTGACCTTGATTGGTCTGCTGCCGACTGCTACGACATCAACGTACCATCTCATCTGTGGGTCTCTGACTCTAAAGGTGAGGAAATGTAGACTGTTGACTGTGGCCGTTCTGATGTTGGAGAAATGGTCCGGATCTGAGCGCAAGTAGTAGTGGCGAATGAATCTCAGGAGATCCTTCACGTATACCTCAGTGACCTCAGTATCTATGTGAAAAGTCAAGATTCGCTCAGGCATTCGTCCTCTCCTGTTCTAGTGAACCCTGTCCGGCCGGTTCGACATGTATTACGCAGTAGCCGCACCCCAGCTCCTTCTCAAGCCGATCCTTGACAGCCTCCGCGATTCCATCAGCGTCCTCAATGTCAGTCTTTGGAACACCCATGTAGTTGGCCCCGCTCCTTGCCACTATCGCAAAGGCACACAAGCGACGTCTCCTAGAAGGCAGGTCATGTTCTGAGGCTTGGTCAAGAGGATCGCGTCAAGATCAGCCTTCTCCATCAACTCACTGGCACGCCTCAGTCTTTCCTTGTAGACTTTGCTCTCACGAGACTGCCCTTGTGGTATTCAGCTCTCTCCATCGTGGGTCCCTCTGCGACCTGATGTGCCTCTACTTGACATACTTGTCGGGATTTCTGTCGAACTTCTGTTTGCACATTGGAGCACAGAAGTAGTAGGTCTTTCCCTTGTACTCGGATCTCCACTTCGCCGTCTTCTCATCTACTTCCATCTTGCAGACTACGTCCAAAACCATACAAGATTCCTCCCCTGGAATTTCTTCTATGCGACTAGTATGTATTTCTCTCGGTCGCTATTTCCTCTTGGGCGAGGCCTTCTTGGCAAGTCCAAGGATCAACACAGCCAATCCAACTAGAAAGAGGGCAGTTCCCACTAGTCGCTCGATCTCGCCTCCGCCTTTCGATTCCAGCCTCACGCTTACTCCAAGAGGCCAGCTGGCCGTGTCGGATGCGGGCACGAGAACCAGGTAGTAGACGCCGCTGTCCCGGACCTTCCAAGTTATCCTTCCGAAGGCTCCTGAAGCATCGCCGAGTAGCTGTTCGATTGGTACGTCTTGGCCTTCTCTCCACTTGGCATACCAGTCCTCGCTTATCAAGACCACGCGGAGTCTTCCGGTCGCTTGGTGGCAGATGAACTCGGCCGTGAAGTCCTCGCCGGCCCTGAGGAAGTTGGAGAGTGTGTAGTAGCCATCCTTCTTCTCGATGGACAGATCTTGAACATTCACTTCATTCGTACTTCCTGTCAGTGCTGCAAGAGCCAAACCAATGACCAGCACGATTACGCCCGAGTAGACAAGGTTCCTTCTCAATTTGATTCGCCATGACATACCATACTGAGTTCTAATAACCTCTTTCCATCACAACAATGAACCTATCCTGTTCGACGACTGTGCCGTGATAGGTTAGAACCAAATCTCAACTAGAGGCCCCCATAGTAGGCCACGTTCGGATCCGCGACTCTTGGCAACGCAGGAGACCAGAGGAAGCCCCGAAGGAATTTCGGAATCACATCTAGCCATCTTCAAAGCTGCGAAACTCTCCGATGAAGAAAGAAACCGATGGTCGACAGCACTTCAGGAATTACAGCGAATTAGTCGTAAGCGTAGATAGCCTCGCCTTGTGCTCCTTGAGGTGAAGTACACAGATAGCATCTCTGAGTTCAAGGGCCTTTTTTATGGCCTGGAGGGCAAATTCCTGACACCTTTGACATCTTCTTTCTGTCACCTTTGACACATTGTTTTTGTCAGCTTCGTTCGAGCAGAAATATGGTCGCACTGAACCTAGATTCATAAGTAGCACAGGCGTAAGGGAATTGATTTCCAGGAGAGGAATGGAGACTCTGAAAAGAGAAGAGGACGCCTTCGGTCAACTACTGTGGGCCTGTTATGAGGAAAATGAAGCTGTTGAGATTATCGAGAGAGATGACGGTCTGATTTCTGTTTACGATCCGAGGGTCTACTTCTCGGACCCTAAGCATTGGCCCGTTTTCGAGCGTGAGGCGATGAGATTTGTGAAGGGGAGAGTTCTGGACATAGGCTGCGGGGCGGGTAGACATGCCTTGTATCTGCAGAGAAAAGACTTCGATGTGCTCGGAATCGACAAGTCTTTGCTGGCCATAGAGATCTGCAAACTGAGAGGTATAAGGAAGGCTAAGGTCATGTCGGTCGAAGATGCATGGTTCAGAAAGGACCGATTTGACACAATCATAATGATGGGAAACAACTTTGGCCTGCTTGGAGGCTTCAGAAAAGCGAGGAGGCTGCTGAAAAGATTCCATAGGATGACCTCAAAAGATGCCGTGATTGTTGCTGAGACTCGTGATCCTTACAAGACCGAGAAACGTGTCCATTTGGAATACCACCGATTGAACAGGAGAAGGAGGCGAATGGCTGGTCAAGTAAGAATCAGAATAAGATTCGAGAAATGTGCAACTGGATGGTTTGATTATCTGTTCGTATCGAAGGATGAAATGAAAGAGATACTTAGAGGAACAGGATGGAAGATACGCCAATTCATAGACTCCAAGAACTCACAGTACGTAGCTATCATCGAGAAATAGACACATCCGTTTGAACAGAGAACCTGGCTTGGATCAGTGCTTCTCTTCGTAGATCTCTATCCAGTTTCCATCAGGGTCTGGAATGTATGTCCATCGTGAGTTCTTCGATTCTCTCACGTAGGATATTGGCTCGATTCCTTTCGATTTCAGATAGGATAGGGCTTCGTCAAGATTGGCCACCTGAAAGGCTATGTGGTCAAGCTCGTCACCTGGCGAATACTTCTGATCCGCATACCAGTTGATCTCAAGCCAATGATCCACTCCTTCGGACTTTACGATGGCAAGTTCGCCATTTGTCTCTGGAACCTTGATACGTGTAACCAATTTCATCCCTAGGATCTCCGAGTAGAACTCCAATGCTCGATCGAGATCAGTAACACGGATTCCTGTATATCGCAGCGTGAACTCTACGGCCAACAGAATCCACCCAGAGAGATAGAATTCTGTTTGTTCACTCATATTCGTTTCTGCACGTGCAACCAGAGAGTATCTTGTGATTCCTCGTTCCGATATCACACTCACTCAATCGAACTAGCTAGATGTGGAGAATGCGAGATGTTGACTTGCGACAACAAGAGGATTCGAGACAGATAGAATGCTGTTGGAGCATTGATTCATCGCCTCATGATTCCTTGAGATTCTTCGAGAGAAGTTCAACTTAACAGTCCATTATCGAGGAAAAGCCTTCCGATGGGACATCGTCATCTTCCTGAAGGCACAGGAACTTGCCAAACACATCCTATGAGACACGCCTATAGATTTCTCAGAACCATCACCAAGCCTAGAGAGATCAGATACACTGGAGCTGAGAAAACGCACAGTAAGCATATCCTAATCAGAGGCAAGAGCGCTTGGAATCGGAAAAGCCACGCTCCACTATCTCAGGAGACACGCGAGAAGTGAAAGATCGTTCAAGGTCTATGAAAAAGTTTGCGAGAAACTCAAGTTGAATCCATTACTCTGATTCTGACGCCCGATAAGAGTGCGTGCCGGAATCAGTGTGATATCCAAATGAAGATTCATGCGTCCGACAGCACTCTTACGTTCTTGTATGATTTTTCATTCTCCAAGAATTGGGGAGAAAACACAGATTCTCTGCGTATCGTGGAATAGGTATTTCCCAGAAAGCCAAACCGGAGAATCCAGCACCGGCTTTCCATTAACCAAATCCAATCAGAAAATCCGGAGCCTCAGCGAATTAGGGTTCCACGGTGTTCCACGTCGATTTTTCGAGTTCCACATCCCAGCCCAGAACCCTGTCTTATCTATATCCCCAGTGACATGGTGGGCGCAACTCCCGGAAAAATGTACATAAGTTTGTACATACCCCCCTCCCCCTCAAATTTGCCTCAACCACCTGTCTGATGCCATCTCGAATCAATCGACTCTTGGTCTTGCCAGTGACCTTAGCGCACTGATCAAGCAACACAGCGAGACGCTCAGGATGATGTTTCAGCCGTTCGCAGATTGAATCCCACATCTTCATCAGGCCAATCATGGTGTGTTTTGGAAGTGACATGGTGGGGCCGGCGAGATATTAACCGGCGATAACGTTGGGGTTCAAGAGGAGACAGGAGATCGAGTTGTCACTTCGGTCTTGGCTGTCGCCGGCAGAAGGCCGATCCGCGATCTAGTTGTTGCCATGGAAACTGGGAAGAAGCACGCGGCAAGCGCTAGCTGGCACGCAGATTAAGAGACTCTTACATTGCAGTATCCTCTTTGGCGCAGTAGGTTCTGTGTTTGAAATTGTACTGTGTGTAGCGAACTAACCGTTCTTTTCGCTTGATTTTCAGCTCGCGATCTCCCCATTTTGTCTTTTTTATTGCACCACTGGCATTCGTAACGCATACGTGTCAACCTTCCGCATAACGGACATCTCAGCGGCGGTTTGGCCAGCATTCTCATCATTGTCATTCTTCTTGTCATCGTCGTCATCTTCTTCTCCATCATTGTCCTCTTCATCATCACCATTGTCGTCATCGTCTTTGTCATTCTCGCTATCTTCGTCTCGGTCGTCATCCTTATCGTCGTTATCTTCTTGGTATTCGTCGTAGTCATCGCCATGGCAGTAGCCATGGCAGCGGCAATCGCAGTGGCAATGGCAGTAGCGGTGGTAATAGCAACAGCATTGGGGGCTGGATGCGGGAGTGGCTGCGGGCGTTGGCACGGATGCTAGCACAGATGGAGTCAGCGACGTCGCTCTCGTCTGTGTGCGCTCAAGCCCGAATGTTGGCTATTTGAGCCAGGAAGAAACAAATGCTAAATAGTCATACTAATAGTATGACTAAATCAAATAGTCATACTAATAGACTGACTATAGGTGAGAAGCTATGAGATGGATACCGCCGTGGCTTGCAAGGCCTTACGCACGATTGTACAAGGCTCTAGGAACCAAGGAATTTGATTACTCAAAAGCAGGACCAATCATCGACCTAGAAGACAAACGGCTCATCGCAACCACACTGACCAAGCTGAGGATATTCGGGTATTTGACTGTGCGGAGAGATCCTGTCGATCCCAGAAGAAAGCTGTTCAGGCTCATAGACCCAGAAAGTATCGTTCTGGCAATGTCAATACAATCAGAAGCCAAGGTAGATGATGTGATAGGAAAACTCAGGTCAGCCTCAGGCTCACTGGACTATTATTTGAACGGTGCTTATGCCGCTTACCAATATCATCGTTATTCAGCACCCGGAAGAATGGATCTCTCGGTCAGAGCCGCACAACTGTCTACGTGGGTAGCGCTTCTTTCAGGCAGAGGCGTATCGCTCTCCATAGATGACATACCTGCTGAAAAGCCGGCAGAGAACAACATCCATCTTCGCTCAGACTTCGACGAGAAGCTTTCAGAACACGTCAGAGTGATTAATGAGATAAGGTATCTTTCGCCGGAGATGCTGATTGTCTTGGGAATCGCAAAAGCAAACCCAAGCATGGAGGACGTTCTTGCTCTTCTTGTTGTTCAGAGAAAGAAATTGGATTGGAGAGGTTTGCTTGAAGTCGCCGAGGCATACGATGCAACTAGGTTCCTAGGATGTATTCTCGATGTCCTGAACTTCGAATCGCGAAGACCGCCGTATGAGAGCAACCTGATTAGAAAGATGTTCAAACAGTCAAATCTCGAAGCACGGCTTGACTTTCCCGTCAGCATGAGAAGTCAGCCTACGGAGAAGCTGTACGACCCCCTTGCGTCAAAATGGAACTTGAGGCTGCATCTCACTCATGCACTCGTCACTAAGATACTGACGGACTTGATGCGACAATGAGCGAGGAACAAGTCGAACGCAAAAGCTTGGAAGACCTTGAAGCAATCTTGGAAGCAGCACGCAAGGCGGGTATCAAGCTAGTCATCATAGGCGGATATGCTGTCGCTGCCTACACTCACGGCTATCGATACACCAAGGACATCGATTTGGTGGCCGATAGGCCGACACTCGGAAGATTGATAGGATTGCTGAAGAGCCTCGGGTATGCGATCCGCGATACTGAATTCGGTATAGCTGGCTCAAAGACACTGAATGGAGGATTCATTGATCTGCACATCAGTGCAGGAAGAATCTACGACGTATCTACGGGAAAGGAATATCCAGTCGACGCATCTCTTTTCACAAATGCAGAACGTCTCGCAGTATCGGGGCACATCTCAAAGAACACGTCGTTGAAAGCGGCTGTGGTTGAATTGGAGACTCTTATCGTCCTTAAGACGATGCCCGTTGGCAGAAACAAAGATGCCGTTGACCTGCTTTCATTACTGCGAGACAGGAGGAAAGACATAGATCTGGAATTGCTCTCACAGAGAGCGCGGACTGCTAGTTTGACAGTGCATCTACTAGAGCGCATACGCGACTATGCGAAGAGACTTAGAGATGGCGAGCTTGACGAAATCTGGTTCGACATGACTGGATCGAGGTTTCCCTATACCGAAAATCGGGGAATAACGAAATTCTTCGCTCAGCTCGTAGATTTATTGCGTAGACAATGAGCTGCTGGATCAGGTCGGAGTGAGCACACGCGCCAAGTTCTTATGATTTCATTCCCATCTCTACTATCAGTGACTGTTTTGTCGGATGTCATGAACGAGCTTCTTGAAATGATTTCAGGTTGCGAAGGCTCGGAGAAGAAGGATTGCTGGGGCTGTGCTATGAAAGATGCAGGCCACTCTATGTTTTCGAAACCCACAGTTGTCAAGTGTTTCGGGCGTCCAAAGACCATGGTCATCACCGAACAACCGAATGTCAGTCCCAAGAAGATAGCTGAGTTGGGGAAGGATTGGAATCCATCAAGGCTTTTTATTGATGAGTTCAACAAGGAGCTTCAAGCACGCCACCCCTTTTTCAGGAAGATGGACAAGATATTCAGCGGCAGACTATCCTCAGATTTTGACAGAAATAGTCAAGCATTCCACAGCATCTATTGGACTCACTTTGTCAAGTGTTCAGGCCAGCTCCGATACTGGAAGGAATACACTGTGAAGAACAAGCCACGATTCAACGCGTGTGCTGACAAGTTCTTGTTCGATGAGTTGAGGACTCTCCGGCCAGAATTGATTGTAGCCGTTGGGGGACTTGCCGCCACATGGATTCTGAAGAAAGTGTCAGATGAGCGTCTGCGCTCTCTCAATTGGAGGGAAATCATATGGAAGGAATTGGAGCAGGTCATTCTTAAGAAAAAGGAACCATTGGAAATAGAGATGGATGATCTCAAGTTCAGACTTTTTGTGGCGTTTCATCCGTCTGGCAACAACTCAGTCGGAATATGGATCAATGATAAGCTGAAAGAACTGGTGAGAGAATCCCTACCTGTTCACTAGCTCAGGTGCGCTCACCAACACGAGCTCCTTTGTCGAGGGCAGTCAAGAGTCAGCCACGCATGCGCCAGAAAGACTTCGTGAAGACGGCCTACCCTAAAACTGATCCAATAGCGAGGCAAAGGCGCTCGAGAGAGCTACGCGTCGTACATGTGGAGCCAGCAGAGAGCTCACCGAGATGTTAACTTGCGATAACGTCGGGGTCCGAAGGAAATACTGAGATGAAAATGCTGCTTCGACTTCGGCATAGCCGGCGGGAGACTGTCCTGCGATAACGCACGGGTTAGAAAGATCTCAACAGCAAGACATACTTGATTTTCGAGTTTTCCTGTGTTGAACGTTCAATGTGGTATATATATGTTCAATATGGTTGAACTTTCCTTAGGAAGCTGCTGACTCTTTGGTAGGAGTCAACTCGCCTGGACTCGTCTAGCCCGTAGAATCTGGAGACAGCGATTGGTCCTCTGCCGTTTTCTGATCTGAAGTATTCTCTTACTCTCTCCAAAGCTTGTTTCACAAAATCAGTTGGTAAACAATAGGAATTGTCTGGCAAATGGAGACCTTCAGGAGCGTGCGCTGAGTCAGCGTAAGAATGGAGTCTGCTGAGGTCGTTAAGCGCGCCAGCGTGGTGCAAAATTCGTTTGATTGACGCCATCTTGTCTAGGTCTTCGCGGGTGGTGTTCCACTTGAGAGCGCGCTTCTAGCACAGAGCCTTAGATTTTGGACCACTCCAGCGCGCTACGTGGTGAACCTGTCTACCCATCGAGATATTGACCAACGATAACGTTAGGGTTCGAAGGAAGTCTGCTTTGCCTAGAAGAGAGAATGTCATCAGACAGAATCGCTGGAATACGCCTCGGTGAGAGAATGAACCGCCGAAGATCGATGCATATACCAAGCTCAGTTTCCGAAAGCGGTGTGGGAACAGGCGCCGTGAGCCGTAGAGTACTGTTCGCAGACGCTGCCTCCTCTGGAGGCCTCGTGACCTGCTGGGATCACGGCCTTTTGTGCCTGCAATATCTCATGTTTGGATATCGTACATATAAATAGGTGTCTGGAGCTGACCTCCAGATAGCCTCCCTCCGCAAGAACAGGTATGGTTGAAGCTCGTTGAGCCAAAGGGACAAAACGCCTGCTTGGATGGAGATGTTTTTCGACATTGTTCGAGCCGCCTACCTCGGCGAGGAGTATCGACTTGGCACAACGATCTTCAAATTGTCTCCGAGAATAGCTCGTCCATACGACTTCTCACGTAGAACCATCAGGAAAGCTGACGAATACGAGCGCTTGATGTCGAGCCTGGACAGCAGATTCAGAGATGCGGCACGAAGTGATCTTTATAGAAGAGACACGGGTTGGCTAGACCGAGGAAAAAGGGACTGCAAGATAAGAGTCATCGAGATTGATGATGAACCCCACATAATCCCAACATTAGTCCAAGAGAAGACCGTTGCCATTGACACATCAACCATCAACAACAGCGCCATGGTCTTAGGCATCTGCAACATACCTGACTTTCAGTCAGCCTACACGTATCTTGAGAGACATCTCGCGCTGCCGAAGACGCACAATCACAAAGAATTCCGCTGGTCAAAGCTGAATCCAGAAACTCGTCAAAAAGTGCTCGACGACTTCGCGACCTTGCTGCATATCTCTTGCAATGCGTTGCTAGTTATCAAGACCATCGCTTTACTTTCTCCTTCTGGAAAACATGAGAATATCTTTTCTAATCTGATCGAAGGTTGTTTCTTGATCAACACGTTTCACCTCGGTTCCACTCAAATCACACAACGAAAACTCCTTGAGAGAGCTTCCTTATTTCATCAGGTTTTAACGCAAAAATGTTCGTGCCGCGTCGTATGTAGTACCTTCCATCCATGGTGTTTTGATAAATCGTCTTTCTATCCCAAGGAGGAACAACTACCAGCAATACTACAGAACCCATTACTTTCCGCTCTTTGATTTCTATCGATGGTGGTGGGGACACCGTGTTCCTGACCGAATTCTGTATCTTCTGGTCGAAGTCCTGTCTTCTCATATCGGCCCCAATAATACTCCCATCGTCATCAACCCCATAGAATATTATGCCTCCACCCTTTGTGTGTAGGAATCCAGCGATTTCCTTGGTTATCTTATCCGCGCCCACACCTGGGGCTTTGAATTCGTACAATTGATCTTCT
>Ga0315279_10010634_pt1 | contig 10796 bp, 9 predicted proteins | sample YL17G06_20_MG_FD_203694 | JGI IMG/M metagenome (GOLD analysis project Ga0315279, IMG submission 203694) | Sediment microbial communities from Yellowstone Lake, YNP, Wyoming, USA - YL17G06_20 | ecosystem: Environmental > Aquatic > Freshwater > Lake > Sediment | place: USA: Wyoming | collected...
TTCATGCGGCAAGGCCCGCGGGTCGGCCAGGCGTTTGACTTGATCAAGCCGGTCGTCATCATTGGCCGCGAGGCGGGCAATGATGTTGTCATCGAAGACGCGCAGGTCAGCCGCCATCACGCCAAGCTGACGCAGCAAGGCGCGAGCTACATCATCGAGGACCTGGGCAGCACGAACGGCACGTTCATTGACGGTCATCGCGTGATGACGCCAACGCTTCTCAGCATCGGCGCCAAGCTGGGCTTTGGCGATACGGTCGTGTTGGAAGTTCAGCCAGGCATCGTGGGTGAGCAGCCCCAGCCCATGATGCCACCTTCGCCTCCGCCGCCAGCCTATAGCCCACCACCAGCCTATGTCGCGCCGCCTCCTGCTTACGGCGCTCCTCCGCCGCCTCCGGTGGAAAAGAAAGGTCCCAGTTGTTGGGTGTGGGGATGTGGCTGCCTGGCCGCGCTGGTTGTCTTGGCAATCGTTGCTGGCGTTCTGCTCTATTTCGTTGCTCCTCCCAACGTCGCCGGGCCGATTTGCGACATGCTGAGTCAAGTCGGATTAGGAATGTTGTGCAAATAAGAAACCTCCGAGGTTCGCGAGAAACCTCGGAGGCCTGCATGGCGCAAGAGACCCGAAGGGTTTATGAAACCCTTCGGGTCTTTTCAATACCTCAGCAGCGCCCCTACGCCCGCCGCGTTCAACTCTTTGTGACCGGCCACCATCTCCACATGCCCGCCTTGCTCTAGCACCTGTTGGACGATAGTCTCGACGGCATCCGGGATGTGCCCCATCGTCCCGCCGCAGAACGGGCACTTGTCCAGGCGTTGCCCGGTGACGTAGGCGCACTGTTGGCATTGAAAGCCTTCCGCTTTGTAGCCTTCGGCCACGAGCAGAATCTGCACGCGGCCTTCGTGCGCGGCGCTGAGCGTATCGTCCAGGCGCACCACGCCACCCTTGCCTTTGGCCGCGGCGGTGATGATGGCATTGGCTAACGCCGTCTCGTGCTCGCGCTCGACCTCGGCCAGAATCTCGAGCGCTGCGTCGCGCACATCGTTCTCGTTGATGCCCATATCCGCTGCAAAGGTGCCAATGACGTGGTCAGCCCAGACGCGCGGCAATTTGGCCTTGAACTGCTTGAGTGTCTCGGCCTTGCCGCCCAGCAACACATTGCGCGGCTGATGCGCCTCGCAAAAGGCTAGGGTCAACTCGGCGGCTTCTTTCAGGTTGCGCGCCGCGACTTCGTCTTGTTGCTTGTTGGCTGTGATGGACGCGCCGCCGCGCCGGCCTTCAGTTGATCCGCCGCCCGCCTTGACGCGGCGGACCGGCTCACCCATCATGCCTTCCGTCCGAATCAATTCGCCCACGTGATACAACATGAGCCGCACGCCATGCCGATCTACGATGGCGACGACGAACCGGCCAAACGTGTCCCACAGATTCGCCAGCGGCGTGAGGTAAGGCCTGGGCCCGACGAAAACCTGATCGGCCACTGGCACAGCCAACGCGAACGTGCGCCAAAAATTATCTGCCGCGCAAGAGAACACGGCCATGCCGCGTCCGCTCCAATCATATTCCAAATCGAAAAAGTGCTCGACGGCGGCAATGTCTTGACTGGCCGCCTGTTCGCTTGCGCCGCGCAACAATTGGCGCAGCGCCAACTTGTATTCGTCGGTAGTATGCTGCGAGGGATCAACGTTGAGATAGAGGCTGAGCACGGGCGCACCCGTGCCGTGATATTCGGCCAGCTCTTGCAAGTCCTTTCGGCTAAACATGGAGCCTCCTTAATGACTAGTCTCCTGCGTCAGACGCCGGGGAGACGCGGCGCGCTACTTGGGGCGTTCGCCCAGCTTGATCTTGACTTGCTGTTCTTGTCCGTCGCGGACGATCGTCACCGTGACCGTCTGTCCGACTTGCGTGTGATTGACCAGGTAAGTAATCATGGCGTCAAAATCGCGGATCTCGGTTCCGTCAATCGCAATAATGATATCTCCGCCGACTGCGACCTGAACGCCGCGAACACGCGCCGTCTTGTCGCTGCCGCGCAGTCCGGCCTGGTCGGCCGGGCCGTCGGGCGTCACGGAGGAAACCAACACGCCGTGATCTACTGGCAGCTTGACCGCCGCGGCCAGCTCGGCGATGCTAAAACGGTTGTCCGAAGTCACACCCAGATACGGATACGAGACGCCGCCCTTTTCGATGAGCTGCGGCGCGACGCGCTTGACGGTGTTGACCGGGATGGCAAAGCCCACGCCGGAATTGGCGCGTGTGCCGTTATCGGTGCGGATGGCCGCGTTCACACCAATGACGCGCCCGCGAATATCCAGGAGCGGCCCGCCGCTGTTGCCGGGATTGATCGCCGCGTCGGTCTGGATGATTTGCGGGTTTTGGAAAAAGCCCCCGTCCTGGGCGCTTTGCTGATCTGCCGGCAGCGTGCGGCCCAAGGCGCTGACGATGCCAAGCGTCATGCTGCCTTGCAGGCCGAACGGGTTGCCGATGGCGACGACGCGCTGGCCCACTTTGATCGCGTCGCTATCGCCTAGCTCGACGGGCGCTAGCCAGTTGTCCGGCGCATCTACTTTGATGACCGCCAGGTCGCTGTACGGATCGGTTCCCACGACTTTAGCCATCGCGACGCGCCCATCGGAGAACGTCACCTCTAACTCGGTTGCTTCAGCCACAACATGGTTGTTGGTGACGATGTGACCTTTCTTGTCAATCACAAAGCCAGAGCCGGAGCCGAGCTCGGTCAGCTGGTTGCTATCCCCGCCCGAGACGGTAATATTGACGACGGCCGGGTTCACGCGCAGGTACAGATTTTCCAGCAGCGTTTCTTCTTCAGAGAGCGCCCCGCCGGCAGAGGCAGGCAACGGCGTCGGCACAAAGCTCGTGGGGATCGGATTCGGCCTGGGCGGAGCAGGCGCAGTGGCGGGAACGAGGAAAGACTCGGCGCTACACGCTAACGTCACAATTGCCAATACGATCACCCATACACCCAATGTCTTTTTCATTCTACCTTCCTCAACCATGACAAGGAGACAGAGCCCCGGACACAAGGAGAGTATCTCCTTGTCACCTTGTTCGCTGGCGCATGTCACCTTGTCTCAATTTAGACAACTCTCGGAACAATTCTCGTTCGCGCTCGCTCAACTCTTGCGGGATCATGACGCGCACTTTGACGACCAAGTCGCCGCGCGTCTTGTCGCGCAGGCGCGGCATCCCCTGGCCGGAGAGACGGACGGCGCGGCCCGATTGCGTCTCGGGCACGATCTTGAGCTTGACATCGCCGCTCAGCGTGTGGACGACCGCTTCGCCGCCGAGGATGGCCGTGTAGAGGTCCACCGGCAGATCGCAGCGCAAGTCGTCGCCATCGCGCTCGAACTCTTGATGCGGCAACACCTTGACAACGAGGTAGAGATCGCCCGCCGGCCCGCCGATGCCCGACGTGCCCTGCCCGACCAGGCGCACTTTGGTGCCGGTCTTGGCGCCGGGTGGAATCTTGACCTCAAGGCGCTGGCCGTCTTTCGAAAGAGCACGGGTCGTCCCAGCAAAGGCTTCTTCCAGCGTGATTTCGATTTCTTGCTCGTAATCCTGGCCGCGCACGCCTTGCGCCGACGAGGCGCGCGAGCCGCGCGTGCCTGCCCGTCGAAACACGTCTTGCCCGGCGTCCGCCCCGCCAAAGATGGAGCTAAAGAAATCGGAAAAGCCACCGCCGCCAAAGAGATCATCCAGGTTCCCGCTATACGCTTCGCGGACGCGCGCGCCGCCGGGCTGTCCGCCCATTCCGCCGCTCGCCCACTGGCTCCAATCAAAGCCGCGCGGGTCGCCGCCCGTGCGCCGATACTGTTGATAACTCGCGCCCAGTTGATCGTACTTGCGCCGCCGCTCCGGGTCGGACAGCACCTCGTAAGCTTCGTTGATCTGCTTAAAGCGCTCCTCGGCTTTCTTGTCGCCAGGGTTCATGTCCGGGTGATGCTGGCGGGCGAGCTTGCGATACGCCTTTTTGATTTGGGCCTCGCTGGCTTTTTTGTCCACGCCCAAGGTTTTATAGTAATCCTGATAATCCATAGCTTTTCACCACACCCTCCGCGTTTCTGGCAATCATTGTAGGTCAGTTGGCCGTGAGTGTCAAGAGGACAAATGACGAACTCCCGTAAAAGCGCCGGGGCACGTGACGAAGGCGGGTTTGGTCCTTCGTCTTTGGTCAGAACAAATGTCGCCTCGCCGGGCTGAAAGGCTTGCCGGGCGAGGGCATAGACTGCCAAATCAAGGTTATAGTACACGGCGGTCTTTACGTATCGCATCCCCAGCTTTTCCATGACGCAGCGCGAGGCCGTGTTTTCGGGTACGGCCAGCGCGATGATGCGTTCAAGCTCCAATTCTTCAAAACCATAGCGGAGGCTGGCAGTAGCGGCTTCGGTGGCATAGCCTTGGCCCCAATGCGGCCTGGCGAACAGGTAGAGCACCTCGACTTCATTGGTCGTGTCTATGAACTTTAATCCGCACCAGCCGATCAGCTCCTGGCTGGCTATGTCGGTGACGGCCCACCAGCCCAAGCCGTGCTGTTCCCAATGGCCGATGATGAACCGGAGCGTTTTTTCCGTCTGCTCCCGCGTGCGAGGGTTCCCGCCGGGCAGATAGCGCGTCACGTCCGGGTCGGCCAGAATCGCGGCGAGGCGATCCAGGTCGTCCAGCGTGAAAGGACGAAGGGTGAGACGTCGGGTTTCAATAGAGGGTGGCGTCAAGGGTTGCTCTGCTTGTGCTGTATCGCGAATCGCACATCGCGTAGGAGCGCCCTCACGGGCGCGATGGTCAGTTAGCGTGTTGGTATGTTGACCGAGATCAACAAGTCTTGATCGCTGATGTTTTCGTAGGCATGGGCTACGCCCGCAGTCACTCGAACGACAAGACCCGGCATCGCTTTGAATTGCTCGTCCTGCACCCAGACGAGGCCCTCGCCGCTAAGAAAGTAAAACAGGTGACCGTAATCGTCCTGGTGCAGGGCGAACTTGCCGCCGGGCGCGACGCGAGTCAACACTAGCTTCGTGTCTTCCGCCAGCAACGTTTTGCCATAGACCTCACGCGCCACATCCGGGCGCACAGGTCGCCATTCGAGTGACGCGGCATCAAAAAACTCGCTCATGCTCATTTTCTCCTTGCGCCTCAATCATCTTTGAGTTTGATTTCCCCTTGCTGGTGGGGATGTTGGCCGAGGATGCCTGCATAGAATTCGCGGATGGCGACGAAATCGGCCTGGAGGTCGCCGGTGGGCACGAACGTCGGGCCGATGCCGCCCACCTTGCGGCGATAGTCCAGAAAGCCCATCGCGATGGGAACGCCCGCGCCCAGGGCAATGTAGTAAAAGCCGGATTTCCAGTACCCGACCATGCTGCGCGTGCCTTCGGGCGCGATGACGAGGATCATGTCTTTGCTCTGCCGAAAGGCCGTCACCATCTGATCAACAAAGTTGGTGCGAGCGCGCCGGTTGACCGGGATGCCGCCGATCTTTTTCAACAGCCCACCGAAAGGCCCGCGAAAGAATGTGTCTTTGCCCGCCCAGCGCGGATGGATTCCCAGCGCGCCCCTGAACAAGAGCATGAGGGGAAAATCCCAGTTGGATGTGTGGGGAGCGCCGATCAGCACGTACTTGTTCGCGTCGGGCAGGCTCGCTTCAATCTTCCAACCCATGACGCGCAGGATGGCGCGGGCCAGGGTTTGGGTCAACGTTCGTTTGGGGAGAACTAGTGCTTGGGTCATCCATCACTCGTTTCAAGTCGCAAGGCGCAGGACGCATACCTGACAGGCCTACCTCATGGATGAAAAAGTTGACGCCCCCGGTGGGATGCAGGCCGATAGCAAAAGAACCAAAGCCAGTGAGAGGACCGCAAGCTGTTTAACTCTCATTCTGACTCCTCAACGTCATGCGTGAGGCGATACGTGATACGCGATATACGATACACGCCTACACCGGGTCATTCCCACGTGTGATTCGCCAGACGTGGGCGATGCGCTGCAACGCGGTCAGGTTGGTCAACACCGCCAGCAGCCACAAAACCGGCGTGACCCGGTTGAGAATCAGCGCAGCGGCGATAATGAGGAATCGCTCCAGGCGTGTGAGCAGGCCGACCTTGCAGTCCAGTCCCAACCCTTCGGCGCGGGCGCGAGTGTAGCTCACCATCACCGACCCGATGATCGAGGCGAACGCCAAGATGACCTCCGTGTGCCGGCCCGCGCGGAGAAAAGGGATCATCATGCCCATCAGGATGGCCGCGTCGGCGTAGCGGTCGCTGGTCGAATCGAGAAACGCACCAAAGCGCGTCTTGCGGTTCGTCAGCCGGGCCAGCGTCCCATCCAGCGCGTCAAAAACGCCCGCCAGCAAAAACAGCCATCCGCCCAAGCGGGTGTAGCCCAGCGCCAAGACGACGGCCACGCCCAGCGTCATCGCCAGGCCAAACAACGTCAGCATGTTGGGCGTCAGCCCTAACCGCCCCAACAGAGTCGCTACAGGCACGAGCAGCTTGCTGCCCCACGTTCTGGCCCAATCGGAAAACGTAGCGGGGCGTTTCTTGGGTTCTTGCGTTGTCACAACCGTTTCTCCAATCTGAGGCTTGCTCGCATGGCGCGCCCCGGAAAAGCGACCATCACACGCGCGCGGACAGCGGAATAGTATTCGAGCACACGCGTCGCCACGACGGGCCAGGCATATCGCTGCGCCTTTTCGCGTCCGAGAGCTCCCATCTCGCGGCGACGCGCCGGGTCGCGCAACAGCGAGATGAGCGCGGCGGCCATCTCCCCCGGGTCTTTGGGCTTGACCAGTACGCCCTGCGAACCGTCGTCCATCACGTCGCGGTAGCCGTCAATGTCGGAAGCGACGATGGGCGCGCCGGCCGCCATCGCCTCTAGCAGCACCATCCCGAAACTCTCCATGCCGATAGAGGGCGCGCAGAACACATCGGCGGTACGGTAATAGCGCGCAAGCTCTTCATCGTTCACGCGGCCCACAAAGTGGGCGTCCCGCAATCCCAGTTGCCGCGCCTGAAACAAAAACGGCAACACTTCCAAATTGTCATACGCGCCCACGACGATCAGTCGCGTGTCAGGGAGATCGCGTTGAACGGCCGCAAAAGCGTCAATCAAATGCGCCAGCCCTTTGCGCTTTTCCAATCGGCCCACGAATAGAATATTGAGCGGCCCGTCCGCAAACTCTTCGATAGGGCGCAGGTTGGGGCGACCAAAAAGCTCCACGTCCACGCCATTCGGAATCACGCAATAGTCCGCCGGAAAATAGCGCGCGTGATATTGCCGCGCCGTCTCTGAAACGGCGATGTGACCATCCAGGTTTTTAAAGAACCGACGAAAGATCGGCGCGCCGTAGTAATACGCCCGGCTGACCGGGCGGTAGGAATGAAATGTGCCGACGCAGATCGCCTGCGGCACCAGGTCGTGGTGGCGCAAAATCGCCAGCGGCAACGTGGGCATCAGTGGCTCGTGCAAGTGCAAGACGTCGTAGCGGCCTTCTTGCAAGATGCGCTTGGTGCGCCGGTACGTGCGCGGCGAAAGGCTGATGCGCGCGATGGAGCCTGCAAACGGAACCGGGATGATGGCCGACGAAGTATTGATGACGTGCTCGTCCGTCACCTGTTCGGAGCTGGGCACGAGGATGCGCGCGTCGTGTCCCAGCCGCGTGAACTCACTCGCCAGGTGGCTGAGGTGATTGTTCACGCCGCCCGGCACGCTGTAATCGTAAGGCGAAACGAGAGCGATTTTCATTTGATTTCGGACACCTGCACTTGCGCCGAAGCGCAGCGCAGGTGCAAGTGTTTCAGATTTCGGGTTGCGGTGCGCGGATCAAACGTGAGTCACCGACCGAAATCCGCAGTCAACCATCCGCAATCCACAGGGGCGTGGTCAACACCCATTGCTCCGGATGAGCGGTGACGGCTCGCTCCAACTCTCGCACACCAAAGTCGAGCGCGGCGCGATAGGCCTCCTCGCGGTCAGCGGCTTGATCTGGCGCAAACGTCGGCCCCAGTTCGAGCCTGGCACGCCCATCCGGCAAACGATAGCAAAAGACCGCCACCAGCGGCACGTGCATCTTGGCGGCGATGCGGGCATAGCCATCCGGCACGCGCGCCGGCTCACTCAAGAGCATCACCTCTACACCGCTGCCCGTCGTGTCACGGTCGAGCGCCAGCCCGACGGCTTGATTCCGCTTGAGCGCGCGGAACAGTTCCAGCAGCGGCCCGTCGGACGGGATGAGCCGCAGGCCGTGGCGCGTGCGAAGGCTTGTGACGTACTGGTACACCCGCTCGGGGTGGATGTGCTCGGCTGGCCCCAACAGCGGCAGCCCCGTCGCGCCGACAAACTGCATTCCGGCTTCGGGATTGCCCAGGTGCGCCGTGCACAGCACGACGCCGCGCCCGGCAGCTCGCGCCGCTCCAATGTGTTCCCAACCGGCGACTTGCACCAGCGCGCGCATCTGCTGGCGGGTCAGCGCCGGCAAGCGGAACAGATCAAAATAGTTTTGAATCAGCGCGCGATGGGCCAGGCGGGCCGCTTTGTCCACTTGTGTTGCAGAGACCGACGCTCCCATCACGTGGCGGAGGTTGGCGCGCAAGCCGCGAATGGCCTTGACATTGCGGCGGTAGCCGAGGTCGGCCAGCCAGCCAGCGACGGCATAACCTAAACTGGGTGGAAGGCGAGGCGCGATCACTCCGAGAGCGCGAAAGGCAATGTAAGCATCCATCTACCGCAGCACTCGCTCATCGCCCACACGCTTGGTGACGCCTTTCGCGTCCAGGTGCTCCAGCAGCGCCAGCGCATACTTGCGGCTGGTGTCGAACAGGTCGCGCACCTGCGCCACGGTGATGTTGCTATTCTTTTGAATGTGCTCCTTGACGCGCTCGACCATCGCCGCATAGGTTTGCGGCAGAAACAACACTTCGTCGCTGACCTTGACCAACTTGCCTTGTTCCAACAATACGGCCAGCACGTCCGCGCCGATGGCAGCCTCGGCCTCTTTGATGGATGGAGTGGCATACGGCGCGCCGCGAAATCGCGCCAGGAGCGAATCCACCGCGCGCTGCTGGTCGGGCGTGAGCGTCACGGCAAAATCCGGCGCGCGGACGAACGCCGCCGACTCGACGAGGACGCCGCTCGAGGCTGCGAGCGCCATCACCTCGTTAAAGGGTTTGGGCGCGAGTCCCAGCTTGCTCTTGAGTTCTTCACGCGGCATTCCAAGGCGAAGAGGATAGGTCGTGTGAAAGGTCAAGAGTTCGCCCGCGATTCTGCTGGAAAGGGACGACCAGGCCGCGCGCGAGATGATGGCTTGATTGGATTGCAGTTGCGCGGGCGAGCCGCCGAGGGCGAGCACGTCACCCGAAGCAACTAGCTCGTTCAGCAGCGGCATGGCCGCGTCGGCGGCCATGTTGGTTTTCTTGAGCAGCTCGGCCACTACCATCGGGCCGGCAGCGTCGAGGGCTTGCAGCAGAATTTCAGAAGGCGAACCCTGGGCTAGCGTTTCCAGGTGCGCGATGACTTGGCTCTTGAACCGGCGATGGCGGTGTGTGGGGTGCGCATCCACGACCACCCCGCCGCCCAACGTGAGCGAGGGCGAAGGCAAGCGCGCAATAAAGCGGTCGCCTTTAACCAAATTGAGCGGCTCGGCCAGGCGGAACTGCACCCAGCCTTCCGCGCCGGGGGCGAGCTGCTCATCGCCCAACAGCCGCACTTGCGCGGTCGCTTCGGTCGCGCCGTGAAAGAATTTGACTTGACTGTTGTGCCGCAGCGGACGCGCCACATCACCCAAAAGCTCAAAGCGAGTATCCACCAGCAGCGTCGGCGCTAGCCAGCCCGGCGTCGTCACCGTATCGCCGCGCCGCACGTCGGTCAGATCCACGCCGGAAAGGTTCACCGCCACGCGGCTGCCCGGCGCCGCGCGCTCGATCTTTTTCTTGTGCGTCTGCAAGCCGCGCACGCGCGCGGTCAGTCCTCGCGGCAAAATCATCACCTCTTGTCCCTGCGCCAGCGCGCCGTCAATCAGCGTGCCAGTGACGACTGTGCCAAAGCCCGCCACGGTAAAAACGCGATCCACACCCAAGCGCGGGCGGCCACGGTCCGGGCGCGGCGGGCAAGCCGCCAACACGCGGTCCAGTTCCGCCAGCAGTTGCGGAATTCCGGCCCGGGTGCGCGCCGAGACGGGAATGACGGCAATGCCTGCCAGGCTTGTGCTTTCCAATGTCGCCGAGACATCGGCCATTACCAACTCGAGCCAATCGTCGTCCACCAGGTCGCGCTTGGTCAGCGCCACCACGCCATTGCTGACCTTGAGCAAGTCGAGGATCGCCAGGTGCTCGCGCGTCTGGGGCATCACGCCTTCGTCGGCGGCGACGACGAGCAGGGCAGCGTCAATGCCGCCCACGCCGGCCAGCATGTTTTCGATAAAGTCAATGTGGCCGGGCACATCCACCACGCCGACCGATTCGCCGCTGGGGAGCGTGAGCCACGCAAACCCCAGATCAATCGTCATCTCGCGCTCTTGCTCTTCCTTCAAGCGGTCGGGATTGATGCCCGTCAGCGCCTGAACGAGCGTGGATTTGCCGTGATCAACGTGACCAGCAGTGCCAATGACGCGCACGCTTTTTCTCCCTCACGATTTCTTGGTTCGGTCGCCGCCGCCCAGAGTCGTTTTAGCAGGCCGCCCTTTTTCCAACACGGCCTGCTGTGTTTCCACGACTTGGCGCGCTGCGGAAAGCGAAACTTTGGAAATTTCTTCGAGGCCGTCCCACACGACCTTGAACTTTCGCTCATGC
>Ga0315279_10010636_pt1 | contig 10794 bp, 6 predicted proteins | sample YL17G06_20_MG_FD_203694 | JGI IMG/M metagenome (GOLD analysis project Ga0315279, IMG submission 203694) | Sediment microbial communities from Yellowstone Lake, YNP, Wyoming, USA - YL17G06_20 | ecosystem: Environmental > Aquatic > Freshwater > Lake > Sediment | place: USA: Wyoming | collected...
ATATAGAGCATCTTTACCTTTGGCCCGCTTAATGGGGCCTTTTATATGACTGTCCCTTTGCTCTCCTGCCTTACACTTCATCCAATCGTCATCAAGCGCAAGTTTAGACGAAAAATAGCCCTCGGGTGGACAAAATATAGTGGACTACTCAATTTTTGCAGCCGATTTTAAGATAACGTAAATCGGAACAAACGATTGAACGGTTAGACGGCGGCCCAGGATTATGGCAAAAATAATTACATCGGTTTTGATGCTCGCTGTTATGTGCTTATCTGGCTGCTCCGGACCAAAAAGATTAGCAGCGACAGCAGTCACCGCTGGAAGTCCGGATGCGTCCGGCAGCCCCCCCGATGTCTCTGTCGGGGGCAGGGCGGTAGAATATCTGCACGACCAGAACCTGCCGGCACTGGAATCGGCGGAAGTCTGGCAGAGCGATTATGGGCCGGGGCTCAAACTGACCACGGCACATTACGAGATTTTTACAACGCTTCTGGAGCCGCTAATGCTCCGGCGAGTCCCTCTATTTATGGAGTCGGCCTATAGCGCCTATAACGGCGAGATGTCCGAGCCGATTGAAACGACAACGAAGTTCACCGTTTATCTTTTTGCTGACCGTCAGCAGTGGACGGCCTTTACAAAAAACTTCGCAGGCGAGCAGGCCGAACTGTATTGCGCGATAAAGGCGGGAGCGTATTGCCACAATGGCGTCTGCGTGGCATACAATATCGGCAGAAAGCGGACGTTTTCGGCCATCGGGCACGAAGGGTGGCACCAGTTCAACAGCAAGCACTTCAAGTTCCGCCTGCCGAGCTGGCTCGATGAGGGCGTGGCGATGCTCTTTGAATCGTCCAGGGCCGAGGACGGCACATTTGTCTTTGAGCCATGGGAAGACACGTATCGATTGGATGCCCTCAGGCGAACCCTCAGGAAAAATGAAATGATGCCGCTGAAAGAATTGATAAGCATTAACCCCGGCGAGGTGCTTGCCACAAACGAATCCGAGGCGATAATGGCCTTTTACGGCCAGTCGTATGCCCTGGTGCGGTTTCTGCGCGAGGGCGGCTGCGGCAAACGGCCGGGGACTTATCGCCAGTTGCTTTTGGACGGGCTGAAAGGAGATTGGCCGCTGGATGAAGTGAGCAAAAAAATCGCGGAAGACAGAAACCAGCCTCGCACTATTTTGTGGAACCGCGTCGTCGGGCAGTCGCTTTTCCACCAGTATATCGGCGATGACTTCGAGCAGGTCGAACAGCGGTATCTGGCTTTCTGCCGACAGATAATCGACCAGAAGTAAACGGTAATAAGCTCACAAGTCCACTCTCGACACAAGGCAATCCGCCACGACTTCTTTGGCGGAGAGCGCCCGCGTATCCGTTGTCTATGGTCAATAAACGGCAGGTATCGATTATCCTGGCCTCGGCGTCGCCGCGGCGAAGACAACTGCTGGCAAAGGCCGGCTATAAATTCAAGGTCGTCCCTTCAGATATTGATGAGTCGGCTTTTCCAGCCACAGGTCTAAGCGCAACTGAATATGCCAAAGGGCTTGCCCTGGCCAAGGCCAGAAAAGTCGCCGGAAAATTTCCGGATTGTCTTGTCATCGGCGTGGATACCGTTGTGGATTTTAACGGCGAAATCATCGGCAAGCCCGCCGATGCGAAAGAGGCGGAGCTGATTACAAGAAAACTGTTTAGCGCACCTCACAAGGTGATAACCGGCGTCGCGATTGTAAGATTAAGCGACGGCGCCGAAATAACTGATAGTGACACCACGATTGTCTATCCGAAGAGACTGACGGATGAGCCCTTCGGCAGTGAGCTCAGGGCCGAACTGCAAATCGCCAGGCACATCAAAGGCCTCTCGTGGCGGGGAAAGGCCGGCGCCTATGCCATAAAAGAAAAAGGCGACGAGTTTGTCGAAAGGATAGATGGCAGCCTGACAAACGTAATGGGCCTGCCGATGGAGCTTCTGGGGCGAATGCTGAAGAGATTTCTCAGGTAAAAGGGACAGATAGATTGACAATTGTTGATTGACGATTGTCAATTGAAAATCAAATTCCCTGCCGATAGTCACTCACCAGAGAAAGTAACAGCTATAATGTCGGTGGAACAGACCTATTGAACGCATTGATACGAGAGCTAACGCCTGAACCGCTATATTGGCGAGGAGATGTAATCCGATAACCATTTTGCCCCTGCCCAATAAGTGGCCATATCCGACAGTTTGCAACTGAAGCTCCCAGGCCAGCACAAAAAGCCCGACTACAACAAGATAAGGCCAAAAAGCATTAATAACAGGCTTGAGAATATAGTCCGGGTGAAACACCATCGCCATATCCCGACCAACTGAAAAGGTCAGAATTGCCATTGGGAAAGCGAACAGGCCGGCAATCGCCAATATATGTGAAATTACGGGGAATTCAATCCCCCCCATTCTCGACACCACAAGGAAAATAATGCACGGCAGTTGGACTACCACCAGTGCGACAGCAAATATGCACAAAGACCTGATGATGTTCCATATAAAGCCGAACAGGCCACCCATATAAACGTCCGGCAACTCTTCCACGTCGAATGCTGATGAGTAAATTATTTCCATATAGTACCAGAATAAACACCCCCACGCCGCCAGAGTTATTATAAATCCGGTCGGCGCCTGAATCCTAAATCCCCCCACAGTACAGGAGTAATCGGTGTGGCCCAGGAAAAACTTAAAGCAAACTGCTGCCATCACAAACACCAGTCCTGTTGCATTTTGCGGCTTGATAAACATTTTCCAACTATCCATGAACACTGACCTGTAAAATCCTGCTACCGGAACTTTCTTTTCTTCAGATAGAGCTTCGACTTTTTGGGGCTTTTCGTGGTCGCTGGAGGGGATTATAAAAAGCTGGCCGCAGGTCTGGCATCGGGCCCGCTTGCCGCAGTGTTTGTCGGAAAAGGCAATTATCGTATTGCAGGTGGGGCAGTTGAACTGGATTGTCATAAACTCAACCCTTCGGGAGCATTGTCGATTTTCGATTGTCGAATGCCGATTGTAAATTGTAAATTGTAAATCGAAAATCGCAAATATCAGCTGCCTAATCCTGCTGGACGGCATCAATGAATGTCTTTAGATTGTTGGCCCATTTCTTGGCCTCCAGCAGGTCGATGGCGCCCTGCTTGACCAGTATCGCCAGATGCTTTTCCATCGTCATCATTTTTTCATCGGGCATGTCGCGGGTCTTGATTTGCAGTTGCGTGTACACCTGTTCTGTCTTGCCGGTGCGTATCAGGTTGGCGACCGCGTAGTTATTGTTAAGTATCTCCATCGCCGCAACTCTGCCTGTGCCGTCTTTCTTCGGGATAAGCTTCTGGCTGATGATATAGGCCAGGCCCAGCGAAAGCTGATTTCGCACTTCATTTTGCCTGCCGGCAGGAAAATAGTCGAGGATACGCGTCACCGAACCGACTGCGTCCCTTGTGTGCAGCGTGGAAAAGACGAGATGTCCGGTTTCGGCGGCCATAAGCGTCATCGCTATCGTTTCCGGGTCACGCATCTCGCCGACAAATATTATGTCCGGGTCTTCCCGCAGCATCGCCCTTAAACCTCCCAGGAAAGTTTTGACGTCCCTGCCGACCTCACGCTGCGAGATAATTGAGTGCCGCTGGACGTAGAGGTATTCTATTGGGTCCTCGACGGTTATAATCCGGCAGGCGTGCTTCTCGGCGATTCGGTCGATTAGAGAGGCGATTGTTGTGGACTTGCCGGCCCCGGTTATGCCCGTCAAAAGCACAAGCCCGTGCTTGCGGTTGATAATATCTTCCCAGACATTGTTTGGAAAGCCGATTTCCTCTATCTTCGGAATATCCAGCGACAGGGCCCGTATCGCCGCCGCTATGCCGTCATTGTCCTTAAAGACGTTTATGCGAAACTGAATCGTCCCCTGCCTGTAGGAACAGTCCACATTCTGCTGAGCGTGGAGCTTATGGATATTGTCCTCGCTCAGAAGGGGGTAGATAAGCTGCTTTGCTATTTCCGGCGTTACGTTCGGGCCTTTAAGTTTCACAAGGTCGCCGTCAATGCGGTAAGTGGGCGGCGCGTCCACCTTGAGATGCAGGTCCGAGACGCGCATCGCGCCGTGCTCCTCGAAGTAAGCCAGCATATCGCTGATGCTCAGTTTTCCAAGCTCCGCGGTCGGGTACACCTTTGCCGAAGCAGGAGATTCTTCAGTCATATATACTTCTGGAAAAAAACCTAACTACCGGACTCTGATTTTTGTATATCGGCCATATAATATACCAATATAACCGCCGCCAGGCAATCCGCCACGACCTGATAAGTCATCATGGCGGACTTGCCAGACACTGGTGTTTATTCTTGTCGGGCGTGGCGTTTTTTACTGGCTTTGCCGGGATAACCGGCTATAATCTTGCGGCAATCCGCCACGACGTCGTCGGACTGAAACGAGAGCTGTTATGCGAAATAGGGCGTTATTTGTGCTGGGTCTTTTGGCTCTGGTATCCAGGCCGGCCTCATCGGCCATAGAAAGCCAGAAGGCCCGTGCCTTTGTCGGCCAGGATTTGCACCTGACAGGCAGGGACCTGATAAGTTATCAGTTGAGCGCTATCGAGCACGCTCTCGTTTTCCAAAACGGATTTTCGATGTCGATTGGCGCCAATCGTTTTTCCAGCGACATCGCCGTAGTGTGGCTGGAAAGCATCCGGACCGAATTTGGCGGGCGGACTTCGGCAAGCTCGGTCAGGTCGGTCCGAATTGACTACAGAGTCAGGGCGTATCTGGAAGGAAAGCCGGTGGTGGAAAAGGCCGAAGGAGCCAGGACAACCGAATTGGTTGAAACCATTATTGAGCAGGATAGGGCAATGGTCGTTCGGTTCACCGTCAGCGGCGAGGTTTTTGTAACAGCCGACAAAAGAGAATCCGCCGACCCCCGCGGACTGGAGCTTTACCGGAGGGCCCTTGCCGCAGTTGTTGCAGCGGAGCTGTCTCTCAAGAAGCCGACCTCTGAATCGCCCGTAAAGAAGCCTGAGGTCGCTGTTAAGCCGGAGGAGAAAAAACCCCGCTTCAGGTATCCGGTGAATCTGGCGCCCGCAGGTGAAGTCGCACCAAATATCGAGTGGGACGAGGAAAAGGGAATAGGAACGGTGATAGGCAGGTTCTATCTGTGGCAAAAACAGGATGAGGAAGGCGGCCCGCTGGAACTGCAGGCCGACAATGCCGTTCTGTTTTATTCGAGCCGCAAACCTCAGGCAGACGAAAAACAGGCGCAAGCCGGACTGGACATCCTCGCAAAAGGGGCCATCGATGCGGTGTATCTATCGGGTGACGTGGTAATGACCGAGGGCGAGCGAACAATCCGGGCCAACGAGTTATTTTACGATTTTGAAGGAAAGAAGGGGATTGCGATAAACGCAGTGATGAGGACCTTCGACGTGGCCGAGGGGATTCCGATTTACGCTCGGGCCGAAAAGCTCCGGCAGCTGGCGGAAAATAAATTCGCGGCAGAGAACGTAACGCTGACGACCAGCGAATTTTATGTGCCTCAAATTTCCCTGAACGCATCAGAGATACTCATTACCGATACGACCAGCATCGACCGGCAGCAGGGCGCTGTCTCGAAAAGCAGTTACGATGCACAGATGGAGGATGTGCGGTTGAAGATGTATGACAAGACGATTTTCCGCTGGCCCTTTGTCCGCAGCAATATGCAGAGGCCTGATATTCCGGTTAAGAGCCTTCATATGGGTTATGACAGCACGTGGGGGGCGACGATTGAGACACAATGGTATCTGGCACGGTTATTAGGATTGCAGGAGTCGGAAGGGACAGACAGCACTATTACATCGGATTACTACAGCAAGCACGGCCTCGGCAGCGGAGTTAAAATCGATTACAAGAGAGAGAACTACTTCGGCAGGCTCGCAGGTTACATAATTAACGACAGCGGCGAGGACCGGCTTGGCAGAGACGACAGCCACAAAGACATTGAGCCGCCGCGGGAGCTTCGCGGGCGATTTAGCTGGCAGCACAGGCAATTTTTGCCGAATGATTGGCAGCTTACCACCGAAGTCGGGTATCTGTCAGACGAGAATTTTCTGGAAGCGTATTATCGGAATGAATTCTATCTCGAAAAAGAGCCGGAGACGCTGGTGTACTTGAAGCGCATCCAGGACAACTGGGGTCTTGCCTTTCTGGGTAAGTGGCGAATAAATGATTTCGATGACCAACTGGAAGAATTACCCTCTGCGGAATTCCACTGGACAGGTCAGTCGCTTCTTGACGACAGATTGACATATTACAGCGACAGCCAGCTCAGCCGGTTCCGCCAGCGTCTGGCTCCGGACAGCACTTCGGCTGTGTCGCAGGATTTCTTTACGTTTTGGTCCACCAGAAGCGAAATTGATATGCCGATGACTATAGGGACAACGAAGTTAGTGCCTTTTGTGGCAAGCACAACAGCCTACGAAGACGGCAGCGGCTTCTACACGGACATCGACGGCACAGCAGACAAAAGTAAAGATAATGTTTTCCTTGGGGAAGGCGGCGTTCGTGCATCATTACAGTCATATTGGAAGGTTTACCCGGATGTTAAATCGCGGCTGCTGGATTTGAGCCAGTTGCGGCACGTAATCGACCCGCACATGACGGTGGTTGGTTTTGCCGAAAGCGATTCGGTCGCCGAACAACGTGACGCGATTAACGCAGGTATCTCGCAGCGGCTGCAAACCAAACGCGGGCCTGTCGGGAGAGAGCGAACGGTTGACTGGATGCGGCTGGATATGGACGTTACCTGGGTGAACAATTCAGGTGACACATCGGGAGGACCGGACAGGTTTATCTGGAATAAGCCCTTTATTCCGCTCGTCAATCGATACAGCACGGCCATACCGCCGCAGGACAGACGCGGCAGCGATATATTCGGACTGAGGCGCAACTCGTTCTGTGCGGACTATATATGGCGTTTAAGCGACACCTTTGCGCTGTTATCAGATATGAATTTTGACATGCAAAGCGGGGTTGTGCAGCAGTTTGACGTCGGTCTTTCGCACCTGCGGTGGCCTAACTTAAGTTACTATATAGGAAGCAGATATTTAAGACGGATTTTAGACGAAAAAGGTTCAAATATGTTTACCTTTGCGGCCACTTATATAATTGACCCACGATACACGGTGGTTTTTTCACAGCAGTTTGATTTTGAATGTGGTTCAAATATACGAAGCGACATAACGCTCATACGGCGGTATCACAGAATGTACTGGGGCATCACATACAGTGCGGATGAGTCGCTGGACAGCCATGCAATTGTATTTAGTATATGGCCCGAAGGTGTGCCGGGACTGGCGATGGGCCCCAGAAGATATATGGAGCTTGGCCCGTCCGCGGGCGGGGCAGGGTATTGAGGTGGAGGATTTTCGATTTGTGAATTTCGATTTACGATTTGAGGTGGCAATCGAAAATCGACAATCGTCAATTGCAAATTATTAGAATTGTGTGAAGGAGACTGTTATGGCGTTGGTTAATACTAAAAAGATGTTTCAGATGGCTTACAAAAACGGCTATGCCATCGGCGCTTTCAATGTGAACAATATGGAAATCACGCAGGGCATTATGGATGCCGTCGCCGAAGAGAAGGCGCCGGTCATCCTCCAGGTGTCCAAGGGTGCGAGGGCCTATGCCAAAATCAACTACCTTAAGGCGATTATCAACGTGGCGGTCGAGGAAAACCCCGACATTCCCATCGCAATAAACCTCGACCACGGCGACACTTTTGAGGTCTGTAAACAGTTCATCGATGACGGCTTTACGTCGGTAATGATAGATGCATCGCATAAGCCGTTTCAGGAAAATATCGCAATCACCAGGAAGGTCGTCGAATACGCCCATCAGCGAGACGTAATGGTTGAAGCCGAGCTGGGCCAGTTGGGCGGAATCGAAGAGGATGTCATCGGCGTGGATGATGTGCTCAAGCATCTGGCAGACCCCAAACAGGCGGCGGAGTTTGTGAAAAAGAGCGGCTGCGATTCACTGGCGGTGGCCTGCGGAACAAGCCACGGGGCTTACAAGTTCAAAACTGAACCAAAAATCGCCTTCGATATAATACAAGAGATAAGAGACAGGCTGCCCGGCTTTCCGCTGGTTATGCACGGTTCAAGCAGCGTGCTCAAAGAGTTCAAGGACCTGATTAATAAATATGGCGGCAAGATGCCCGATGCGATGGGCGTTCCGGAAGAGGCCATCAGCAAGGCCGGCAAAATGGGCGTCTGCAAGGTCAATATCGACACGGACCTGAGGATGGCTTTGACCGCCAAAATCAGGCAGGTCTTTGCTGAGAGCCCCGGTGAATTCGACCCGCGCAAATATCTCGGCCCGGCCAGGGACGCCATTAAAGCTATGGTCAAGCACAAGCTGCACGTTCTTGGCTGCGCAGGAAAAGCAGCCGAATGCAGCGGTTTGACAGGCTCACCGCCCTGAGCGAAGTCGAAGGGATAATCGGCCTTTGTGATTTTCGATTTACGATTTACAATTTACGATTTGAGGTGGCAATCGAAAATCGACAATCGTCAATTGCAAATATTTTGGAGGTTAGTTCTTTGTTGCCGCAAAAGTCAAGAAAGCTGTCTGTAGAAACCCCGAGAACATATTTAACCTGGCTGCTCCGGCTGGTCCTGATTGTTCTTCTGCCTGCCAGCCCGCCAAAGATGTCTGTGGCGGGTGAAAGCCCGGACAAAATTACTAAATCCGCGGCCGCCGAATCCGGCCTTGTCGAGAAGGCCTGCGAGCTGATTTATCAGGGCAAATTCGATTCCGCCGGCGAGCTGATTAAAAAAACCAGGTCCGCCACGACGTCTTTGGCGGACTCTTTGGCGAGATTGGCAGAGATTGTCGAACAAGCCGGTTCTATAAATCAACGGCGCCAGTCGGCAAGAGAAAAAGCATATAGTGAGCAGGTGGCTGATCTGGAGAAATCCCGGGCCAAAAAAGATGCCAACGATGTGAAGGACGCAAATGACCGCAGCGATGCCAACGACGTCAACGATATCACTTCAGCGCTGACGATTATTACCAAGGCGTCCGAGTTTGCAGACCAGGCACAGAAACAGCAGCTTCTGTCTGACTCATTTGTGAAGAAGACTTTACAAAAGGCGATAGACAAGGCCTCGCGATTCGAGGTGAAAGGCAAATGGCTCGAAGCATACACAAATTGCTATTACTGGCTGGCGGTAATTGACCCGAACAATAAGGCGTATTTGGATTACGCCGAGCAGCTTCTTGACAAGGCCGGCATCGCAGCTTCTTTTCAGGACAGCCCCTGCGAGACCAGAGACCAGCGATATGCAGGTGTGGAAAAAGATATGTTTGTCCGTGCGGTCAACGCTCTGAGCTTAAACTACGTCAGCATCATTGACTACGGGCAGATGACAACCAAGGCCATCGAGCGATGCAAGCTGCTGGCCGATGTAATGGGAACGTCATTTGCGCAAAATTCGCCAAACGCGGAGTTGGTTTCCCGGCAAAATCCGGATGACAGCAATGCGCCGAAGCCCACCCCCGACAGAAACATTCGGGGGCAGAGCGAACCCAACAAGCCCTCTGTTTTGTTGGCCGACAGCAAAAAGCTCGCGGCCTGGTCAGCGGCCCTGGCGGGACTCCTGGATGAAGTCAAGCAGTCGCCGACAGGATTTGATAAGGATAAGTTCTTAGAGGTTTTTGAGAAGGTCCTGAAGCTGAACGCCGCCGCTGCGGATTTGCCTGAGGCGATAGTGATTGCACAGTTCGCCGAGGCGGCGCTGTCTGCGCTCGACCCTTATACGGTAGTGGTCTGGCCCAGGCAGGTGCAGGACTTTGAAAAAATGATGACCAACGAGTTCACCGGCATCGGCATAGAAATCTCCAGAGAAAAAGGTCTGCTGACGGTGGCGAGCCTGCTGCCCGATACGCCCGCATACAGGTCGGGCCTTGATGCCGGCGATGTAATCCAAGCGGTTGACGGTGTCGAAACGAAGGATATGACGCTTGTCTGTGCGGTCCGCAAGATTACAGGCCCCAAAGGCACGAAAGTAACCCTTACAATAAAGCGGCCCGGCAAAGAGAACACCGGGGAGCTTACGATAGTCAGAGACAAAATAACCGTGCCGACAATCCGCGGCTGGCAGAGGAACGGAGAAGGCAAATGGCTGTATCTGGTCGATGAGCCGAACAAAATCGGCTATGTTCGCATCACCAGCTTCTCCGGAGAGACCTCTTCGGACCTGGAAAAGGCCCTGAAGGAGCTTGAGGCGGGGGGCTTGCGAGGGCTGGTTCTGGATTTGCGGTTCAACTCCGGCGGACTTCTGGATAGCGCGGTCGAAATAACCGACAAATTCATAAAAAAGGGTCTGATAGTCAAAACCCAGCCCGGCTCAGGGTTCGGCAGATTGCCGACCTATGCGGTGGCGCACGAGAAAGACACTCATGCGGACTACCCTCTTGTCATATTGATTAATGCCGGCTCCGCAAGCGCCTCGGAGATTGTGGCGGGCGCGCTGGCAGACCAGATGCACAAGCGGGCAATCCTGGTGGGGGATAGAACTCACGGTAAAGGAAGCGTGCAGGGAGTGACGCACTATCCGGGCGGCGGCGCCCAGCTTAAATATACAATGGCGTACTATTATTTGCCTTCGGGTCAGCGGGTTGAAAGCCAGGACGCGATTAAAAAGCAGGGTAGAAAGGACTGGGGTGTCGGGCCGAATATCGAGATTGAGCTGACAAGCGATGAGATGAAGAAAATGCTCGATGTCCAGAGAGACAACGATGTGC
>Ga0315279_10010637_pt1 | contig 10793 bp, 10 predicted proteins | sample YL17G06_20_MG_FD_203694 | JGI IMG/M metagenome (GOLD analysis project Ga0315279, IMG submission 203694) | Sediment microbial communities from Yellowstone Lake, YNP, Wyoming, USA - YL17G06_20 | ecosystem: Environmental > Aquatic > Freshwater > Lake > Sediment | place: USA: Wyoming | collected...
GGAAGACGGCCTCCCTCCGTTCCCTCTGCTTCCGTGCCGGCCCCTGCTCCCTTGCCGGTCCCTGCTCCCGTGCTGATTCCTGCTCTTGTGCCCCTTGCCGCTTTCGTTCTCATAGCTGTTTCTCTCTATCCACCGTCAGATCTAGGTTAATTGCGGAACATATATTTGTCTCATCAATATAGTCAGGGACGGAGTACCAACACTCAACCGGGAAAGTAGTGTAGACGTTGTCGGAAAAAGCCAGCCGATTGCAATGCCAAGACCCATAGCAAGGAATATCCATACTGTCAAATATCTATCTAAAAACGAAAGACGTTTTTCTTTATTAATCTTCATTTACTTATCCTTATGAAATGCGGGTAATGCATCGGGCAGCGTTTCCACATAACGCCGTATTTCGTCTCTTACTTTTCGGTATACCGCAAGAATATCAGCATCAGATTTTAGGGATTTTGCGATTTGCGGCGGATCGTCAAAACCAACATGGACTCGTATCGTTTTGCCGGGAAATATGAGGCATGTTTCATTAGCATGGTTACATACCGTAATGACATAATCAAAAGGAATTTCCATAAGATCTCGGACATGTTTTGAATATTGTCGTGAAATGTCAACCCCTGCTTCTGACATTACCTGCACTGCCAGCGCATTTATGTTATGGACTTCTATGCCAGCCGAATATGACTCGATCAAATCGCTTTTTAATTGCCTTATCCAACCTTCGGCCATCTGGCTACGGCAGGAGTTACCGGTACAAAGGAACAGCACTTTTAACTTTGACATACAATACCTCAATTGATTAGAAACCCAAATAAATATTGAACCAGTGTTTGAGTATTAAATATATACCAATAAGCAGAAACAAAACAGCCGTAACCCGCCTTGACCAAAGGTCAATAATGGCCAGCGCATTGTAAACCCGCCCGACAAATTGGGTTGAGAAAGCAATAAGAAAGGCAAAAACAATAACCGGCAAAGCGGTTCCTATTCCATAAAGTCCAGGCATAAGAATTGATCCGTTATTTTTAAGGGCGAGCGGCAAAAGCCCACCGAAAAAAAGACCTGCGGAAGTAGGACAGAAAGCCATTGCAAAAATAAACCCCAAAAAGCCCGCACCCCAAATGCCCATTGTTTCAACTCTTTTTTGAAATCCTTTCCCTATGCCATTGCCATTAAAACTGAATTTCACAATATCAAGAAGAAGGAAACCGAGAACCAAACATACCGGTCCAAGCATTAAATTCATGTAATGCTGCAAAAAGCTTGATACGCCGGGTATTGATAAAATGCCCTTAACAACCGCGAGAGCGACAAGAATATAAGCCGCCGTCCGGCCAATTGTATAAAGCAGTCCGGAAAACAAGACCATTCTGGCGCTGCTAACACGCCTCCCGACATACGAAATCGCGGCGATATTCGTCGCAAGCGGACAAGGGCTTATTGAGGTCAGGATTCCAAGCCACAATGCCATTGCTGCGCCTACCAATAGTTCACTCACAGGCATTTCCCTTCAAAACAAGCTTTGACTTCTTTGGCTATATAGTCCCTGTATGTTTTTTCATCCTGTACGAGTTGCCATATCTTATCAAGATTTTTCCATGATAGCTCCTTACCGTCCTTGGCGGTTGAAACAATCACTGATTTAGTGTACAGCTTGTAATCGTCCGCGAAATGTTCATTGCCTTTTTCTTCAACATTGATAGTTTTCCATTCAAGTTTTCCGTTTTTAATCGCCTCGGCGAAATCGGTTTCGACTTCCGATTTTGCAAAATTTTCAAGTTTGTAACAAGTCGGGCATCGCGCATTGCCATGGAAATAATAGACTATGATTTTGACATTTGAACTAATTGGGGCTTTTGTACTGTCGATTTTTGCGGGAATTGTCGCGGAATGCTTTTCAACGGGTTGCGGTTGCTCTTTTTTGGGTTGTCCGGCCTGGCATGACATGGAAATAGCAAGTAACCCCAAAGCAAAGCAACTCAAAATATGGCGCGACATTTTTGTTATTTTAGCTTTCAACATGCGAGATGCTCCTTGGCTCTGGAGGTTATTATTTCTATTGCATTATTTGAAGCGGGGCTTTTCCCTTTTTCAAATCCGTTGTCGGTCACTCTGATATATTCGAAACTCGAAAAGCCCGTCTTTTCCAATAGTTTCTTTGCACAATCAACAGAACATCCGTCGATTACAAGAACCTTCGCGGCCGCTTTGGTGGCTTCGATGAAACCGCTCAAACCCGCACCAATACCGCTAAGGCAATACATTTTGCCAATGCCTTCTTTGTGAAGTGCGCGGGCGGAAAGGTCGGCAATCTCGCCAACGTCAGCAGCACCGCTACAGGAAAAAATCAATTTCGGCGCGGTGCTGCATGCACAATTTTTGTCGCTCATTGAGATTCCTCCTTTTCAAGAAGCATGTTTTTAATTTCGTCAGATTTCGGTATCCGTCCAACGATTTTTACTTCACCATTTATTACAAGCGCGGGTGTCATCATGACGCCGAATTTCATGATTTCATTGATTTCTTCAACCTTAATTACCTCAGCCGCGATATTGTAGTCTTTAATTGTCCGTTGGACTGTTTCAAAAAGCTTCTTGCATTTTTGGCAGCCGGTTCCTAATATTTCAATCTTATTCATTGAGCATTTCTCCTTTTTAAAAATTTACAACAGCACATTGAAAAGGTATCCCGTCGCCACTATGCCAAGTCCCACAATTGCAACAAAAAGGACAAGCAGTTTAGGCTTTAATACTTTACGCAATAGAATCATTTCGGGAATACTGAGCGCGGTTACGGACATCATGAATGCCAGCGCCGTTCCCATCGCTACGCCTGCGCGCGTGAGTTCGCTTACCAGAGGTATTACACCGGCGGCATTCGAATATAACGGTATGCCGATAGCAACCGCGATCAGAACAGCAAATGGATTTTCTTTCCCAGCATATTTCGCGAGAGCATTGGCCGGTATCCAACCGTGCATTATAGCACCGATGCCGATACCTATTAGAACATAGAGCCATATCTTTCGGATCAGATCCGCGCTGAACCGAAAAGATTCCGAACTTCTGGTTCCAAGCGTAATGGAATTTGCCGTTTCGGCTTGCTTGCCGACTTTCACCACATAAACATAACCTTCTACATACTTTTCGAGCCGAAGCTTTCCAATAATCAGGCCGCTTACAATTGCGATTGTTTCGCCTGTCAATAGGTAAATCAGGGCTATCTTAATTCCGAAAAGACTGTAGAGAAGTCCCAGGGCGACTTCATTTATCATTGGAGCCGCAATCAGGTAAGTAAACGTGACACCAAGAGGAATACCCGCTTCAACAAACCCGATAAACAAAGGTACAGCAGAGCATGAACAAAACGGCGTCACTATGCCCAAGCCACCGGCAAGCAGGTGTGCGATAAAGGCATTCCCTTTTCTGGCCGAAAGAATTTTACGTGTTCGTTCGGGAGGGAAAAAGCTTCTGATAAAGGTAATAGCATAGATAATGAAAAATAGTAAAATAAAAATCTTTACCGTGTCAAACAAAAAGAAGTTTACAGCCGATGCTATGGCAGTTCCTTTGGCCAAATGGAGCATGCCGTATGTTGCAGCATCCGCAAGAAATTGTAACCATGCAAACATTTCAAAACCCCGTTCAATGTAGGCGAATTTGGGCAAGTGACCAAATTAGAGATAAAAAAACTACTTGAGCATTCCTTTTCGCTCATTTACTCCACATCTGATAACATCCTGCACGCAAGAAAAGAAATTCATTACACAGGACATTTTGAGCGAATAATACACATTGTGGCCTTTCTTACTATCGGCTATTATTCCCGCGTTTTTCAGGATTAAAAGGTGCTTGGAGATAGTTGACGTGTCTACTCCGACTTTTTCAGTAATTACGCAAACGCATAGCTCACCCTTTGATAATTCTTCAACAATGTACAGCCTTGTAGGGTGGGCTAATGCCTTTAAGATGTGTGCCTGAGTTCGATATTTGGCTTCATTGTCTTTGAACATAATTATTCTTCCTTGGTTATTTGGTAATATAACCAAATTCATGGAAAATTGCAAGTTTTTTATTGCCGCACCACGATGGGGCGGTTCTTTCCGGCGCAAGATTTGTTGTTTTCCTGTGCCGCATTTCTTGATTAATTGTTTTCGCCCCCGCCCGTCTTAAATTCAATTTTGCTTTACTTTAAATTTCCGCGCGGCGTTCTTGGGGTGCACAAATTTACCACAACGGTTCGTGCACGCCCGATGTTGCCGCCTATCAATATCGCCGGAATGCCGTAAGCCCGCGGACGGTGCCCGAGGCTTTGCGAGTGGACACCGCCAGGGCGCACGGACATGCAGGCGCTACAGACATCGCTGCGGCAATTTTGGGCTGCGCGTGTTGTTTGTCTGTTGCCACAATGCAATCCGTATTAGAATTTGCGCCGCCGCCGGTCTTGCTTTTTGTATTTATGGCGCACCTGTCTTACGACGAAGCGTAGGACGCGCGAAGGCGATATTTGTTCCGCTATTTGTTATGAAGTCGATAGATTTACGCTTTTCAATCATTACCATAATATTGATAAGTTGGAAGTCGATTATAAGCGACTGATTTAATGTGCATTATAAAGGATGCCAGTGCAGTATAGGTTGGTGTGCTCACATCAATACTAAGAGAAATGATAAAGGAAGGCTTTTCAGAAAAAGTTCCTCCTAAAGAAATTGTGCCGATATCTCCTATATCATATCCAAGTGAAAGGGCCACTTGTTGCAGAAATTTTGGTTCATAAATTGTTTGAATCCTGTTGTGATATAAAGAATCAACCGGAGAATAGTAGTAAACAGTATCGTAGGTATTGAGATGAAATGGAAAGCTAAGCATAACGGAGAATCTTTCCCATTTGTGTTTATTATAAGTTGATAGCTCTTTGTCGACCCTATTTAAAAAAGCCATATTTTGATCAGATAAAGAATCCCCCATTATTTTAGCCAATTGGCGGATTTTAAAAGCTTTGGCAATTATGTTATTTGCGAATGGCAACTTTGGATTTAATGGACTTACTTTTATACCTAATATTGCCACTTTGTCATATTTTGCATTTTGATCAACCGTTATGGCTGCGCCAAGATGAAATTCAGCATAGGCTTTATTGTTTATCATCTTTTGCATTAATTCGATTTCCTGTTGATTGGAATATCCTAAATTGTACTTCAATATCATTTTTACAGAAGAGGAGTCAGGATTTAGCGGGTATGAAAATGGAAGGTTTTGAGCATAAATAGAAAATGCGCCCAATGCTGAGATTAATGCAATTTTAGAGATTTTCATTTTGGTGCCCTTTCTGCTTTTGTTAATAAATGAATACCATTTTTGAAAGCCATATCCACAAAACAATTTGCTAAATTCAGATTCGTCTATACTTGTCTTTGTAGCCGCACGATGCGGCGATTTTGTATTGGTGCGCCATCCCGATTTGCTTTATGTATTCGGCGGCGGCATATTAATTTGCATTGTGGCAATTGCAAACAACGTTTAACAAATGCAAGAAGTTGCCGCATTGGCGACATGACGGTGCCCGAAGGAGGTTTTGCGACTGAGTGGACACCGACGGAGCCATCAAAGCGGCAATTTGCCGAAGGCCGAGGGCGGCTTTTCGCCCGATGCTTGCTTTGTTTGTTGCAGGCTGTAAATTTAAACCTACCATAGTGTAATGTCTTTCTGCGGCGGCTCTTGGTCTTTTCTTCTTCAGTGCATATGCCGGTGTATTCGGCAATCATTCCAGGTCTCCTCAAAATGGCCTTTAAAAAACACTTAAATTCATGGGCGTGAAGGCTTCTTTTAAAATTGAAATTGAATTGTTTATAACCTATTTTCTTCTTAAGCAGTTTCTGAATTGCGTCTTCTGCACAATTGCATGTTAAGAAAAAAGCGATGGCTGCTCAAAACCCTCATTTTCTTTTTTGCTTCGCGAATTACGCTTTGGGTAAGGAGGATCTTTCCGGGATCCTTCATTGTTGCAATTAGAACCATGCTTTTGTTCCGCATAAAACGGATCTTTTAAATCGCCGTTGTCAGCGCTCATGGTGCCAGTGCAATTTTGAGTGCCCTTCTGTTGCTGCCATGAACATCGTAATTCTTCGGCAATTCTGATTATTTCACTTTTGAATACCGATGAATTATCATTGGGAGAATCTTGCTCAGAAACTGAAATTGGCATAATACCCAGGTCGTTAAGTTTTACCCAAACCGGCTTCATTGCTCGTTCTTGATCGCGATAGAATACGCTTCCCCTAATTCTTACAAACTTCCACCCTAATCTCTCAAGAATTGCCTGCCGTTCCATATCTTGCTGCAATCTATCCATTCCATGCGCAATTTCTCCATCACATTCTACCGCTAAGCGTTCTGTTTCACCATTGATAACAAGATCAATTCTGTAGGCCCCTACACGATACTGCGGCAATACATGATAGCCTTTTTCTACAAGAATTCGCACTACGGCAGCCTCAAAAGGAGATTCGGTTTTTTGCGTAAGACCATCTAAATTTCTCTCCCAAGATTTTGGATCAATTGCATGTTCTATCAATCTTCTTCTAATATCTCCAGGTTTAAGATCTATGTGGTGGTCGAGGCTATAAACAACCCACATTTGATCTTTTGCTCGACTTGCCGCAACATTATAGCGACGCTTGAATAATTTCTTCTGCACATCAGGATCTCTTAACGACAAAGGACCATCAGCCGGAGTATCGACAATCGAAAGGAACATAATATCTCTCTCATCACCTTGAAATTGCGCAGCATTACCGCATAGGATATGATGTCGCAAGTAATCTTCAGGTTTTAAATATGTTCTTAAAAGCTTATCAATAAGCAGCGCTTGCTGGTCGCCAACTAACGAGACAACACCGATTGAGGAAGGTTTAGGAAAAGAGAGAACAGAATTATTTGAATTATTGCAAATAGCACAAATTAGCGAAGCAATAACTTCTGCTTCTTTCTCATTTGTATTGTTGAAAGCTGGTAAATCTGTATGAATCCTATAAGGAACTACAGCTGGCTGAAGCTTTATCGAACTCGTTTCACGCAGAGGTCGGATTTCATTTTTATACGATAATGAATTACTAAACGAGATGATATCGGGAGCACATCGAAAGTGTTCGACTAGTCGAATAACTCTTCCAAAAGCAATCTGCGCAAACTCATAAAGAGAAGTTTCGCCATCGAAAAGCTCCTTATCTTGAATCCCTTCAAGATGGACTTTTACCAGCTTCATTATTTCCGCGTTATCAACGCCAACAGTAATCGGTGTTACCTGTTCATCGTCGCCAACAACGACAACTTGTTTTGCCATATGCAACGCAAATAGTGAAGAAGGATCACATTGGCTTGCTTCATCGATGATCACAACATCAAATCGAGTAGTCCGTGGATCAAAACTCTCGGCAACCTCGCTTATTGGCATGATCCAAACTGGCACAGCATCTTTGGCAACAGCCATTGCGCGCCTTGCGGCAGCACGCATTTCTGGATCCTTTACACCATAACCAGTTTTGGTAAGTTTACCTCGAAAGGTTGCATATGCCCCCAACGCTTGCTTTTGCTCTGGTTTTTTACGAAGCGCAACAATTTGGTTCAACCAGGTTTTGGTCTCAACCAGAACCGCAGTTGTTTTTAATAATTGCGAAGTTGTTTGCTCAATCTCTAATTCGATATCACCCATTCTTACCGCTGCTCGTTTTTCTAATTCATCATGAAGCTGTCTAAATTCCCAAGCAGCCAATATATTCCCAGGTGGAATTGCCCGGTCGTGAGGTGGAACGCGATTTTTGATTAGTGAAGCCCATGCAGGCGCATGCTGATCAATATTCTGGAGAAGAGTTTGACGTTCATGATACTGCGGTTCAATTGATTGCAAGCGTAGAAGCTCATCATAAGCTTCATTATAGAGCTGAGGAGAGCAATCTTTAACTGCCCGTTCAATTTTTCCAGCAACCGTTGACTGGCCATTCTGAGATCGTTCTATCTCAGATGCAAGTTCAATAAGCTGACGCTGAATCAGATTAACGCGAGCATTCATAGCTCGTGCAGCTATAATTTTTTCAAAATCTCCAAGAACAGCGGCCTTAAGCCGTAAAAGATCCGGGTTTTCTCCTATTATAGGTGGCGTAGAATTCAAATAGGTATTCCAATTAAAACCTACATCATTCAACTTTTTCTCTAACGGCCCCCAAATATTTTCATTCCAAGACAAACATTCTTGAATAATTTGAGCATATTGTCGGCAGATTTCTTCTGGTTTCTCTCCTAATGATGCCGAACTTGGCGCGCCCCCTACGTACATCTGACGGTCCCACCGGCCAATCAATTCCTGCCGGAGTTTCGCAATTGTAAGCAGCGCCTTAGCTGCTTTTAAATGGTTAAGCGTAAGTTTTTTTGGTGGTTGTCCGTCTATCAAAATTGCATTCACATATTCAACCAAATGCCTTTTTGTTAACTTTGTAACCACATTGAAAGTTTTTCCAGATTCATAAAAATTGATTGCTTCATCTGCGAGAGGAAGCAATTCATTGTGCCCACGACTATCGTTAAAACTTGGGCCATGTTCAAGAACAAGCAGAGTACAATCTTGAATTTTAGAAAAAGTTTCCTCTATTTTTGAGATGAGTGATTCCCAATGCTGCAAATTACCGTTTGCTATTCGTTTTGACTGAATTGCTTGAAGCCGCCAGGAAGCATCGTCGTTGAAAAAAGCCACAGCCTTCTTTGACAGTCCAACTAACTGGTCATAATGTCCGATATCTACATCTTCAATGCTATTACTCCAAAGCTCCTTGCCAATTTGAAGGTCCTCTTTTAAAAGACTATTATATTCATGAATAAGTTGCGTAAATTTTAAAGGCGTCGGAAGACTCTCCACATTCGGCCGTTTGTTGCATAACGCAATCTCATCCTCAGAAGTAACTATACCGTTGGTATTATAAACAGCCATGATATCCGCTTGAGCTATTGGCAGAGAAATTCCGAGTATAACCGGCCCGGGGATCCAATCATTTTTATTCACCCCTTCTTTTACAATGCTCGCAGATTCAAAAGGTCTAATGGAACGCCCACCAAAAACGACATCGCGGGCCTCATCATGTCGGGCATTAAGCAAACTCATTCTGGCATTGAGAAGTTTTCGATTCAATGCCCGACGTTCATTTAGCAGGCGCTCTGAGTCGGACTCCAATTTATGTTCATTTTCAGCAAGACGAATATGCATTTGCCTTATCGACCGCTGTAATTCATCTTGTGACTGCTTATCCTTGTGCAAAACGCTTACGCAAAGTGGCTGCAAGGCTTCTACAACGAGTGTGCGCAATACGCGAAGAGCTTTTGGCGAATGCGCCGTAACAAGTACTCGCTTCCCTTTTGCAAGCAGATGCCCGATAAGATTAGCAATCGTATGCGTTTTTCCGGTTCCAGGGGGCCCTTGAACCAACACACAGTTCGACTTTTCAAGTCGCTGTGCAATTTGAATTTGCTCATCGTTGCTGGGTTTGCTAAACAGAATATCTATATCTCCAGAGTTATCTTTTAAACCGTTTTCTATTTTGCCTGGTATTTCCTGTGAATTAGGATTCTCATGGAAACCAAGAATTTCTAAAATCGCTGGGCAAAACAGCTCTCCTGTTTTTGCACGTGCAGCAATATCTTGCAAAACCAGATCAAATATATTGGAAGCACCCGTTCTTCGTTGCCGAATAAATATGACCGGATTTCTATTAATTGAAGGAGAGGTCTTTGATGGCATGGAGTTTTCCATATATTGACCATCGGATGGAAAAACACCTTGAATAACACGCTTTAAAAAACCGTTTGTACCTTCTGCGCCCAGAGGGTCATATTCAGTTTGTTTTAATTCGTCAATACACTTCGATATTTGGCCAATATTTGCCTCTGGAAGCGACCTAAGAAATTCAACATACAATTCAGGCGGTTGCTCAACTTTCGTCAAAATGAACGTGGGCTGGTCGTTTTCAGGAACAAATTCAAATTCTAATTTTTGAAGAAGTATCGGGTGGTGAAAGTTTTCATTTTTATCTGGGCAAGATAAAATTCCCTCCCCAATCAAAAGCTCTACCCGTTCACCTTCACGCTCTAAGAGCCCATACCAATCATAAAGACTCTCAAATACAAGCATTGCCTCACGAGAAGGTCGTTCTGCGTTTACCCATTTTTCCCGAAGCTCTTTCCATTCATGATAATCCGCAATTCTTTGAGTATCTGAATTGAACGGAATTACCAATGTTTTTCCAGCTCTGTCATTAGAATTTCGATGCTCAAAAACAGATACGGTGCCGTATACATCTTGCCAACCAGCTTTTAGCCACTCTTTAATAGACACCGGCGGGTTAGGGCACATAGTAAGTATTGGCCGCCGTACTTTAAGAACAACGGCATCATCGTCTGCCTCGATAGATGTATTGCAAGACTGAAGAACTATATCTTTATGTGGCGGGAGGGTATTGGTCCATAATTTACGGATTTGATTGTCTATATTGCGAACAGCAGGATATCTAAGATCATTAAAAGCTTTTAGATATTCAAAAAGCTTTGTTAGCATTGGTACTTGACGTTGTGATTCATTTGCTGCATCTTGCATAAATTACATGCCTTCCTTCAATTCCAGCAATTAAACATGGGAAGTTTCATTGTTGATAATAATATCATTTATCCGCGCAGAAATGTTCTGCCAGTTTAGATTCAGATTTATGGTTTATATTTGCATGTTGTGATTGATGTATTTAAAATTCAAATACA
>Ga0315279_10010638_pt1 | contig 10792 bp, 6 predicted proteins | sample YL17G06_20_MG_FD_203694 | JGI IMG/M metagenome (GOLD analysis project Ga0315279, IMG submission 203694) | Sediment microbial communities from Yellowstone Lake, YNP, Wyoming, USA - YL17G06_20 | ecosystem: Environmental > Aquatic > Freshwater > Lake > Sediment | place: USA: Wyoming | collected...
CTCGCATCCGGTCGCGCCAGCACCCCGCTCAATTCACGCTGCGCCTGCGCCAGCGTGATGCCCGGTCGAATGCGTGCCGCGATCCGATCGCCGTCACGCTCGGCCAGCGGCAGCCACGCGTCGGCCCTTGCGCCGACGAAATAGCGAAACGTCGGCGGCATGACGCCCACGACGATGCAGGTTCGATCCGAGAACGCGATGGTCTTGCCGATGACGCGGCGATCGCGATTGAACGCACGCCCCCAGTAGGCATCGCTGATGATGATCCTGTCCCTGGCCTTCACGTCGTCCGGGGCGAAACCGCGACCCAGCTGAGGACTGACGCCCAGAAAGCCAGGGAACGCCGGCGTAAACGCGCCGACCCAGGGGCTCTGGTCCGACCCGGTCGCCAGCGCTTTGGAAGAGGGGTCGCTGAAGGCCTCGATACCTTCGACCACCTGCTTGATCGCGCGCACGTCCTCGATATGTCGGCCCGTGACTCTGACCTGTACGAGATCCCCGCCGCGCGTTGGAACCGTCGAAAACACATCCACCAGCCGATCGGGATTCTTGTACGGCAGCGGTCGAAACAGCGCTGCGTCCACCACGCTGAAGATGGCCGTGGTGGCGCCGATGCCCAACGCGAGCGTGAGAACGGCGGTGGCGGCGAAGCCCGGTTCGCGACGGAGACGGCGCAGAGCGTAGCGCAGGTCCTGCCAGATCGGGTCGAGCCAGATCGTGCGTACGTCGCGCACCGCTTCCTTTGTCTGCGTCACGCCGCCGAGGTCGCGCAGCGCCACACGCCGCGCTTCTGTCAGGGTCATCCCCCGTTCGATGTTCGCCTCGATCTCCATCTCCAGATGAAAGCGGAGTTCGTCGTCCACTTCCGCTTCGACCTGGTTGCGCCGGAGGAGTCCTTTCACGTACGCGGCAAGCCCCACCAGCATGATCTTGACCTCCGAGGTGTCCCTACGTGGTCCGCAGAATCCGTCGCATCGACAGCGTGAACTGCTCCCACGTCTCCGTCTCGGTCTCGAGTTGCTGGCGGCCTGCCTCGGTGAGCGTGTAGATCCGCGCTCGCCGGTTGTTCTCCGACGGCGCCATCTCGGACGTGATGTGCCCGCGCATCTCCAACCGATGAAGCGCCGGGTACAGAGAGCCCTGGCTTGCGCAGAGCCCTTCACGCGAAATCTGTCGAATGCGGTTGGAAATCCCCCAGCCGTGATTGGGACCGAGGGCCAGGATCTTGAGGATCAGGAGATCGAGGGTGCCTTGGAGCAGGTCGGTCTTGGGCAAGTGCTTTCTCCTCTCGTGTTACGAGGGGAGAGCATAGGACTGTTCCTCTCGGAGGTCAAGAGGATATCCGGCCGGACACCGCGGGTGAGGCGGGTGAGCCCTACCGGCCCAACCCGCCCTACCTGCCCTACCTGCCTACTTGAAGAGCGGATCCGGAACCACGGTCATCTTCTTGGTGGCGACTTCCTTGCCGTCCACCGTCAGCGTGACCTTGTAGACGCCCGCATCCACCAGGTTGACGCGCCCGCCGCGCCCGCCGCCGCCCGCGGGTGCAGCCTGCGGCGGCTGATCGGGATTCTGCACTTCCGGCGCCGCCGGCGCCGCGGCACCGGCGGGCTGACCACCACCCGCGCCGCCGCGGCCACCACCGCCCCGACCCCCGCCACCGGCCGCCTGCCGGCCCAGGTTCCAGACGACCTTCTGGAAACCCTTCTTGCCGCTGGCCGTTGCGTATTCCTGGATCGTTGCCCCCTCGAGGTCCTTGATCGTGACCGTCACCTTCTGCGCGTCGGCCTTCAGGTAGTAGTAGATGTTCGCGCCGACCGGCGGGTTGTCGGCCTTGGCCATCTCGCCGAGCGTGTCGCCGCGGCGCTCGAACCGGTTCCACTTGATCGCGGTCTTCACGTCGAACAGGTGCGCCGGCTCCTGGAACACCTCGGGCTTGAACTCCTTGATCGGCCCGATGTCGCACACGTAGAAGCCGCGGCCGTAGGTGGCGATCGCCATCTCGCGATCGCGCTTCTGGATGGCGACGTCCCTGATCACGGTGTTGGGCGCCGAGGTCGAGAACGCGGACCACGTCTTGCCCTGATCGATCGTCACGAAGATGCCGAAGTCCGTCGCGAGGTACAGCACGTTCGCGTTCTCCGGGTCCTCCTCCACGTCGAAGATCGGGTTGTCCATGCCCGCGGAAATGTCGGTCCACGTCTTGCCCTGGTCGTGCGTGGCGAACAGCCAGGTCTTGTCCTCGTTGTGCGTGCGATACCCGCTGAAGGCCACGTAGGCGGTGTTCTCGTCGAGGGCGGACGCGACGACGCGCTTCACCCACCGGTCGTACGGGATGAGATCGCCCTTGATGCCCGGTTTCGGCTTGCCGGTCGCGTCGTAGAACTGGTTGGTGATGTTCACCCAGGTGTTCCCGCCGTCCGCCGACATCTGCACGTTGCCATCGTCGGTGCCCGCCCAGTAGAGCCCGGGCTTCTTCGGCGACTCGGAGAACGAGTACACCGTCGCCCACTGCAGGTTGGTCTTTTTCGCCTCCGCGAGCTTCTTCTTGTCCGCCTTCGTCAGGTCGGGGCTGATCCGCACGAACGTTCCGGCGTCGCCGTGGCTCATCGATCGCCACACGTACTGGTTGGCGATGTAGACCACGCCCGGGTTGTGCGGCGACAGGACGATGGGCGCGTTCCACTGGTAGCGCAACGCCGGCTCGCCGGCTGCCGTCTGCTGCGGCGTCAGGCGCACCGCGAGCGACGAGGTCTCGCCGGTCGTCAGGTTCTGGCGACTCGACCCGCCGAACTGGCTCTCGTAGTAGACGTACTCGGGGTTCCACCAGTCGCGCACGGCGTAGAAGCCGTCGCCGGTCGGCAGGTACCGCCAGTCGGAGCTGAACAGGCCGTACTGATTGCGGTTCTGGCTCGGTCCCAGCCAGCAGCCGTTGTCCTGGGTGCCGCCCATCACGTTGTAGGGCTGCTCGTTGTCGACCGACACGTCGTAGAACTGCTGCGCGTTGATGGTGTTCTTCTGGCTCCAGTGCTTGCCGGCGTCCCAGGTCTCGGACACGCCGCCGTCGTTGCCGCTCAGGATGTGATTGCTGTTGAGCGGGTCCATCCAGACCACGCGGTGGTCGACGTGCGTCTTGCCGTTGCCGTCCCAGCCGGACCGCTCGAACGTCTTGCCGCTGTCCTTCGAAATGGTCGCGTTGGTGTCACCGGCGATCAGTACCTTGTCGTTCGACTGATCGACGATGATGCGGCCGTAGTAGCCGCCCTCGGTCTGGTTCACCTGCGCGCTGCCCGACTGGGCGGCCTGGCCGCGGCCCCCGCGACCGGCCGGCTGCGTGGCGCCGGATTGCTGCGTGGTGCCGGCCTGCGCGCCGCGCGCGGTCTGCGCCTGCGGGTTCTCGCTCTCGCCGGCCGCCGCCGCGGCGTCGAGTTCGTCGTCCACGACAGCTTCCTCGCCCGTGGGCGGCGTCGGCGCGGCCGGCAGCTTGTACTCGGTCATCCGCTTCCAGGTCTTGCCCTGGTCGTCGGTGCGGTAGACGACGCCGTTCATCTTGACCGGCGCCAGGTTGGCGAGCGCGCCGGCATAGAGAATCTCGAGGACGTGACGGTTGACGATCTGAACGCGCGCTTTCGCCTCGGCCGAATCCGGGGCCGCCGCGGGTTTTTTCAACAGCTTCTCGACCTCGCCGATGTTGGTCATCAGATCCGTGTTGTCGGCAAACAGCCGGCGTGCCGCCGCCTGCAGCTTCGCGACGTCGGCGCCGCTCTTGGTCAGGAAATCCTTGTCCTGCACGAGCGCGTTGAACTTCCCGACCAGTTCCGCCTCGTTCGCGCCCGTCACCGGCGTGAACGTCGGCGCGAGGGCGGCGATCTCGGCGTTGATCTTGTAGGCCTTGAACTGCGCCAGCGTGAAGTCGGTCTCGAACAGCGGCGTCCCGGCCGCCGCGCCGCCGAATCCGCCGCCACCGCCACCGCCGCCCCGGCCGGCGCCGCCGGCGCGGAAGTTGGCGACCCCGTCACGTTCCGGGAAGCCCACGATCACTGCTTCGTCCACCCGGGCGTACACGATGTTCGGGTTCTTCTCGAAGAGCGCCAGGCCGATGCGGCCGAGCAGTGTGCCCGCTGCGGGCAGGCCGCTTGTCAGTTTCGTCCAGCTCTTGCCGCCGTCGGTCGTCTTGTAGATGGCGTTGTCCTTGTCACGGTCGTCATAGGTCCACGCCCGGCGGTAGTGCTTGTAGGCCGACGCGATGACGACGTTCGAGTTGCGCGGATCGATGACGAAGTCGCCGACGCCCCGGTCCTTCATCGGCCCCAGGTTCGTCCACGTCTTGCCGCCGTCGATGCTCTTGAAGAGGCCGCGCTCGCAATCCATCTCGTTGTCGTAGAGCTTCCCTTCCGCGGCCGCGTAGACGATATCCGGGTTCTTGTGATCGACGGCCACCATCGGGATGAAGTAGCTCTTCTCCAGGCCGATGTGCGTCCAGGTCTTGCCGGCGTCGGTCGATTTCCACATGCCGTTGCCGTGCGTGCTGGCGCGCGCGTGCATCGGCTCGCCGGTGCCGAGGTACAGGATGTCCTGGTTGGACGGCGCGATGGCCATCCAGCCCATGCTGCCGGTGCCGTACTTCTCGAAGATCGGGTCGAAATGCGTGCCGCCGTCCACGGTCTTCCACAGGCCGCCGGTGGCGGTCAGGACGTAGTAGGCCTGGCTCTGCCCGCGCGGCACGGCGAAGCCGGTGATGCGACCCGAGAAGGTCATCGGGCCGATCCAGCGCCAGGTGAACTGGTTGAAGTCGTCGGCGGTGACGACGCTTTGGGCCTTCTGCGGCACGCTCTGCGCGTAGGCCAGCGCGCCCAGCAGGCAGACGACGGCCGCAAGCGCGACGAAGAGTTTTCGTGATCCGGACACAGATCCTCCTTTGGATGGCCACCGAGCGATGGCACGCACCAGGCGGATGAAACGCATTGGAAGATGGCGGGCAGGGCGCAGCGGGGGCGGGCGACGCACGGCCGACGGGAAAGAATAGATCTGTTCTGGAATCCGCGCCAGTGTTAGCATCCGAGATTGGGCTTTATGCTGGAGTAATCGATGCCTCAGTACGAGAAACACCTCTACTCGATCCTCTATCCGAACGAGGCGCTGATCGCGTCGCAGCTGTCGCCGGAAGCGTTCGCGAAGCACTACTCGGTCGGCAGTCCCCGGCACTTCATGGGCAAGGTCATCTTCGCCGAGGTGGACGCCGGCTACCGCGATCGCGACGACTACCTGCGGATCGACGAGTATCTCGGGTACACCGAGAAGCCCGAAGGACCCAAGCGCACCAAGTTCGTGAAGTCCTACCGCGTGCTGGAGCACATCGATTTCCAGGCGTTGCTGCGGCTCTACCTGGTCACGACCGACGGCGCGGTGCTGGGCCTGGACAAGAGCCAGGAACCGTTCGACGAGGGCGAGGAGCCGCGCGTCCGCGTCTACCAGGAGCTGTGCCCGCTGCAGCTGCTGGTCGCCTCCAACCTCAATCCGCACCGCTTCGGCTGCTACATCACCGAGGAGTCGTGGTCGAAGGGGGCGCCGAAGATCTTCTTCTGCCAGTACGACATCGATGTCGAAAGCGTGGTGGCGAGCACCGAGATCGTCGGGTTCAACATGGGCCCGCTGCCCAACGTGAACCCGACGAACCTGCCGGCGGCGTTGAAGGAACTGCAGGCGAACCCGGAGAAGCGGACCAAGACGATCAGCCTGAATCCCAACCTCGACGCCATGAGCTACAAGGCGATCCAGCCGGGATTCTGGTTCGCGGACGCCAACGCCACGGTCTTCTACCGGATGCCGACGATGGACGAGCTCCACGAGAAGCACTACTCGTGGTGGCGGCATCTCTGAGAGACCTGACGCCCGGGCTCAAGGCTTAGGGCTCAAGGCTTAGGGCCCGGGCAGGCTCAAGGCCGACCCGGGCCCGGCGCGATGCCGCCTTAAGCCCGTCAGATGTGGCTCAAGGCCCTGAGCCCAACCAGGCCGTAAGTCCTAAGCCATAAGCCCTGAGCCGATCTACCTCACCACCATCCTGGCCGTCGCCGTTTTCGTCGGATCGCTCTCCGAGGTGGCTTTCAGCGTGACCGTTGCCGACGCCTCGCTTCCCGGCGCGCGCCTCACGTGCACGGGAACCGTGACCAACTCCCCGAACTTCACCGCCGCCAGCGCGTTCTGCAGCTGGGCCGACCATCCCGGCCGATCGACAGAGACCGACAGGCGATAGATGTCGCTGCCGAGGAAGGCGGTGGCGTCCTGCGGATGGAGCGACGCGTCGGTCGCGCCAGCCGTGCCGGTGTTCTTCAGCGTGAAGTTGAGCGAGGCCGACGATCCGGGCACGTTGCGGGCAGAGGGCGGAGTCACGGTAACGCCGCGCGCCTGGCGCCCCGCGCCGTCCAGGGATCGCACGCCGACCGTGTACGACAGGATGCCCTGCGCGTCCTCGTGCAGGTCGATCACGTAGAAGTGCAGCCGGTTCGGCGTGTCCTCCCATTCGTACTGGCTGCCGGAATTCGCCCCCGCGTGGAAGAGCGCGTCGTTCAGCTGCCGGTAGTCGGCGATCGTCCGCATCACCGTTGTGCCGTCCGGCCGCGTGAAATCGGTCACCTTCATATCCTCGGGGTGCGCGTCGATCACCCACGTGAAGCAGCTGTAGCCGCACGAGTTGTCCGGTTTCTGCTTGTTCCTTGCGATGAGGACGCCGTTGTCGGGCGTGAACGAGTCGTACCCGATTCGCTGCACGACCTCGAGCGAGTAGTAGGTCCAGTTCGGCGCGCCGGCACAGAGTGGATCGGTGTTGATGTCGCACGGCGGCGTCCGGTCCTGCGGCGCATCCCCGTCCAGCAGGACCGTGATGCCGGCGAGCGCACTGGGCCCGGGGTCCACCGCGCGTGCGACGATGGTGGCCACCGCGGGGCCGGAGGCGGCGAGGCCGTTGCGATTGAGCTTCAGGACCTGCTCGGGGCGCACGAACCCGAGCATGATGCGGCTGCGCAGCATCATCCCCGCCGGCATGAACGCGCCCTCGGCGGCCGGCACGACCCAGCGCCGGTGCGGCCCGCCCGGCCCGTTGAAGGACCCTCGGTCCATCAGGTCCCACGGGCCGGACCCGACCCGGCGGTACGGCTCGACGTACGGGTTGTTGTTGTTGTCGCCGATGCGGAAGGTCAGGTGCGCGATCTCGTGCGTGATGGTACCCGAGTTCTCGCCCTGGCGGACCGACGACAGCCCCCACTGCTGTGCGCCGGCCTTCCACGCGGTCCACGGCACATAGCGCGTCACGACCCATCTGGGCCTGGTCGCATCGGGATTGCCCCATTCGGCCGGGATGTCGTCCTTCGACTTGAATTTCATCTCGCCGAATTCCTGCCACACGCCCGTCTCGTCGTAGCCCGCGTAGATCCGGAGCACGACGTCGTAGTTCTTCCTGATGTCGGCGCCGGCATCTTTCTGCCACAGTGCGTCGGCATCGGGCTCCATGCGGCCGTCACACGTGAAGGAGGCCGGGCAGCCCTCCTGCTGCTTGTATTCGTTGAGACCGTACTCGAACAGGTTCCTCGGCATGCGGTACGGGCCGAAAGCGTCGATTTTCGGGATCCCAACGCCGCCGTGGGTCTGTCCCATCCAGAACCCGTTGATCGTGTGGCCGTGATTGACCGGCCCGGGCTTGCCGAAGAAGTCGGCGTAGAACCGCGCGACGTCCTCGCGCTTCACCGGGTCGATCTGCGGATTGCCGAACAGGTCGCTCCCCTTCGGCCGCGTGATGACGAATGGCTGATCGGGGAAATCGATGGCGACGAGCGCCACGCGCAGCTTGCGTGCCGGCTCGCGCGACGCGTTCGCCCAGTCCACGCCGGGGATGGGGTGGTAGTCGGCCCAGGTCATGTCCTGCTGGTCCTGCCATTTCTGCGGATCAATCGGCGCGGGCGCGGCGCTCTGGGTTCCCAACGCGGTAGCCGCGTTGGGGGCCCCGCCCTGGGCCGGCGTTGATGACGCAGTGGCGGCGCGCTGGGGGTCGACCGCGCTGCCCGCCCGCGTGGCTCCCGCCAGCGCGATGAACGCGAGGCCAGCAAGCAGCAACGCGCCAGCGATTCGTGTGCTGGCCGGAAAGCGATGTGTCTGCACAGGGTGCCTCCCCGGATTGAGGGGCGTATCGTTGGCCGCATTATAATCGGGCGCCGGCAGAGATCCGGAAGGCAGGCAGGGCGGGTACTGCCTGCCCCACCCTTCGAACGAGGTGTTCATGAGAAGAGGTATCGTGCTCGCGGCGGCGGCGGCCATCGTGACGGGTCTGCTGTCGCTCGGCGGCGTGTCCGGGCAATCGCCGAATCAGATGGTCGCGACCGCGCGATGAAGCGGGACTTTCGGACCGAGATCAGGAGTCAGGAGTCAGGAGTCAGGAGCCTGGAGCCAGGAGCCTGGAGCCCGGCTGACCTTCGGACTTCGGACTTCGGACCTCGGACCTTGCGAAGGGAGACCGATCGTGACGCTCGATCTCGCGCTGCGCCGCCAGTTCTTCGCGGAGGACATCCAGGCGATCGGCAATCTCGAGACGCCCGCGCTCGTCGAGGCGCTCGCGTGCGTGCCGCGTGAGGCGTTTCTCCGGGCGGGACCGTGGCTGGTGATGGGGGAAGGCGACGTCGGCCGGGGACCGCGGCAGACGCCCGATGCCGACCCGCGCCACCTCTATCACAACTTGTCAGTGGCGATCGACCCCGCCCGTCAGCTCTTCAACGGCGCGCCCGGCGTGGTGTCGGTCTCGATCGACGCGCTGGGCTTGCGGGCCGGCGCCCGCGTACTGCACGTCGGTGCCGGCTGGGGCTACTACACCGCGATCATGGCGCACTGCGTGGGTGAGGCGGGCCGCGTGCTCGCGCTCGAGGTGGACGCGGACCTCGCGGCGCAGGCGCGCCGGAACCTCGCTTCGTTCCCCTGCGTCGAAGTGCGTCACGACGATGCGTCACGGCCGCTCGGCGAGACATTCGATGCGATCCTGTTCAGCGCCGGCGCCACCCACCTGCACGACGCCTGGCTGGACGCGCTGGCGAGCGGCGGGCGCCTGGTCCTGCCGCTGACGGCGTCGTTTGGCGCGGCCGCGGGCCCGATGGCGACGATTGGAAAGGGCCCAATCGTCGCGATCACGCGAAGCGATGACGCCGCGGCCTGGGACGTGCGCGTCGTGACGATGGTCGCGATCTACTCCGGCGTCGGCATCCGGGATGACGGAATGAACGCGCGGCTGGGCGAGATGTTGAAGGTCAACCCGTTTCCGCGGCTCAAACGGCTGCGGCGCGATCGGCACGAACCGGACTCGTCGTGCTGGCTGCACGGCGAGAGCTGGTGCCTGGCGACCTGACGGCGCGATGTGCGCTGTGCCGGATGCCATGTGGGCGACGCGCCATCAGCACTTCGCACCCAGCCCCCGGCACTCGGCACGTCGCACCGGGCACGTGGCACCGCGTCAACCCGTCCCCGTCCCGTCATGAGAACCGCCTCTTACCTGGCCCTGTTCGAGCGCGGCATCCTCGCCGACCGCGTCCGCATCGCGGGCGCGATCCTCGCGAACTGCACGCTGTGTCCGCGCCTCTGCCGCGTGAACCGCTTCGAAAGGCCGGGCATACAGTGCGCGACGCGCGCCGTGCCGGTCGTCTCCGCCTGCCATCCGCACTTCGGCGAGGAAGCGCCGCTCGTCGGCCGCCATGGGTCCGGCACGATCTTCTTCGCCGGCTGCAACCTCGGATGCGTCTTCTGCCAGAACTGGACGACGAGCCGGCTGCTCGACGCCGCGGAAGTATCCACCGACGACGTGGCCCGCATGATGCTGGGACTGCAGCGCAGCCGGTGTCACAACATCAATCTGGTCACGCCCAGCCACATGGTTCCCCAGATTCTCGCCGCCCTGGAGCTGGCGGTACCGATGGGACTGACCATCCCGCTCGTCTACAACACCTCCGGCTACGATCGGGTGGACACGCTGCGGCTGCTCGACGGCGTCGTGGACATCTACATGCCGGACGTCAAGTTCATGGACCCCGAAGCGGGCGCCCGCTACGCGGCCGCCGGGGACTATCCCAGCGTCGCGCGATCTGCAGTCCTTGAAATGCACCGCCAGGTCGGGGATCTGCTGGTAGACGAGGACGGCGTCGCCGTGCGCGGCCTGCTCGTGCGGCACCTGGTGATGCCGGGTGGCGTCGCGGGCACGGCGGAGGTGTGCCGCTTTCTCGCTCGCGAAATCTCGCGCAACACGTATGTGAACCTGCTGGCCCAGTATCGGCCATGCGGCGACGCACGCCGGTACCCGGAGATCGCGCGACGAGTCACCGCGACGGAGTTCCTCGACGCCGTGCGGATCGCGCACGACGAGGGCCTCGATCGGTTGGACGGCCTGTAGAACAGGAGCGGCCGGCATGAACGACAACCCGAGCAGGCGGCGTTTCCTGGCGCAATCGGCATTCGCGCTGGCCGGGGTGTTCGCCGCGGCGCAGCGTCGCGGCCCGGCGCAACCACGCGGCTCACGGCCAAGATCTGAGTCGTGGGACTTCCGGGCTTCAGCCCGGGAGCGGATGCGGCTCGTCCTGCTCGGCACGGCCGGCGGCCCGACGCCGAAGCTCACGCGCGCCGCCCCGGCGCAGGTCATCGTGCACCACGGCGCCGCGTACGTCGTCGATTGCGGCAACGGGGTGGCGCGGCAGCTGCGCCTGGCCGGGGTCTCGCTGCAGAGCATCCGCCACGTCTTCATCACCCACCACCATTCCGATCACAACGC
>Ga0315279_10010640_pt1 | contig 10792 bp, 13 predicted proteins | sample YL17G06_20_MG_FD_203694 | JGI IMG/M metagenome (GOLD analysis project Ga0315279, IMG submission 203694) | Sediment microbial communities from Yellowstone Lake, YNP, Wyoming, USA - YL17G06_20 | ecosystem: Environmental > Aquatic > Freshwater > Lake > Sediment | place: USA: Wyoming | collected...
TTGATGAGGGGGGTCCCGGCCTCGACCCAGTCCGCCCCGCCGAGAACTGCCTCCCGGGCGATGGCGATTGCCCGTTCCAGCTCAAGAAGGTCGAGGGCGACCTGCAGGATCGGCCGGCGCCGGATCCCCTCCGCGCCATGCTTTCCCTGGATCCCCTCCGCACCCTGGCTCATACCATGGGGTGGGGGGAGAAAAGGGATAAGGGTTGCTGGAATCGGGATCGGCGCGGAAGGTTCAATTCCGGGGATGGCACATACTCATGGCAGGGACTCGAGAGGCGCCCATGCCATGGAAGCGGATCTCATCAGCACCCGGATCGCGACGCTATCAGCGCAGATGAGGCGTGCGGCATCTAAGGAGAGGCTTGCCATCATCATCGCGGAGGAGGTTGCGACCTACACCCTCCACGACCTCCTCCACCTAAGGGCCTCTGTGGAGCGGGATCTCCGCCACGTTCCCCGGTATTACCGGGCAAAACTCGAGCCGAGTATGATGGAGCACCTCTTCGGGACCCACCATACCATCATGGTCGGCCATAGGAGGGGGAGGTTCGGGGATCTGCGGGAGCCCCCTGGGGAGAAGATCAGCGATTTTTGCGATATGCTCCTCGATCTCCCCGGGAGGGATGATGAGAGGAATCTCCGGCTCATGCTCCTCTACTACCTCATCGCGGCCTTCACCATCTTTGTCTGTGAGCTCCCGGGCCATCCTGTCGGCACCCCGTTCCCGGGCGGGTTCCTCGTGGAGGAACGGGACGGTACCTACTACTGCCCGGTGAGGGAGAAGGAGGACGACGTCGAGACCTCCATCTGCCCCTACTGCCCGGCCGAGCAGAGCGCCCTACCGGGCGACGAACCGCTCTGAGAAACTGATATCCGCCAGATCCTTCTTCGGCACTATGGCGATATCGGCCGGATACCCCGCAGGGACGAGGGAGACCAGGGTGTAGGTGTCGGGTACCTGGAGGAGGTCCCGCACGGCACCCGCGTAGGGCTTCTTGTCGCCTGCCACCCAGCATGTCCCGATGCCGTACGCCCAGAGGCCCAGGATCAGGTTCATGGTGGCGCAGGAGCAGTCTTCCAGGTAGTACTTCGCCTTCTTCTCCCCGAAGATCGCGAAGCAGGCCCGCGCCTGTGCAATGAACTTCCCGTGATCGGTGAGATCCGCGATCCTCGCGAGGGTCTCCCTCTCCTTCACCACGCCGATGATCCAGGGTTGGGCGTTGGCGGCTGTCGGCGCCTGCCGTGCGCATTCCATGGCGTCGCGGATGGCGTCCTCGGGGATCTCGGTCTCCCGGAAGCTCCTCACCGACCTCCGGCCCTTGATGATGGTCGTGCCCAGGTTCATACACGACGGTTTGATCAAGGGGCTACTTGAGCTTTATTGCGATATGCTCCGGTACCAAACCCGGATCCGAACCTCATTCTTCGCAGACCCGGAGGCCGGATCCATCTATCACGCAGCGCTTCCCTTCCGGGAACCGGATCGTCGGGAAGATCCTTCTCACCCGTTCCTCCTCCTCGCTCTCGAACCGGGCCCGCTCCAGGAGGTCCGTAGCCAGGGCCAGGGCCTCTGCCTCGGAGATGGATCCCCCGAGGCCGGGGCAGTCCGAGACCACAAGATCCCCATTCACCAGGGCAAACGGATAGGTCCGGCAGATAAAGGGGCGTGCATGGTACGTGGTGCAACCACCGGTAGAGAGGAACATGCATCTCCCTTCCTCGTGCCGGAGGCACCAGCCGAAGGTAACGGCAGCCCCGTTCCCGCAGGGGGTGAAATCCGGATAGGGTTCCGCGACCTCGTCCCAGGCCCCTGCACCGGAAGCGACAAGGGCCTCCACCTCGTCGTGAGAGGCAAAGACAAGGCCTGAGTCATCCGGCCCCGAGCGGCAGCAGGCACCGCACCCCAGGCAGGAGAAGCCGATCCTCCGGATATCTGCAGCGAGACTTTCAGCAGATGGTATCTTCGGGGCGATCTTCACGGGGCCCTCCCCGGCCTCACGGCTCACGGCAGATGCGGTCGAAGTTCTCGAAGGTGAGCCGCCCGTCCACCGTGTGGCTCACCTCAGGGTGCCACTGGACCCCGTACAGGTGCTCTCCGGGGTTTGCCATGGCCTCGATGGAGCAGATCCGGGAGCTGGCAAGGAGGGTGAACCCCTCGGGCAACCGTGTCACCTCGTCCATGTGGGAGGCCCATACCTTCGTCACAGACGGGTAACCCGACAGGATGTCATCGGGGTTGACGATCTCCACCTCAACAAGGCCGTAGCCGCCCATGGATCCCGGGGAGACCGATCCGCCCCTGGCAAGGGCCATAGCCTGCATCCCGAGGCAGATCCCGAGAACCGGAAGGCCAAGGTCCAGGTACCTGGAGCAGTTACCGGCCCTCTCCATGGTGGGCCCGCCCCCCAGGATGATCCCCCGGCATCCGCTGGCTATCTCCTCCGGCGGGGTTGTGTTCGGCACAAGCTCCGCCGGGATCCCCATGTCCCGGAGGCTGCGGAGGATCAGGTGGTTGAACTGCCCGTAGTTGTTCACCACAAAGAGGGGGCGCATGGGAGGTATATTGGCACTCCAGTCTTTAGTAGTTTTTCAGTAACCGGACACGGTGGTGAGGAGGGCCTCCAGGATCTCCTCCTCGCTCTTCCCCATGATCCGGGCGAGGAACATCGCCCCGCCGGCCCCGATCCCCTCCTTCACCTCGCCCTCGCAGTACCGGGCAAGGCCCTTGTGCCCGATGGTCGCAAAGTCCGGGTCCACATAATAGACACTTGTTCCTATCATATCTGCGGTGGCGGCGAAACCGGCCGAGGGATCGTCACGCACGTACACGGTGGTAACTACGGAGGGAACCTTCTTCCCGAGCTCGCGGAGCACCGCCGCAACCGCGAGCATCTGGGTCCCCCCTGCGAGAACGGTATCCCCCTTGAAGGAGGTTGCTATCCCGGCAGCGACAGCGAGCATCGGGTCACCCCCGATCCGGACAATGTCAATGGGATCCTTCGCGTCCTCGGCCCGGATCCTCTCCTGTACCCGGGCACAGATAGCCTCCTTCAGGGCCACGGGGTTCTTGACAAAGGACGACGAGACACTGGCAGGTATCCCAAGGCCCCGGAGCACACAGAGGGCCGTCGTGGTTCCCCCGGGCACACACTCCCCCAGTACCAGGAGATCCCCGGACTGCGAGAGGAAGCGCCCGACCTGTTCCCCCCTGGCATAAAGCTCGCGTGCACGGGGGACGGCGTCGCCGCCCCTCGGGTCCTTCCCTGGCTCGCCGTACACGTCCAGGCACGGGATGACGGGCTGGGTGGTGAGCCCCGCGTTGATGAAGAGGGGCACCATCCCCAGGAGGGTCATCATGGCCCGGGTGATGACCGCCGGCGTCGGGCAGCCCGTCGGGGTGTTCGGCTTCCACTTCCTGCTCCGGATGGCCCCATGGGTGATAAGCTCCGAGTCGAGTACCGGGGTGAGCACGGTCTTCTCGGGGGACATCCCTGCACCGGAGACCCCGGGGACCGTCGAGAGGAGGGTGTTCCCGAGGACGATGGCAAAGACCGGGCGTTCAGGCCGGACCGGCGGATTTCCGGAGAGGAATGGCATACCGATCTTTATAAGAAGCCGCGGATAAAAAATGGATCAGATCATGTTCGGGATCGCTGAGCGCCTGGAAGGGATGGGGATCGGCATTCCTTCGATGGTTGATGCCGCCATGGTCCTTTACGTCTCCCACGGGATCCCGCCCGAGGACGCCCGGGGAATCATCGCGGGAAAGCTCACGAAGGCCATGAAGGACCCGAACGTATCATCTCTCCTCCTTGCCGCCATCCTCCTCGAAGAGGAGCTCTGCACCCGGAACCCCGAGACCGGCATCAGGAGCGACCCCGTCTTCCTTCTCTCGGACGAGATCCTCGGTATGGCGATCGCCGAGTATATCGGGGGGACATGCGCCCGGTTCGAGTTCACCCGGTACGACCAGAAGAAGCCCGGGATCCTCTCCCGCCTCGGCCCGTTCCTTGACGACGCCGTGGCTGGCCTCATCGCCGGCTGCACCTCGAGGCTCTACTCAGAGTGCGTAGAATGATCCTGGATCCGGCGCTCGCCCTCCTCCAGTTCGAGACCCGCCTCCCCCTGGGGAGGCCACGGGACTTCATCCGGTTCGCCCGCCATATCTACCTTTATCCCCTTGCCGGTTATGTGGTGGGGGGGATCGCCGCCCTTGTTGCCCTCCTTATCGCCCCCCGGCCCCTGGCCGCTGCCGCAGCCCTCGCTGTCGCCCTCCTCATCACCGGCTTCCACCACCTCGACGGCCTCCTGGACTTCGGCGACGGCCTCATGGCCCACGGGAGCCGGGAGAAGAGGGTCGCCGCCCTTACCGACCGGTCCATCGGGGCGGGAGGGGTCGGCACCGGTCTCACGGTGACCCTCGTCGCTTTTGCAGCCCTCTCCACCGTCCCATCGATCGGGGCTGCGATCCTCGCGGGGGAGGTCTTCGCACGCGTGGGAACCGCCTGGATCACCGTTGCGGGCCCTCCCTTCAGGGAGGGGATCCACAGCACCCTCCACCGCTCTGCACGGCCGGTGCACGGGTTCTACGCAGTTCTCTTCGTCCTTCCCCTCCTCCTCATCCTTTCGCCTGGATCCCTCGCCCTTGCCGGTGGCGTCACGGCCCTTACCGTCGCGGGCATGATCACGCTCGGGGATCGCCTCTTCGGGGGAGTGAACGGGGACGTCGCCGGTGCAACCCATGAGATCGTCCGGGCCCTCGTCCTTGCCTCTCTCGCGATCGTCCTGTGAGGGACGAAGGGCCCGGTGGGGCTCCAGGAGGGCGGGACTACCCTTTTATCCGATCGGGGTGCAACCTCCTTTACAATGGCTCCCCACTATGGCATCCACCTCCGGGGCGGGGTGATCACCGAGCGGGACACTGATCTCTGCACCGTCCGGGTGCGGGTGCCCGCCGGGAACCTCACGGTCGAGCAGATGCGGGGCCTCGCTGCCATCTCGAAGAGGTACGGGAGCGGGTTCGCCCATTTCACGGGCCGGCAGGCGGTCGAGATACCCCACGTGAACCCGAAGAACCTGGTCCGAATCACCCGGGCCCTCGCCAGGAACGGGACCCCCCTCGGGTCGGAGCGGGACGAGGTGGTGAATATCGTCGCGTGCCCGGGGAAGGAGCGGTGCAAGTTCGGGATGATCGATACCATTGGCCTCGCAAAGAAGCTGGACGAGCGGCTCTTCGGGAAGGAGATGCCCGTCAAGATGCGCATCTCCATCTCGGGCTGCCCGAACGCGTGCACGAGCCCCATGTTAAACGAGATCGGGATCATCGGCAGGGTCAAGCCAAAGAGGATCCCCGGCCTCTGCACCGGTTGCGGCACCTGCGCCGAGTACTGCAAGGAGTGTGCCATCTTGATCCGGAACGGGGTCTCGGTGCTTGACGAGGAGAAGTGTGTCCAGTGCGGGGTCTGCATCCAGTCCTGCCCCTTCCACCTCCTGAAGTCAGAGCACACCCATTACCTCGTGGTGGTGGGCGGCCGGCGGGGGCGGCATCCCCGTACGGGGCGGACTCTCATCGCCCTCGAAGAGGAGGAGAAGGTGGTGGACGCCGTGGAGCGGATCATCAAGTGGGTCTACCGGCGGGCCTGGAGCGGGCGCCTCCTCTCGGACCAGCTGGACGACCTGCAGTTTGAGGGCTTCAGGAACGAGGTAGTGGGCGAGCTTCAGCAGTGATGGTACAGGGACGAGAACCCCTCGTTCCCGTCGTCATCGCACTCGATGGCATCCCCGTCCCGGATGACGGTGTTGAACATCATGGCTGCGCTCATGAGGGCCTCATCCGGGCCCGTCCCTCTCCGCACCTCCCTGTAGGATTGCAGGATAGGGGACGGGATGGTTCGTTTCCCGACCCGGACACCCGAGCAGTGAGTGCAATAGGCGCAATGGGTGTACACCGATACTTCGCCGTCAGCGCACTGGACCGTCACCTTGTCGGACGGCGGGTTCCGGAGAAGGGCCAGGTTCTTCATGGTATTGTGATCATGCACTTTCCATGGGATATGAGGATGTCGATCCCGGCCGGGATCCCCTTCGAATCCCGCCGGGTCCACTCTTTCCTGTTTTATTATCATTTCCAGAGGACCGGTGCCACCCTCCCTCGGCGACCGAAGGTCGCCCCGGGGTCGAGGGGCGGAGCCCTCGGTTGGGAAAAGAAAGGTTTGGCCCGCCCTCTGCGAGGGCTCGCCAGGTTCCGCGAAGCGGAACGCCAGAAGCGGACTTTTCGAATTTTTATTGATTAAATTCATTTTATTTGGTAAAGGTATCATAGTAAAATGTATTTCTCTATCTATACTAGGATAATTATACGATGAAGTCAAAAGAATTACCAACAATTGCGAAGAACATAAAGAAATACAGGCAAAAGCAGGGCATTTCACAAGATAAGCTCTCGAAATTGGCTGATATTGCCTGCAATGTGATTATTAAAATTGAATCCGGCGCAACGCCGAACCCAGCAATTGAAACCGTGGCGAAAATCGCCAAGGGGTCAGGTGTTTCAATTGATGATTGAATGAAGTAATTTTATGGAACTTCATTTGTATGTCTGAACAGACGATGAATGGAACAATACCATTAGAAGGTTCTCGTCCTTCTGAGAGACTATTTTCTCTTAAGATGGAGTATGCTCGCACAATTACCGCATTGAACCGAACAGGAATTTTGACCCTTCTTCCACGATCAGACAGTTCAGGGGTGATGGGAATTGACGGAAAAGAGTATCCTGTACCAGCTCAAGAACAGCTGCAGGAAGTATTTACACACAATAAGGAATTAGTTGATAGGAAAATGCGACAAGGATTTACCGAGCTTCAGTTAACGCCGATCGCAATGCCGACATCACAACTTATTGATCGGGTAAAAAGTGCTGTTCTTACACACGCCACAGCCGGAAAAATTATACAAACAAAACAGAATCCCACTGATGCTGATATACCGGTTCGTGTTAATACGGGTAAACCGCTCTGGATATGGGACATGGTACGTCAGGCAGTGGATACTCCTCATCTTGTTTATTTTCCTCAAGCCTATACTGATCGTAACCATCAAGGATTAACGAAAGAAGAAGTAATGCAAAAAACACGCTTATGTGCCGTGCCTGGCTGGAGTGCAGGACTCATTGAGCCTATACCTGTCATGCCACAACAAGGACAAGGTAAAATTATAGGAGGAAGAAGACAGCTAGAGGCTTACTCTACTCCTCGTGATTATTTACAAACTTTAAGTACACCGACCTATCAGGGAGAAACGGGATGGACACCAGAAGATTTTCTCACCCACTTTGTAACTCAGCTTGAGTCAACCAATCAAGTAAGCCATGACCGGTATGACAGCAATGCTTTGTGGTTGCTTGGTTCGTATGTACCAAACTCGGGTTTTGGTCTGAGGTCGGACAGTGGTCGTGCCTGGGGGGTTCGTAATCTCGTGCCGGTTGGCTACTGGGCTCGTGTTCCTGGGCGGATGGACGTAAGCGCGCATCGCTCAGGCAATAGGCTTAAGGGTTGGGTGGCGCGTTCCATGGTGAGACTTGGCACGTAAATTTTATCCTTTCTTCATCTTCTGTCTTCGCCTCTCCTCAGGCAGGACTCACCCAGGAAAACAGGGCCTGTGACGATAATTTATATAGTCCTGTCCCCAATAATCTACACTCGCATCACACGGATTGTGAGATTCCATATTTCCATCGGTAAACTGGAGGATTAAGGTTTATGGCAGCGGCAAAGCCCCATCTCAATCTTGCCATCATTGGCCACATCGACCACGGGAAGTCAACTCTCGTGGGCAGGCTCCTCTTCGAGACGGGAGCGGTACCCCAGCATGTCATCGACGGCTACCGGAAGGAAGCCGAGAGCAAAGGGAAGGGAACCTTCGAGTTCGCCTGGGTGATGGACAACCTGAAGGAGGAACGGGAGCGGGGGATCACCATCGATATCGCCCACAAGCGCTTCGACACCGCTAAGTACTACTTCACCATCGTGGACTGCCCGGGCCACCGCGACTTCGTGAAGAACATGATCACCGGCGCATCCCAGGCGGATGCGGCGGTGCTCGTTGTCGCGGCCTCGGAAGGCGTCCAGGAGCAGACCAAGGAGCACGTCTTCCTCGCACGGACCCTCGGGATCAACCAGCTCATCATCGTCATCAACAAGATGGACGCGGTGAACTACGACCAGAAGCGCTTCGATGCCGTAAAGGCGGACGTGACCGCGCTCCTCAAGATGGTCGCCTACAAGCCGGAGGATATGCTCTTCATCGCCGCCTCGGCCTTCCAGGGCGTGAACATCTCCAAGAAGTCTGACAAGACCCCCTGGTACAAGGGCCCGACCATCCTCGAGGCCCTCGACACCCTCAAGGAGCCCGAGAAGCCGACGACCCTTCCCCTCCGCCTTCCCATCCAGGACGTGTACAGCATCAGCGGTATCGGGACTGTGCCTGTCGGGAGGGTGGAGACCGGCATCCTGAAGAAGGGGATGAACATCATCTTCATGCCGGCGAACAAGACCGGCGAGGTGAAGTCCGTGGAGATGCACCACGAGGAGATCCCCCAGGCAGTACCCGGGGACAACGTGGGCTTCAACGTCCGCGGGGTCGCGAAGAACGAGATCCGGCGGGGCGACGTGGTAGGCCCGGTCGACAACCCGCCGACGGTAGCCGAGGAGTTCACGGCCCAGATCGTCATCCTCTTCCACCCGAGCGCGATCACCGTGGGCTACACGCCCGTCTTCCACTGCCACACCGCCCAGGTGGCATGCACGGTCACGGCCCTCAAGAAGAAGCTCGACCCGAGGACCGGCCAGGTGAAGGAGGAGAATCCCACCTTCTTGAAGACCGGTGACGCGGCCATCGTCCAGATCAAGCCGAGCCGCCCCCTCGTGATCGAGAAGATCAAGGAGATACCCCCGATGGGCAGGTTCGCCATCCGGGACATGGGGTCAACCATCGCTGCGGGCATGTGCATCGACATCGTGCCCAAGATGATGAGATAAATTTTTTTGGGGTTGTTCTCGATGCAGAAAGCCAGAATACGCCTGACAGGGACGGATTGCAGGAAAGTCGAGATGGTCTGCGAGAAGATCAGGGAGATCGCGGAGCGGACGGGCGTGAATCTGGCCGGGCCAATAGCCCTCCCGACGAGGCGCCTCGTGGTCCCCGTCAGGAAGAGCCCTGATGGCGAGGGGACCGCGACCTGGGACCGGTGGCAGATGCGGATCCACAAGCGGCTGATCGATATCGACGCGGATGAGCGGGCCCTCCGGCAGCTCATGCGCATCCAGGTCCCGAAGGACATCGGCATAGAGATCGTTCTGGAGAGTTAAGCATGCGGCGGGGAGCCGCCGGTCTCATCGACCGCCTCCGGACCGTCTTCACCTTCGAACGGACCTTCCTCCTCATTCTCGCACTCACCGTCTTCCTCCGTTTCTACCGCCTGGATCTCAAGCTCTTCCACCACGACGAGGCCATCCACGCGTGGTTCTCCTACCGGCTCCTCCACGAGGGGATCTGGACGTACGACCCCTCATACCACGGTCCCCTCCTCTACGATGTCACCGCGGGGATGTTCTGGCTCTTCGGCGACGGGGATCTCGTGGGAAGGATCGTCCCCTCGCTCCTGGGAACCCTGATCGTCGCCCTCGTCTATCCCCTCTACCGGATGGGCTACCTGAACAGGCGCCAGACCCTCGTCGGGGCCCTCTTCCTCTCCCTCTCGCCGGATCTCGTGTACTTCTCCCGGTTCCTCAGGCATGATATCTTCATGCTCTTTTTTATCATGCTCCTCCTCGTCACACTCCTCGCCTATATCGAGACAGGCAGCAGGTGGTACGGCCTCGGGGTCGCGATCGCTGTGGCCGGCGGGATGACCTGCAAGGAGGAGTTCCCCGTCATCCTCCTCATCTTTGCGATCTACTTCATCTATGCCGCGTGGAGGGGCAGGATCCATTTCCCCACCCGGTGGAAAGAGGATCTCGCCATCTTCACCCCGATAGCCATCGGGATCATCGCCCTCTTCTACTCGTCTCTCGGGCAGCATCCGGAGATCCTCCTCTCCGGGGGGCTTTCGGCCATCCAGCACTGGACCGAGATGCATGAGGCGTGCCGGCTCTGCGGCCCCTGGTTCTTCTACCTCCTCCTCTTCATCCTCTATGAGCTTCCCCTCCTTATCCTCGCCGTCATCGGGACCATTCAGTTCCTGGCAGCCCACTCAGATCTCCCCGGGAGGATCGATGGGCTCATCCGGAAGATCCGGCGGGAGGAGATCTCCACGAGCAGCCTGGTGGTCCGGATCAGTGCAGGTACAGGAATCCCCTTGATGGAGAACAGGAAACAGGAGGAGTTCTTCGGGTTCTGCATCTGGTGGATGGTCCTTTCCATGGCCTTCTATGCCGTGGTGAACGAGAAGGTCCCCTGGCTCATCATCCCCCAGCTCCTCCCGGCGGTCTTTGTTGCGGTGTACCGGATGACCAGCACAAAGACCATCCTCGCCGTCGCCTCGGTCATCTTCCTCATCCTCTGCACCTGGCACACCTCATTTGTCCCTGTCGACGTGAACGAGCCGATCGTCCAGGTCCAGAACTCCGAGGACCTCAGGGAATTGTTCGCGCAGATCGACAACTCAAGCCATGTCGCCGTGGCATCCAAGAACTACTGGCCCCTCCCCTGGTACTACAGGGGGGTTATGGCGAAGAAGCTCTCCTACTACGGGCAGAAGGTGAGCGAAGGGACCCTGTACGATAACAACT
>Ga0315279_10010641_pt1 | contig 10791 bp, 8 predicted proteins | sample YL17G06_20_MG_FD_203694 | JGI IMG/M metagenome (GOLD analysis project Ga0315279, IMG submission 203694) | Sediment microbial communities from Yellowstone Lake, YNP, Wyoming, USA - YL17G06_20 | ecosystem: Environmental > Aquatic > Freshwater > Lake > Sediment | place: USA: Wyoming | collected...
TGGAGATGGCCGGAATACAGAATGACCGTCGAGGGCATGGATCCCAAAAAGGCCAGGACAATCACCGCCGGAATCGATGTCGGTTCGGTGGGTTCCAAGGCGGCGGTAATGCTCGACGGAGAGCTGTATTCCTGGGCTATCATGCGCACAGGTTCGAACAGTCCCGACAGCGCGCGGAAGATCCTGGACTGGGCCCTTGAGGGCACCGGAATCACGGAAAAAGACATCCAGTATATCGTGGGAACAGGCTATGGCCGCGTGAATGTTCCCATGGCAAAAAAGGCCATCACCGAAATCGCCTGCCATGGCAGAGGCGCATCGTATATCTGGGGACCGAAGGTGAAGACGGTATTGGATGTTGGCGGGCAGGACATCAAGGCCATCCGCGTTGATGAAAAAGGCAAGATAACCTCGTTTCTCATGAATGACAAGTGCGCTGCGGGCACGGGAAGAGGGATGGAAGTCATTGCCGACCTTCTGGCGGTGCCTATCCAGGAGGTTGGCGAACATTCGCTGAAAGTGGAAAAAGACCCGCCGCCGGTGAGTTCAACCTGCGTCGTCTTTGCCAAGTCCGAGGCGGTATCTCTACTGCGCCAGGGATGGACCAAGGAAATGGTGCTGGCTTCGTATTGCCGCGCGATGTCACAACGGATGCATGAATTGTTGAACAAGGTAGGCATCGAAAAGGAATTTGTCATCACCGGAGGCCAGTCTAAGAACATCGGTATCGTGAAAAGGATAGAGCGGTTCATCGGTTTCGACTGCTATCCGCTGCCGAACAGCCGGAATTATGCAATGGATCCGCAGCTGGCGGGCGCCATCGGGGCCGCCCTTTTTTCAAAGGCCCTGTACGAAAAAGAACAGAACAAATAATCAACGGCAAATCATCACCATGATCATTCATTACGGATACGAAGACGGTTCGGGCAGGTATTATGTCAGCATCGACGCCGAGAAGTGCGACCTGTGCAATGCCTGCATCGAACAGTGCCCGCAAAAGGTGATAACGTCCGGCACGGTGATGATTGACATTGAGGACAAGCTGGTGGCCGTGGTTGATGAATCGCAACGGAAAAAGCTCAATTATGTTTGTGCCCCGTGCCACCAGCAGAAAAATGTCCGATGCGTACTATCCTGTGAAAAAGGAGCGATTACCGCCACATGGACAAGGAAATAACCCTCTCAATTGACGGCCGCGAAGTCCATTCCCCGGAAGGTGCCTGGATCATCGAAGCGGCGGATGCGGCGGGAATTTACATTCCCCGTCTTTGCCATCATCCGGATTTGGCGCCCGGGCCGGGAACAAAAGCCGATTCTCGCATATATCGGTGCGGCGAATCAATCGTCGACCACGGTTCCGGAGGCAAAACGTATGGCGGATGCAATATCTGCGTTGTCGGGATAAAAGGAAAAGGGATTCACCCTTCCTGTTCGACGCCGGTGTCGGACGGTATGGTCATCACGACAAATACCGGCGAACTGCGGGAAATGAGAAGAGACAACCTGGCAGAGCTTCTCGCTCTTCACCCCCATGCCTGCATACTTTGCGCTGAGAGGGACGGCTGTGATCGCGAAGAGTGCACCCTTGGCGTGGAACGGAATTGCCGATGTTGCCAAAAATTTGACGACTGCGAATTCCGGGCAGTAAGTGAGTACGCTACCATCAAGGAAGACGTTTCGCAGTATGTCTTTAAAAACATCCCTGTTGTCGACACGCCGTTCTTCACCTTTAATGCCAATCTGTGCATAGGGTGCACCCGGTGCGTACGAGCATGCGAGAAAATGCATGGGAAAAGGGTCATCGGATTCGCCTTCCATTATGGCACGGTTGCCGTTGGCACCATAGCTCCTTCGCACAGGGAATCGGGGTGTGTGTTCTGCGGCGCCTGCGTTACGGTGTGTCCTACCGGCGCGCTGATGGACAAGGGGCTGGCCTGGAAAAAGAAGGCCGAGCTTAAGCTCATACCCGTGGTCCTTCCGCCCGAGGACGAACGGGAATTGACAGAAGATAATATCAAGGCCGTTCCTGATATAAGCGGCGTATATGAACTGCTGGACGAAAAGCGGCAGGTGCTTTACATCCGGGGCGCCGACAACATCCGCAGCGACCTGCGGACGAAATGGAAGACGGTGGACAATGCCCGTTATTTCAGGTACGAAGAACACGGCATGTACACCATGAGAGAGAACGAAATGGTGGAGAAATTCCTTAAGAAATACGGAAGATTGCCCGAGGTGAATAATGAGATCGCTGACCTGTATTAGCCCGTGGCTGTTGAGCCTGTTCCTTGCCGTCATCTGCCGCCCGGCTGACACGGCTTCGACCATCGTATCCAAGGAAAGCACCGATTCGGCCTCGGCCGCTGTATCCAAAAATCATGTCGACTCGATTTCGGCCTTCATATCCATGGCCGGAGATTGCAGATATCCTGCGGTCGCTTCGGAGGGAACCAACCTCTATCTGGCGTGGGTCGCTTCGGAGGGAAGGGCAACCACCATCTTTTTCAGGCGGAGTATGGATGAAGGGCGCGAATGGAACAACGGTCGCAGGATAAGCATCGAGAATGGGGTCTGCTACCCGCCCGCAATAGCTGCGCATGGTGGCATCGTTCATCTGGCTTGGGTAGATTACGGCGAAACAGTCGAGGGTGAGATCTATTACGCCCGAAGTGTCGACGGAGGAGAGACCTGGGAACAAAACACTATTTTGCATGCCAATGCAAATAGCGCGAGGTATCCTCTGCTGGTCTGCCAGGGCAGCGAAGTGTATCTGGTGTGGCAGGATGTTGAAAACAAGACCTATTTCAAAGTCAGCCATAACCAGGGCCAGAACTGGGAAACCGAAAAGCTGCTGGCAAAACTGGGCCGTCACTCATGCTACTGCTATCCTCCGGCAATCTGCGCAAACGGAAAAGAAGTGACCGTGGTCTGGACCGATGTGCAGGATGTAAAAAAAGGTTTCAAAATTTCAGCCTATGGCATCCCGCTGGTGCCGGGAAAGAGTTCCGTGATATCCGCCGTTGTCTGCCGAAAAAGCACCGATGCCGGTTCTACCTGGGGCAAAGAAAAAATTTTGGTAAAAACAGAGGTTGCCAAAGAGGCAAAAGACGAGATTGACAATCCTGCCATGCTGTCGGACGGTTCCGTATCATACCTTTTCTGGATCGATAAAAGCATTCAGAAACTCGGCGAAATTAAGTATGCAAAATTCGACGCCGCCACCACCAAATTTCCCATCAGCGGGAAGGATATCTATCCCGGCCAGAAACGCTCGCCGAAACGTCCTTCGGTCATTCTGGACAGCGATAATAATTTTCATCTTGCGTGGGCTAGCTTTTTGGGAGGCAAATCGGTCGTCTGCTACGGCCGGAGCGATGGTATGGGAAATATATTGATGGAGAAAAAAGGCCTCACCTCAGATACCCTGCGCTATCATAATCCAATACTGAACAAAACCCCGTCGGGGCTATTGCAGGTTTTCTGGTTCGATGAACCAGTCGAAAAGGATGGATGGTCAAGAATATTTCTAAAAACAAGCCAGGACAATGGCTTGACATGGCTTAACTGGGAACCACAGAAAAAGGAAGTACAAAATTGAAATTGTTTTCATTATCTAAACGATCGCCGGCCTTTGGCAGCAAACAGATGACGCCGGATTTTCATGACTTCCGGTATCACCCTGGCCGGAGCGTCCTGACATCGACTAACATACTTACAGTGACACGTTCTATTGCTATTTTCGCCCTCTTGTTGTTTTTCACCAAGGCCATGCCCCAGGATTCTCTCCCTGAAATCCGAGGACTGAGGGGCAGCGATTCTCTGGTGAAAGATACCAGCATTGCGCATGACGATTCTCTTCCTAAAAGCAGCGCTTCGATTCAAAACAGTGCTGCTTTAGAAAAAATCGGGATTGAAAATGCCGGACTCACCAATATCGTTCTGGCAGACAAGAAAAAGCCTCGCGCCAATGGGTGGGGCGAATATAGAATAAAAGGGAAATGCCTGTGCTGCGACAATATGGTCGATGGCGATTGCATTATCGTATGGAACACCGAACGGACTGATAATCAGCGGATTACTCAGATCGTCGATGGAAAAATCGAAGGCGATCTCCAGGATGAAACGACCTATTTCGGCGCGTTGAAGAGAAGAGAGCACGAAACCTTTGTAACCTTTCTCATGGCCGAAATTACCATAAAAGAAATGCAGGAAATCAGGAAGATTGTTGTATATACTATAACTGATAAAGAGAAAAAGGCCAATTATCTTACGAATTGCCAACTGGGTTACTACGACCAATTCGACCGGCTGCAGTGGGGGGCAAAGGTTGAACGGAAAAAGCTTGATGAACCGATATCCTTTGTGCTGGAGCGCCCGATTCTCACTAAAAAGATCCTGTTGAAAATAGAGGACGGAAAAAATATCATCACCGAAGTAGCGATTTTTCGTCAGGATTGATGCATGATGTTCAAGATAAAATTTAATTGCGGCGTGACGATCGATTCCCGTTTTGTCCCGTGTGACGCTCAGGATCGGTCGGGATCCCGTGTCTGTCCTGCAAAGCCCCGTCCCTTCGCTATCGGATTTATCGCATGTGCTCTTGCGATATCTTTTCCTGTTCTAGCCGATACGCCCATAAATAGCCATAAAAATGCGGCAAAATATCTTTTGATGATCGTGATGAATGGCGTGCGCTACAATGATGCATTCGGTGATAAGAACCACTTATACATCGATAATATCTGGAGCAAGCTCCGTCCTCTGGGGACCATCTGCACCAATTTCAAAAACCGCGAACTTACCTTCCCCATTCCGTCGCAGATGAGCCTTCTTACCGGCATATGGCATGTATTTAAAAATCCTTTGAGCGAGACCATCCCTCCAGCTTTCCCGACATTGTTTGAATACTGGAAATCCGCCCGGAAAGACAACGGAAACACCTGCTATTTCGCGTCAAACAGGGCCACATTTAAAATTCTGGCATGCAGCAAGCAAAAGAATTTCGGCGCCTCCTATGCGCCGGTGTTTGAATCCAGCACACAAGATGATGCTAATGAAAATGCAATATATGAGAAAGCATTGCCCTATATACTCGATCAACATCCTGCGTTCATCTATCTCAGCCTAGGGTCCGCGGGTGGCGGCGGCACGAAAAACGATTTGAAAGCCGACAAGTGCCAATTACCCGGACAAAAAGACGCGTGCGGAGGCGCTGAGTTACTGAATCTGTATTATGAATCAATCATGCAAATGGATGCGATTGTATATGATCTCTGGGACCGGATTCAGAAAGATGCCACCTACAAAGACAATACGATCCTTCTTGTACTCAGCTCCCATGGCAGACATACCGATGATTTTCACAGTTATGGAGACAAATGTCAGGGGTGCACGCAGCTCTATCTGCTGGCGGTCGGGCCGGGAATCAAGAAGAACTTTGTATCCAAGAAGGAAAGAACGCTAATTGATATCTGTCGAACAGTAGGGACCCTCTGTGCCCTTCCCACACCTTATGCAAAAGGCACTGTCATGAAGGAACTGTTTGATTAGCCGGCTGCCCTCCCCGCAGTAATGACGACTCGGATGCTTTTATCTTCGATGAGCGCAAAATCAAGCCAACTCCAGTTCACTATGTGATTGAATAAATGAAATACGACACTGAGGTAGCCAACGAAACTCGACTATTCGAGGAGGGGGTAACGACCCGTCGTCTTGATTGAGGCAGGTTCTCAATAGCGATAAAATCGGTTCCCTCTCGATTGGAATTCGAGAGGGAACCTTCAGTCTGTTATCGTGCGATCCTTAAGTTGGAGCTTTTAACTTCCATTTCGACATTGCCGAGGGTGCGGAATTTTATCATGTATACATACAACCCGTTCTTAAGAAGTTGTCCTGCATTATCTCTGACATCCCATCTCACCTGGTTCCAACCTTCAGCCAGAGCGCTTTGAGGACTTTCAAGAGACGCCACCCGTTTTCCGGATAGCGTCGATATATCGATAGTCACGCTCTTGAGCGGCTGGTAGACCATATAGTTGAAATTAGTCCATGTGGCACAGGGATTCGGCTCGTTGAAAATGAACCGCTGATTCACTATTCTGTCTTCAAATGAAGGCGTTTTAAAGGTGAAATCGGATGAGCGATAAACTGTACCCTTTGAATCATCTGCATTGGAAACAACCCTCGCATGATAGGTGGCACCTGGTTTGAGTTCAAACAATTGAATGTAATGATCGAAGGCCATCTCGGCATTCATGCCGCTTTTTGATCCATAATTTGTCGTCAAGCCATACTCGACAAGTGAGGTTGCGAGAACATTCGTCTTCCAGGTGATGGTCACGTCTTTTGCCGTGATCTTTGCAGCCGCAACTTCTGTTATGGCGCTCACAACTTCTTGATTCAGTACGGCGGACGCAGGTGTGCCTGCAAAGTTCTGGCCGGTCTGGTTTACAGCCAGATTTGCATAGGTTTTATTTGCCGGGGTAAAGGTGTAGTTGGTTTTAGTGGGCTTGACAGTGTAGTTGCCGGTTGCCAGATTGCTGAATTGATATTGTCCGTTAGTGGTTGTAGTGACTGTACCCGAAGATGTCCCCGATAATGTGACAGTAACACCGCTTATAGGTGTGCTCGTGCCTGTAAGAATTGAACCCGCGATCGAATACGTCCCTCCTGCAGGTGACGTGGTGAATGTCCAGTCACTCCGTGACCTATCCGTTCCAAGCCATCTTTTCTGCAGAGTGTCACTTTCATTTTGATTACCTTCACCCTTACAAGTGGACGCTTTGCATATTGAGGATGGCCCCGCATGGTAGAGCGTATTTGGTGTTAGCCCGGTCACCGTAATAGTATCAAGTGTATAAGACGAAGTAGGCGCGTTGGCCGGGAAAAGAGTTCCCTTGTTCGCAGTTAAGCCATAATTCACCTGATAAGTTGACTGCTGGCTGCAGTCCCAGGTAAATGATGCGCTGGTCGATGTGACATTAAGAACCTTAAAATACGAAATCATTGGCGAGAAACAATGACATGCATGTTCTCCTTCGATACTATGGAGTACAACTCTCTCTTCTTGTGTAACATTATGGAGTACAACCCGAGACGAAAAGATATTGGAGCGAAATAAAAAAACCGAAGCTCCGGCTAATACTGCCACAATAAGCCCATAACCGCCCCATTTGAAAATGCCAGATTTCTTCATCAGCAGTCTCCCACCTTGGTTTTAATCGTTTAAGGAGAATATATTCATAATATATAATAAAAAATCGTAAAATGCCAATTTTTTTTCTGCAATTTATTGGGTGTTGGCAAACACACTAGAACCTCACGTCTGAGCTGCACTCGGGCTGGTCGCCTGCTGGAATGGGCATAAGGCGTTTTTACCGAGGATCGTATGAAAATGCTCCAAAAAAGATCATATGAAAATGTACCACCCCCGCCGAGGGGAATAGGGAATATCCCATTTTTAGTTGAAATCGGGAGCGCCCCATGTGTGTAAATTACGCTGAGCATGATTCGATTGCCAGTGAATTTTGCCAACGAGCAACAGATTCCTGCGCTCGATGCCTGCTCAATTCCCGTTGTGCGTCCTGGTAGTTTACCATATCCATGGCGTGTCGAAAGCGCCGGGACGCCTCGGGACGGTATTTCTCGGGCAAATGGCTGAGAATGTTGCGGTGCTTATGGACCGTACATCGTTGATGGAGCAGATGTTTACCAAAGCTCATTTTCAGCGCCTTAATGACGCCTTTGCCCCCGTCGGTGACGTACACAGGATGTCACTGGTAAGGTGCAACCCGCGCTCCACGAGTCGGACTTCGGGGATGGTAATCGGGGCTGGCGATCTCCTCACGCTCCATGAGAAAAATCCCCTCTACAATCATCTTTCTCATCTCGCGGGCGACTTCGTCCATAACCTGCTTCCCGGATTGAATGACCTGATGCACAAGCCATGCGCCTTCAGGTTCTTGAAGCAATCTTGCGCGACGCTTCCTCGTCAACGTAGTTTCTTTCATGATAGCGGCTCCTTGAATGGTGGTTGTTTTATTGCACAAATAATCTACCATCTGGGGCTGCTCTCATCAAATTTCAACTAAATTCGGGATATTCCCCCTGAGAAAGGATCCAAAACTTCCATGAAACCCTTGTCCATGACAGGTTATTTGTTTCTGGCATTGTTTTCCTCGTGTACGCAAAATACCGTGACAGACGCAGAAGGGAACATATACAAAACTGTCAGAATCGGTAGCCAGATCTGGACAGTCGAAAATTTAAGGGCCACCAAATTCAACGACGGCACACCTATTCCGCACGTTCCCGATAGCATTGCATGGCACTCTCTTTCGTCGTCCGGCTATTGCTATTATAACAATTCTCATAACTCCGATAGCATTAAAATGCTCGGAGCGCTTTATAACTGGTATTGTGTCGACTCAAAAAAACTCGTACCCCAGGGATGGCATGTTCCCACAAACGACGATTGGGCGGTATTGGAGAAATATTTGATCGAACATGGGCACAACTGGGACCGCAGAAAAGACGGGCCAAGAGTGGCCAAATCCCTGGCAGCCCGAAGCGGCTGGAAGCCATTTGAAATCGAAGGCACACCCGGTAATAATATGAAGATTAATAATAGAAGCGGCTTTTCAGGCCTTCCCGCCGGCAGTCGATCCGCCAGATTTTCAGGAATTGGAAAGAGGGGCTATTGGTGGAGCGCTACGCAGGTAAATGAATCGCAGGCATTCGTTTACTGTCTTGCGTTTTGTGTCGAAAGCTTATGGCAATACGATTCATTCAATAAAACACACGGATATTCGGTAAGGTTGGTTAAAGACAGGAATTAACGAGTAGGCACTGCCGGAGCCGTCGATAAAAAGCGCTCTGCCATATCCAGATTATTCACATCAGCCAATTACCGGCCGATTTAAGGCAGAATTCGGGAACTGCCTGGTTCAAGACGCGTCGCTTAGGTCCCTATTCAAAGATCCCCTGCGGGACATCCATCCCGCAGCGCGGGATTCTCGAATGCAGGCGGCAGCTATTGATGCATGTCTCAAAGGTCAAATAGTCAATTCTTGATAAGCCTTATCGACAAACAAGTGCTCTTGTTTCTATAGTCGCTGTAGAGATAGTTAACACTATAGGTAAGGTTGCGGATCCATGCATAAGTCGAATTATATTCCGCAGTGGTCCAGAACCAACTGCACCTACCAATTGAGCCTGGATCGCTACCGTTGCTCCGGTACCAGACTGGAAGAGCAGAAAAACCGCTTCTGTTATTCGTCGCCATATCATTCCCAGGGGTGCCTACTGTTGCCGAGGGATCCCAATCCGTCTTCGCAGCCATGGATTTTGCATACTTTTCACCGGCTGTAGTTCCATCCCAGTTATAACCATTTGCAATAAGATAGTTTTTCAATGTATCCCATTCCGCGTCGCTCGGTACATGCCAACCGGACGGAGCAACTTTATTCGGATTCGTTGGGCTGACTACATACCAGTTATATAGCAACCCGAACTTCTTTATACTGTCGACGTTTGAAGTTTTTGCAAAATAGCAGCACATGGGTGTTGTGATGCCGGACCAGGATGAATTCGAAGTATCAAGCCATATCATTCCTCCGGTACCGTCATTATAATGCGTAGACCGCAAATTCTCCATTGTCCAAACTTGATTCCCGATTTTCACCTGATGGTACAGGTTGCCATCAAAGTCTCCAAGAGTGCTAATTGACAGCGTTGCGCCATTACTCGGCGCATTGCCTCCAAAATTGCTTACAACACATCGGTATGTCGAGGCCAGCGTATCCGCCACCGTCAGCGCCGGTGTTGTGTAGCTTGCCGCTGTTGCGCCTGCAATGTTTCCCCCGTTCTTCTGCCACTGATAGTGTAAACTGTCGCCGCTGGCGACAATCGTAAATGTCACGGAGTCATTGACAGGGCAATTTTTATTGGCCGGGTGCGTTGTGACAACCGGCGCGTTCATCCGCCATTTCGCATACAAATTCACATTCGCACTGCCCATAGCAAACGTACTGGCGGCTAGATAGCTGGTTCCCAGGGTATCTGCCTGCGTATTCCAGCCCGCAAAAGTGTAGTTGGTTCTGGAAAGCGTGCTGCCGCTCAATACCGTCACGGTACTTCCATTCTGATATTTGTTCGCATCAACCGGCGCCGTCCCGGCTCCTCCGTTGGCATTATAAGTAACGATGAATACCGGCGTCCACTTTGCATACACCGTCATGGTTTGCGTCACAGTTGTTGAACCGGTAAAAACAGTTCCGCTCCCGTTGGTCCCTGTATACCAGCCATCAAATCTGAAATTGTCCCGCTGCGGGTCAGTCGGCAAGGTGCCGACCGTCGTGGCAGGAGCGGCAACTGTCTTTGTTGCAGGACTCGGTCCGACGGTAGCGCCTTGACCATCGAAAGTGACCGTGAAGACGTACGGCGCTATCGTAACGGTCACCACATAATCCTGTGTGCTGCCATCGGCGGCGGTGACGGTGTAGAACTCCGGCGAAGAAAAATTATTTGGGGTCGTGCCGCTCGCCTGCGCTGTTGAGCCGACCTTGACCGACGCACCGGTTGTCACGAAGGTCGCGATAAGCGCCGTCACGTTGGTGCCATAGGGAACGGTCACTGCCACGGTCTTGGCGGTTTCGTTGATCGTGCCCGCAGCTGCCGGAGACGCAAAACTGAATGAGGTCAGTGCTTTGGCCGTGTTGGGCGACACCGTCACCGCAACCACGTAATCCTGCGTGCTGTTGTCCGCTGCCGTGATAGTGTAGGTGACCGGGG
>Ga0315279_10010642_pt1 | contig 10791 bp, 3 predicted proteins | sample YL17G06_20_MG_FD_203694 | JGI IMG/M metagenome (GOLD analysis project Ga0315279, IMG submission 203694) | Sediment microbial communities from Yellowstone Lake, YNP, Wyoming, USA - YL17G06_20 | ecosystem: Environmental > Aquatic > Freshwater > Lake > Sediment | place: USA: Wyoming | collected...
TAGACACCAATATATTCAGAACATATATACAGTTCGATTTGAGCACTGTTCCGGCAAATGCAGTAGTGGTTGATACTGATTTAAAACTTTATCATGGCACTAATGATAGTGATAATTTCACAATAGGTTTATATAAGGTTACCAGTGATTGGGATGAAGACACAATTGATTGGGATAACCAGCCAACTTGCTCCGTTGATGCAGAAATTACCAGTGATATTATTACTGCTGCTATCACCTGGGAATCCTGGGATATAGATACCTTAGTGCAGGCTTGGTTAGATGGAAGTATAACTAATTATGGAGTAGCGTTAAAAGACACTGATGAATCTTCGGTTAATACTTTCGCTCTCTTCGCGACTTCTGATTATATGACAGATCCTACTAAACGTCCCGAATTAGTAATAGATTATTATATTCCTTAAAAGAATCAAACCTAATATTATGGCCTAAATTGGACTAAACTAAATAGAAAAAATAAGTTAGGTAGAGCAAAAAACTAAATGAACTCAATCTACCATGGGCAGGTTAAAATAATAAAAATTTTAACCTGCCCTATTAATTTTTGTTCTTATTTGATGAGGAGATACTTTAGATAAATAATTTTAATAAAGGTCTATAAAAATATAAAAAATAAAAATGAAAAAGTTATCTAAAAAAGAAGGATTTTTTAACTTATTATAGTATAATAAAATATAGTAAAAAATAAAATAATTTCTTTTAAAATGTTAAAAAAGATAAACTAGCCGAAAGGATAAGACGCAAAGTTATGGGTTTAAATAAATTTAGTGAAGTGATATGGCTAACATAATACCAACTTTTAAAAATATGAAAAGTTGGTATTTTTTATTTTAAAATATTATAAAATAAATAAAGGAGATAGATATTATGAAAATAAGAAAAGTACTTACACTTCTAATTTTTCTTTCCATTTTAGCTATTATGAGTCTATCAGCTTTTGCAGTCAGTAACTCAAATCTGACTAATAAGTTTCAATCCAATGGTGACTTAATTCAAGGATGGTATTGGCTTCGAGATAATAATATTCAAGATTACGCTCAGTGGACTTTTGAAAATATCTTATCTGGAGACAATGATTTAACCCTTGATTTTACTGTCTTAGCCACTGACCGTCAGAATGGAGGCAGAGGTTTCCCTGCGGATTTCCTACTCATCTATGAAGTTCCAGGCGGAAATGTTTTTATTACTCAAAAAGTTAATCTACCCAATGTATCATCAGCAAATGATCCGGTGGGTTACACTTGTAGTGGTCAGGTTATTATCCCCAGATCAGATCTTCAGGGGGCCTCTGTTCTCTTTCTACGAGCTGAGAGAATCTCTCCCCATACTAATCACGTAGCTTTTAACAAAGATAGTATTAAAATAATAGAAACTACAGCAGAAGAAAATTACCCCCCTTACCAAGGAAATCAATTACCTGATACCAATAATCAGAATGAGGCATTTTTAATTCAACCTGGTATTTATAACGGAAGTCTTGGTGGGCAAATATCAGGAGGTCAACGGGACAGTGAGGACTGGTATAGTATAAACCTTCAGGCAGGACAGATTATTAACCTTCAACTTACCCAACCTTCTACTGGATACTTTACTCTTTATCTGAGACCACCTGAACTAACTTCTAATGTGGGTACCGCTACCATTCAGGATAATACCAAGACTCTGCAATATATAGCCAATATTACCGGGATTTGGTATATTAAAATAATTCGTTCTTCTGGAGAAGGAGAATATCAACTTTCCATAAATATTCAGAATCAGAATGATGCTGATAGTAATCGAGATGCTGGAGACACTCCTGAGCAGGCAATTGCCCTTTATCCCGGAATCTTTACTGGATTCTTACAGAGAGCAGATAATGTTGATTGGTATAGTATAAATTTACAAGAAGGACAGACTATTAATCTTCAACTTTCTATGCCTTCTGATGCCTCTTTTGGTCTTTCTTTGACTCGCCCAGGCTCTACTTCCGGTGCAGGTTCAGTCCAAACCCAGGATAAGATTAAGACTCTTCAATATGTAGCTAATGTTAGCGGAATTTGGCATATCAAGATAACCCGTTCTTCGGGAGAAGGAGAATATCAACTTTCAGTAAATATCTCTGGTTACCAATCTGGTCAAACAGACCAATCACAGTCTGGTTCCTCACAGATTTTTACAGCGAATAAATTTTATTCCAATGGTAATTTAATTCAAGGCTGGTATTGGTTGAGGGATTCAGCTCTGAAGCAGTATGCGGAATGGACCTTTGAAAATGTTCCTCCAGGAAATACCGATCTAACCCTGGATATTACTGCCCTTGCTACTAATCAAGCGGACGGAGGAAGAGGTTTCCCAGCAAAGTTTAAGCTTATTTATGGTTTTCCAGGAAGTGGTTTGATGGGAGGCGTATTTCAAACTATGGAGGTTACTTTACCTAATACCTCACCTCGAAGTGATCCGGTTGGTTACACCTGTCAGGGATTAATTATGGTTCCCAGATCTTTTACTCCCGGAGCTTCCACATTTTTCTTTAGGATAGAACGCATATCATCTAATGATAACCATGTAGCTTTTAATCAAGAGAGCATTACTCTGTTTACTGAAGAACCATCATCTGGTTTTAGTGAAATTCAGAAGCCCAGAACTAAGTGAAGATAAAAATAGATAGAATACTGTTTAAGAAAATGCTTTAAAAACTGGAAACCAAATATTATTACCTAATTTCTCCTGTGGACACGATGCATCGTGCCCCTACATTACCATTTTGTTTACTTTTTGGGTTACAACCATAATATTAATAGGAATCTATTAATTATATGTATTAATAAAAATATTGTCCAGATAATATAAAACCCAATGTCTCACTACTAAGTGATTCTTTATGATACGGTTATCAAGATGCGATTAATGTTCCCAGGGCTTTTGCTCCTGAAGCTTCTACTTTTTTTAGAGTAGAACGTATATCACCAAATGATAACTATATGATCTTTAATAAAGATAGTACTACTCTATTTACCGAAGATAACTAAGGGGTTCTAGTTCCACCAAAGGAGGTTAAGAGAATGTCTATTAGAACAAAAATAACTCTTATTGTTTCATTTTTTTTATGGGTATTAATTTTAGCATTTACGGTAGTCTCTGCAGGTGTCGGAATTAACCATTCGCCCACTGCCCAGTTCAGTTACTTACCAGTGAATCTAATGATTGGAACTGCGGTGGTGTTCAGTGCTACAGGATCCTCTGATCCCGACATAGGCGGATATATCACCTCCTACGCCTGGGATTTTGATGGTGATGGTGTGACTGATGTAACTGGGAGTACTAAAATCTCTATTGATTATACCTACACTTATACTGCCGCTGGGACCTATACTGTGACCCTCACCGTTACTGATAACGAAGGAGCAAGTAATATTATACCGAGCCAAGCTATTATTGTGGTTAGCCCTCCGAACCAAGTACCGGTTGCCCAGTTTAGCTATACACCAGCGAGTCCAACGGTTGGAATTCCGGTCATATTCAGCGCTATAGGATCCTCTGATCCAGATGGGCTTATCAATTCCTATGCCTGGAACTCCGGGGATGGTACGACAGGTAGTGGGATCGGCTTTACACACACTTACAGCACCTCCGGGACCTATACTGTGACTCTCACTGTTACCGATAACGACGGAGCAATAGGCACAAAGAACCAAAATATTATTGTGGTTAGCCCTCCTACAAACCAGGCACCTACTGCCATGGTTAATGCTACTCCAGGCTCTGGAGAATTACCGTTGGTTGTAACGTTTAATGCAAACGGGTCCGATGACTTGGATGGAGTGATTAACTCCTACGCTTGGGATTTTGATGGTAATGGTGTGACTGATGTAACTGGGATTACCAAAGTCTCTTCCTTATATACCTACACATATACTGCCGCTGGGAATTACATCGTAAAACTAACCGTTACCGACAATGACGGAGCAATAGGCACAAAGAGTCAAAATATTACCGTGGTTAGCCCTCCGAACCAAGTACCGGTTGCCCAGTTTAGCTATACACCAGCGAGTCCAACGGTTGGAATTTCGGTCATATTCAGCGCTGCAGGATCCTCTGATTTAGACGGGACTATCAGCTCTTACGCCTGGGACTTTGGAGATGGTGTGACCGCTTCTGGGGTCAGTGCTACACACACTTACAGCACCTCCGGGACCTATACTGTGACTCTCACTGTTACCGACAACGACGGAGCAACCGACACTTACACTGATCTGGTAACTGTGGAAGAGATCCCCTGGCCAATGTCCGGGTACAATGCAAGCCATAGCGGTTGCTCACCCCACGTTGGTATAGACGATCCCTGGATGATCCCCATCACCTTTGACGGATACCACGAAATTATTTATGGCAGCCCACTACTTATCGGACGTGGGGGGACCCTTTTCCTAATCGCTGAAAAAGAATCAGTCAAGCAGGTGATTGCTGTACACGCTGATCCAACAAGTCCCGAAACCTGTCAGGTATTGTGGAGGTTCCCACTCTATGAACGTGCCCCTTGTCCAGCTATCGGACTTGACGGAACCGTATATGTGTATGATGTGGAAGGAACCCTTGTTGGATTGAACCCGGATAATGGTACAAAGGATTGGGATAGTGGTTATAATGGAAAAAATAGCTATTTGTACGATATTCAGGTGAGCAGCGACGGAAGAATTTGTACTTCTACTAACGAGAGAACACTCGTCTATAGTCCTGCACCTGAACGTCAACTACTTTATCAGTTTGAACAAGGAGGCTTTCCAACATTTGCCCCAAACGGAATGCTTTATATTGCAAAGCATTCAGGAGACAAGGACAATATTCTAGCGGTCGATCAAAATGGACTGGTAATGTGGGAACAAATGCTTACCAAGAGATACAAAAATGCTTGTGTATTTTTAGTCGATCAGGAAAATACCTTATATCGTTGGGAGGATTATAGTAATTATAGTAATAAGGATGGGGTACGCACTCTGAGCACTCCTTATATTACTGCGATTACGTGTAATGGTTCTATTCAATGGGAGCGGGCTTTTCCTGATGTGTTCCCTCTTTCAGGACCCGTACTTGGCCCTGACGGCACCATTTATGTGATGACCAGAGCTGAACCTAAGCAGGGGGAAATTTTTCTGCAGGCGATTAACAAAGCAGATGGATCGGATCGTTGGAGTAGAGGTCTTACGGAGATCTTAGATACCGCTGGAGTGGCAAATACCGTCCGAGTAGTAAGCGGTTATAATCTCCATGCGTCAGGTTATGGAGTACATCCAATGGTCGATGCTAATGGAGTCGTTTATATTTACCTCTCACGCGAATGGAATCGAAAAGAGGATGGGGAGCTCCTGTTAATTGATGGTAATAGGGGTGACCTTATTCAGCGAATCGTCAATGCCGGTCGGAACTACGGTGGGGAGAGGTCCAGTAGAAACCTGGCGATGAATTCCGATGGAACGGTCTACCTTGCATCTGTTGATTCGCTAATGGCTACAGTTCCCAACGAGCCACCTCGAATAGTTGATTTTCGTATTCGTTCCGGGGATAGCTATCATTATCCTCTCCGGAAGAAATATGAAGTGAGCTACTCTGAGTCGTCGGGTAAAGTAAGTTTCTGTTTTGAAAGCATTATCGACGATCCGTTATGGGGAGGAAGAAATTTGGTCCTCACCTGGGATTTTGGTGATGGCACAACCGAGTCTAAGGATATCTCTATTCGGACTGGGAAATTCCCAAGAAGGCGCTCTGAAGAGAATCTGCAAGGTTACCTTACCTACAAAGCGTGCCATACATATGACCATACTGGTGTCTACTTAGTGACGGCAACGCTCTCAGTAGACGGCCACTCTGAGACCTTTGTGCAAGATGGGATTCTTGCTTGTGGTATACCACCCACACTTGTTGACATTACCCAGCAGGAGAAGGGTCCGCATATTCTCAATGACGGCTCAATTTACGGCGGGACAGAGGTTGAATTGACCTTTCAAGCTGTACTCCCAGGTTATCTGGCCACACTACTTGTTGGAGATAGAGATCTCCGTTTTCACTGGAATTTAAATGCTCCGGGTTTCTGGGTGAATACCGGTTCTTATGATCGCGGAGGTAGCGGGGTATTGACAGGAGTTGCCTCCTTTGAAAATCCTATCTCGATCACTTACTGTTTCACCAATCCAGGCACTTATGAAGCAAAACTCAAAGTATGGGAGAAAGATTGGCCAATTTTCATAGAAAGAACAGTTTTAATCCACGTCTCAGCGCCCCCAGTGACGCCCGATGAAGAAGAAATACCTCCATTTATAGTCGTCGTAACTCATACACCCGACTCGATATTGGTGAATTCAGCAGTCACTTTCCAGGCAGCTATTAAGTCTACTTCTGATGAGCCCATATCTACTTCTGGATTAAGCTATAGTTGGGATTTTGATGGTGATGATAAGATTGATAGCCACGACCTTAATCCATCCTACACTTTTGAAAACGGAGGATCTCATAATATCAAAGTAACGGTTAGTAATAACGATGGAACAGCGACGGGTAATCAGACAGTTTATGTCTACTCTGATAATGCAATACAAACGGATTTAAACTGCTTGACTATCACCGCTGAAAATGTTTCTGATCCGGGTAACTTAGAGGGTACTTATACCAGTGGTGTCCGCCTCAATGGCTTTCTCGGAGTGGATAATGACAGCGTAATAGTCTGGTCGGATGATCTAATAAATAGCGTAGGTAATTTTGTTGTTTATGGCGGTGAGGGCTATGAAATATCCACTGGCGGTGGTTTCGCGATTAAAGAACGAAATACTAACGCCGAGAACGAATGTTATAGACCGGTCGACCTGAGTGCCACGGACTTTATTCCAACTATCCCTATCTACGGCTTTAATATAGACCTCGCTGACTTTAAGCTATATGATGGAACAATCCCACGGCTTACTGTTACCGGAACTATTAAACCGATCTTTCCCTGGACTGGAAACTTTAAGGAAATTAGTTTCGGGTTAGTTTATTCTCAAAGCGGGATGGATTTTCTCGCCAATGTGGAAGACTTCAAGTTCAACATCGCTGGATTTGGAATCTCGGAAGGGTCATTAAAACTTAATACTTTGATGAAAAGTTGGGAAGCAAGCGCAAAGTTAAAAGTGCCCATCCCAAAATTCCCGGATATCATCGCTTTAATAGGTTTTCTGGAAGGGGATCTAAATAAGGTAGGGTTTGGTATAGATAATCTCAATATTGCTATTGGTGGACCGCCGCCGGTTGTTTTTCTTCAAGAATTGTATGGGGAATTAGATAACCTCGCCTCTGAGGATCCGATCGTACTTACTGCTAAGTCAACTTTAACAGCTGGACCAAAAATAAATCTTATGGGTACCGATTACTCACTTTTAGGAGGTAAACCAAATATCAGCATCGATATGGGTGGGAAGTTGAGCATTGGGGGAGAACTTTATTTCCTCAAGGAAGGTTTTGGTACGTTTGGAGAAGCAAAACTGGTGTTAGACATCGTTAAAGGGCTCTATCTTCGAGGAAAACTTAAATATCCTCCTGGTGATAACGCGATTATTGTTAGTGAAGCTCAAGGGAAAGTCGACTTTGATGGTAACTTTCAAGGCAGATTGGACGGAACAATATCTGCTCCCAGATATTGGTGGCTCATAGGAGGAAAGACGTTCTCTGAGACTGTGGGTTATATCGATAATGATCTCATCTCAGTGGGAGTGAAGATAGGAGATAGTGTTTGCTTGCCATATTTTGGATGTTATAATCTACAAATCAAAGTCTCGGTTACCTATGAATTCGATGCTGGAGACTTCGACATCGCTCGCAACTGGGACAGCATCCAAGAAGTGGCCCTCGATGATGAAGCCATGGCATTTGGCAAGTTCTATTTTAACGATTTACTCGTAGGAGTTGGAGACTCGTTTATCCAGAAATCAAATAAAAGGGCAGCGACAACGATGCTGAGTCAACAAACAGATACTCTTACTACTCATAGTTTTGAGATTCCCGAATGGTCTATGCCGGAATGGAAAACCCCTGGTAGCCCAACTCCTGAAGAGCTGCAGAAACTGCCGGTGTATATCTTCAGAATGGAAAGCACTGAACAAGCACCTTCTTTTACGCTTGAAGACCCGGATAAGAATGTTTACGATCGGAATTCAAGTGCGGTATTGTGGCAAGATCATGTTTTCTACAAGGACGATATGATCGAGACCTGGGAATCTTGGTGTGCCGTCCCCGCTCCAAAACCAGGACGCTGGACTCTCTACCCTCAAAGCACCAATACGAAGGCAATAGTACAAGGCTTTCGCATAAATGAAGAACCCAGTCTCACGATTACTTCTCCCGAAGATGATATTACCATAGATGTAGCGGATACCAATTCCAAACTCGTCCATATTACTTGGGTATCCGAAGATCCGGATGGTGATGAAGTGAGTGTGCGGCTTTGTTACACCGAGGATCAAGCTTGGAATATTGAGGGCTCATCAGGGATAGCTGGAAACACTATTGTAGAGGGCCTTTCCAAGAAAGAGAATTACTATGACTGGGATACGACGGGTGTTCCTCCAGGACGATATCGAATCCTGGGCATAATCACCGATGATAAAAATTCTCCTATATTTGCCTGGAGCGAAGGGAGTATAACCGTTCAACAGAAGGACTTCCCACCTCCTGAGGAGGTTAGTGCATATCAGGATGGGTCTCTGGTGCAAGTAGAGTGGAAGAGTGTACCAGGTGCAAGCGGATACCGCATCTACTACCAAGATGTTAAAGAGAATACTTCTCTGGTGCAGGTTGATTCGCAAGCGGTATGGGAAGATACCACTACTAAACTACGCTATCTTAAGCCAGGAGTGACCTATCGGATTGCCGTGACAGCCTTCAAAGAAGATGGCCTGGAAAGTGACTATTCCATACCTATTGAAGTTACCATAGGGGGATTATAGAATGAATTAATATTTTATAAGTTAATGAGGTGCAAGATGACTAATAAATATTTTAAAATAGTTATTTTTATTTTATGGATTATTTTTATAATTATATTTTTGGGAGGAATAGAAATATTTGCTTCGGAAATTTTCTCTATAGCAGATCAAAATTCGATCCCAAAAGGAACTATATTTTTAGATGAACAGTCATTTGGAGAAATTATTTTTATCTCTGCAGACCAAAGCATCCTGATTTTTAAAAATTCTACTTCTCAATTAGAAAGATTGCATTCAGGTGATATCTTGTTCTTAAGGGTAAACGAATATAGCAGTTATGGTAACTTATATCAGATTAAGCACCTTATGAAAGGTGGGCTTAACCGTGACAGCGAAGGGATAATTATTGAAATTATTCCCTGGGTTAGGAGTCATCCTCCCATCATCTCTGGCCTTATTGCTCGACCTTCTACCCTGGAGATTGGCCAGCAAAGCGATTTAACCTGCTATGCGGCAGATGAGGATAAGGATGAACTTTTTTACAGTTGGATTAGTACTGGAGGAACTCTTTTACGAAGCGGTGCTAATATTACCTGGATAGCTCCTAATCAATCAGGTAATTATATCATTAACTGTGAAGTAACTGATAGTAGAGGAGGCAAAGATATTAGAGCAGTCCAGCTTTGGGTAGCAGAAGAATTTCCCCAATTAACCTATGAAGAGAAAGAGTTAATTCAAAAGTACGGATGGGGGAATAATCGGGTAATTCGCTGGCCTGATGGTTATGTAGAAGTCTATGATGCCACTAATTTTAGCAGAATGCAGGAAGTTTTAGACCAATGGAATGAAGTAATCGGGGGTAAAGTTATTTTTTACTTAAGTAATGATCCTCAAAGCCCGGTAAAGTTGACTTATAACCCAGAATTAAGGGAAGAAAATCTTTGTTATCATATCGATACTCGCTGGAGTAATTATCAATTATATGCAGCTGAAATAAAGATAAACCCGGATGCTTCTTCTTGTGGTTATCCCCAAAACAGTTATGCCTTATATCTCCATTCGTTCAGTGGAATTGCTGGTTTTGATGTCTGGGAGGGAACAACCATTGGTCAGAAAGATTGGCAAAACTTTAATCTTATCTCAGAGATTATGCAGACTATGATAAAAGCCCTTTATAAGCTGCCATCTGCTTATAACTTTTAGGCGGAGGTCAATAATTAATAAAAAATTCTCTATGAATATCTAATTAAGAAAAGTAAAAATTATTTAAAAAAGAAGGGTTTTTAATATTAAGGAAATACCTAATTATTTAAAAAAGTAAGTAAATTTAAAGGATAATAAAATAAATAAAGGAGTGAATTATCATGAAAATAAAAAATATTTTTATATTGGTAGTTTTCTTTTCTATTTTAATGGTTATGAATTTATTAGTGTTTGCAGTAGATAGTGAAAAGCAGGCAAGTAATTTTCAGTCTAATGGTGATTTAATTGATGGCTGGTACTGGCTTCGTGATTCTGCTCTTCAAAATTACGCAGAGTGGAAATTCGAAAACATTTCTCCTGGTACCGAAGATTTAGTTTTAGATATTACTGCCCTCGCCACTGATCGACCAAATGGAGGTAGTGGATTTGAGGCAAAATTTAAATTAATCTATGGATTTCCGGGGAGTGGTAATATGGGAGGTGTTTTTAAGACTAAAGTAGTTACCCTTTCTAATGTTTCACCTCCGAATGATCCTTTAGGTTATACCTGTCAGGGACAAGTAACTGTGGATAGAGAATTTATTTCCGGTGCATCTACTATTGTTTTTCGTGTAGAACGAGAATTAGCTCAGGATAA